>OGYZ01000253.1_pt1 | contig 50040 bp, 50 predicted proteins | sample 1576681 | NCBI WGS metagenome assembly OGYZ01 (sample SAMEA3541480, study PRJEB24748) | human gut metagenome | biome: human gut; feature: human-associated habitat; material: faeces | place: China | collected 2012 | reverse complement strand
AAGTTCAACTGTAAAAAATTAAAAAACAAATAAGCCTATAAAATTTTACAGACTCAAAAAAATGAATTTAATTGTATGAAAATACTTGAGTTAAAATAGCTGTTGCATCATATCCAAAGACTGTTTGAAGTGCGAAAAATAGGAAAATCAGTGCCAGAACAACAAAAATAAACTTAAAGTTCTTTACTATTAAGTAAATAACTAAAAACAGGATTATTAGTTTAATAAAAAAAATTAGAGGTATGAAAATCAACCTCCTGCCAATATGGTTTTAGTTCCATTATCTGAAATTTCTTCTTTTTTAAACTCAACATCATATTTTACTTTTTCAATTACTTCTCTTAGTGCATCAAGTGACTCTCCCCTGTGTCCACCTAATACTGCAACTAAAAACAGACTGTCTCCAGTGTAAAATTCTCCGATATAATGTATTACAGATATTTCAAAAACATTAAATTTGATTTTTGCATCTTCAATAATATTTTCAATGTCTTTTAAGGTTTTTTCTTTATCTGGAGTAGTTAATATGAGCTTTTCAAGGTTCATATTTTCTTCCTTTCCACGGACAATACCTTCAAAAGTAAAGATAGCTCCGGAATAATCCACCTTGTTGGACTTTTTCAAGTCTGCTATTAAATCAGCCATTGTTACTTTGTCTTCTTTTGCTTCAATAACTCTAACAACCATTTTTTAATCTCCAATTTCACTTATTTCTTTTATAGCTAAATTTTTTAATCTTTCAACACCATTTATTTCTTCTATAACATCTATTGTAGCTTGCGGAACAAGTTCCTGCCAGTTTTCATCTTCAAGCATTCTTCTTCTAATTTCTGTTCCTGACAGGTTCATTCTGTCATAAAGGGGCGGATTTCTGACTTCAAATCCTTCTTCATAAAACAACTGTTTTACTAATGAATTTCCGGAATAAACAACAGAAAACGGAGGTGTCATCATTTTAACATGAGCAACCCATATTGCATTGAAATTAATATCTTCCATAGGTATGATGTAATAGCTACCAGGGTCTATGTTATTTTCAATTAGGGCCTGGGTTAACATCACTACACGTTCTCCTGCAGTAAATGGATCTTTTAACTCATGACTTTTTTGAGCACTGCCGATTCCTATTACAATTTCATCCACTTCTTCTAGCGTTTTTTTAATGACTTCAATATGGCCATTATGGACTGGCTGCATTCTACCAATTAATATTCCACGAACTTTTTCCATATTAATCACTTTTTCAAATTGTCTAGTGTGTAAATTAATTTTTCTGCAGTATCATGCTTTTCTTGTATGGAATTTGTAATACATGTTTCCATTAATAAGGTGTTTATTCCCTGAGCAGCTATTGGCTCTGTAACTTTATGGGGGCTTGTACTTTCTGTAAAGTTAAAATTCTCAATACTTAAATTATCCGCTATTATTTGGGCATATCCATTTGTTTTTGCACTATTGTTTGATATTGAGTAAATAAAATTGGAATATTCATACTTCGGATCAATTTCATGAACATCAATTACAACAAATGGATTGTCTGCTTTTATATTAGGGACAATAAAGTCATGTGCCAGATTTTCACCTGCAGGTCTTGTGTCGTCACGTGAAGTTAAATTATCATTTGTAACAACATAGTAAATTACGAATTTTTTAGTTAAGTTATTGGTTCCGTTTTCTCCTGTAATATTGGCAATCGTTTTATTTACTTCTTCGTGGATTTCATGTTCTCTAGGATGAACTCCAAGGATTACCCCGACAGTATCATTGGAAGAATTGTTCCCGGCTATAATTTTATAAACAGTCCCGTTTTCATTACTTCCAACAGTTGTCATATTATAGCAGTTTTCACTATCACTCTTCTTTTCAGGGTGACTGATAACAATTGCAGTGTTTATCAGCACAACACCTATTAGAATGATTAGAATTAATTCGTACTTTGCTTTTTTATTCATAATTAACAACTTAAAATTATTTGTTCAGTTATTTATTTTATTTTTAGTATAATAAAAGTTTTTGTAAAATTATATAAAACAGGTTGATTAATAATTAAAGTATAGTAAACTTGATTAATGGAGTTTTCATAATGGAAAAAAAGAATATGATAATAATAGCTGCAGTTGTTATTTTAGCTGTTGTAGTTGTTGCAGGTTTTATTTTTATTTCTGGTAGCTTTGATGATTCATCCAAAGAATCAACCTCATTTTCTACTCCTTTTATGGCAGGTAGTTTTGTAGGTAATGTTTCTTTGGAAAATGATTCTCTGGAGTATGTTCATTCTTATAAAGATAAGGCTCATGATATAGAATATAATATTACTACAATGGACAATGCATCTGCATTAATGGAAATTTATGAATTCCAGGGTATTGAAGGTCCTGAAAAAAGAACTTTCAACGGTCAGGAATGGAATATTTACTTTGGTGAAGCTGTTCCCAATAATGGAGATAATAATAATTCTACTAACTCTAAAAGTACAATGGGAATTATCATCTGTGAAGTTCAAAAAGAAAACCAGGGTTATGTAATCAATATAATCTTTGGAAATAATTCAGATGTTAACTTTACTAAAAACACTTATGGTGATTCATATATTAATTATGTAGAACCGTTGCTCAAAACTATTAGTTTAAAAGAAAGTAAGGATGTTCCATCTGTAGCTGAACAGTTCGGTTTGTCTCAGGATGAATTTAACCATCAAATTGATTTGATACGTCAATATGAAGCAGGAAATACTTCTGTATTGGAAGGCAGTGTTTAAATGAAAGTTACAGTTTTTCATGCAAATGAATGTGATAGAAAGAAGTGCACTTCTATCAAAATGGAAAAATTAGGTAAATGTAAATTGGTATATAATATTAATAAAATACCTAGTGGAGCTGTTGTGTTAAACCCGTTTGCCCAAAAAGCTGTTTCATATGAGGATTACAGATATGTTCACAGAAGGGGAGTTGTAGGGCTTGACTGTTCCTGGAACGAAGTGTCAAGTTCTAAAAAATTCTTCTCTTTATCCAAATATCACAGATCCCTTCCCTTTTTAATAGCCACCAATCCTGTTAATTACGGAAAGCCATGTATTTTATCTACAGTTGAAGCTGTTTCAGCTACTTTATATATCACCCGTTTTAAAGATGAGGCAAAAGATATTTTGGATGGTTTTAAATGGGGTCATACATTTTTGGAATTAAATCATGATCTTTTAGAAGCTTACAGTGAAGCTGATACTAGTAAGGATGTTGTCAGGGTTCAAAATGAATTTTTAGAATCTAAAGAATAATTTTTGGATTCTTTCTTTTTATTATTTATTTAGGTGTAAAATCGCTTTATTCTTACTGATTATTTCCATATTCATGATTTGATTTTTGTTATTGCTGTTGTAGGTTTGATTTTATATGGGAGTTATAAATTCCGGAAATAAAAAGGGTTTTAACTAAACATTTAAATACTATTAAAACAAAATAATTTATTAATAGTTATGATAATTAAAATTCTTATTTTGTTTCATAACATATTTTCTTTAATTAAAATTACGTTTTTCATGATTATAAGGAGGAGTTATCAATGGCAAGATTTGAAGAAGCAGAAAACAGAATGTTTAATGTTAAAATCTGTTTAAAATGTAATGCTCGTAACCCTGCTGCTGCAACCACTTGTAGAAAATGTGGTTACACAGGTTTAAGGTTCAAAGCAAAAGAACCAAGAGGATAATCTTATTCTCTTTACTTCAATTTCTTTTTTTATAAAATTTATTTCAGTACTTTTTAATAAGCTATTTTATTATTTTAATTTGATTTTTAATCTGTTTTCATTGTTTTTACATTAAATTTAAGAGTTCTATAAACATTAATTTAATATAATATTGTTTACACAAATAACTGTATTAAGATATTTATATAGGGATTTTTATGGAAATGGTCGAAGAACATATTAAAGGTATATTAAAAAATAGGAAAATTCATTTTACTTTAATTGATCCTGATGAACAAACACCACAGGAAGCTTTAGAAATAGCTGAAGAAGCTATTCTTGGTGGAACTGACGGAATTATGATTGGAGGGTCAACTGTTAATAATGATGAAGTTGATGAAACTTGTAAAATATTATCTGAGAATATAGAAGTTCCAATTATTTTATTCCCTGGAAATATTAATAGTGTAAGTAAATATGCAGATGCAATTTTCTTTATGAGCTATTTAAATTCTACCAATCCTTATTGGATTTATGGTGCTCAGGCATTAGCTGCACCAATTGTAAGGCAAGCTGGAATTGAAGTTTTACCAATGGGCTATATGGTTGTTCAGCCTGGAGGAACTGTTGGATGGGTGGGAGATGCCAAATTAGTACCTAGAAACAAACCAAAAATACCTGCAGCTTATGCGATGTCTGCTGAACTTTTAGGAATGAGATTTTTCTACATTGAAGCAGGTTCCGGAGCAGATAAACCGATTCCACCAGAAATGGTAGGATATACTAAAAAAGCTACTGAAGATATGGTAATTATTGTTGGTGGAGGTATCCGTGATGGTGAAGCTGCATATACAGCAGCAAAAGCTGGCGGGGATATAATTGTTACCGGAACAGTTGTAGAAGAAACCAATGATGTTAGGGGTAAAATTGAAGAAATTACAGCAGCTATTAGAAAAGCTTCAATAGAATAGTTTTCAAATACTCTTAGCTAATTTTTTTATTATTTAACTAACTTATTTTTTATTAGAGATTATGTTAAATTCATTGTATATTAAAGCAGCCAGTAAAAGGGGATCCATTAAGGAAATCATACCTGAACTTGAAGGAAATTCCATTGTTTCAGATAACTGGAGCGAAAAAAACATTACAAGCAGTGATGATGAGTTTTCAATAGGTGCAGGTGATGGCAGTTTCAATAAAAAGAAATTTTTAGGATTCAACTTTTATGCAGTAGCTGCAGAATCATTAATTTTTGACGGACAGCTTAAAACAATTGAGCAAAGCGACATTGACAGATTTCCGTATTTGCCATATTTGGATGAATTTTTAAGTAATTACATGTCTATTTTTGAGCTTAAATGCTGTTTAAGCTCTCTTGAAGAATATAATGTAGATTATTATTTGATTGACGGATCTATTTATGGTGATTTGCAAAATCCGTTTCCAAAAGGTGTTGAAACATCTGCCAAGGCCAAAAAAGATTTAATATCTGCTACATTAAATGATTTTGAAGAAATGGTTAAAAATCCGTCTGATAAAAGTGTTTATTCTCCAAAGTTATTCAATAAATATTTTAAAATTTATCAGGAGCATAAATATCCCTACACTTTGTATTTAACAACTATCGAAAGATTGGTGGTCTTGAAAGAAATTTTAAAAAATTCCAGAAAAATGATAGCTATTTCTAAAAGTTCTTCAAATAATGATATTTTTCATAGTAATATGCCGGATATAGCTATTTTTGATAAATACACTCAAAAGGAAGGTATTTCAAAGGTAATTCGTAAAAAAGTATCAAAAGACATCAACACTACTTTTCCGGTTTTTGATGAATTTTTTAAAGATTTGAAATTTACAATTTTTTATTTAAGATTAGCTGATTATAAAAATGTATTGAAAGTGGAACTGCCTTATGAGGCTTCTATGGCAGAAATTGAGGAAATTGCCAGCAAACTTAAAAAGTTTTCAACAAATGGATATCCATATCTGCTTAAAAAAGCACATAATGATGTGGTTATTTCAGATAAAAACATAAAAGAGCTTATTAATATAGCTAAAGTTCGTGAAAAATCCGGCAGGGAAATGTTATAAATTAAAGATGTGATATTTATGATTATAGGAAGATGTATAGGGGAAATTTCATTATTGGAAGTAGATTTTATTTCAAATTCAATGCCTCAGGTTGGAGAATATGTTTCTATTAGATATGATGGAAAAAATGTATTGGGAATGATTGAAAACTTGGTTAGAGGTAATGTAGCATTAAATAGTGAAATATATGATGTAGATGACATTGAAACAATAACTCAGGTCAGCGGAAATGATTTGTATGTTAAAGGAAAAGTTCGTTTGCTTGGTGATGTAGATGATAATTTAAAGCTACCAAGAATCCCAGCACCTCCTGGAACACCTATAACAAAAGCCGATGATGAAATTCTAAAAAAAGTCTTTAATTTAAAAAATCCCCTTAAATTAGGAACATTAGTTAACCAGAGTGATGTTGAAGTTAATGTTGATGTAAACTCTATTATGAACAGGCATTTAGCTATTTTAGCTATGACTGGAGCAGGTAAATCAAATACAGTATCTGTTTTAATTGACGGATTATTAAAATATAATGCTCCTGTTTTTGTTTTTGATATGCATGGGGAATATGTGGATGCCACATTTACAAATGGTGAAGTAAACGTTATTGAACCTGTAATAAATCCAATATATATGTCCTTTTCAGAAATTAAAAATTTAGCTAATATTAAAGGTTCAGCCCACATTCAGGAAAGATACTTCAGAAAAGCATTTAAGGAAGCCCGTGAGGTTATAAGCAGTGGCGGATCTAGCTCCAGAGACTTTTTAGAAATTATATTTGTAATTTTAGAAGGATGGTACAATGATGAAACACGCAGCTCCAACGAGAAAAATAAAATTATGGATGTTATGAATAAGGTTGAAGATTTAAGGGAAAAATATGATAATCTTTTCAATATAAATAAGGGTAATATTTTAGGAACTATTCAGATAGGCAAAGCTAATGTTTTGGATTTAAGTCAGGCTGATGAATCAATTGCTGAAGTTCTTGTAAGTCACATTATGAGAAATTCCCTTCAGTATAGGAAAAACGCAGTTCATAAGACAAGCAATAAAACACTTGATTTTCCGGTATTTTATATTCTTGAAGAAGCACATATTTTAGCTCCTAACAAAAGGGATTCAAACTCTAAATTCTGGATTCAAAGAGTAGCCAGGGAAGGACGTAAATTTGGTTTAGGGTTATGTTTGGTAAGTCAATCTCCAAAGACAGTGGACCATGACGCATTGTCCCAGATGAATAACATGATTATTTTAAGATTGGTGGAACCTGAAGACCAAAGACATGTACAGTCAGCTAGTGAAAGCCTGTCTGGAGATTTGGTAAAGCAGTTACCTTCTCTAAATGTCGGTGAAGCTATTTTAACAGGACTTATGACAAATGTTCCAACACTGGTTAAAATTGATGAATTTAAAGGCCGCAGACATGGTGGAGACTTGGATGTTGTGTCTATATTAGCTAATTTTAAAGAAGATGAAGCTGAAGAAATCAAAAAACAGGAAGAAGACAGTTTTAATTTAGGTTATGACTATTGATTCCTTTTTCCATATTACTTTTCTAATGCTACCATAGTATTAAATATATTATTAACTATATAATTAATTGTTAAATGCTTTAATTTTAGAGTGTTTATTGGTTATATAAAAATTTTAAAAGGTAATATAATGAAATTTGCACATTTGGCAGATACTCATTTAGGTTATAGACAGTTCGGATTGCTTGAACGGGAAAAAGACTTTTATGAAGTATTTGATAAAATTATAGATAAAATAATCGAAGAAAAGGTCGATTTTGTAATACATAGTGGAGATTTATTTGATTCAGCAAGACCGTCACCAAGTGCTCTTTTAGCTTTTCAAAAAGGTTTGCTTAAACTGAAAGGTGCAGGAATACCAATGTATGCAATTGCAGGAAATCATGATATTGTAAACCGTAACGGAGCTATACCTCCTCAAGTTTTATTTAAAAAATTTGGTTTAAAGTTAATAAGCCCTATTAATACAAATTATATGCATGATGATGTTTTTATTGCAGGACTGCCTTTTTATCCTGCTTCCCAAAACAAAAATCTTAAAAGCAAATTAGATGAATTATCTAAAAAAGCAGAAAATCACGAAAAATCTATTCTTGTTTTACATCAGGGAATTGACAAATATTTTAATCTACAGTATGAATTGGAAATTGGTGATATTCCCGATAATTTTGATTATTATGCATTAGGCCACATTCATAATTATATCTGTGATGATTTTGGTAATGGAAAACTCGTTTATCCAGGTTCAACTGAAACCTGGAATGTTAGTGAGTTAATAGACCTTAAAAAGAATGGTAAAGGTTTTATTGTAGTTGATTTAGACGGACCGAAAATGAATGTTAAAAGAGTTGCTATGGATATTCCCCGTGAATTTATTGTAAAAACAATTGATTATAGAAATTTAGGCGCTGAAATAGATTCCATTAAAAATACAATAAAAGATTTTGATAAACAGCCTATTTTAAATCTTAAAATTAACAATATAGATTCAAACATAGGTGAAATCTATGAATTCATTAATAGGGAACTTGGTGATTTGGCATTAATGATTAGACCTACATTCAATGTACTTGATAGGGAAGTGGATGTTGATGCCATAAGTAATGATGAAAATGCTTTACGTCCTAAAGAGCTTTTAATCGATGAATTAAAGGAATATGACAGTGAAGACGTTAATAATTTAGCTGTTGAATTATATGATTTGCTTTCAAAAAATAAAACAGAGGAATCTGAGGACTTGATTAAGCAGTTTTTCAATGAAAAATACAATATTATACGTGATGATTCCGGTGAGGAAATAACTGAAAACAAAGCTGAAGACGGTCAGGTAAGATTTAGTGGGGCTATTCAATGATTTTTACAAAATTAACATTAAACAATTTCAAATCCTATGGTCATGAAGTTATTAAGTTTGGTGATGGGATTACAGTTATTGTAGGGGAAAATGGTGCTGGAAAATCTACTATTTTAGAAGCTATTAGTTTCGCATTATTTAAACAGCATACTGCTAAAAAAATTGATGATCTGGTAAGAAATGGCAGTGATGAAAATATGTATGTTGATTTGGAATTTGTTTCCAATGGTAAAGAATATAAAATTCATCGTGAAAAAACCAAATCAGGTTTGAAATCAACACTTCTTAAAAAAACTACTTCTAAAGGCCAATTTATCCCATCATGTGCTGGAGATAAAGAGGTAGCTAATGAAATCCAGTCTATTTTGGATATTGATTCTGATTTGTTTTTAAATGCAATATACATAAGACAGGGGGAAATTGCAGAACTAGTTGATAAAACCTCATCTGAGAAAAAGCAGTTAATCGGAAAATTATTAGGTTTGGATTCCCTTGAAAAAGCATGGAAAAACTTGCAGCCAATTATCAGCAACTATGAAAAAACCCAGTCAGAACTTAAAGGTAAGTTATTTTCATCTGAAGAATTAAAAGAGGAATATGATCATAAAAAAGCATTGTTAGGCAGTCTTAAAGAAAAAGGACTTGATTTAGAAAAACAAATTGAAGAAGTCAAAGAGATGAAAGCTGAAAAGCAAAATGAAAAAACCAATATGGAAAGGGAAAAGGAAATCTTTGATAACTTCAATAACAATTTGGATGCTGAGAAAAAAAGATTGGAGTCTCTTGAAAATGATAAAAGAACACTTCAAGATAATTTGGATGAAATAAAAAAAGCTGAAGAGCAAATTGCAAGATTGGAAAAATTTGTTAAGAAATTGCCCCTGTATCTTGACTTTGAAAAGTCTGTTACAAGCATTCAACAGTTAGAGCTTGATAAACAAAAAATTGAAAAAGATTTGGATTCAATTGCAACACAGGAAGAACTTTTAGCAACTAAAAAAGAGGGATATAATAAATTTTTAGCAGCTGATGAGCAGATTGAAAAATTAAACAATCAAAAAATCAATCTGGAAAAAGAATTGGCTACTCTTACCCAGCTTGAAAAAGATAAAAAGCAACTTCTCAAATCAATTGAAGGAAATAGAAATGAAATTGAAAGGTTCTTTTCTGTAACTAAGGATAATCTGTATGATAACGGTTTGTCTCAGGATATTCTGACAGATGTTGATAATTTCACTCAGTTGGAAGAGGTTACTGACAACTTTAGTGAAGAAGTTTCCAATAAAGTTAAGGATTTAAGTCTTGAGATTATTTCTAAAAATGAGGAAATTGTCAAATTTAAACAGGCTATTGAAACAGCACAAAAACCTTTAGATGAATTGGGAGATGTTGAAAATAAATGTCCTGTCTGTCAGTCTGATATCAATCCTCAAAAGAAAAATGAATTGATTGATTCTTATAATAATGAAATTAAGATTAATGAAAAATCTATTGAGGAAAATAAGGAAAATATCCGTCTTTTAAATAAAAATAAAGATAGTTTTGAAGAAAAATACAACAGACTCCAGGAATTATCTAAGGATATCATAGGATATAAAAACAAATTTGATAATTTAGAAAAAGATCTGGTTAGGCTTAATGAAATTGATGACGGACTGGAATCTAAAGAGTACACCAATACTAAATTAGGCGAACTTATATTGGATATCTCTAAAGAGAAAGTTGGACGTGAAGAAAATAAAGAGGATTATGATGCATACATAAAATCAAAAGGAGCTCTTGATGTTTTAAGCAGTAAAACTGAACTTCAATATAAGTTAAATCAGGTTAATAATGAAGTTGATGTCCATGTTAAAAACATTAAATTAGCTATTGATCAGGACCCTCATTTAAGTGGGGATATGAGTACTGCTGATTTGCAGGCACGTATTACTGATTTAAAAAATAAAGAAGAAGAATTTAATCAGCTTAAAGGTTTTGTTCAAAATAAAAAGGCTCTTGAATCTCAATTAATCTCTAAAAAAGATGATATTGGTGTTTCATTAAATCAGATTGAAATCCTGAAAAATAAAATAGAAGCTTCTGTTTATGATAAAGAAAAATACGAAAAAGTAATCTACTTCTATGAAGTCTATGAAAGAAGATATGATGAATTTGCAGGTGAGCTTTCAGAAATTAAAGGTCAGGCTAAAGAATTAATAGCTAATGTTAATGTTTTGGCAGAAAAAATATTAACTAACTATAAATTCCAGCAGGAATACAAAAACACTACTGATTATATTGATTTATTAAATCATATCAGAACATTGTATTCTAAAAATGGTATACAAAAAGAATTGAGGAACCGTTCAAGGCCGCTAATTCAGAAATACACTAAAGACTTCTTTGATGAATTTAACTTCAATTATTCTGATTTAACATTGGATGAGGACTATGAAGTAACTGTATTCGGTCCTGAAGGTGAAGCTTCAATGAGTATGGTAAGTGGTGGTGAAAAAATAGCTATTGCTCTTGCTTTAAGATTAGGTATTACTAAAGCTAAGGCAAAAGGTGATTTGGACACTATTCTTTTAGACGAGCCTACAATACATTTAGACAGCTTTAGAAGACATGAGCTAATTAATTTGTTAAAAGATATGACTGTTTTACCGCAAATGATTATTGTAACTCATGAAAGCCAGCTTGAAAATGCTGCAGATAATTTGGTTAAAGTAGAAAAAAATAATGGTATTTCAAAAGTATCTAATTAGATACTTTTTATTTTTTTTTAAGTGATTAATGTTGGGATTTAGATTCTGCCTATTTCCTCAGCATTTTTTATTGCATCTACAATGCAGTTTGCATTCCATCCTACAATTGTTGATGCTTCTTTTTCTAAACTTTCAGGAACTTCTTCAAGTCCGTGAGGTCTTACAAGAACTATTGGAATATCAAAGTTTTTACTAGCTTCAATTAAATCATTAAAATTTTCCTTATTATTGTTATACAAACCTGCTAAGAGGATTATAACATCTATTTTTTCAAAAAATTCTTTATTGGCTGTTGAATAAGACCCGGAAATGGATTCTTTCCATAAAAAATCAGTTTTAGAATATATTTGCTCGGTAAATTTTGCATATTCTCTGTTTTTGTCATAGCCGTTAGTGATGATAAGACGATATATTTTATTGTCATTTTCCTCTTCAAACATTATTTCACCTTTTAAATGAGTTATGAATGTTATAATATTTATACTTGAATAACAATAGTTTATACTGTTATAAAATATAAAGGTATTTTTTTTATGAAAGCAGCAGTTATAGGTTTAGGTGTGGAAGGAAAAAAGGCAGTCAATTCTCTTTTAAGTCATGGTTGGGAGGTTTATGCCACTGATTTAAATAGTAATGTTGATTTATCAGATTTGGAATTGCCTATGATTTCAATGAATTTGGTCAGTGGTGGTGAAACTGTTTCCATTGTTTCTGATAATTTAACTGTTGATTTAGGTTTTTCAAATTCAAGTGCAATTGAAGAATGTGATGCAATAGCTATTAGTCCCAGTATGTACGGAGGAGCTTTTGCAGATAAATTGCTTGAAAAAGGCAAACTGTTAAGCAATGTTGTAACTAAACATAAAGACATTTTTACTATTGGCATTACAGGAACTAACGGTAAAACTACAAGTGTCCATATGTTAAAAAGTATTTTGGAAAATGCGGGCAAAAAAGTTTTAGTTGGCGGAAATGGTGGTGGAGGCTTTTCAGGTTACTATGATTTAATTTTAGAAGCGTCAAATGATGATTATGATATTTTACTTGTTGAAGTTTGTGATATGACACTTGATTTTTGCAATTATTGCTTTGATTTCGATATGGTGGGCCTTACCAATATTGGCAATGATCATATGGATGTTCATAAGACAATAGCCAATTATAAAAATACTTTGGTAAGATTCTTTGAAGGCAAAACGGTTTTTACAGCTTTTAATCAGGATTTCAATGCTGATTTTAAAGAAGTGGCCAGTAAAGCTATTCCTTTCTTTGAATATGATGAAAAATTGCAAGTTTGGGGCAGATTCAATGCATTAAATGCTGGTTTGGTTGCAGCTATAGCTACTGAGCTTAAAATACCTAAGGACATTATTATGGAATCTTTAGCTGATTTTAAAGCAGTTGAAGGAAGAATGAATGTTTATAAAATTAATAATGCTTCAATTTTTGTAGGTAAAACTGATAATTCAGATGCATTAACTTCAGTTTTAAATGAGAATGATTTCTATGCTTTATTTATAGGTACTCCAAGGGCTAATGAAGAACATAGATTAAGTATTTTGGATGAAGCGGTTAAATATAATCCTGAAGTTATTGTTCTGTTTCCGGGATTAGATGATACTGTTGATATGGGACTTTATCGTTTAAACAGACTTGGTTATGAGGGTAGAATTGAGGTAGCTAACTCATTAGATGAAATAATTGCTCTTATCGCTGAATTTTCTCATGAAGATGCACTTTTCATTGGAGGCAACGGTCAGGAAGCTATTATTGAGATTCAAGAAAGGATAAGGCTCTTGTCTGAAAACCTTTAGTTTGTATTCATTAGAATAAAAATATATAAATATAATAGTAACTAAATATACTATTGTTATATTATTATTGAAGGTGTTAAATAATATGAGTTATGAATGGAGAAGTACATCTATTAAGATAATATTGGCATTATTCTTTATTTCTTTACTTTTATTCGCATTTTCTTTTGTAAATCATACTGCATACACTGGTGAATCTTTTGCAAAGGATTATAATTTGCCTATTGGTCAGTCTATGTTTGAAGGGGATTCCATTTTAGGTGAAAATCAATCAATTCAATTACCTTTGTTAGGTAATTTGCCTTTTATGGCTCATCAGATTAAAAGTCTTGATTTGCAGGGTATACTAATAACTTTAACAACTGGAACTGTTCCATTTGACTTTACTACAATATCCACTGAAGGTATAGATTCTTATGGTAAGGCACAGGGATTTGAAGGTCCTGGTTATTTGACTTATGAAGGTAATCAATTAGCTGTTAAAGCTCCGCATACTTATGTATGGGGTTACAGTGCACCTTATAAGATTTTAACCAAAACATCTGACGGTGTTGATGTTGTGGAAAATGGTACTGTTGTTGAATCAATTCCTACTTCAGAAATTAAAAATACTGATTTTGGAGGCAAGTATTACAATACTACAACTATTCAAAATTGGTACAATTATGATTCCGACAAATCTAACTTCACACTGGAACGCGGAATTGTTAACTTTTCTGACGGAAGAAACAATATAAGTGCGGGTAATGTGTCCATCATATTTGGTGATAATGTGTCCGATTATGTGGCAGCATATCCTGACGGCACTCTTATTGTATTGTATATGGGTAATGTTACAGAAGAAGATGGTGAAGTTTATTCTACTTCTTTAGGTTCTCACCCTGAATATGGAGACGGAGTAAGAGAATTTAATGCAAGATCTTTTGTAGATGCATGGAATAATACAGTAATTCCACCAAATTCAAGTGGAAATGGAAAAGCATATATTGATTTTGGTTCTGCTTCTGATAGTAATGCTCCTGGAGGCAGTGCTTCTCATGGTGTATGTCCACCAGCTAGAGTATTAAGAGCAGCTGTTCTTGCTGAAGGATTTGGATTGCCAGTAGGTATGTGTGGAGATAATGATGCAGTATTATTTGGATTTAATCCTTCTGAAGATATTAAAGTTACAAATAATCATGATTATCCAGTCAAAATAGTAATGTGGACTGAAGGTTCAGGTACAGGCATGGCAATTTATGGTAAGATAGAAAGATTCATTCCAAGTTGAAGATAATTATTTATCTTTTACTTTACTTTTTTTTAGTGTTTATTATGACAGTTTCAGCTATTATTACCGCTGCAGGTAAAAATTCCCGTATGAGAAAGGATCAGATTTCCCGAAATATTTCAGTAAAAAACAAACTTGTTCTTCCGTTTCAAAATAAAAGTGTTTTAGAGACAACTATTGATAATGCATTATCCTCAAATGTAGATGAATGTATTGTTGTATTAGGTCATTACAGTGATGAAATAAAAGAGGTTGTTTTTGATAATTATAAAGATTCTGTAAAGTTTATAGAAAATAATCCTGTTGATGTAGGTTTATCAGTATCTCTTTTAAATGGTTTAAAAAATATCAGTTCTGATTTTGCACTTTGCATAACTGGAGACCAGCCGACAGTATCAAGTGAAACATTTAATGAAATGATTAATGTTTGTAAAAATTCAGATAATCCTGAAAAAACAATAGCTGTTTTAAGACGTAGAAAAACAGGTTTGCTAGACACTGCTGAAGGATTGGGAATGCCTTTTGTGGTATTTAAGGATAATATGATAAAATATTTAGAAAATGAAAACGATAATTTAAATCCGATTTTAAGAAAAATATTTGGTGATGGTTACACTTTTTATGGAATAAAAGAAAAAAATGAGCTGGAATTATTAAATATAAATCATTATGATGATTATTTAAAGTTATTAGATAGCTTGTAGGTTTGAAATAACTTCTTCTAATTTTTCACCACTAATTCCAATGGTCATTTCATTATCTTTAATATCGGCAGCATTTCTGGAACCGTCACAGCCTAAAGTAAAATTAACTCCTCCAGTTATAAATGGATTAGCTAAAGCGTCACCACAAAGGGATTGGATACCTGCAAAATTAGGTCTTACTTTATCTCCGGAAGAATAAACAATAGTTTGAGCTAATTTCATTCCACCAACAGGTTCTGTAATTATTAAAACTACATCAGGTTTAAAAGTAGCTTCATCTAAAGGTGAATAAACAATTCCCCAGTATCTTTCTTTGATTATTGAAAGTTTTTCAGTAGCTGCTTTTGCTGTTTTTAAATCTTTAAATCTTCCTAATTCAAAATATTTTTCTCCACTAGCTAATTTAGGAGGCATATCTCTAAGACCGATAGCTCCAGCTCCGCCTAAACAGGATTGCTGTTCAATGGTACTGTAAAATTTTTCTCCATATGATGCTTTTCTAATCATTTCACAATGTCTGACTTTTTCATCTATTAAATCATAGCCTTCAGGAAGCTCTTCTTCACTGGCTAATAATTTAACAGCTACAGCTTTACAGGTTAATTTAACATTGTCTTCAAGTATCTTACTATACTCTTGATTGGTTTCTAAACTACTCATAATATCACTTATTTATATATTATTTTAAGGAATAGTAAATTCTTTTGGTTTTGTTTTTTTATTTTTACAGAATGTTTTGAAATCACATGCATCACAGGTTCTTTCATCTCCCTGTGCTTTCCATGCGTCTTGAATTTTACAGCCTTTGATTTCTTTAATTAAAGATGATTCAATATTATTCACAACATTGTCGAATTCATTTAAAGCTTTTTCAATTTCCTCATTGTTAATATTAATTATTCTGATTGATCTTGCTGTTTTAAATTCTGAACTTAATTCCGGAACCTTGGCGTCTTCATCCCAGTTTTCAATTAATGCAACATCTTTTTTAAATTCACCCTCTTTTGGAATGTCCGTCAGGTTATTGTGAATATCCTGCTGAACAACAATCAGATCTTCTTTTGACGGAACAAGTTCATTTAAATAGAAAATAATTCCTGCAACAATTGGTTTGGCATCTGCCTGCTGACGTCTAAGCCAGGCATATGTTAAAATTTGCCATTTGTGGCGAATCCATGTTTCATCATCTTCCTTTTGATTTGAAGGTCTTCTCATTCCCTTATAATCAATGATTACTTCGTATTCATCACCATCAATGCTGTTTATATGTTCCTGGAACTCTTTGTCATTTTTTAAATATTCAATGATTTTATTTCTGTAGGAATCCAATGTGGTTTGTCTGGTATTTTCAATTGTTTCATTAATTTTCAATGAGCTTAAAACATCAATAACACCATTAATTCCATAATAATTGGAACGGCTAGTGTTTTTATCGTAATGGGGCATATTTCTGATTCCTTTTATCAGCAATTCTGCAGAATCAATCAGCGGGAATAAATGAGGACCCCAGTAATTAATAGCTCTTTCGGCTCTTGCGCTGGCTAATTTTTTATGGTCTCTTTCATTGACATCAACATTTTCATTACTTGGATGATTTGTTGAAAAGAAATGTTCTTTCGGAGGATAAAGCCCTCTTACCTGCAGCCTTGCATCAATCATATTTTCAATAGGTCTGATATCTTTTTTCCAGTCCCATGGAAACGGTGTTTTATTCAGTTCCCACTGCAGGTAAGCTTCTTCCATTACTCCGTGTATAAATTCTCCAAACCATAATTGGATAGGCATTGACGGAGGAAGAGTACCTTTATTTTGATATCTGTACTGTAAATTACAGGTTAAAAAGGAGAGCAAATCTCCAGTTAAACTATATTCCGGAATCATATATGCTTTAGATCTTGAAGATAATTTCATTTTTTAAGTCTCCTTTTTCATATTAAATATATTTCATCAAATCCGACTAATTGTTCATCTCTGTTCCAGCCAAGGGCAACATTAGGAATTTGTTTAAGGTTATTGTTAACTGCATATCCGTCAAGTGACGGCAATAATCCAATAAGAAGTAAAACATTTTCAGCTCTGGAAAATGCAACGAAATAAAGTCTTGTTAAATCATCAAATGATCTGTCCTTTTCACTTCTTTCTGATTCTCCAAGAGAACTGAAACAACGTACACTATCTTCTATGCTTCTGTTTTTAGGTTCCAGTTTCGGAAATCTTAAATTTTGAGTATTTACTGTGTTCTTTTTAAATCTGCTGCCTACATCAACAATTACTAAAGGAAACTCCAATCCTTTAGATTGATGAATAGACATTATGTTTATTCTGTCATCAGGCAGTGTTTCAAGAAGATCTTCATCAATTCCAACCCCTCCGGTAGCTATTGGAATGAAAATATTCCATATAGCTTCAAGAACAGATTCCCTTTCGGTTTTTGAATTGGTAAATACAATATTTCCAGAATATTTATTGAAAAATCCCGTTTGTTTAATTGACCTTGTAATAGCTTCTAAGTATACAATTCCTTCAACATCATCCTGAAGTTCTTCAATCCATGTAATCAATTTATATGCTAATTCCATTAAACTTGCACTTTCTGGCCATTTGTCACGGTTTTTAGGGTGGCGGTTTTGCCATGAAATCACAAATTCAGATAATGAAACAGGTTCGTTTGGTTCAGGTTTTGATTTAATGTGGTCTATTGCCCGGTATCTCCAACGGTTCATATTTCTGTCAGCTAAATTCTGGATTTGCTTATCGGATTTTTGGATTATTCCTTGAGGATCAATGCATTCTAGAATTAATCCGCAAAATATTTCAACTTGTTTTACATCCTGCAGGTCTCTTCCTTTTGGATTAAAAACTTCAATAGGTTTTTTCAGTTTTTTAAGATTTTTCCTTAAGTAAAAATTAAATGTGGGATTGCTTCCTTTCATTTCTTTAGGAGAATATGATAAAATAGCTATGTCTGATGCAGAGCCGTATTCTTCATCTAATTTTAATGTAATTTTTTCTAAATTTTTGCTTTTTTTAGCATTATTCTGTTTTTGTTTATTAATGGATTGTAAGTTGGAATTGCCATTTAATGTGTCATAATAATCTTTATTCAATATTCTTCTGATTTTTAGAGAGGCTTCTCCATTGTTTATGAGATTATTAATTAACAGGGTTAAATCTCTGGCTAACATTTGAGGGTTATTTCTGAACATTCCTAAAACGGGCATTTTATCTTTGTCAAAATCGGGAGCAATGATTTTAGGTTTTTCATCTACTCTGGCTTTTTGATATTCTTTATCCAGTTCTACAAAATGGTTGCAGTGATTGATAATATTTTCACTGGATCTGTAGTTGGTTTTTAAATTAATTTCTTCAACATTAATTCCCAACCTGTCATGTGCACGTTTTTTGAAATTTGTAAATAAGTCTACAGTAGCTCCTCTAAAACGATAAAGGGACTGGTCATCGTCACCTACAACAGTTATGCTGCCGTTATTTTTTAGACCGTATTCGGCTATTGTAAAATAGATATCTTCCTGAATCAGATTGGTGTCCTGATATTCATCAATTAAAATGATTTTTATGTTGTCTAAAAAAATGTCCAATTTATGATTTTTAAGTTTATTTAGAAATTTAAATTCAAGCATTGGGAAATCTATAATATTTCTTTTTTTCAATTCATCTTCGTAATCTTTTATACAGTTGAGAGTTAATTTGGCTCCGCTGCCTTCTTCAAATTTATCATAGATTTCATCAAAATTCACCTGGTCATAGTACATTCTGTTTTTCATATTTAGAATGATTTCTGCCATTTTTGAAGGTTCTTCCAGTTTTTCTTTAGGTGTAAAGCTTTTAAGATATTCCTTTAAATTTTCATTTAAGTATATATTGTCTTTAAGAAGAATATTTGTCATAGCAGACTTTGTAACGAAATCTTCAATTACCAATGGCTGATTCGTTCCAGGCTCTCTATGAATTCTCAGTAAATCTTCAGCTACACTGTCAGTAGTTCCAATATTGATTTTGTTTAAATCTATCTTTTTTTCAATGAAATCCATTAATTCCATTTCTTTAACAGGATCATCTTCAACAATGTTGTCTAAAAGATAGTTTTTAATTTGATCTCCCCAGCTTAAAATACGTGAATGCAGTTCATTTGCTGCTTTTCTAGTAAAAGTAGTTGCTAAAATTTCATCTGGAGCAATATCATCAACAAAAATATATTTAAGTATTTTAAGTACAATTACAGTAGTTTTTCCGGATCCTGGTCCTGCTACTATGAAAAGAGATTCATTTGCATGAGATGAAATGGCTTTTTTTTGATCTTCATTTGAAGAAATGTTCCTTTTCAGTGTGTTTACAACAATATCTTCAAATTCTTCGTAACTAATCATTGTTGTCCTCATTTTGTTAATTATTTATTATTTATATATGTTAACTATATAAAATACTCTACAGAGCATTTGATAAGTATCATTTACACGAATAATTTAAATATTTAATTTATTCATATATTATTTATTAATGGATAACTTTTTTTCAAGATTATTATGACCAAATCAACAATTGATATGTTTAAAAATGATGTGAGGTACAGGGACAGAATAGCTCATGTAGAAACTATTCCTGCCAGAAAAGCTAGCTATAAAAAAGTTGATAATTTAAATCCTAAAATTGTTGATTATTTAAAGTCAAAAAATGCTAAATTATATAAACATCAATCAGAAACTTATGAGGCCATTCAAAATGATGAAAATGTAATCATTACAACACCTACAGCTTCAGGTAAAACATTGGCTTTCAATTTGCCGATTATGGAAACAATGATTGAAGATGAAGATGCCACAGCATTATATATTTACCCTGCAAAGGCGCTGTCAAACGATCAGCTCCATGTTTTGGAAAATCTTGAAAAATCCCTGGACATTAAAATTAATCCTAATACATATGACGGGGATACTCCAAAATCCAAAAGATATGATATTCGTCAAAAATCAAGGATTATTCTAACAAATCCCTATCAGCTGCATCTTATTCTGTCCTGGCATCACCAGTGGAAACGTTTTTACAGCAATCTGAAATTCATTGTCATTGATGAATCCCATTATTATAAGGGTATTTTCGGCTCAAATGTGGCTTATCTTATTCGAAGACTAAAAAGAATAGCTAATTTCTACGGAGCAAATCCTCAGTTTATATTATCTTCTGCAACATTGGCCAATCCATTGGAACTGGCTAACAGATTAACAGGTGAGAAGTTTAGATTAGTGGATAATGATACATCTCCAAGCGGAGAAAAAGATTTTATATTGTACAATCCATTCAGAAATTACAGAAGAAAAAAACACAACAGTGAAGAGGCGCCTTCTGTACACATTGAAACAGAAAATATATTTGTTTACCTGATGTTAAAAGACATTCAAACATTATGTTTTACTGTTTCACGTAAAATAACTGAATTAATAGCTATGTGGGCTAAAAAAGACATGGATAATATTAAGAAAAAATTGACCCACAGAATAACTGCATATAGGGCAGGTTATCAGGCAGATGAAAGACGTGAAATTGAGGACGGATTGAAATCACGTAAATATCTTGGAGTTACATGTACAAATGCTTTGGAATTAGGTATCAATATAGGTTCACTTGATGCAGTTATTATTTCAGGATATCCCGGAACTATGATTTCCACATGGCAGCAAAGCGGAAGGGCAGGCAGAAGCAATCAGAAATCATTAGCTATTTTGGTTGCCTTTGAAAATCAGCTAGATCAGTATTTTATGAATAATCCTGATTTCTTTTTTGATAAACCTCATGAAAATGTAATAATTGATTTGTCAAACCATATATTGCAGGAAGCCCATTTATTGTGTGCCGCTAAAGAATTAACTCTTAAAAAAGATGAAGCTATGGATTATTTTGGAGTGGATAAAGAAGTCCTGGACAAATTGGTTTCTAAAAAGGATTTATATCAAAATCCCCGTGGAGATTATATTTACCCATATGATGACAATCCGGCAATGTCACATTCTCTTGATCAGTTATCCAATGATGAATTCAGAGTAATGAATAATGGTAAACTTTTAGAGGTTATGGAACGCTCACAGGTTTATAGGGAAGCACATGAAGGAGCTATTTTAATTAATAAAGGTGAAACATATCAGGTAGACAGTGTTAATTTAGCCAGTCATTTTGTAAATGTTTCTAAAAACACTGTAGATTATCATACCATGGTTTTAAATAAGGTACATATCAATATTGAGAAAAAATTATCCAAAACAAAATACGGCAATTTAAAAATCCATTTCGGTGAATTAACTGTAGAGGAAGACTATTACAGATATAAGAAAATGCATTTTTCAAAAGTAATCGGACAGTTTAATTTAGATTTGCCACCTTTAAAATTCAGAACAAAAGGATTATGGTTTACAGTTCCACGTGAAGTTAAAAATAATCTTGAAGATTTATATAAAGGTGAAGAGGAAGTCTTTGAAGGTGGACTTCACGGTGTGGAACATGCATTAATAGGTTTGTTCCCGCTTCATGTAATGTGTGACAGATTTGACATTGGAGGATTATCTACAAATTATCATGAAGACACTCAGGAAGCTACAATATTCATTTATGATGCTTATGAAGGTGGAATTGGAATAACACAAAAGGCTGTTGATGTATTTGTTGATTTGTTAAAATCTACAAGAGATTTGCTTAAAAATTGTAGCTGTCATGACGGATGCCCTTCATGTATTTATTCTCCGAAATGCGGAAATGATAATAAGCCACTTCACAAAAAAGCAACTGAATATATTTTAAATTATATGTGCAATCTGATTTCACAAAATCCTAAAAAAACAGCTATTGAAAAAGTTGAGGAAAATGAAATTGAAGAGATTTCTACTAATGATATAACTCTTGAAACATTATATGAAGAAGCTTATGATTTATATTCACAAGGAGATTATTTCAACTCAAAAGAATCATTAAATGAGCTGGTTGAAATTGATGATGAATATGCTGATGCATGGGCTTTATTTGGTAGAATATTATATGAACAGGGTGACAGAAATGGAGCCAAAATGTTTGCAAAAAGGGCTCTAAAAATTGACTCTGCCAACGAAGATGCTAATGAATTATGGTTAGAATTAAAATAATTTATTTTTTTAACTTACGCATTAGGTACCATTGGTAATATTATTTACTTAATATATGCTGTATATGCTGCATACGATGCTTATAATATGGGATAAATTAATTTTTATCCATTATTTTTTTTTTATAAAACTTATTTTTTTTAAAACATAAATTTTGCTGATTTTCACATTAATTAACAATATTTATTAATCATCCTAACTATAATTATAATATTAAGATTTTTTTCTGAATATGTAGGAGAAATAAAATGCATGAATTATCTATGGCTCAAGGAATAATAAATGCAGTAATAGATACTGCAGAAAGTAACAATGCAACTGAAGTTACTGAAGTTGGTATTGAAATTGGCAGATTGGCTATGATAAACCCTGAACAGTTACGTTTCATGTTAAGCGTTTTAGTTGAAAATACCATAGTTGAAGATGCCGATATTAAAATTGAAGAGATACCTGTTGAAATTAATTGTCCTGAATGCGGATTTAAAGGAGTAGCAGAACTGGATGATAAAGATCACTATGCTCCAATTGTAGAATGTCCGAAATGTGGAAATAAAAGAATATCTATTTTAAACGGAAAAGATTGTGTTGTTAAAAATATTGTTATTGAGAAACCTGATGATGATTAGATAGGAGGAATTGATTATGCATAATGTAGCTGATGTAGAAGTACAAAAAAATATCATGGATGCTAATAAAAGATTAGCAAATAGAAATAAAGAAAATCTTGAAGAAAAAAACATTTTCTGTGTTGATTTTGTTGGAGCTATTGGTTCCGGTAAAACTACATTAATTGAAAACATTATTGAAAATACTGATGATAAAATAGGTGTAATTGCAGGAGATGTAATTAGTAAATTTGACGCAGGCAGAATAGAAAAACATAATGCTCCAGTAGTTGGTTTAAACACAGGTAAAGAATGCCATTTAGATGCTCATTTGGTAGGTCATGGACTTGGAGATTTACCGTTAGACGATTTGGACATGGTTATTATTGAAAATGTAGGTAATTTAATCTGTCCTGTTGATTTTGACTTAGGTTCTCACATGAGAATTGTTGTTGTAAGTGTTACTGAAGGTGATGATACTGTAGAAAAACACCCATTGATTTTCCAAACTTCTGATTTAGTTGTTATTAATAAAGTGGATTTAGCTGATGCTGTTGGTGCAGATGCTGATAAGATGGTTAATGATGCAAAACGTTTAAATCCAGATGTTCAAGTTATTAAAGCTAGTTTAAAACAGGGTGAAGGTTTATCAGAAATCATCTCAGCTATTAATAAACAAAAAGATAGTTAAGGTGGTTTCATTGAAAATATGGATTGATATTTCAAATGCACCTCATGTAAGGTTTTTTAAAGATGTCATTAAATATTTGGAATCTGAAGGAGAAGATTTAATAATTACAGCCAGAGACTTTGGAGATATTCATAAACTGATGAATATGTATGATATAGACTTTATTTCTGTTGGAAAACATGGAGTAAGTTTATATGATAAGCTTAAAGAAAGTACTTCACGTGTTTATGAACTTGTAGATGTTATTAATGATGAAAAGGTGGATGTTGCACTTAGCAAGCATTCTATTGAACTTCCAAGAATAGCATTTGGTTTGGGAATTCCAAGTTTGTATGTTTTGGATAATGAACATGCATTAGCTGCAAATAAATTAACTCTCCCGTTATGTAACAGAATTATCACACCAAATAAAATTGATATCTGGAAATTAATGCAATTTGGAGCAGACCCTAACAGTATCATTCCATATAACGGAACTTCTGAATTGATGCATTTTAAGAGCTTTGAATATAACGACAATATTTTTGATGATTTGGACCTTAAATTGAAATATCCAAAAACTATTTTGATGAGACCTGAACCATCTTTAGCATCTTATTTAGATGCAGATTGTCATAAATCAGTTTTATCTCCAATTGTTGATGTATTAAAAGAATATGCTAATATATTGATATTGCCAAGATTCAAAGCACAGGCAGAAATCTTTGAAGGCATTGATAATGTTACTATTTTAGAGCCTCCTGTCGATACTTCAAGCTTAATGAAAAAAGCGGATTTGGTAATTGGAGCAGGGGGAACTATGAATAGGGAAGCAGCCATATTGCAGACTCCTGTTATTTCATGTTATCCAGGTAAAACATTAGCTGTAGATCAGTATTATATCGATCAGGGTTTAATGTTTAGATCCAATGATATAGATGAAGTTATACAGAAAGCTTTGGCTTTTATTGTTAATCCTCATGAAAAAATTGATTTCAAAACTGATGATTTATTCCAAATTATCATAGATAATATTTATGATTTGGGTAATGAAGGTAAATAGTTTTATATTAAAAACAACTAAATATTATATATTATATTTAGTTTTTATTATTATGGGCTGGTAGCTCAGATGGTAGATCGTCGCCTTGGCATGGCGGAGGCCCCGGGTTCAAATCCCGGTCAGTCCATTTATAAATTTTCAAAAAAATAAAATTTAAAATTGTGATTAAATTATGATGTTAATAGCTCAGAATCATTTACAACTAATCTTAGAAGTAGGGGCAATGTTATTTGTTACATTAGTCTTTTGTCTTAATTTAATTCCATTGTCACTTAGTGTTGTAACGTTTTTATCTCTCTTTTTAGCTGGTGGGTTCACACTTCTTTTTGGAGCAGATATTCTTTTACTAATAATTTCATCTAGTCAGAATGAATTTACACATCCATTTGGGCCAATTGCTTTAATGGCTATTGTTTCTGCATTTGCATCGCTGAAGGTGATGAAGAGTTCGGGAGTGGATGTACGACCTCTTAGAAAAGTTGTTTTATTGTTCCTTGCAGGTATTACCATTTTCGGTGGATTAATGCACAGATCTTTCTTAATATTATGGATATTAGGTTTGTTTATTGGATACATCATAATTTCCAAATCTTTCAGAGAAAAATCAGTATTTACACTTAAAAGGATTTTAATGTTTTTCGGAGCAGCTCTTGCAGGTTTTTTCGGACTTGAAATAGTAGCTAGAATAACTGGAATGACTATTTTCTCTCCATTGTTAAGGTTAGGAAGAATTGAACAGTACTCTTCATCCAGTATTAAAATGGTATTAAATAACATCCAGCTAATCGGACATAATGGTGCTGCTTCTTTCTGGGGTACTGAAGGAACAGCATTTGCTGAAGGATATATTACCCTGCCGATGCAATTAATCATATTCTTTGGTTTGCCATTCCCATTGTTCTGCGGAGTGCTTGTAAATCAGAAAGATACAATCGATTATATGCTTCCAGGTATTTTCGGATATGGATTTGACTTTGGTTATTTAGGTCTTGTCGGTTTAATAGTTTTTGTTTTAGGAACTATCATAATTGGTTTAAAAATATTGACCATGTATAGGGAAAAAAGAGAAAATAATAATAAGAAATACTTAGGTAGGGAAGTGTTATTGACAGGTGCATTAACTGCATTTATTGCACAGGCATTAATCGGTATGTTTATATTTAACAGATCTATTAACGGATTAGCGTTGCTTTCATTTATCTTTTTGGGAGCATTGATATTGGCTAATGTTGTTACACTTAAATCAAGAACTAATAAGAATATTTAAAGAGGTTGAAAAGAGATGAAAGCATTAATATTATTGGGATGTCCGGAAACCCCATCACAAACACCTATGTCAATTTATGCGTCTTATAAATTATCTGAAAAAGGTTATGATGTGACAATTGCTGCCAATCCTGCAGCTTCCAAATTAGTTAAAGTTTCTGATCCGGAAAAATATTATATTCAGGAAATGGTTGACTTGGACGACTGCTTAGCTAATGTTCAGGAAGGGGAATATGATTTGTTGTTAGGATTTGTACATAAAGATGCAGCAGCATCCTATTTTGTAACTTTCTATCAGCTTCTACAAACCAAATCTATTGCACTTGTATTTGAAAAGGATTCTGAGTTGTTAAAGGAATATACTGAAATTGTCAGTGAAAATACTGATGCAGAAGTTATTTCTGTAAGAGCATTTCATAATCCAAATCCAATTAAAGTTAACCTAGATAAAGTATTGAAGGAGTTATAATAAAATGTCTTTTTGTTTAGATACTTATCTTCAGCAGTCTGATAATTATGAAATTTTGGCATCACAGGCAGGCTTTAAAGATTGTGCCAGACTTATCAGATTTAAAGCTCCAGAAATCGTTTATGTCAATGCTGGAGAAGAAATTTTAGGATCTCGTGTTATTGGTATAACTCCGATTCCTATTGGTGTTGATTCAAAAAAAGGAACTGTACTTATTCCATATACCAAACCATGTTATGGTACTGCAGTTGTAGAGTTGCCGGTTGACATGGCCGAGATTGAAAAAATAAGAACATTAAATATCAAATAGATGAGTTTATGATTTCTACTGTTGTTGGCAGTTTTCCTGCTGAAATAAAATCTCCAACTACTGCAAAAGATAAAATATTAAATGTATTTGGAGCTTATGATCCTTTTAAGGAGTCTATAAAACAAACTGTAATCTCACAACTTGATGCTGGAGTTGACATTATTTCTGATGGTCAGGTTCGTGGAGATATGGTTTCTACTTTTACTAATTTTATTCCGGGAATGCAGTTGGAAGACAATAATACTGTTATCACTTCTAAAATCAGACAGCCTACAAAAGAAATTTCCATTGATGATTTAAAATATGCTAAAAAAGTCATGAATGATTATTTTAATGGAAATATTCCTGAAGGTAAAGGAATTAAGGGAATCATAACTGGTCCTTCCACAATTGTTTATTCATCAAGAATTGAGTATTTCTATAAACATAAGGAAGATGCAATTTTGGATTTGGCCAGAAGTCTTAAACATGAAGTTGAAGCTATTGAAAAAAAGATTAATCCGGTTTATATTCAAGTTGATGAACCGTTTTTATCTACTGGTCTGGTTGATTTGAAAGTAGCCAGTAAAGCTATTGATATAATTGGTGAAAATCTTAGTGTTCCATTAGCTATGCATGTTTGCGGTAATTTGGATAATGTTTTCAAAGATTTGATTAAATTCAATATTGATATTTTGGACTGTGAATTTGCAGGAAACGACATTAACATTAAAATTTTAGAAGAAAACTCATCTTTAATCAGGAATAAAAAAATAGGCTTTGGTTGTCTTGACACTTCCATAAATGAAGTTGATTCAAAAGAAAAAATTGAAGGCCTGATAGCTAAAGGTGTTGAAATTCTTGGAAAAGATAATATGATTTTAGACCCTGACTGTGGGTTAAGAAGAGCTACTAAGGATGTAGCTTTCAATAAGCTTAAATTAATGAACAGTATAAAAGATGAATATAGTTAAAAATTATCTATATTCATGTTTAAAGTTTGGATCATATAGCTTAGATGGTGTGAAATCTCCAGGGTTTAACACATCTCCAACTACAATCATTGCAGTCTTTGTTATATTAGCATCTTTTACTTTTTGTGCAATATTCTTTAAGGTTCCTCTAATTATTTCCTGGTCATCCCAAGTTGCTTTTTTTACAACTGCTATAGGAGTATCCTCACTATATCCGACCAGCAATTCATCAACAACTTTATCAATCATACCAATTCCCAAAAAGATACACATAGTTGCCTGGTGTTTGGATAAGCTGGAAATGCTTTCACTACGTGGTTTGGGAGTCCTGCCTTCGGGACGTGTAATAATAACTGTTTGTGAAATTTCAGGTAATGTCAATTCTGTTTCAAGTACGCTGGCTGTACCAAATAATGAACTTACTCCCGGAATAATATCATATTCAATATCATATTTTTGCAACTCTCTGATTTGCTCACCGATAGCTCCATAAATGGAAGGGTCTCCAGTATGGACTCTAGCTACTAACTGTCCTTTGGAAGTTGCTTCGCGGCAAATTTCAGTTGTTTCCTCTAAATTCAATACAGCGCTGTTGTAAACAACACAATCTTCTTTTCTTGGATTTAAAACTTCTTTATTAACTAAAGATCCTGCATAAACAATAACATCTGCTTTTTCAATAACATTTCTTCCTTTGACAGTTACTAAATCAGGGTCACCGGGACCTGCTCCAATAAAGATTACTTTACCTTTCATAATACAATTTTTTGATTTAACTTCTATTTAATAATTATGAAAGTAAAAAAGAATTTAACATCAATATTTCACTTTAATTTAAACAAAGTTTATTAATTATCAGGATAATTAAAAAATATGGATAAAAAAGGAGTTATATCACTAGAAGCCATTTTTTCTATTTTTATAATGCTATTGATAGTTGCATCAATACTGTTTTATGCGCAGTCAAATTTTGAATCAGATAAAAATATTGAATCAAGTTTCAGCCACAGGCTGATTTTGGATAATCTGGCTAACTGTATAAATCAGGTTAACTCAAATGGTGAAGGGTTTTCCAAAAAAGTTTTGCTGCCTCAAAAAGAGTATGCATATAAGATTACAGTTGAAAAAAGCAAATTAACAATTGAATACTCAAATAAAAAAGGTGAAGTGGCTATTTTGCCGGCAGATATTAATAGAAATTATGAGTTGTACGGCGGAAGGAGTTATTTAATCGAAAATAGAGATGGGGAGATTGTGATAATATGAATGATGAAAAAGGCCAACTCAGCGGAGAATATATGTTGCTGGTTGGGTCTTTAATAGTTGTTTTAATGATTTCAATATTCATGATAGCTAATGAAAATGAACTTAACATAGCAATGGCAGCTGCAAAATCCGGTGTTGATGAAGGTGTTGCATCATCATCAAGTGCAATATATCCGAAGGAAACATTTAATGAATATGATGACATGGAAGGCTTAAAACACCCCTACAGTGTAAGTATTGTGAATGTTAGTTATAATTCATCAGGAATAGATGAAAATTATGGAAAGCAAAAAATACAGTTTAAAGTCTATGCAAAAGCAAGTGCTGATTATAATAAAAAAGAACTGGATTCAATCGGAGATAGGATTAATTATAATTTGAGAAAATCAGTAGCTATGAGTTTCAATACAGCAGATTCTACAAATAAACTGTATAATCCGGTATTTTCCAATAATTATGTCTTTACAACAGTTAATGTAGTATGGGTTTAAATATTATTAAAAATAATTAATCTTTATGTATAGTCAGAATGAAAAAGATGAGCTTTTAAATGAGCTGAAGGAAATGGAAAGTCTTCAGATAGATATGGATAATGAAGGTAAGATTCTGCAGGAAGACATTATTGACTTTCTGTTAAACGGAAACGGAAATCCTGAAGATTTGGGAGACAGAATTGAATTGTATCTTTATGAATTTAAATTGTTTTGCAGAAAACCGGTAAGATTCGCTCAAAAAGATTTTAATGTTTGTTTAAATGCTGTTGATATTCCTTTTGAAAAATTGGATGCTCTTTTAAAAGATTTGGATAAATTTACATTGGTTATTTATACAGAAGTAGATAAAGGATTTAGTGTATTGAATCTAAATCTCTTGTTAAAAGATTAGATGTTAAATACTCTTTTTGCATTGTTGGTTGTTATTTCATCAACAGTGTTCAAATCCATTTCTTTAATTTCAGCTATTTTTTCACAGGCCTTAACAACATTTGCAGGTTCATTTCTTTCTTCTTTTGTCATGGCTAAATAGGGACTGTCTGTTTCAGTCAGAACATGATCCAATGGAATGTCTTTTATTAGTTCCTGATGTCTTTGTGAGTAGCAAAGCATTGTGGAAAAGCTCATGTAATAGTTGTCATGCTCCATTATTCTTTTAGCTGTTTTTAGGCTTCCGCTAAAGCAGTGAAATACTGCATATGGCAGGTCTTCGTATTCATTGATGAGATTCAATGCTTTTTTCTCGCAGTCGCGAACATGCATAAGCAAAGGAACTTTATAATCATTGGCTATTTCAATAAAGTTGGTGAATATTTCTTTTTGTCTTGCCCTTAGGGATTTGTCTTTTACGTAAAAAAAGTCCATTCCCACTTCACCAATAGCTACAATATCATCGATATTGTCAATTAAATGTTTTTGAGCTTCGTGCAGTTCTTCAGCGGTACATTCCTGTGAAGTTACAGGGTGGAATCCGAAAGTCGGATAAATAAATCCTTCATTTTCTTTTGATAAATTTAAAACAGTCTGATTTCCTTCAAGATTTGTTCCGGAGTTAATTACTGCATCCAGCTTTTCTTTTGCTCTTTTAATTACGTCTGTTCTATCGTTGTTATAGTCTTCAAAATCTATGTGGCAGTGTGTATCTATCATATTTTTTATACTCCAAATCTACGTTCTCTTTCTTGGTATGATCTGATGGCTCTTAAGAAATCTACTTTTCTAAGTTCCGGCCATAAACTTTCACAGAAGTATAATTCAGAGTATGATGATTGCCAGAGTAGGAATCCGCTTAATCTTTCTTCTCCGCTTGTTCTGATAATTAAATTGGGGTCGTCCAATCCTGCAGTATAAAGGTTTTTACTTATTAAATCTTCATCAACATCGTCAACTGTTATTAATCCTTTTTCAATATCTCTGATGATTTTTTTAACTGAATCTACGATTTCTAAACGGCCGTCATATCCGATAGCTAAATTAAGTTGTCTTTTGTTATAGTTTTTAGTTGCTTCTTCTGCATCGTTAATAGCTTCTTTTACATTGTCAGGCAATAAATCGATTCTTCCCACTACTTTGACTTTTACTTCGTTTTTATGGATTTTTTCATGATCAACCAGTCTTTTAAAGTTTTTGAAGAATAAATTCATCAGTCCTTCCACTTCGTGTTCCGGTCTGTTAAAGTTTTCTGTTGAGAATGCATATGCTGTTACTATTTCAATTCCAAGTTCTATTGTCCAGTCTAAAACTTTTTCCAGAGTGTCTACTCCAATTTCATGTCCTTTTACAACATCCATATTTCCCTGAATCTTAGAATAGCGTCTGTTGCCGTCCATGATAATTGCTACATGTTTGGGCATTTTTGAGGTTTCTAAATTTCTGGAAATATACCATTCATATATTTTATAAATAAAATTTTCACCCATAATAACTACCTGAAGTAAATGATTCTCTATTAATAAATATATAATATCTAAATTATATCATACTTCTTATTTAAACTTATTCAAAAAGTAGTGATAATACTTTCCAAATGGTCTCTCTCTCTAAAATATATATATTACTAGTTAATATATACGAAATCTAAATAATAAAACAATAAACATCAAAAATAATCCGCTATTATTTTAAAAGAGTACTACAATCATTCTAATTTATTACTTAAAAAAATATACACAAATTATCAATAATAATATTACAATTAAATTAAATGGAGTGAAAAACAATGAGTGAAAATATTGAACATCCAATTGTATTCTTGTCATATGCAAGAACAAACCAAGAACATATAGAAAAAATAACTAACTTCGCATCAATATTACGAAAAGATGGAATTGATGTTAAATTTGATGAATGGGATTTAAAAGTCGGGAATGATCTTTATTTTTTTATGGAAAACAACATTAAACGAGAATCAGATAAAGTATTGCTAATATTAACCAAGGAATTCGTTGAAAAAGCAAACGATAGAAAATCTGGTGTAGGAACTGAAACACAACTTATAAGTAAAGAAGTATATGATGATGTAAAACAGGAAAGAATAATACCTATTGTCTGGGAATGTGATGAAAAAGGAGAAGCTTACATACCAACATTTTTAGAATCCAGATTATATATTGATTTATCAACAAAAGAGAAATTTGGTAAAAACTATGAAACATTGCTGAGAATATTATATAACAAACCAAAAAATCCAAAAGAAGATTTAGGTGAAATGCCAAAATGGTTCAATGATACAAATAAATATTATCCTAAAACAAATGAAGTAGTTAAAAGATTTAATTACTCAATACAACATCACCCTAATGAAATAAATCCCATAATGGAAGAATTCTGTGAAGAATATTATGAATATCTGAAAACATTTACTATTGAATTCAGTTCAAATAACATTAATACAATTAGTGGGGAACTATATAAAGATTTAGAAGAATATCAACAATTAAAAAATGATTTTGAAGAATTCATCGATATATTGAGTAAGAAAGGAAAATATTATGGTGCTGATTACAGAATTCTTGTAGAATTCTTAATAAAAGTGCATTCACTTACTTTTAACAGAAGAGATAGAAAAAGCATGAATACATATGATCTTTACAAATTTTCTTTCATCTTAAAAGAATTATTCTTATACATGATTGCTTATGGATTAAAAAATAAAAATTATAATTTAATCACAGATTTATTACACTCTCCATACTATTTAACTGATGAGAATAATCAATTAAAAGGCACACAACATTTTGTTGAATTAGATATACGAAGCCAAGGGGATATTAATGGATATATCGATAATTACTATAAAGAAAATGAAAATACAAATTATATCTCACCATTAGGTCAACTATTAATCAGCAGATTGCCGATTAGTCTTAATTCCGAATATTTAATTGATGCAGACTTATTATGTTGTTACGTGTCTTTTTTAAATAAGGAAGAATATAAAAATGAATTCTGGTTCCCCTACACATATGTTTACAAAGGAAGACGATGGGATTCATTTGAAATATTTAGGAGATTGACATCAAAAAGATATTTCGAAGAAGTTAAAGAAATATTCAATGTTAAAACAATCGATGAATTTAAAAGCAAAGTAATAAGCACTCATGATTCATTACTTGGTCAAAGACAGATTAGGTTAAGTAATTCTTGGGGAAAATATGTAGAACCTATAGAAGAATATATAAATTTAGATGAAATTGGTTGCGAAAAATAATATTAAGTAATTTTAAATATTTTGCAAAATAAATTTTAGTATAACATAACATTAACTTAATTATTATAAATTGTTAGAATGTGATATAGTGAGTAGAAGAAGCAACGATCAAGGACGAGCATTTGAATTCATAACACTAATAACTTTACATGAGGAAATAAGTAAAATCAGAGAAGTAGTAATTATTAAAAACAGTAGTTATGAAGCTACAAAAAGAGCTTGGGAAAGTATAGATGCACCCCTTCAAGTTGATTTGAAAAAAGCAGCTATGGCTGCAGTTGGTTCTATTTTTGATTTAGAACCTATGATATTGGAAGATGGTAATGATAAACTTGAATTATTAGTACAACAAGATAGTCAAGGAGAAAAAGGAGATGTTCGCGACATACTCATTGTAAGACGGAATGTTAAATGGGAAATTGGTTTAAGTCTAAAACATAATCATTTCGCAGTAAAACACAGTAGACTCTCAAAGACTATTGATTTTGGAAAAAAATGGTTTAACATTCCATGTTCACAGCAATATTGGGATGAAGTTAATCCTCTTTTCGATTATTTAAAAGAAGAAAAAGATAAAGGGACAAAATGGCGTGACCTTCCAGATAAAGAAAATGATGTTTATGTTCCTCTCTTGAATGCTTTTAAAGAGGAAGTAGAAAGAAGTTATGGATTCCATTCTGAAGTTCCAAGAAGAATGGTAGAATATTTATTAGGAGAATATGACTTTTATAAAGTTGTAAGTGTTGATGCAAAAAAGATTACTCAAATATTTACATTCAACTTAAGAGGAACTTTAAATCAATCAACTAAAACAACAGAACCCACTACCGAAATACCAATAGCTAAATTACCTACACGAATTGTAAGCATTGATTTTAAACCGAATAAGAAAAACACAATTGAAATGTTTATGGATGAAGGTTGGCAATTCAGTTTTAGAATACATAATGCATCTTCAAAAGTAGAACCAAGTTTAAAATTTGATGTTCAGATTGTAGGAATGCCTACAACAATTATTTCAATAAATTGTATGTGGATGTAACTGAGGGAGGTAATAATATGAAAGTAGCATCGTTCTTTTCAGGTGCAGGAGGATTAGATTTAGGTTTTGAAAATGCAGGTTTTGATATTGTTTTTGCTAATGATAACTGGAAAGGTTGTTGGAAAACCTATGAAAAAAATCATGGTTTAAAAATAGATAGAAGATCAATAGAATATATAAAAGGTGAAGACATTCCTGATGTTGTAGGTTTTATAGGAGGACCTCCATGTCAAAGTTGGTCTTTAGGTGGAGCTATGAGAGGAATTAATGATTCAAGAGGACAATTATTATATGATTATGTCAGATTAATCGAAGCTAAGGAACCTAAATTCTTTTTAGCAGAAAATGTTCCAGGAATGGTTTGTAAAACACATTTACCAGAATTTGAAAAATTTAAAGAAGCATTAAAAGATATTGGATATAATGTTTCATTTAAAGTATTAAATGCTAATGATTATGAAGTTCCACAAGACAGGAAAAGAGTTATATTAGTAGGTTTACATGAAAGTCTGAATAAAGAATTTGAATTTCCAGAACCTATTAAACCAAAATTAACACTTAGAGATGCAATTGGAGATTTACCAGAACCATTACCTGCTTATGGAAAAAATAAAGCTAATCCATTTGAAGAATTAGATATTCCAAATCATGAGTATATGACAGGGGATTTTTCATCAATGTACATGTCTAGAAATAGAGTTAGAAAATGGGATGAGCCATCTTTTACAATACAAGCTGGAGGAAGACATGCTCCTTGTCATCCACAAGCAAATACAATGATAAAAGTAGATAAAGATAAAAGAATTTTTGATCCAGAAACTCCTAAACCTTATAGGAGATTATCTGTAAGGGAATGTGCTAGAATACAGACATTTCCTGATGATTTTACTTTTTATTATAATAACATTAATGATGGATATAAAATGATAGGAAATGCAGTGCCAGTTAAATTAGCTGAAAACATTGCTATCAAAATTAAAAATCTCCTTTCATGATTTTTTTAATTTTATTTTAATATGTTTTTATTATAATAAAGATTAAAATAATATATTAATTTCTGAATTTTTAATCAATATAGACATTAGGAACAATGTTGGAACACATTTGGAATAGATTTGGAACAGATACTGAAGATTAATATAAATACTGATTAATTTAAAATATTATTCCATGGAACGTTTAAAAATTGAATCTTTAAAAAAAATTATTGAAAATATTCCTGACGATTATGAAGTTGAATTTAATGACAGGAAAGGCAATCATATAATATCTGATAAAATTGAAATTGACATTAGTGGGAAAAAATTAATTTTCAGAAAATATTAATTATTAGAAAAATTACTTCTATCAAGTTTGAAACTAAATTAATTTTCAATATCTTTACAGTTAATATGGATTACACTTCATTAAAATCATAGTTATGAATTTGATTTTAATTTAATTAACATTAATAAAAAAGAATTATGAAGTAAATGAAAATGTCAGAAACTCAACATTAACAATAGTTATTCCGATATGAAACCTGCTCCTGAAAAATTCATATGGTCTCAAAAATCAGATATGCATCATAGCATTTTCATGAAAGATTGAATCATTATTTGATATCAATATGCTTTGTTTATAATAGTTATTTAATATTATCATTTTGTTTAACAATTATTATAATATGATGAATAGATTTTAAAATGAGTACTTTGAACATCTCTCAAAAAAGATATTAATACTACCTGCCACATATATGACTTACAGAGAGATAAAAAGTATGGAATATTTTTTATAATATTAAATATATATTATTTGATGCTTTTAAAGTTTGGCCAATTTATATGCCAATTCTAAACTGCGCAAATAACCTTCTCTACTTTGGTCACGGCTGGTGTCGATGTAGATGTCATCAATGCCGAAAGTTATTGCTCCAAAGCTTGGCCATGAGTTTAATAAAACAAGTGTTCTAAAAATAGTATTTCCTACAATTCCGTTTGGAGCTATTAATATGTTGCATTTGTTTTTTATAGCCTGGTCAATTAATACGCAGCTGTTTTCAATTTTCTGATTTGTATGCTTTTCAATTAATTGGGTGAGCTTTTTGGCATCATCCAGTGACTGGTTGATTTCTTCGCTTCTGCCGTAATCTCCAGGTCTTGCATATGAAAGTGTAGCTATTTTCGGAGTTTTTTTAAGTTTTTTCATAAAATCTATGCAGTGAACAGCTATATTGAGCTTTTCTTTTAGGGTGTTTCCTTCGTCAATGCCGACGGAGCTTATTATAAATTCATGACCTTTCCCATGGATATATGTTGCTCTTGATATTTTGGGATAACTTTCTTTTAGTTGTTTTAAAACATTGGATGCAGCTAGTGAACCCCGTATTGTTGCATCTATATTTTTGTCTGAAATGCTTTTGGCAAGTTTTTTGTCATTTTTGATTAATTCAATATTGACATTTGGTTTTTGTGTTTTAAAAATATCACAAGCCTCTAAGATGTTTTTATTTTCTCCAACTCCAACAGCTATAGTTATCATTAATTTTAATTATTTATTGTAATGTTATTTATAGCTATTTTTTAATAAGAAAAAACTAAACATTTATATGTAAGTAAGTACTTACTTACATTATGGAAATTGAACTAGATAAAACAGAACAGAAAATTGTTGATGCAACAATATTCCTTTTAGATAAGGAAGGAATGAACGGCACAACAACTAAAAAAATAGCTAAAAAAGCTGAAGTTAGTGAAGTTACTGTTTTTAGAAAGTTTAAATCTAAAGATAATCTTTTAAAAATAGCTAAGATTTATTATTCAGATTATTTCCTGGAGAAAATAAGTGATATTTTCACTAATTACGAAGATACAGACTTGGAATCATTATTAAAGCATATATGGGGGAAACTTGTTAATTTTTTAGATAACAATCTGGATATTATTAAAATAGCTTTAGACGAGCTGATGTCCAATCCTGAAGAGGAAAAAATATTTTCAAAATTTTCAGATGAAGTTCTTAAAAATCTAACCAATATTTTTCAAGAACAGGTTGATAAAGGAAAAATACGTAAAATCAATCCTTCCGCAGCTGCATTAACTGTTTTTAGTGTAATTGTTGAAGGGATAATATTCTGGAAATTTGAATCAAAAGTTTCCAATGATGATACTAATAAGTATCTTGATGATTTTTTAGATATATTTATTAAAGGTATAACTAACTAAAACGGTGGAACTAATGTCAATAGATAAAATATTTCATATAATGAAAAAAGATTCAAAAGCAATCTTTAAAAATCCGGCTGTTGTTATTACAATAATAGCAATTATTATTTTACCTTCCTTATATGCACTTTTAAATATTGATGCATGTTGGGATCCTTATGGAAATACAGATAATTTGGATTTTGCAGTAGTAAACAATGATCAAAACGCAACATATAACAATGCTTCATATAACTTTGGAGATAAGGTAATTGATAAATTGGAAGACAATGATGATTTTGCATGGGATTTTGTAGACGAGGATGATGCCCGGGACGGGGTGGAAAATGGAACGTATTATGCAGCTATAATAATACCTGAGAATTTCTCCTCAAATTTATTATCAATCAATGATCAAAACCCAAAACAAGCACAATTAACATATTTAATCAATGAGAAAACAAACCCTGTTGCTTCAAGAATGAGTAACAATGCAGTAAATCAGATACAAAGTAAAATAAATGATGAGGTTATTCAAACTGTAAACGGTGTAGCATTTAACCAATTATCAGTAATGGGTCAAACAACACCTCAATCAAGCTTATCACAATTATCCTACATGAATTCAAGTGGTGTAGATAACTATTTCTACTCTCCAACTGAAGTTACAAAAGAAAAAATAAATCCTGTAGATAATTACGGTTCAGAAGTATCTCCATTTTACATTGTACTTTCAATATGGGTTGGCTGTGTAATTTCAGTTGCATTGATTAAAGCAAGATACTTAGGTGAATCATTATACAAACCATTAGAACTTTACTTCGGTAGAATGGGATTGTTCTTAGTAATAGGATTATTGCAATCAACAGTAACCATAATTGGTGCATTCTGGTTAGGAATTGAGGTTTCTGATCCCGGACTGTTCATCGGCTGTGTTTATTTAATAACCATTGCATTCATGGTATTGATTTATTCATTATTATCTCTGTTCGGTAATGGTGGTAAAGCATTGGCTATTATTATGTTGGTACTTCAAATATCTACAACAAATGGTATTTATCCTGTATATGTGATGAATGACTTTTTCCAAGCATTAAATCCATATTTACCAATGACTTATGCTATAGGTTTACTTAGAAATGCATTACTTGGTGTTTATTGGCCAACATTTTTCACTGGTGTTTATGCAATGATAGCTATGATTATTGCATCATTGCTTGTAACAATTATCATTAAAGAAAAATTTGATAATGTAGCTAATAAATTTGAACAAGCATTAAAAGACTCAGGATTATTCTAATTCCTGAGCTTTATTTTTTTTTTAAATCTTAAATTTTTATGTATGGTAACATCCTGCATTATAATCATATGGAACATATGCTCCCATATCATTTCCTTCATCATCCATACCTGGAATATAGTGCCATCCTTTAGCAGCTGCTTCTTCACGACTAACTCCTAAACAATCATAATCAGGTCCATATCCAGTTTTATACGAATATCCGTCTTCACTCATTATGCTTTCAGTTTTATCGCTGGAACTACTTTCATTATTACTTAATGATGTGGCTTGGTCAGATATTGTTAATGATTGTGTAGTTTCACTTTTGGAATATTTGTCGTTCCCGTTGTAAATGACTTTTACAGTGTATTGTCCGTCACTGATTCTGTTAAGTTGCAGCACACCATTGCCCATTTCATCAGTTGTTACTTGTTGATTCTTTTCATTTTCAATTATTATATCTACTTTTTGATCAGCTATGGGATTTCCATTTGAATCTTTTAGTGTAATTGAAATTGTGTCTCCATTTTTTAAAGTATCCTTGCTTATAATATTTATTTCACTGGATTCCTTTCCAAAATTAGTCATTAATGTTATTAGTGTTAAAAGTAGGATAACAACAATTATTAACAGCATGACGATAAGTTTCTTCTTATCTTTTTTCATTTCATTTCCTCAATTATTTTAGTATTAATATATTGTATTAAAGAGGTTATAAATTTTGTTGTAAAAAAAGTAAAAAATAAAGAAATTAATCTTTATTGAAATCTTCAATAGCTTCGTCAACTATTTCTAAAACGGATTTGGATAAATCAGGATATTTATAATTTATTGGGACAGGTATATTGTCACAGTATACTACATCCAAACCAGCTTTTATTGAGTCTTTAGTAGCTACATCAACAGCAGCAGCTTTAAGTTCAGTGAGCATTATATCTGCTTCATCCATATATTTTTCTATGTCCTTTTTCAAAAGAGGCCTATTGGATAGGTGAGGTGTTGTTCCAACGATTTCACAGTTATAATTGGTTTCCAGATAGTCAACTAATTCATGTTCAATACTTTTTGGAGCAGTTGTAGCAAACAGCACTTTTTTACCGGAAATGTCGGCTAATGGTTTTGGTCTGAATACTGTTGAAATTATTTTTGCTTTTGGATTTATCTCTTTTATGAATTTTTCAATGTATTCTCTTTTTTCTTCATTGCACATTGGTTCTTCGCACATTGTCAAAATAATTAAATCACCAAGACCAATCCTGTAAGGTCCGAAATAGTCTATAATATTATTCAATGGTTGATTTGCACCAATAAGTACAATATTTTTATTTGTTTTAATTGGAGGAATTGCAGCTCCGCTACCTTCAAATATGGCAAATTTGGAATCTACCTGATTAGCTAGTTTTGCTCCTTTTTTCATATTGGTTAAAAAGACTTCACCTGCCATTCCACCTCCGCAACGTCTGCAGCCTATTGTTAAGATTCTGCTCATTAGAGCATCTTCCCAATGGTCACTTGCTGCATGAACTCCTTTTTCAGACTGTTCTAATAAAAATTCAGGTGTTATTTCAAGCTGTTCTCCATGAACTATTTCCGGTTCTTGAGGTCCGCCTCTTCCCATAGCTATTACACATGGTTCATATCCGTTTTTATCAATTAGTCTGGATACAAATCCTGAAACAGCAGTTTTTCCTATTCTTTTTCCAGTTCCAATTATTTTTATTGAAGGTTTTTCCATTATTTCATATTGTGTAACTGGATCAAATTTAAAATCAGGACCCTGATAGCTTACGCCTTGTGCAAGTGTTTTACAGGCTATTTTAAATCGTTTAGGATAATCCAGGATAGGTTCATCACTTAAATCCATCACAGTATCTACATCATATCTGTTAATCATTTCTACAATAATGTCATATGGAATGTCTTCATTTTTTGCAAACTGTACAGGAACGCCTAAAACCTTGGAATATGATTCTTCAGAGTCATCTCTTAGTTTTTCAGTTCCTCCAATGAAAACAGCAGCTACTATGTCGATATGTTCTAAATTATTTAAAACATCGATTGATTCCTGGGTGACTGGAAGGTAATGTTCTCCGTCAACTAAACAGAGCATTTTACTAATACTTTTCATATTAATCACAATTAGAATTTAATCAATTAGTATTTATGATAAGTAATAGTATTAAAAATATTTGAATTTATAAAAAAGAAGAAAATGGGCTAATATTTAAGCCATTTTTATATCGTTTTGAGACCTTTCAACAAGGTCGGTTAATGAATTGCACACATTGTCAGGTATTGAATTTTCATCTTTTTCGTTTATTACCTGTGCAATTATTTTACAAAGAACAAAAATAGCATGTTTGTGTTCTGCTTTTGTTTTGTGGATGTGGTGTGGGCTTATTTTAAGTGATATGTATTTACTGCAATCGTTTTTTATCTGATCGTTTTCTGCTAAATATTTTAAAATATAAACTAAAAATTGGTGTAATTGTATCATTTCATCTTTGTACATGTGTATCTGACCTAGTATCTATAATTATATGTTAATTAAGAGTTTAAGTAAATTATTTAAATGAAATAAATAATTAGTTTTAATTATTAATTAATATTATTATTTTTAATCTTATTTAAATATTGCATTGATTACAGAAGTTTAGATATTAACCTTTTATAAATATCTGGCAGGTCTTTGTCTAAAACATCTAATCCTTTTTGAGTTATTCCGTTTTTAGTTGCAACTTTATTAATCAGTTCATCAGGTGAGTAAATATCTTCTTTTAATATGTATGCCGTACTGTTTAATGTTTCTGCAAGTATTTTAAAGGTTTCTTCTTTTGAAAGATTGCATTTCTCTTCAAGTTCGCCAGCAAAAAGATCTAAACCAAGAGCTATAAATGCAGGCATGCAGCTGGCAGCTATTGTAGCTATCTCCAAATCCATGGGACTGTCAACAACTTTTATCTGGCTGAATTTTGAAAATAGCTTTTCGACAAATTCTCTATTTTCGCCAGAAACATTTTCATCATGCATAATAATGGAAACACCTTTTTTAGGATTGTCTTCATCATATGTAGAAGATATTGTTGGAATAACGCAGCTTAAACCACAGTCTTTAAATTCCAAGTCTGTTCCTGCACAGGTATGTATGATTTGTGTATTTTTAGTTATATGTGGTTTTAGCGGGTCTAAAACATTTGCCAAATCGGGAGTTTTTACTGATATTATTATTTTTTCACAGTTTTTTGCAACTTCTATGTTATCATCTGTAATTGATATGCGCGGGTCAATGTCTTTTAAGTGATTTATTTTAGATAGTGTTCTATTTGCAATGTAGAGTTTATTTAAATTACAAAAATCATGACTGATTATATTTTGGCTGAGAAGTTCTCCAATATTTCCATATCCAATAATTCCGAGGTTCATATATTTCACATCTTAACATTAAATTCTTCAGTTTCAACAATTTTTGGAAGTTTTCCAATGCTTCCAACATTATCCTGGGAAATGATTAAAACTCCCTCAAACAGGTCTTTATAGTTTTCACTAGCTTCAAGAGCATTTGATACTTTATCTTCACTGTTTTGCCCAACAGCTTCATTGGCTATTTTGGTAGCAAGCCCGTCAGCTACTGATGCTTTTTTACTCAGCACTGTAACGCTGTCTGCATAACCGAAGCTTATTGAATGGCCTATTTTACCTGAAGATGTACAGATTCCCAACGGTGTTTTTCTTGCTTTTAATTCAAACCCGATTTTATTTCCTAATATGGGATTGTTTGAGTAAATTCCGCATACTGCTTTTTTATTGTTTACAATAGCTATGTCTCCTCCGTTTTCAATAATGGAATATTCGGATTTTTTGGAAATTAGGTAATCAAGAGACATTTCAGATATGCATCCTGCAACACAGGCCATCGGACCTACATCACAGTAACTGGAAGCTGTATACATTCTTTTTATTATTTCACTCAAATCCTCTTCATCATGATTAACAGGCTCCAGAGATAATTGAAAATCTTTATTTTTAGTTATATAATGTTCCAGTTCTTTTCTTAGATTTAATATGTATTTTTCCAAATTGTTATTTTTCAAGTCTGTTGTTAGTCTGATATGGGTCTGATTTAAATCAATATGTTGGAATTCCATAATGTTATTATTATTTAATTATCTTCTTTTATAACTATTGTTAGTGGATAAATTAAAAAGTATATAAGTTAATATACTAATTAAGCTAATAAATAGAAATTATAACAGATGTGATATAATTGAAATCTTTTAATTTTTTACTTAAAGAAAGGGAAGAAAAACCAAGACAAAAAGGTATAACAATGGTTCTGGACAAAGGTCTAGGACTGGAAACTGCTGAAAGTTTAATGAATATTTCAGGAGATTATGTAGATTACTTAAAATTTGGATGGGGAACATCAATTGTACATGAACAGGATATAATCAAAGATAAAGTTGCCATGTATAAATCACACAACATAACTCCGTATACTGGTGGAACTCTCTTTGAACTGGCATATATGAATGATAAATTAGAAGAATTCTTCCAGGAAGCTCATGACTTAGGTTTTGAAGCTATTGAAGTATCTGACGGATCAACAACAATATCTCATGACAAAAAATTAGAATGCATAGAATCAGCTAAAAAAGACGGATTCGAAGTATTGTCCGAAGTAGGTAAAAAAGATCCAGGACTGGATAAAGAATTGTCTTTAGATGAAAGAATAGAGTATATGCAAAATGAATTGGAAGCAGGTTCATCATTAATCATTGTGGAAGCAAGAGAAGGTGGAAAAAACATTGGAATTTATGACAAGGCAGGAAATGCAAAAGAAGATGAAATAGATTATATTTTAGATAATTTCGATGGAAATAAAATCCTTTGGGAAGCTCCAAACAAAGACCAGCAAGTATTTTTCATTTTAAAACTTGGAAATGATGTTAATTTAGGTAATGTATCAACTGACGATATCACTTCCCTTGAAACCTTAAGAAGAGGTTTAAGGGGAGATACTGTAGGAAAAATTTAAACCGTAAGAAAGTTTAAAAGAAGGTATTTAATTTGAAAGAGAGAACAATTGGCCAAATTAATAAGAAGATTGAAAATAATGAAGCCAAAATATATACAGCAGAAGAGTTTAAAAAGCTTATAAAAGAAGACAATGCTCCAAGCTTTGAAGAAGTGGATGTAGTAACTGCAGGAACCTGTGGAGTTATGAGCGGTACTGCAGCTATCTTTAACTTTACAGTATCAGAGCCAGGAGTGTTTATGAGGGCAAAAAATATATATTTAAATGGTGTTCCAGCTAATATTGGCCCATGTCCTAATGAATGGTTGGGTTCTGTAGATTTAATTCTTCATGGAACCTCTAAATCAGTAGAAGACTCATCATATGGTGGAGGATTCCTATTAAAAGACATTCTTGAAGGAAAAGATATTGACGTTAAAGTTGAAGCAATCAATGGAGACATTATTGAATCAACAACAAACATTGGCGAAATTACAAGAGCACAAATGATTGGAACACGTATGGCATTTAAAAATTATACAGCATTTGTAAATCCATCTGCAGAACAGGTTTCATCAATATTTTCAGCTATTCCTCTGGAAGGAAACTTAAAAGGTCTGACATTTTCAGGATGTGGGGATTTAAACCCTCTTCAAAATGATCCGAATAATTTAATAATTGGAAACGGAACTAAAGTTTTATTAAACGGTGCTGAAGCTATTGTTTTAGGGGAAGGAACAAGAAGTTCACCTGAAAAACCAAATTTAATGGTTTCAGGAAATCTTAAAGATATGGAAGCAAATTATGTTGGCGGATTTAAAACCGGTGAAGGCGGAGAAGTCTACGATACATTGGCTATTCCAATTCCTGTTTTAAATGAAGAAATATATAATAATTTATTAATTAAAAATAGTGACATTCCATTAACTGTAGCTGATATTAAAGGCCGTCATTTGCCACTGACACAAACTGATTATGGTGCAATGTGGGATAATCATGAATTAAGGCCAAAATATGTTTCAGATAACTGCGGCTGTGATAGTTGTACAGTTGAGGATGTATGTCCAACAAATGCATTTAAAAATAAAAGACTGGATTTATCTAAATGTTTTGGTTGCGGAATGTGTGTGCATTACTGTAAAAACAATAGCTTTACAATGGATGCAGGCAATGTTGACCTGGAAATAGGCGGTAAAAAACATAATATTCCAATTATATGCAGGCAGTCCGATGCCTTAAGAGCTAATAAATTATCTTTAAAATTAAAGAAAATGATTAAAAATCATGAATTTAAATTATAATTGAGGTTATTGATATGCATACTCAGAAAATCAGTGAAACACCTCTTGATTTTGCCGAGGCTATAAAAGAAGATATTAAAAGTTCAAAATATGATGGTGTCTTAAAATGTGTTCAGTGCGGAATGTGTACTTCAACATGTCCTGCAGCACGTCATTCCAATTATAATCCTCGTGAAATAATGGAGAGGGTCTTTGAAGGAGATGAAACACTCCTTGAAGATGAAGACTTATGGAACTGTTTTTATTGCTATACATGTCATAGTACATGTCCTGTTGGAAACAGTGTTTGTGAAGTTAATCAGATTATTAAACAGTTCGCCATATCAAAAGGAATTGCATATGAGCAGCTATATGATTATTTAGGCTTTGCAGATAGCTACTTTAATGCAGCTATCGGTGCAATCCCATCTAATTTTTATGAGGAAATTAGTGAAGATGTAGACGGATGGTGGGAATTTAGACAGCACTTGAGTGAAATCAGGGAAGAATTGGGTTTAGGTCCGGTTTCACCTCCTCAGGAAGTTATTGATGAAGTCTCTTTAATTTTAACCAATACTGGTTTTAAAGACAGAATGGATAAAATAAGACAGTCAAAGGAGGGTAATGATGAAGCAAGTTCCTGATGAAAATATTCTTTTGTTTAAAAGTTGTCTTGTAAGTGTGGAATATCCTGGTATTGAATCATCCACTAAGTTTGTTTTTGATAAAATTGGTATTGATTATGATATTTCAGATAAGCAAACCTGCTGTACAGGTCTTGGACATTACTCTGATGTTTTTGATCAGTTTACAACAACAGCTATTGGAGCACGTAACTTTAAAGTAGCCAGTAATTTGAACAGGCCAAATTTGGTAATGATGTGTGCAACATGTTATGCAATTAATAAAAAGGTAGCAAATATTTTAAATAAAAAGGATGATGTTCGAGATAAAGTAAATGAAGTTTTTGATAAATCAGAATTGTCTTATTTGAAATATGAATCTGGAGATGTTGATTCATCTGAAAATATTTTTCATGTAGTGGATATTTTATACAATAAACGTGATGAAATCTCTAAAAACATTAAATATGACTTAAGCGGCTATAAAATAGCTACTCATCACGGATGTCATTACTGTAAAGTTCATTATGATGATACAATAGGGGGAGTCAGAGACCCCAATATCATTGATGATATAATAGAAGCCTGCGGATGTAAAACGGTTGGTTGGTATGACCATAAACGCCAAACCTGTGGAAGCGGATTTAGACAAAGATACTCTAATAAAGATATGTCTATGGAGGTAACTGAAGATAAATTATACTCTATTAAAGAGGACGGGGTGGAAATTCTAGTTCATTTATGTCCTAACTGTCATGTTCAATTTGACAGATATCAGAATTTAATATCTAAAAAATGTGGTGAAGAATTTAACACCATTCATTTAAATGTAGCTCAATTTGTAGCTATTGCAATGGGTGGTGACTTTGATGAAGTAATCGGTGCAAAAGCACATACTGTACCAATAGATTCAGTCATTAATGATTTAAGGGAGGTTGACTAATGCCTGAAGATTTAAAAGTGGGAGTTTTCATCTGTGAATGCGGTGGAAATATCTCTGATACTGTTGATATTCAAAAAGTTAAAGATTCACTGAATGTGGAAGTTGTAGAGCAATTTGTAAATTTATGTTCTTTAAATGGAAGAAAAATCATTAGGGATGCAATTTTTGATCATCATTTGGACCGTGTTGTAATTGCGGCATGTTCTCCAATAAGTCATGAAAAAACTTTTCAGGATTATGTTCAGCCATTAAATCCTTATTTGATGGATATGGCAAATATTCGTGAACAGTGTTCATGGGTTCATAATGATAAAGATAGGGCAACCAAAAAAGCCATAACTCTTATTAATGCTTCAATAGAAAAAGTAAAAAAATCAGATGCTGTTAATCCGATATACTGTCAAACACCAAATGAAGTGGCAGTAATTGGTGGTGGAATAGCAGGTATGAATGCTGCATTGTCACTAGCTAAACAGGGAACTAAAGTAACTATTATAGAAAGTTCCCCATCTATCGGCGGACATATGGCTAAAATAGGAAAAGTTTTCTCTCCTGTAAAAATAGCTGAAGAGTGTGGAATGTGTTTACTGAATCCAATATTGAATGAAGTTGTTTGGAATGAAAATATTGAGATTATAACTAATGCAAAAGTCATTGAATCAGAAAGAAGGGCAGGAACCTATAATCTAATTGTTGAAAAATCTCCAAGGTATGTAGATACTGAAAAATGTATAGCCTGCGGTAAGTGTGCGGAAGTCTGTGAAGTGGAAGTTCCCGATGATTGGAATGACGGACTATCTAACAGAAAAGCTATTTATCGTCCTTTTGGTCAGTCTTATCCTGAAGCATATGTTGTGGATATGGAACATTGTGACAGGTGTGGGGACTGTAAAAGACAATGTAGTATGAATGCTATCCGTTTTAAAGTAAAACCGGAAAAGATTCCGATTTCTGTAGGTTCTATTATTATAGCTACAGGACATAAACTCTTTGATCCTGATTTAAGACCGGAATACGGATATTCCAGATATGATGATGTTATAACTCAAAGTGAACTGGGCCGTATTACAGGAGTAAACGGTCCGACTAAAGGTAAACTGGTAAAATCAAACGGAGAAATTCCAAAAAGGGTAGTTATGATACAGTGTGTTGGATCAAGAGATGAAAAACCCGACGGACATTTGTACTGTTCCAAAGTATGCTGCAGTGTTGCTTTAAAAAATGCAAACATTATAAAACACAAACACCCTGAAACAGATGTTGTTATCTGTTATACTGATATGAGAACTCCTAGTATGTATGAAAAGTATTATAAACACACACAGGCTAATGGAGTAAGATTCATACGTGGAAGACCTGGTGAAGTTGTTAAAAGAAATGGTAACTTTATTGTTCGTGTTGAAGACACTCTTAAAAGAGAATTTTCAGAAATTGAAGCAGATATGGTTGTATTATCTACAGCTATGGAACCTTCTGAAGGTACCAAGGAAATTGCAGAAATCTTAAATGTTGGAACTACTGAAGATGAATTCATTAAAGAGGCACATCCAAAAATCAAACCTGTAACCACTGATATTCAGGGAACTTTTGTTTGTGGAACAGCACAGGATCCGAAAGATATTACAGAATCAATTATGCAGGCTACTGCAGCTGCTTCCAAAGTATCTGAATATAATTATGGCGGAATAGAAATTGAACCATTCATTGCAGAAATTGATGAAGAAAAATGTATTGTTTGCGGTGAATGTGTTGAACGTTGTAAATTCAAATCAATGAGTATTCAGGATGATGAAATCTACATTGACCCGATGAGCTGTACAGGTTGTGGAAAATGTTTAGTTGGATGTAAGCAGTTTGCTATTACAGTTAACGGTAATATTGATGAAAAGATAAAAGCTACAATTGATGGAGTATTGGCTAAAAAAGAACCTGGAGAACGTATGATTTTAGTTTTCCTTGATAATATTGGTTATACTGCAGCAGATAATATTGGAGTTAACAGATTGTCTTATCCTGAATCCATCCATATCATTAGGGTGCTTTCTGTAAATCGTGTAAGGCCTCGCCACATTAAACATGCTCTTGAAAATGGTGCTGATGGAATATTTATTGGTGAATTCCCTGGAGATTTGATGTATGATGAAGTTGAAAGGAAAATAGAAAAAGTCAAAGAAAGGATTAGGGAAGTTAATCAAAATCCTGACAGGATAACATTTTCAAAAGTTTACATCCCGTATTATTCAGGATTGGCAAATAAGTTAAATGATTTTGATAAGAAAATTAAGGAATTAAATGAGTCTGAATAGATTCATTTAATTTATATACTTTTTATAAACCTTTTTTTAATTTCTATTGGTGTTAAATCGATAATTGGTGCTGGTGAGTTTCCAGGTTCTGTATTGAAACAGATAAAGTTACACTCATTGTTGTTTATTATTTCATTTAAGTCTATTTCTTCGTAATTGTAACAGTTTTTAATACCTACACTTTTAGCCATTTCTTTTAGGTTTAAGTTTTTTGCATAGGTTTCCTGATTTCCTGTTGAACCGTATGCTTCGTTATTGATAACAATCCATGTTAAATTAGATGGGTTTTGAGCAAAAGTGGTGATTACTGATCCTAAGTTCATTAAAAATGATCCGTCACCGTCTATAATGACAATTTTTTTATTAGGTTTAGCCAGTGCAAGACCGAGGCCTATTGAGGAAACAAGTCCCATAGAACCGATCATGTAAAAGTTTTCATTTCTATCATCTATGTCGTATAATTCTCTTGAAGGAAATCCTATATTGCACAATACCAGTTCATCATCGATTGCACTCATTATTTTTGCAATTGCATCTCTTCTTTTCATCAAATCACCAATATTTAATTTCTAATAATACAGATACGGGTTTACCTTCTTCAACAGATAATTTCCATGCATTTTTAACATCTTCATATGCGGTTTCAGAATTAGTCGGTTCAAAGAAATGGAAATCCATAGCGTTTAACAGTCTTGGTGTGGATTCTCCCATTGGAATTTGTCCACAGATAGTTTCACCTTCAGTTCCCCTATGACTTATTATTATTACTAATGGGAACTTATATAATTCCATTAATGATTTAAGTGCATTGATGGAGTTTCCAAGTCCTGAATTTTGCATTAATATTGCAGGCTTGCGACCGCCCATATATGCTCCTGCACAAATGCCTATTCCTTCTTCTTCTCTTGTAACTGGAATATGCATAATTTCTTCGTCTTCGTCAACCATTTCTAACAGTTTACTTAAGTTAACACAAGGGACACTAACAACAAAATCAATTTCAGCATCTTTTAATCCATTATAAATAGCTTCAGTACTATCCATTTTTGTCCTCTTCATAGTTTTTAATATATAATGTTGTATTGTTCAATTATATAATTATTTTGGATAAAATATTGAATGAATTTACTATGTTTTCATTTTGTTAACTTTGCATTGATTCAATGTCACTTTCAAAAACTTGTGTGATTTGAATTTTCACTAGTTTTTGAGTCACGAA
>OGYZ01000247.1_pt1 | contig 50363 bp, 44 predicted proteins | sample 1576681 | NCBI WGS metagenome assembly OGYZ01 (sample SAMEA3541480, study PRJEB24748) | human gut metagenome | biome: human gut; feature: human-associated habitat; material: faeces | place: China | collected 2012 | reverse complement strand
GCCGCGACAGAAACACCCCCACGAGCGTGGGGAAGACGGGGCGTGGTGCGCTTCGATGTGATCCACGGCGGAAACACCCCCACGAGCGTGGGGAAGACCAGGGCGTCTCCGTCTTGCGGGCGCGGCGGTAGGAAACACCCCCACGAGCGTGGGGAAGACGACAAGGCCGTGCAGCTGCGCATCAAGGGCAAGGAAACACCCCCACGAGCGTGGGGAAGACTTCCCGGCCTTCTCCAGCTTTTCGAGCCCAGCGGAAACACCCCCACGAGCGTGGGGAAGACCGGCAACCATGCTGCCCGGTCTGGATATGGACAGAAACACCCCCACGAGCGTGGGGAAGACCGGAACATCGCGCAATGTACGGAAGTAGATATGGAAACACCCCCACGAGCGTGGGGAAGACCGCGACGCAGCCACGAGCGGGGAATGCCCTGCAGAAACACCCCCACGAGCGTGGGGAAGACGGCGTCTGATCCAGCACTTCCTGCCCGAACTCGGAAACACCCCCACGAGCGTGGGGAAGACATGGTCTGGATGCCCTGTCCGTTTCCCGGGACAGAAACACCCCCACGAGCGTGGGGAAGACTACGTAAACAACTAGCACATCTTATACACTCATGAAACACCCCCACGAGCGTGGGGAAGACCCGAGAGCGAGTGGAACAGGAGAGAAAGCAAAAGAAACACCCCCACGAGCGTGGGGAAGACCCCTCTTATCTGTCGAGGACACTCGGTCTGATGAAAACACCCCCACGAGCGTGGGGAAGACCCCCTGCCCCCTCTTCGGAGGGGGCTTTTTTTGGAAACACCCCCACGAGCGTGGGGAAGACCGGTCGCTTTATGGCTCGCGTTATACGGAGTTCGAAACACCCCCACGAGCGTGGGGAAGACCAATATCCCAGCCTGTAGAAGCTGGGCTAGTAAGAAACACCCCCACGAGCGTGGGGAAGACGCCAGATGCCGGGCGGCCGTCACGGCTTTGGCAGAAACACCCCCACGAGCGTGGGGAAGACACCAGCTCCGCGAAGCCTTTGCCCTCCAGCGTTGAAACACCCCCACGAGCGTGGGGAAGACGAGCTCTACTTCCCACAAGCCCGCCTCGCAAAAGAAACACCCCCACGAGCGTGGGGAAGACGAATGGGCTACGCTGGAGGAAGCTGCCGAGAAGGAAACACCCCCACGAGCGTGGGGAAGACTGGAAAATAGAAACTTTAATCTTGTCCGCTACAGAAACACCCCCACGAGCGTGGGGAAGACTACCGTAGCTTTACGGCCCCAGATGCGCGGTGCGAAACACCCCCACGAGCGTGGGGAAGACCGCGTGGTAGCCGTCGAGCTGGTCTACGTTGTGGAAACACCCCCACGAGCGTGGGGAAGACCACTATCCACAGCACGGACACGGTACTCAAGAGGAAACACCCCCACGAGCGTGGGGAAGACTAATCTAAGGAAAAACATATGAATATAAATAAAGAAACACCCCCACGAGCGTGGGGAAGACCTGAGCTGCACGCACCTGTCCCAGGCCGACACAGAAACACCCCCACGAGCGTGGGGAAGACGTTTACCGGTTCCTGGGGCCTGCATCTGTACCAGAAACACCCCCACGAGCGTGGGGAAGACCATCAGGCGTCGTCATCAGTCGTCTCCTTGGTGGAAACACCCCCACGAGCGTGGGGAAGACCGCCAACCAGAGCAGCTTTGGCGATAACGATTAGAAACACCCCCACGAGCGTGGGGAAGACGACTCCCCTGTCTGGCTAGTAGATGCAACGACAGAAACACCCCCACGAGCGTGGGGAAGACGCCTCGTTGAGCGCGGCCCGCATGGAGCTGTAGGAAACACCCCCACGAGCGTGGGGAAGACCTCAACGTCGTGGCGCCGACAGTGCCGGAAAGAGAAACACCCCCACGAGCGTGGGGAAGACTCCGGGCATCGTCAAGGCCTGCATGATGGAAAAGAAACACCCCCACGAGCGTGGGGAAGACGCTAGCCGTCTGGACGGTATAATCAACGGCGGAGAAACACCCCCACGAGCGTAGGGAAGACCAAGGGATGACGCCGCTTTCAAGGGCTTCAATGAGAAACACCCCCACGAGCGTGGGGAAGACCTCACGAGTATAAACGGGCTGCTGGGAGAGGTGGAAACACCCCCACGAGCGTGGGGAAGACTTCCTTCTCAGGTTTCTGGTGAAATGCGTACTGGAAACACCCCCACGAGCGTGGGGAAGACCTTTTATGCTACGCTCTATCATGAGCTAGTGCAGAAACACCCCCACGAGCGTGGGGAAGACGTACTCCGAGCAACATGTGAAAATGAGGGGGTAGAAACACCCCCACGAGCGTGGGGAAGACCCGACAATCAGCGAAAGGCGCTTGCCAAATATCGAAACACCCCCACGAGCGTGGGGAAGACGGCAGCGAGGCCGGATCACTGGGGTCCATACGAGAAACACCCCCACGAGCGTGGGGAAGACAGTGTGCGTACCGTGGAGCAATGGGCACGGGCAGAAACACCCCCACGAGCGTGGGGAAGACTTCAGCTCGGCGACTGATAACGGCGAGGGCTTTGGAAACACCCCCACGAGCGTGGGGAAGACAGACGAAATCGTTTCTTTAGATGCTCTTATTGAGAAACACCCCCACGAGCGTGGGGAAGACTTTTTCTAAAATTCTTTTCTTTTCTGGATTGAGGAAACACCCCCACGAGCGTGGGGAAGACAGCCGAACCAGTAAATAGCATCATGCAAGTCCAGAAACACCCCCACGAGCGTGGGGAAGACATCACTTGATCTGGAGGCTGTAGTTGGTGCGCAGGAAACACCCCCACGAGCGTGGGGAAGACATTTCGCCGCCAGAAGATCCGGTGCGCAGAATGGAAACACCCCCACGAGCGTGGGGAAGACGGACCCAATTTTTTCCAATCAGCTGCGGGCCTAGAAACACCCCCACGAGCGTGGGGAAGACCGCGGCAAGGGATGCGTTGTCCACATAGCTAGAGAAACACCCCCACGAGCGTGGGGAAGACGACTACACACCCATAACGTCCGAGGAAGGGGCAGAAACACCCCCACGAGCGTGGGGAAGACCCTTCGCCCTGGTTGTCAGCAGGGGAGGGGTCAGAAACACCCCCACGAGCGTGAGGAAGACAGATTGAGAGATGCCATTTTTTACCCCTGGGGAGAAACACCCCCACGAGCGTGGGGAAGACCCGGTCGGAGCGGCACGTACATGCCGGTGGATAGAAACACCCCCACGAGCGTGGGGAAGGATCTTTGTCAGCGATACAGGGTCACTTGCCGTTCCCGGTAGCGTTTGACAATCCCGAAGCAAAGCGGAACATCCCGCAAGGTCCAGACCTCATCACCATCAGCCTGTGCGCCATCGCGTACAGTCAGCACGGCAGACCTGTCTTTCCGGGCAGCCAGGACGTCCGCAGCCTCCAGTGCCCCGGCTTCCGAAGGAAAGACGCCACGCCCGATGATGTCCGACGGCGGACAGTTCCGCCGTCCCAGCGAGAGCTCCCAGACAGGATGCTCCAGCGCCGCGGCCAGTGCGACGGCCTCCTCTTCCGGCAGTTCAAGGGCGCAGGCGAAGGCCATATCCTGTATGTAATGGCGGTACGTCATCTTGGCGCCGGAACCGACGGGCTTTTTCCCCTCGGACGTCTTGGGCACCAGCAGGCTCTGCCAGGCATCGGCCTCATCATAGCCGCTGCCCACCATCTGGAAGTCCGTCAACAGGGGCGCGAGAGCCGCCCTGTCGCCCTTTCGGCGGGCATAGGCACGTACGGTCTGTGTCCAGTCCGCCATGCGGGCCAGCCATTCCCGCTGCTCCCCTCCCCGTCCGGCCGCACAGCACAGCAGGCCCAGGACGCCGGAGCGCGTAGGAAAGGGGAGCGTCGTGCGGTTTCCATAGCGGGAATCGGCCCCCCATGACTGCAGCGGCCCCTCCAGCCAGAGAAGCAGGACGCTCATGACGCCGACTCCACCAGGCCCGCCACAGTATCACGCAGCACCGTGCAGACAGTATCGATGCTGCCCGCCCCGGCGCCGTATGTGACCTCGGCCAGCTTGCCGTACAGGGAACCAGCCAGCTCTTCCTGACGCGCGAGCCCGTCATCCAGGGCCTCCATGCTGGGGGCCAGCCAGCCGCCACCAGCGGCACTGCGTACCGGCTTTTCAAAAGAGAGCTGCATGCGCTGGCCGCGACGCACCAGGATACGGGCATAATCCCAGGGGCAGGCACCGGACTGCGTGCTCTGCCGTGCCGCCGGTACCGCCAGATACAGGGCCTTGGTAAAGGCCTCCACAGCGGCGACAATATCCTCGCCGCCCAGATTGTCCCACAACTGCCCCAGATCCAGCGAGATGTAGCGGTAATAAGTCGCTGCGTTGTATTCCAGCGTGCCCATATGGCTGGAGCCGGACAGTCGTTCTCCGTCTTCTTTGACAAGACGGTTGTAATCGTCCAGTGCGGTGAAGAACTCCACTTCATTGACCACTTTGTGGGTGGACAGGGCATGGGCAAAGGCCGCGGCGGCCTGCACGTTCAGGCTCGGATCCTGGGCTACCATACGGCCGAACAAGGCGATGTCCAGCCCGTCGGCAGCACTCTTGGCAAAGCTCAGGCACTTTCTGATCTTCGCCAGCTCGGTCTTGGGGAGTGCGACCTTGCCCGTATCGGCCTCGTCCCCTTTCTTGCCCTTTTTGGCCTTCGCCGCCTCCACGGGCAGCTCGAAGCCGCTTTCCGCCGCATAGGCGGCCAGACGCTCCACTTCCTGCCGCGAGATGAAGAACAGCGTATCGTCCGTCAGACCGGACGCGATGGCGTTGCCGCAGGTGAGCGCCTGCTCCCCGGAAGCCCCCAGGGCGAGGCAGGCGTCCGCGATCATCTCGGCAAGGCGTTTGGTGCGGATACCGGTGGACAGACCGAGATCGTGCAGGGCAAGGCGCACTTGACGCTTCCAGCACTGCGAGCTGACCCTGGCACGCGGCACGCCGCCCACAAGAGCGCTCTTGGGCGCGCCCACGTCATCCCGGTTGAGGCAGGTCACGGGGAAGGATTGCAGGATGTGGAACTCTATGCCGATGCCTTTCAAGATGTTGGTAGCCATATATTTTGTCCTTTTTTCAAAAATGACACATGTCATTCCGTTATGGTCACAGACAGGGGACGATCTGCAAAAGGCCGCAGCCGAAGGCCCGGGCCCTGCCGATGCCCTGACAGGCGGCACGGACGAAGGCCTCGCGCTCCCTGACCCGCAGGCTGCCCGTCAACGTAGCCCGCGCGATTGTCGCCATCCCCGTGCCCTTGCTGAAGCGGTCCACCTGGACGTCCGTCACCTGCAGGGATGCCGCATGTACCTCGAACCCCCAGCGGGGGGCATGGTCACAGAACCAGGCCGCGATGGCATCACGCCCGCGCACGGGCATGATCCTGCCGCTGCGGTTGTCGCGCCAGACAGGGTTCACGACGACCTCGAACTGATAGGAGGCCGCCTGCAGAAAACTCTCGGGCAAGGGGTGCGTCTCCAGCACGCCCCGATGCGGCGTACGCGGCAGACGGTCCGAGAGGATGATGACCTGGCTCACGCCCTGACGCACGCCCTTGTCCGCGAATAGGATACCGCTGCCGCGTTGCCTGTCGTCGCCCCGCATGTCTTCGAACAGGTCATACACGATGCGGTGCAGGGAATAGCTGTCCGTCCAGCGCAATGCCCGCCTATCGGCAGCGCTCAGCAGATAACGGCTCAGATGTCGCATGCGCCCTCCTCCCCACCCGGGACGGGTTCCGCGGGAACAGGCTTGCCGTAGAACTCCTGGGCCCAGCGCAGGCAGATACGCCGCCGGGCATCATCGAAATGGAAGGCCAGCAGGTCGTCCAGCAGCCGGGCATGGCACAATGGCATGTCCCGTGAGGCGATGAGCGCCAGCAACGGCCGCAGCATGCGGCAGGCCTCCTCCTGACTGCGGCAGGCCAGCATCCGCCGCAGGCGTGCTTCCCCTTGCTCCTCACTCTCCACGCAGCGCCGCAGGGCCTCGCCCAGACCGAGCGTACCGTCCTGTTCCCGCTTGCCGCGGCTCAGGCTGGCTCCGATGAGGGCATGGGCACGGCGTTCCCCGTCACGCTCCAGAGCGATGCCGAACGCCACCAGCAAGCCGTAGGCATAATGCTCCGTATCAGGGTTGTCGGCCCGACGCAGACGTGCGGCAAAGCCCTTGTCCTCCCGGCACCTCGCCAGGACGGCGGCCACGAAACGCTGCGACCGTGTCAGTTCCTTGTTTTCCATAGATCACTATCCTTTCCTGAAACAGGCGTTATCCCGAAAAAGGGCGATGACGCGCCCAGAGCGCCAGCTGCCAGGCCGTTTCCTGCGGGCAGGCCCGGGAATAGCATTCCAGCACACAGCCACGCAGACGGCGTACGACCGCTTCCCGGGCATCGGGGCCATCCTGGGCGCACGCCTCTACCAGAGTGGGGAAAAAGCCTTCCGCCTGCTGCCAGAAATCCAGCGACGCACGCGCGGCCCAGCCCTCAGCGGACTCCGCCTTCTCTTCCCTGTAGTAGCCTGCCACAGCGGCATAGACCGTCTTACCCAGGTTCTCCACATCCTCCATGCCCTTTTGGAAGGACAGGAACCATAAGCTCTCCTCGCCATCCCCAAGACAGGCGACCGGCAAGGAGACTTCCGATTCCACTACATCGTCCGAGCCGCTCAGGTACTGTTCACCGGCATTGCTGCGCACCCGGATACCCCCGGCCCAGATGGTGATTTCTTCCAGAGGGCCGGAAGCCAGACGGGGAAGGCACCAGGACAATTGCAGGCAGCGCATGGCGGCGGCCTGCTCATGCCGCAAAAAGCCCAGCAGGGAAGTCAGCTGACGCCAGGGGCGCTTCTGCGGGTCTGCCCAGATCATCCGGGGCTTTTTGGCGGAGCGGTCCCCCGTCACGCTGGGATCCACCATGCCGCCCTGGAGATAGTCCGGGTGCTGGATGCCCTCCACGCAATGGATGCCTTCTTCCTCCAGCAAACAGAAGCGGGCCAGGGGCACCAGACGGCCCATGAGGCTGCGCGTGAGCGCGGTGGCGACATCATCCACTTCGCCCTGCGGCATGACTTCCCACGGCGGGACGCCCACACCATCCTGATAGATGTCCTGCGCCACCTGTTCCTGCGTCAGCAGGTTGAGCCAGACCGTCTCCCGCAGGGAACGCCCCATCAGGAAGGAATGGAGCAATCCCAGGGCACAAAGCGCCGGACCCGCCTTGCCGCTGGCCCCCTTGGTGAGGCCGGGGGAAAGCGCCACGGACTTGTCCACCTTCTTGCCGCTGAAGCAGCAGGACATGTTCACCAGCAAGAGCAGGGCCTTTTGCGCATCGTCCAGGGGCTGTTCTTTCTGGGACTGGAACAGGACCGACGTATTGCCCGTGGCCACATCCGGCAACAGACTGCCATAAGGCAACAATTTTGCCCTCGCCACCGCAGGGAACTGAAGGAAGGGAGCGGGGCCGTACAGCCAGAAGGCTTCATGCCACTTTTCCAAATAGGCAAGGCAGGCCTCAGCCAGCCCCTCGGTACCGAGCTGTGCCCATTCTGCATCATCCCGGGGCGTCCGCGCCGCCTGGGCTACGGCCTGCAAGAGCTTGAGCAGGGCAATCTTTTCCAGCGGGTTCCCGCCCAAGCCCCTCACGTCCGGTCTACTGAAGACCTCGCGCAGGCTGATACGCCCTGAAGCTACAGGAATCCAGGGTTCATCCGTCAGATTGAATCGTCGTTTCCCGTCCATAATACTCCTCATTTCACGACATAACCCAATCGGGCATCATAGCGGGCAGGATGTGCCAGCGGCACTCCATCCTCATGCAGGACACAACCATCCTCCGCCAACCATGCGGCCCGTATCCCCTTCTGCATCCAAGGGGCCAGCCATGAGGGGGCATCTCGTTCCGGTGCATGTGACGCTCTCACTCGAATGGTATTGCCGGCCAGAGCCACGGCGACTTCCTGCCGTTTTTGCCAGCAAGCGAGGCGTTCCTCCCGATCCGAACCGCCCTGCGGCAGGATCAGAAACACTTCGCTTCCGTCCGCCAGCACCAGACGGCGACGGCCCGCATCCCAGTGCCGGTACAGCACCACAGAAACATCTTCCTGCTCCTGCCAGCGAGTACGTACCTCGCTGTCCTCACCGGTCACGACGGTATCCGCCTGGGAGAGCAGAGCCTGCCGCTGCAACTGCTCCCTGACCTGGCACAGCTCCCGCCAGGCGCTCACAACCGACGGCTCTTTCTCCTCTCGATCAGCATAGGTAGCTTCCAGCAGAGGACGAATCTCTCCAGGGAGCTGCAGGGATACTTTGTCATGCCATCGTTCCAAACTACGGAATAGAACATAGGGAGCATATACACGGCCCGAAGTGCCGAAGGCCCACCGGAGAGACGCTGTGGCCTCTTCCAGCGACGGATGCAGGAGGCAGACGGCATGCCGGGCCGATGCAGGACGCCGTACCTGCCCCCCATGCCGCCACAAGCGCCCCAGGCGCTGCAACAGCATATCTGTGGGACAAAAACGGGTGATGAGAAAGTCCGCATCCAAATCAAGCGACTGCTCCACCACCTGCGTACCGACCACGATACCGCCCTGCTGCCCGCGCCCCTCCGCCTGCGGATGGAAGAAGGCCGCCCAGCATTCCTCGTTCCGTGCCCTGTCTACCGGGGTGAAACGGGAATGCAGTAACCCTACGGACAGGCCGGGCATGGAGGAGGCCCGTGCAGCCAGCAGACGGAAATGCTCCTGCGCCCCAGCCACAGTGTTCTCTATCCAGAGGATCCGCTCCCCCTGCTCTGCCCGCTCCAGAGCCTCTTCCAGTGCCGCATCATCCGTGGCATGCGTCACGATCACATCCACATGAGCCCCCGCATCACAGGCGATTTCCCGAGCTTCGTCCCCGACAGGAGCGGCACTGATTAAGGGATAGGCGGTGGATGCGGTATCTCCGGCCATTAGGGCTGCACGCCGCCTGGCCGTGAGGGTGGCGCTCAGGATGATGACGGTACAGCCGATGGCTCGCAATTGCGCCACCAGGGCATCCAGTATGGTCCCGGTATAGGCATCGTAACTGTGCACCTCGTCCAGGATGACGGTCTTCCCTGCCAGCCCGAAGGTACGCAGGGCTCCGTGCCGAACATTCATGACGGAGAACAACGCCTGGTCGATGGTCCCGACCGCAAACGGTGCCAGTATGCCCCGTTTGCCCTGCTCAAACCACGAACGGTTCGGTGCGGCATCCTGTCCCATGCGCTGTTGCCGGAAACGTTCCAGCCAAGCCATGCCGTGCAGCAGCAGGGCCCCCTGCCTGTTCTCCAGGATGCGGGACAGGAAGGCGTCGACCCTTTCGTGGATACGGTTGGACGTCAGCTGTGTGGGTAAAGCGAAATAGATGCCGCTGCTTTTGCCCTGCTCCAATAGCCGGTAGGCCGCATAGAGGGCGGCTTCTGTCTTGCCAAGCCCCATAGGGGCTTCGAGGATGAAGACACCCGGACCGGTGATGGCTTCATACAGGGCACGCTGTGCCGGACGCGGAGAGAAAGAAAAGATATCTTCAAAGGACAGATCCGGCCGGATACCGGGCCAGCAGAAGCCGGCCTCGTCCACGGCGCGCTCGACCAGAGGGGCCCAGTCTTCCCCGGGGGCATCAAAGAGCGGCCCGGAAGCGATCCAGTCAGCCGTGACCGTCAGGCCACAGACCACGCGCTCCCACAGGCCATCGAAGCAGGGCCAGCCTGGCTGTTCGCCCAGGAGACGGCGGCACAGCTCGCGGCGCACCTCCATCCAGGCCGTCCCACCGGCAACGGCAGCGTCCTCCGCGATGGCCCGGACACGTCTGCCGTGATGGGCGCCCACGATGCGGGCCAGAGATATCGGGGCCCCCATCCCGGTGAGGCAGGCACTGCTTACAGCAGCATGGCCGCCCACACTCCTCTCCAGTGCCGTGTCCGCATGGGCCAGCTCCGGCATACGCTGCCGGACATCCGGCCCGTTGACCGCCTCGTACAGACGCAGCTGGAAGGGAGGGCAGATCTTGCCCACATCATGGAGCAGAGCAGGCAGGGCCGCCCCCTGGGGCAGCAGCCCCGGCAGGATGGCCTCCAAGCGAGCACACAACTCTACAGCGACAGCACCGGCAATACGGCAATGTGCTTCCACTGTACGACCTGCCAGTCGGCGTTCCGGGAAGCCCCATGTTTTTGCCAAGCATCTTTCCAATGGCAAGGACACTTTTGGACAACAGAAAGATAAAGTATTTTTGAGAGGGATCTTCATACGCTACAGGTAGCATACTTTCGTCTATAAAGATACTAAGATGTTACTGCACATCCTTTTCTCTAAAAAAGAAGATAGACTGGTTAATATTTTCACCATGTTACGTTGGCGAATATGCTACTATGACATCTCTGAAGACCTTTGGCTCAGGCTTGAACCTATATTACCAACATGGAGTCGTCTCTGTAAAACGGACTGCCTCAGATTCTCTGAGAACGGATGAATGCTCTTGGAGAAAGCATCCGTAAGCCCTTGTGAGAGGAACTTCATTGAAATCATGCATATGTCCATCCAGCTGCCTAGGAGAATGGCCGACACATTTTTTGATTTTGAACAGTGAGGTGAGCTTGTCCCATGAAGCAGGCAGATTTTCGTGATGTGCCTGATGAGCTATGGGAACGCATCAAGCCGCTACTGCCCTCTTCAAACAAAAAAGAAGAGGCGGCAGCAGACAGCTTTCACAGCGAAGTGTTCTTGTCGGAATCCGCTACAAAGGCGGCCGCCATCCGCATTATCGAAGAACTGACGGGGGCCTTATTCGGCCTGCTCACCTCAACCTTATAAATGTCAAGGAGCAAAGTATGACCCCTGTCGTGATCGTAGATATCGTTTTTGTCGCCTGACGATCCTTCCTGGGGCATGTCTCGGAACGACAATAAGCAACCCAAAGCAGAGGGAAGACGCAAGGCATACCTTGACGCCTTTCCCCTTCAAATGGATACGTTAAAAGCGCACAGAACGTCCGAGCTGTGCTGGACGAATCCAAAGAACGCAAAACCCCTGTATGGCGAGGATATCGAGATAGAGGATCCCAGTGGTACGGCAGCTTTTTCCGTGAGTGTTCAATCCAATCATTTCAACATATTGAGTGATACAATTGGCTCCAACCCTCTCCGCCACATCATAGTCCACAGAAATCAAAGAAAGTCCGCAAAGCCTTGAGCTGAGCGGACTTTTTCTGTTTTTAAGGTTCAAGCCCGGCGATAAGCAGGGCAACCTCAAAAAGAGGGGAAACCTTGGGCTGCTGTTTTTCCCTTTCCCATAAGGCGGACATGCTATCCCCCATGCAAGAAATCCCGCAGGGAGCAGCCTGCGGGATTTCTTGTATCCGGCATTTATCAAGAGGACCCAAGGACCTTTTCTGAATACCGCCCGAAGCATCCGGAGCGATACGGCATCCGGAATGGTATAGTCTACATATGATATCTCAGCGTTTTACGACAGCGTTGAGAAAATCGAGGAAGTCATCATTGAAGGCATTGGCGATATGCTCACGCAGGCGGCGACATGCAGCATCTATTTCATCATTTGCAACATATTCTGCAATTTTGCTATGCCCTTCAACAGAATTATAAATAAAGTCTTGGTTCAGGGAAAGATAAGATCTTAAGATATTTATCTTATCAAACATTATATTATAATACGATTCAAGATAAGCATTTTTTGAATAACGAAAAATGACATTATGGAATTCTTTATCGAGTTCCAGATATGAATCCAGCTCTCCCTCAGCGAGACGGCGTCTGCTGTCACAAATACTTTTTTCAAATGCCGAGCACAGATGGACAGGATTTGCAAGATAGGCACAGCGCAATGCCCCTTCTTCGATACAGATACGTGCCTGTACCAGAGAGCTGAGGTCATTACGCGAAAATTTGAACACAAATGTACCGCTGCGAGGATGGATCTCCAGTAATCCCTCGCTTTTCAAACGAAGAAAAGCCTCGCGTACCGGAGTTTTCGATACGCGAAACTCTTCTACAAAGTCGGTGTCAACGATCTTTTGACCAAGAAGCAGTTTTTTGGAAAAAATCTGCTTCTTGATCTTGCGGTAAACGATATCTGCGGCGGACGGCACATTTCCCATCTTCATCTCCTCACTGGGACATGAGGCCTGACCGGCAGAGGTTGAAGAACCTCTTTTACATCATTGCCTGCCGCCCTCCGCTTTCTCTAAGGAAAAAGCTGGTGAGGCATCCAAGTCCTGTTACGACGGCCATGAATATAACGGCATAGGCATGGTTGCCGGTACCTTCAGCAATGGACAAAAAATACCCATACAGAGGGGTGGAGAGCGCAATCCCTCCGAATCCGAATGTATTCAGCACGGCAATGGCAGTCCCGGTAGCGGGCCCAGGCGTCAATTCTTTACATAGAGTCATCATAACGGAAAAAGCCCCGGAAAAAAAGCCGGCTACACCAAGAAGGACGATCCCGCATGAAAGCCCCAAAGCATCCTGTCCAACGGCAAGGATCCCCCAGGTCAGGGTCACGATCACGAACGGCCAGACGATGTAAGGTTTGCGGCGTCCGCTCCTGTCCGAAAGATAGCCGATCACAAGACTGCCCACCATGAAGGCAACAAGCTGTACGGAAGCCAAGGTCGAAGCCTGCTGCAACGGCAATGCATAAGTGTCCCTCAGATAGGCGATGCTCCAGGATCCGGCAAAACCAAGAAGTTGGCTGCCCATGAAAAAATAAAAGATATCAAGGGCCAGCAGGCCGGGATCCCTGATTATCCTGGCCAACGACACAGAACTGCCGCCAGCAGGTGATGTCTTTTCCACAATGGGAGCAAAGCCAAGATCTTGCGGTGTATCGCGCACGAACAGGACGCAGGCGAGAGCCAGCAGCAGCGTGGCAGCGCCGATACTATAAAATGCCCCGGAGAGAGAAACCGCGCTCACCAGGGCCCCCAGAGGAGCCTGGGCACTGACGCTACCGATAGTGCCGACGAACAGGCACAACCCGGCAAGCGTACCGAATTCCCGCTCACGGAACCATTGCGACTGGCACTTCATGACACATACAAAACTCGAAGCTACCCCCAGGCCGACGATGAAGCGGTCGGCAAAAAGCATGGTCGCCCCCTCGGCACAGCCGAAAAGCAGTGTCCCCAGCCCCGTAAGTGTGATGCATGCCGTGGCTGTCCGCCGGACCCCCAGTTTGTCTGCCAACAGGCCTGAAGGGATCTGGGCCAGGCAGTAGGCATAAAAATACATGGATGCCAGGCTGCCGAACTCCACGACGCTGAGGCCGTACTGTGTCATCAAGTCATCCTTGACGACGGATACAGACATCCTGTGGAAAAAGCTGATCATGTAAGCTGCGGCCAGCAGGCCCCAGACGAGCCAGCGGTACTGCTGTGCGCTGTGGAAAAAATTTTTCATATCGATCACCGGTTGGCAAACAGCGGAACAAAGGAAGGGCGCCTGCCGACAGCTGCATCTTTGCGGCTGTCTTCAGGACAGGCAGCCGCACAGGGCGGCTGCCTGAAATGTTTTTCTGTCAATACTTGTTCATGGTCAGGATGACGGCGGAAACTGTTCCCACCAGGGCCACGGCGATCAGGAAGGTCAGCGCAGCGGCAAAACTTCCCAGGACGCTCATCAGATACCCCAAGAATACGGGGCTGATGGCTGCGCACAGCATGCTCAGACCATTCATGACACCGGTACCGATGGAAATCACATCCTTGGGGATGAGCTCCTGGAGCATGGTCAGAGCAAGGGGAGCCCCCGGAGTGATGGCGGCCATGCCAAGACAGATGCAGATGGCCGAGGCATAGTTGTTGGTCAGTGTCGACGCGAAATACAGGGACGCAGCTACGCCCACGGTCGCCAGGATGATGAAGGGCGCACGGCGACCAAGCTTGTCAGATGCCCAACCGGCGATCAGCTTGCAGACGATGGCCAGGATAAAGGGCATGGAGGCCAGGAAGCCCATCTCGGACCAGGAAAAACCACGTTCCGTCTTCAAGTAGGCAGGAAGCCACGTCAAAAGGCCCCAGTACACGACATTATGCACGCAGTAGTAGACGACGACGCACCAATAGAGCTTGATCTTGGAAAGGACCTTGAGGTTCGCCAGGATACGCTTGACCGCCGAACCTTCCGGCTCTGCTGGCGCAGCCTCCGTACCGGCGACCTGTCCCTGTTCGATATAGTCGATCTCCGCCTGATTGATGGTCTTGTGCTGGCGCGGCGTATCAGCAGTCATTCCCAGGAAGAACAAAGGGATCAGCCCGATGAAAGCGGCAAAAAAGAACGTCCAGTGCCAGCTGTGCGTCGCCACGATCCAGGCAAAGACGGGCATGCCGATAGCAGGGGCCACACTGGTACCGATGAACCAGATGGCACTGGCCTTTGCTTTTTCCTGAACCGGGAACCAGGCCCGGCAGTAAGTGTTCATCATGGGAAAATGCAGACCTTCCCCAAGTCCCAGCAAGAAGCGGGACAGCAGCATCACGCCCAGTATGGTAGCAAAGCCGCCCACCAGCATGGCCACGAACCAGATGATGATGGCCATGATCATGGATTTTTTGGGGCCCAGGATATCGCCTAGGCCGCTCAGACATACATTGCCGATACCGTAAGCCACCAGGAAGCACGACATCAGCAAGCCTGTTTTGGCCGGATTGTTCGTCAGACCCAGGTCATTAAGAAAGGCCGGGTCTGCCATGAGCACGGTGATATTGACTCGGTCGATATACGCCACCGTAATGGTCAGCAGCAAAATAGCCAGCAGGGTAAAACGCTTGTGGGTCGGCTTTTCCGACACCGCGGCTACAGATCCTTGCACCATCATGATTTCCTCCGTATGGCCGTCTGCCGCAACACGTGCGGCAGACGGGAAAAGGTCGGTCTACTTCACGGTAGCGACCAGATACTGCTTGACTACCTCATCATTGAGCTCCTGTCCCAGACCCGGCAGCTCCGGCGCCTGATACTGGCCTCTGACGGGTTGGTAATCCTGCGTGCACAGCTCCCGGATGCACTGCTTGAGGGCATAAGAGTGATGTTCATGGATCAGGAAGTTGGGGATAGCCGTTTCCATATGCAGCGCCGCAGCCTTGGAGACAGGACCGCCGCAGACGTGGATCTGCACCGTCGCGTCATAGATGTTGGCAAGGTCGCAGATTTTTTTGGTCTCCGTGATACCGCCGGCAAGGCAGATATCCGGCTGCACCACGGCCAGTGCGCGCTTTTCCAGGAACGGACGGTAGCCCCAGCGCGTGTAGACGCGTTCGCCTGTGGCCACAGGGATGTTGATGGTACGGGCGATCAGCTCCATGTTTTCCACATGCATGGAGTGCATGGGCTCCTCATAGTAGAAGATGCGCAGCGGACGCAGCTTTTCAGCAAGCTGGATGGCGGCGTTGCAGCTGAGGAAGGAATGCAGTTCGATGATGATGTCGAGGTCGGGGCTGGTTTCACGGATGGCCGTCACGCGATCCACGGCCATGTTCAGATCGAACTGCGGCAGGATGCCGTAGCCGGTGTGCTTGGGATTCCGCTTGGCATGTTCATCCACCATAAGGGGGTCGACCTTGACGGCAGTATAACCGTCGGCCATGGCCTTGCGGGCAGCGCGTGCGTAGTCTTCAGGATCCTTCATGTAGGCATGCTTCAGATCCCAGTCGAACTGGATCTGGCTGGCATAGCAGCGCAATGTCGGATTGGTCTTGCCGCCAAGCAGCATGTACAGGGGCAGGTTGGCGGCCTTGCCACGGATATCCCAGCAGGCGATATCAATGGCACTGATGCCGCCATAGATCACAGGGCCCCCGCCACATCCCCAGAACGTATCACGGAACAACTTTTCCCAGATCTGTTCCACATTCAGCGGGTTCATGCCGATGATGCAGCGGGCCAGGTCACGCACGATGCCCGCACCAGCCTGGGCAGCATAGCCATAGGCAAGACCGACTTCGCCGATACCGCTGATCCCTTCATCCGTATTGATACGGATCAGGATGGGTTCGAACATGACCATGTCAGGATAATGCTTGTTGATCTGGCAATCGAACACTTCAACACTTGTGATTTTCATGGCTGCTCCTTACGCAGATGTCTTCTGCGGTAAAAGTTCCGCGTATTTTTTCCTTTAGCGTCCCCCGTGGAGCAGTTCAACAAAAAAAGTAAAATATTACAGTATATTATCTATTATATCAGGCAAAAATCCTTTGACAACAGGCACTAAGCAGCCTGGCCCCGGCATTTATTATATTTGAAAAAATTTTGTGCCCGGCAAACCAATCACCCCTTCTTCCCAGGGACAGAAAGCGACGAAGTCTTTCTGCAACCATGCTCTGATCACAGATGCCGCCATAAATATGCCATATTAGCAAATAAAATAATTATCATACCTGTTAATACTTTTATCAAATAATTTATAACAATAAAAACGATGATTAAAGCTTGCCAGACAGATAGTACTCATATATGTTCGCCTTTGGCATATGAATAAAAGGAGGGATTTTTATGGCTCTGGAAGACAAAGATATTTTTAATGCTATCTTCAACAAATATAGCGACCAGCCCATCGAATTCATCATGGAGCAGTACGAAAAGGCAAAGATCCTTAATATGGCCATCGAGCGCCGGATCAACGCCCAGGCCGAACAGCCTGTGAAGGTCGAAGAGGCCGCGCCTGCCGCTCTGCCCCCCGTGGACGAGCCCCTTCCCGTCGAAGAGGAAAAGAAGCCCGCCCCGGCCCCCAAAAAGATCTTCACCAAGGCCGATCTGGTCTTCAATCCCGCGGAAGCCATCACGGACAACACCATCACCTGCTGCCTGTGCGGCAAGGCGGCCTGCTCCCTGACGTCCCGCCATCTGGCCAATCACGGCATCAATGTGGAAGAGTACAAATACCTCTGCGGCTATCCTTCCGAGCAGAAGCTGATGTCCCGGAATTTCGAAGCCAAGATGCGCCGCAATGTCCAGAGGGCCCAGCAGGCGCGCAAGGAAAAGCGCCGGGCCGAAAACGCCTAACGCCATCATGGCATGGCCTGCTCTGCTCCCAGGAGCGGGCATGATCCGTCCCGTAGTGAAAAGAAACAAAGAAGGGGATGCCCACGGGCACCCCCTTCTTTGTTTCTTCCGACATGCCGGCAGTCGCGGCAACGCCCCTCCGAATCCCGCCACAGGGCAGAGCATCAGGGACGATACGCACGCAGGGCAAACATGGGCACCGGATTGTAGGTGGCGTCCCGCCGGACGAAGATCCGCCCGCTGAGCCCGGTATCACAGCTGCAACGGACAAAGCCCGCCCGTGCCAGGGCCTCCATGTCCCACTGCGGCCGTTCCCGGCGGCTCAGGGGCAGGGAACGACGGATGTCCTCCCCTTCCTGCAAAAGGGCACTATCCACGTCGGCATGGGCATGTTGCCCCTTTTCATCGGCAAGCCGGGTAAAGTCCACAGCCCCGTAGTCGGCATCAAAATTGAGCAGCACGCCTCCGGGCCGCAGCACCCGCAGCCACTCCGCATAAGCCGCCTCGGGGTCCGTCAGCGTCCAGGTCAGGTTGCGGGCCAGGACGCCGTCAAAGGACGCATCCCCAAAGTCCAGCTCCGTGGCACTCATGCAGCGCCAGTCCACCGTGCAGCCTGCCTCATCGGCCAGTGCGGCGGCCTGGGCGAGCATCCCCTCGCTCAGATCGACACCCGTGACCTCGCAGCCCGCCTGTGCCAGCAAGATGGCAAAAAATCCCGCGCCCGTGCCCAGATCCAGTATGCGCAGGGCGGTCCCGTCTTCCCTGCGCGGCAGCCAGGGCAGGATCTCCGCCCGCCACAGGGAGGACTTGTCACTCTGCAATTCCTCACGGCGTACCTGCCCGAAAGCGTCGGAACGCCGGGTCCAGTAACGCCGGATGCGCCCGTCGAGCCCGGGCCGGGCCTTAACAGCATCCCCGGGGATGCCGGTAGTCTGCTCCATCATGTGCTCCTTTACGGTGCCGTGCGGGTATCGGCAGCCCTTGCCTCTGGGCCGTCTTTTCACCCGCGGCACGATCACGAAATCTTGCCCGTCTCACGGACGGGATGCGGCCGGTCGTTCCCTGCCGGTGCCGTGCCGCAAATCTGCAGCCCCCCTGCCGACATGCCCGCAGGATGCTTTACGGCGGAGAGCCATGCGCTCCTGTCGTTCAGACCTTCGTCGCCCCGGGGGCTCTTCCTGTCCCGGCAGCTTCGTCACAGCTCCCGTCCCATGCGGAGCGGAACGGGACGACTGTTTCCAGCATCCGCCGCAAGCGCGGGCTGCGGGCGCTCCCCAGCTGCGACACCGGCAGATGCTCCGCACAGCGGCCCTGATCCAGGACCAGCAAACTGTCACAGACCAGCGTCGCGGCCTGGAGATCATGGGTGATGAAAAGGCAGGTCATGTCGCTGCGAATGTCCCGCAGCAATTCCAGTATCTGCACCTGTACCGGGACATCCAGCGAGCTCACGGCCTCGTCCAGCACCAGAAAGGACGGTCGCGCGGCCAGCGCCCGCGCGATGCAGGCCCGCTGCACCTGGCCGCCGCTGAGTTCATGCGGCAGACGGCCGGACAATGAAGGCGAAAGCCCCACGCGCTCCAGCAGCCTGTCCACTTCCCGACGCCGCTCCCGGCGGGAAAGGCGGCAGCCCGGCCCCAGACCCTCGTCCACGGCCTCCGCCAGCGTAAAGCCCGGATCGACCGAGGTCACATAGTCCTGAAAGACCACGGAGAGCCTCCCGCCCCGGGCCCGCCATTGCCGCAAGGGCTGACCTTCCAGCAGCACGATACCACGGTCGGGCCGCTCCAGCCCCAGCAGCAGACGGGCCAGCGTACTCTTGCCGCTGCCGCTCTCGCCCACCAGGCCCGCCATCTCGCCCCGCTCCAGACAGAAATCCAGCCCCCGCAGCACGGGCCGGGAGCCCCCTCCGTGGGGGACGGCATAGGTCTTCCAGATATCCCGGACGGCAAGGAAGATGTCGCTGCCGCTCATCACCTGTCTCCCAGAGCCTGCCGGAAGCCCCGCCACAGGGCCAGCCGGGTACGGACCAGATGCCGGGTGCAGGCATGGCCCGGCGCATCGAAAAGCTGTGCCGCCTGCCCGTACTCGACGCAGCGCCCCGCCTGCATGACCAGCACCTCGTCTGCCAGCTGCTGTACGGCGCCAAGATCGTGCGAAACGAAGATCAGGGATGCCTCACGGGCCACGTCGGCCAGACAGCGCAGTACCTGCTGCTGATGGCAGGCATCCAGAGCGGTGGTAGGCTCATCGGCCACCACCAGCGCGGGCCGCAGGGCCAGCGTCAGGGCGATCATGCAGCGTTGCAGCATGCCGCCGGACAACTGGTGCGGGTAGCTGCTCAGGACGGTCTCCGGCAGGTCCACCCGCTGCAGGGCCTCGCAAACAGCTTCCCGGGCCCGGGCAGCGGACATCCGCCCCCTGTCCCGCAAGGCCCCCTCCAGCTGCTTTCCCAAAGGCCTGAGAGGATCAAAGGCCGTCATGGCCTGCTGCAGGATGACGGCCATGCCCGTGCCGCGCAGCTCCCGCCAGCCTGCGGGATCGAGACGGCCCAGGTCGCGGCCGTCGAAATGCAATTGCCCGCTCCGGACCAGCCCGGACGGCAGCAGGCCCAGCAGGGCCCGGCAGAGCAGGCTCTTGCCGCTGCCGCTCTCGCCCACGATGCCCAGACAGTGCCCGCGTTGCAGCGAAAAGCTCACGTCCTGCACCAGCGGCCTGCCGGACAGGCCCTCCGTGACGGAGACATGCCGCAGTTCCAGCAGCGGCACGGGATGTCCATGATTCACAGCACAGGCTCCTTGTGCATGGCGTGCCTGGGGTCCAGGGCGTCACGCAGGCTGTCGCCCAGATAGTTGCAGGCCGCCACCACCAGCAGGATGGCCAGCCCGGGCGGCAGCATCTGCCACGGGTACAGGACCATCACCTCGCGCGCCTCGCCCAGCATCATGCCCCATTCCGGTGTGGGCGGCTGCACGCCGAGCCCCAGAAAGGACAGGGCCGAGACCATCAGTATCACCGCGCCGGTATCCAGCGTGGCCAGGACGCTGATCTCCCCGGCAGCGCAGGGCAGCAGATGACGCCTCATGATGTGGCCCGTGCCGTAGCCCGCCACACGCGCAAAACGCACGAAGTCCCTGTCCGCATAGCGGAGGGTGATGGTCCGCATCATGCGCGCGTACCAGGGCCACTTGGCCACCACGCAGGCCAGCACCACGTTCTCCAGCCCCGGCCCCAGCATGCCCACGATGGCCAGAACCATGACCTCGCCGGGAAAGGAGAGCATCACGTCGCACAGCCGCATGAGACAGGACTCCACCCGCCCGCGCACAAGGCCCGCCAGCATGCCCAGCAGGGCCCCCAGCGAAACCGTGGCCCCCATGGCCAGCAGCGAGACGCCCAGCGTGGCCCGGGCCCCGTAGAGCAGGCGGGAAAAGATGTCGCGCCCCAGCCTGTCCGTGCCCAGCCAGTGTTCGGGCCCGCAGGGGGCCAGCTTGCGGCTGCCGTCCACGGCCAGCGGATCCCAGGGCGTCAGCCACGGGGCCAGCAGGGCCGCCAGCAGCACGATGCCCAGGAACAGCAGGCAGGCCAGGCCAGCCCTGTCATGCAGCAATGCCCGTACACACCTCATCGCAGCCCCCGTTCACGCAGACGCGGGTCCAGCAGGCCCGCACAAATGTCCATGCACAGGTTACCGGCCACGAACAGCACGGCCATCAGCAGGACATAGGCCTGGATGACGGGAAGATCCCGGTTGAAGATGGCCGTGACGCACAGGCGCCCCAGACCGGGCCAGGCAAAGATGCACTCCACCACAAAGCTGCCTGCCACCAGCTTGGGCAGGCTCATGCCCAGGGCCGTGAGGCTGGCCTGCAGGGAATTACGGAGCACCATGCGCAGGATGGCCCCCCGGCTGCGGCCGCAGGCCCGGGCGTAGAGGACGAAGTCTTCCTGCGCGGTCTGCACCATGCTGTTGCGCAACAGCCGGGCATAGGCGGCCAGATAGGGCAGGGCCAGCGTCACGGCCGGGAGCACCAGCGAGGACGGCCCCTCAAGGCCGCCGGTAGGCAGCCAGTCCAGATGGACGGAGAACAGCCAGATCAGCAGCAGCCCCGCCCAGAAGGCCGGTACGGAGGTACCCAGGAAAAGCAGGGCCCGCAGCAGGCGGTCCACCACCCTGCCCTCATGGCGGACACAGACCAGGGCCACGGCCAGGCTGCATGCCAGCATGATGGCCGCGGCCGTCCCCGCCAGCATCAGGGTGGGCGGCAGGGCCCGGGCCAGCTCCCCGGCCACGGGCCGCCCGTTCACATAGCTCATGCCCAGGTCGCCCCGAAGCACATCCGCGAGCCAGCGCAGGTAACGTTCCGGAAAGGGTCTGTCCAGCCCGAGCTGCGTGCGCACCTCGGCCAGCAGCTCCGGCGTGGGGGTCATGTCATTGACCCGGATGACCACTTCCGCCGGGTCCCCGGGGCTGAGCTGGATGAGGACGAACGACAGGAACGATATCCCCAGCAAGAGCGGCACGAGCCCCAGCAGGCGACGCAACAGGCAATGCTTCATGTCCATCCTTCATCTTTGTCCCGGTGCCTCCAGGCCATGCCTGCCGGACACCGGGACGCGGTGCATCAAAAATACATCTTCTCGAAGGGGATCTCGTACTGCGACACGCCGAACGAAACGCCCTTGAGCTCCCGCACGTGGACGGCCTTGGTGCGGGAATAGGTCAGCGGGATGTAGACGCCCTCATCATGTACATAGCCGAGGATCTCCGCATACAGGGCCTTGCGGTGCTCCTCGTCCGTCTCGGTCATCAAACGGGTGATGGCCGCGTCCAGCCATTCCTTGCGCTCCAGACCCAGCTGGGCCTGATAGTCCCCGTGCGCCGGGATGCGCCACGAGGAAATATAGGACTGCGGGTCGTAAGGCGTGCCCCAGGACAGGGAATACTGCAATTCAAAGTCGCCGCTCTTCTGGCGATCCAGAAAGGCCTGCTTCTCCTCGCCCACGATCTTCATTTCCACTCCGATCTTTTTCAGGTCCGCCTGCATGTACTCGCCGATGCTGCGCTCCTGCGCATTCTGCGAATTGTAATACAGGCGCACGCCGGCCCTCCGTCCGTCCTTGTAGCGCCAGCCGTCGGCCGCCATGAGCCAGCCCGCCCCGTCCAGCAGACGCGCCGCCTTTTCCGGGTCATGGCCGCGCGCCTCCAGCGGCAGGTCGCAATAGGCCACCGTGGAGGCCAGCAGGCTGGGGGCCACGGTCTCGGAACCGTTGAGGATGGTGGCGGCGATGCCTTCCCTGTCCACCGCATACTGCAGGGCCAGGCGCACGTCCCGCTCCCCGGTGAACGGCTGGTGAGCGTTGAGCAGTATGGCCCGCGAGGCGATGGGCTGGCTGATGGCCGCCGCATAGCGCCCCTCACGACGGATGGCGTCGAAATTGTCCAGGTTGAGCATGTCGCCATCGGCCCCGAACACCAGATCCACGTCCCCCTTGTGCAGGGCCAGCAGGATGGCCTGGTGGTCGGGCATCACCTTCCAGCGCACGGCCTGCAAACGTGGCTTCTCTCCCCAGTAAGAGGGATTGGCCGTGAACAGGGCGTACTGGTTCTCCTTGTGTTCCTTCAGGACCCACGGGCCCGTGCCCACGAGGCCGCGCACGCCGTTGCGCGTCTGGCCGTCGATGAAGCAGGACGGCGAGATGAAACGGAAAGGCCGCAACAGCCCCAGCTCGATGAGAGTGGGATAATAGGGGTGCTTGAGTACCAGACGCCAGGTGTGGCTGTCCACGACTTCGTGGCGTTCGATCTCGTTGATCATGTCCAGCCAGGCGTGGCGCAGGCGATTGGCGATGATGGCATCCATGTTCAGGCGGACGGCCTCGGCATCGAAGGGCGTCCCGTCGCTGAAGGTCACACCACGGCGCAGATGGAAGGTATAGACGCGGCCGTCGGGCGAGATCTCCCAGCTTTCGGCCAGCCAGGGCCGGACACCTTCCGCCGTGTTGATGACCAGGGGCTCGAAGACCATGCCCTGGGCTGCCATCTCGCCGCCGTACAGGTGCGGATTGATGTCCCGGATGTCCTTGGTGCTGGCATAGACCAGCTCCTCGCGCGGCGCACCGGCCTGTCCCTTCTCCTCTTCCCGGCAGCCGGCCAGCAGGCTCAGGCCGCAGAGCAGCAGCCAGCATACCAGCAGTTTGCCCATCCTCATTTTTTCCACAGGAACCTCCCCACAATAGTGGCATGTTTTTAAAAAGCGTGCTACCAGAAAATCGTAGCACGCTTTCTAAAAACATGCCACACATTTCAGAGGAGGACAGATGAAGAAAAACAAGCCGTATGGCGCAGCCGCCGCCCTGCTGGCCGGGGCCCTGCTGGGGGGGCTCATGACCGCGCCCGGAGCCCACGCCGTGGACTTTCGTGTCAAAGGCGTCTGGATCGCCATGCTCGAATACGGGGATGGCGGCAGCTTTGTCCGCAAGGACAGGGAAGGGAAAAACGTACAGGGCTGGGGCCGCTGGGGCGAGGACCGTTTCGAGGCCAAGAACCGCGTACGCCTGCAACTGGATGCCGCGGTGTCCGATGCCCTTTCCGGCAGCGTCTATTTCGAGATAGGCGGGGCCACCTGGGGCCGCGCCCGCAGCGGCGGGGCCCTGGGGGCTGACGGCCAGATCGTCAAGATCAAGCACAGCTATCTGGACTGGAACCTCCCCGGCACGGGGCTCAAGGCACGCATGGGCCTGCAGCGCATCTTCCTGCCCGATTTCGTCACCGATGCCTCACAGGTCTTCGATGCCGACGTGGCCGGGATCAGCGTCGCCGCTCCGCTCACGGAACATCTGTCCCTGACGGCCTTCTGGGCGCGGGCCTTCAATGACAACTGGGCCGCCCCCGATGGCGGCCAAAGCGGCTGGCTGGACAATGCGGACTTCTTCGGCCTTTTGCTGCCGGTGACGTCCGAGGATATACGCCTCACCCCCTGGGCGCTGCTGGGAACGATCGGCAAGAACGCGTTCCGCCACGGCAACGGACGGTTCTACAGCCGCAACAGCGAAGGGAGCTACGGCATCGGCCTGTCCCCGTCCGCCTATCGCTTCGATGGCCGCGAGAGCAGCCTGGCCCACGCCACGGCCTTCTGGGCGGGCCTCACCGGCGAGATCACGGCGGCCCGGCCGTTGCGTCTGGCCTGGAGCGCGGCCTGGGGCAGCGTCGCCACAGGGGATGCCGCCCTCGACCGTCACGGCTGGTATGCCTCGGCCCTGGCCGAATACGCGCTGGACTGGGGCACTCCCGGCATCTATGGCTGGTACAGCAGCGGCGATGACGGGGATCCCGCCAACGGTTCCGAGCGCATGCCCACCATCGAGGCCAACAACGAGGGCACCAACAGCGTGGCCGGCTTCGGCACCCTGGGCACCTGGACCCTGGGCCGGGACACCCTGCTGGGCTCCACACTGGTGGGCACCTGGGGCCTGGGCCTGCGCGTGTGCGATATCAGCTTTTTCGAAGACCTGAGCCACACGATCCATCTCAACTATTATCAGGGCACCAACAGCGCCGGTATGGCCCGCCACATCAAGGGGGCCGGCGGCCCTGACATCGTCCGCCCCAACGGGACGGACTTCAATACCGCCAATTACTACGGACTGTACCTGACCGACAGGGACCGGGCCATGGAAGTGGGCATCATGAGCACCTATACCCTCCACGAGAACCTGAAGCTGCTGGTGGAGGCCAATTACATCGCCCTGTGGCTGGACAACAGCCGGGATGTCTGGGGCGGCTACCACGCCGGAGGACGCCGCTACGCCGCCAACAGCACCGAGGATGCCTGGAACATGAACGCGAGCTTCATCTACAAATTCTAGCCTGCGGGCCTCAAGGCCTATTTCCCGCAGCCGCCGTTAGTCCGGGCTTCCCGGATGCGGCGGCTGTTCTGTTCGAAAAAACAGATCTCCGCCACAGGCCACACGACCTTGCCTGAGCCAGCCCAATTCCCCGTGGACGCTCACGCAAAGCATGTCCCGAACAAGAAAGCCCTCGCGGTCTCCCGCAAGGGCCTGCAACGAAAAAGGCACCTGCATCACTGCAGGTGCCTTGATTCCTTGTTGGCGTCCCCAAGGGGATTTGAACCCCTGTCGACGGCGTGAAAGGCCGTTGCAGTGAGATTTACCTACTTTGATAAACTTTGATAAAATCTTAAGTTTCAACCGATTAACGAAGTTTTTCTTCGCTGAAAAGCCGCCGACATCGACTGGACTTTATGCTACTTGTGGGGCATGGTGTGGGGCAGATGAAAATAATGAATATCCTTATTTTCAATATGTTAAGCTGCATCATGCTGCGCATGTGTGGGGCATAGAGCGTCAAACAGGGGAAAGGTTGGTATGGCAAGCAGAAAACGGCAGTCAGTTGTTGGGTATGCAGGCGTCTACTTCGTAGAGGCCCTCCGGGCAGCTGGGCACGGCACAGAAAAAATCTACTATATCCGCTATCGTAAGCAGGGAAAGCTCATTGAGGAAAAAGTCGGCGGGCAGTATCGGGACAATATGACTGCCGCCAAGGCCGCCTCCATCCGGGGCTTACGCATCGAAGGCAAGGATGCCTCCAACGACGAAAAAAGAGCCGCTGCCCGTGCCGCGTGACAGGCTGAGGAATCCCGGTACTCCTTTAACAGGATTTGGGCCCTTTTTGCAGAAGCCAAGAGCGCCAACCGCACCATCAAGGATGATCGCATCCGTTATTCGCTGCACATTGCCCCGGCACTGGGTAAAAAGAGCATCCCGGAGCTGACTGTTCACGACATTGACAGACTGCGTTCTCGTCTGGAAAAGGCCGGAAAATCCCCGCAGACAGTCAAGCATGTCCTGACGCTGATCAAACGCCTGCTGAATTTTGCCTTGCGCAAGGGCTATGTGGAGGCGATTCCCGGCACATTGCATATTTCCATGCCGACGGTTGACAACAAGGTGACGGAAAACCTGACACCGGAACAAGCCCGAAAGCTTTTGCAGGCTCTGGATGAGGAACCGGATCAAACTCTGGCCTCGCTGGTTCGCCTGGCACTGTTTACCGGTATGCGACGCGGAGCCCTTCTCAATCTGCAATGGCAGGATGTGGATTTTGAACGCGGCTTCATCACGTTACGCGGAGAAGTGGCTAAAAAGGGGAAAACCGAGACTATCCCCATGAATGAGCAGGCCAGAGCCATTCTTTCCTCTGTGCCACAGACACGCAGTCCCTATGTCTTTCCCGGCCGCTATGATGACAAGCCGCGCGGGAATATCACCCCCTTTCTGAAACGCGTAAAGAGAAAAGCGGGATTGCCGGAATCTTTCCGCCCCTTGCATGGCTTGCGCCATTCCTTTGCTTCCTGGCTGGCCAGTTCTGGGCAGGTTTCCATGTACGAGCTGCAAAAGCTGCTGACACACTCCAGCCCGCAGATGACGCAGCGCTATGCTCACTTGCATGATGATGCCCTGCGCAAGGCCTCCGAAGTCGCTTCCGGCCTGTTTGGCTCAGTGGAAACGCAGGGATAACGTGAGTTTTCCTGTAACAGTTGACAGAATGCAGGCAGGAAAGGCAGCTTCAGCTTCACCAGGGGGAATTCCCCCCGGGCGTCTGGCTCCTTTCTGCCTGCTCTGCTCAGTCTGGCAAGGGCCGCTGCGCTTTTCCCCTTGCCAGCCCTGCGCGGCTTCGGCATCCGGGAGCTGCGACGCTGGCTCCGGGGGGAATTTTTATCCGCTGCTGACCGGCAGGAACACTCTCCCTTCAGATATTCAGGAAATATATGGAACGATCCGATAAAAAACTTACCCTGTTGCAGAAAGGGGCCTTGCAGAAAACGTTTGCTTTTCTTGTATACGCGTGTATTGCATCTTCTCTTGCATTTCTTCTTGATCATATAGATAAGTATACCTTTTTATCCCTGATTGAGCGTGCCTGTAACGAAGGCCTTATCGTAAAGGAAAATTTTCCTGTCTTGCAACAGCTGATTGCAGCACGGACAGATCATGTTTTTACCCTCTATGCGGCATTACTTCTTGCCTGCGGATTTGTTGCATGGCGGATTATCCGCTGGGCAGGGCATGGGAACTGGTCAACGCCCGTGATGCTCGACAAGGCTGTTGAATTTAAATTTTGCATGAATGAACTGGGGATTGCCGATCCCGGCAGGGCTTTCGATATTGCCATACGCTATACGCTGCCCTTTTATATTTCTGCTGAGCCCTTGATTGATCCGGTAAAAGAGCATGTAAAAGCCAGATTCTATCCATACTCTTTCAATGCGGGCATGAGAGATATGGCCACACTTGAGCGTTGCCTTGGCAGGCAGACGCTTTGCCTTGCTGTGGAAGACTTTGTTGCACTGAAAAGCAGCTATCAGGATCAGCTTATTGCGGCGCATGTATCCACCATCGCAAATCTGAAGAAGCAGGCAGAAGGCCTTGAGGCTTCGCTCATTCTCGAAAGGGTGAGCTGCCGGAAGCAGCAGGAGGAACTTGCTGCGCTGCATGAGGAAAACAGGGAGCTGCAAAGAAAACAGCAAACATTGCAGGCACGGGACGGAAAGGGGCAGGAAACCCGCGATATCAGAAAAATTCCATTCTGGCGTGTTGCTGTCCCGACGATTGAGCGTCTGTTGAGAGATGCAGAGCCTGATACCGCCTACACACGTACGGAAATACAGCAGGCTTTTGAAGAGGAGCTTTCCCAACACCCGGAACTAAAGGGGGACATTGAAGCACTGCTTTCCACCGGCAGGAAAAAGGAAAGCGGAACTCCCTATGCGCTGGATGGGTGGGCGATGGAAATTATCCGGGCTGCGCTTGGCAGACATGCCAGAAAGACGCCGGGAGCAGGAAAAGCACGCTGATTCTCTGAGGCCTGTTTCCATGAATATAGTGTGATGAACAGAACGTGGTATTTTGCAACCTGTTGAAATAGCCTTCTCTTTCAAAGAATCTCCGGGTTTGGACAGAACCCGGAGATTCTTTTTTGTCCGCTGTTTCAGGCAGACAATTTTTTGCCTCAGGCAAAGCCCCTACACTCCCTTCAAAGCTCATGAGGCTGCATACAGCGCAGCTCAAATCATGCAGGGAGTGTCAAATGAACGAACGACAAAAACTCAACACGCAGGAAGCTGCCGCCTATCTGGGCGTTCAGCCCAATACGCTTGAGGTCTGGCGCTGCAAACATAAAGGGCCGCGCTATGCCAAACTCGGCAGACGTGTTCTGTATGACATCAAGGACCTTGAGGCCTTCTTTGCCTCTCGCTCCATTGAGACGCTGGAAAGCAACGATACCAGACGCGGGCGGGGCAGGCATGAGTAGCGATCTCTTTCAGACGGTCAGAGATGGTTTGCAACCGCGTCTGGCGGATGTTCTTGCGGATATCCTGCCGGGAGGGCGGATAGTCGGTAGAGAATACTGTTGCGCGTCTCTGGAGGGCGGACAGGGGAACTCCTGCCGCACCAATCTGCAAAACGGTGTCGGCAGCGACTTTGCCACCGGAGAACGCTGGTCGGACATCATCAGCCTTGCCGCGCAATGCTGGAGGCTGCGCCCCGGAGAGGCGGCACGAGAGCTGGCCCGGCGGTATGCGCTTTCTCCAGACTGCGCAACAACATCTTCCCCTGCGCCAGCGCGTCCCTTTATGCCCCTGTTGCCTGTGCCTCCTTCAGCGCCGGAGCCGCCGCGTCGGCATGGACAGCTGGGGACGTATACGCGGCTTTGGCGCTATCTGGATGAGGCTGGACGTCTGCTTGCCTGTGTCGCGCGCTTTTCACGCGAAGACGGCAGCAAGGTTATTCTGCCTCTGTCCTATGGTCGGGAAGGGGGAACAGGCTCGCCCGGCTGGTTCTGGAAGGCCCTGCCGGAACCGCGCCCCCTGTATGGCCTGCATGGACTCGCACTTCGCCCGGAAGCGCCGGTACTGCTGGTGGAAGGAGAAAAAACAGCGGATGCCGCACAGCGTCTTTTCCCGGAGTATGCTGTTCTGACATGGAGCGGCGGCGCAAACGCTGTTTGCCGATCTGCTTATGCGCCGCTGCGTTTCCGACGCGTCACGATCTGGCCGGATAACGATGCGCCGGGCTTTCGTGCGGTCTGTTCCCTGCTGACTGTTCTCGCAGAACAGGAGGTTGCGCCTTTGTGTGTTCTGCCCCCCTCCGAACTGCCCGAGGCATGGGATCTGGCGGATGAAGTTCCCGAGCATATGGATATAGGGCAGTGTCTGAAACAGGCCCTTCCGGCAGCGGATTTTTTGCGCCACGCGCAGGAACGTTTTCCGGGCCTGCACATCATGCAGGACGCACACCTGCGGACAGAGGAACCGGTGGAGCTGGAGCTGCACAGCTGGCCGATGTTTTCCTGGGAAGCCTGTCCCGGCATTCTGGGAGAATTTGTCCGGCTGGCCACGCGGGACAGCGAGGCGGACCCGGCAGCGGTCTGCATAACGGCACTAGTGCGCTTTTGTGCGGAAGTCTACGGGCTTGCTCCCAATTACGGGCCGCATATCCACGTCGGAGAAACTATCCACCCGCCCCGTCTTTTTGCCGTTATTTGCGGCAATTCCAGCAAGGCACGCAAGGGAACCTCCCGGCATCCGGTAAGTCGCCTTTTCGGGCGTCAGTTTTGCCGCCCTTCGGATCTGCAGGCATGGAAACTGCCTTTGCCCGCTCGGGAAAGCAGCGGCCCGCTTTCCACCGGCGAGGGACTGGCCTTCCATGTCCGGGAGGAATCTGATGCCGAACGGGAGCGCTGGCAGGCCGCCCACCCGGAAGAAGTTTTGCGCGAGAAAGGGGACAAGCGTCTGCTCGTCATGGATGAGGAGTTTGCCAGCGGACTGGCCTGCACACGGCGCGAAGGCAATACGCTTTCCATGGGCATCCGCAGTTTCTGGGATTCCGGCGATTATGCTCCCCTGACAAAGAATAATCCCATCACGGTGCGAGGCGCTCATATCAACATTCTGACGCATATCACCATGCAGGAGCTTGCCGTCAGTCTGGGAGATGTGCAGGCCTTCAACGGCTTTGGCAATCGCTTTCTCTGGATATGCGCCCGCCGGGCAAAGCTGGTTCCTCTGCCGTCTCCCATGCCGGAGGAGAAACTTGCTCCCCTGCAACAGGAGTTGTGGAGGCTGATCGCCCGGGCGCAGAAGCGCGGCCTCATGCGAATGAGCGAAAGGGGACTGACAGTCTGGAAAGAGGTCTACCCGGAACTGTCCCGAGAGCATATCGGGCTTGTGGGCTGTCTGATAAATCGTGCCGAGGCCCAGACATTGCGCCTTGCCCTTGTGTATGCCCTGCTGGATGGACAGGAGCAGATAGACGCCGGACATTTGCAGGCCGCACTGGCCATGTGGAGCTATGCCCGGGCATCAGCCATGTACATTTTCGGCAGCCGGGGAGCAGACCCTCTGGAAGAGAAGGTTCTGGCCGCACTCCGGCGGGGGACGATGTCGGCAACGGAGCTGAGCCGGGTCTTTCACGGGCATGTCCCGAAAGAACGTTTGCAACCAGTCTTGCAGCAGCTGGAAGCCCAGCGGCGCATCAGCATTTTTCGGGAAAAGACCGGCGGACGTTCGCGTCTGATTCTCTGTCTGTGCGAAAAAAGCGAGCAGAGAGAAATAAGCGAAAAAAGAGAATCTGGCGAAAAAAGAGGTGACGCATCATGAATCTTTTTTCGCTTATTTCGCTTTTTTCTTATTTCGCATTCTTCGCAAAGGGATATCCCCTGCCAGTCAAGGCAGCGTATCTGAAATATGGCGGCAGGCCGCAGAGCCAGCCTACCCGTTGTGGGCACACGCTGACGCGGTGCCCCCTGCCGGGGCTGGCGGGGGCGTGCCGCCCCTCGACCCCGCAAAAAGCCAAAGGCAGGTAAAGACATGAACACAGCGGCAAGGCGCAGCGCATGGCTCAAGCTGCGCGTCACACCGGAGGAGAAAGAAGCCATTACTGCCAAAGCTACTATGCAGGGACAGACCGTTACGGATTTTCTGCGCCAACGGGCGTTGGACTATCGTCTGCGGCAAACACCGCTGGAGAAAGAGCGTATCCGGCAGCTTGCGCGTATCGGGGCCAATCTTAATCAGCTTGCCCGCTGGGCCAATACCTGGAAAAGCCGTGCCGAAGCCGTGGAGATTCTGGCGGCACTGGTCAGCCTTGAACGGGCGTTGCTTGCGAAAGACACAGCCCCGCCCGCTCCCGGAGAGCCGTCATGTATATGAAGGTGTTTCCGCATGGACGGGGAAACGGCAGCGCCCCCACGCGCTATCTGGTACGGCCGGACTATCCAGGCCGGGACACGCATCCGCCGGAAGTCCTGCGCGGCGACGTGGAGCGAACGCGGGCATTGATTGATTCGCTGGACACGACATGGCGTTTCACGGCCGGGGTTCTTTCCTGGCATCCCGACGATACGGTGACGCCGGAACAGGAACAGCGCGTCATGGATGACTTTGAGGCTGTCGCCTTTGCCGGGCTGGAAGAAGATCAGCGGGCAATTCTCTGGGTTCGGCACAGCCACGCCGGGCATCATGAATTGCATTTTGTGATTCCGCGCGTGGAGCTTTCCAGCGGCCGGGCTTTCAATCCATGCCCGCCCGGCTGGCAAAAGGATTTCGATGTGTTTCGTGATCTGCACAATGTCCGGGAAGGCTGGGCCAGACCGGATGATCCGCAGCGGGCGCGCCTGTGTACGCCGGGCCATGCGGATCTCCATGCGGCGCGTCTGCTGCGCTGGGGAAGAAAGCCCGGCAGGAATCAACGGGAGGAAAACCGGCAGGCTGTGCATGACTATGTGCTGACGCTTCTGGAGCTGGGCAAGATTCGCACGCGGCAGGACATCATTCAGGCCCTGGAGGAAGCCGGTCTGAAAATCGGCCGCATGGGAAAAAACTATCTTACTGTCCATGATCCGGAGAGCGGCGACAAGCTACGTCTCAAGGGAGGTATCTATGCAGAACAGTGCATCCTCACTGGCCGAGAAATTGCGGGCCAGAACCGAGAAAGAAAGGCAGGAGACAGAAGCTCTGTTTCAGGAGAACTTTCACGCCTTGCAGCAGCATTTGCAAGCGTCATCGAAAAGCGCGCTGGCTACAACCGAAAACGCTATCCTCGAAAGTCTTGCACAGCTGGAGCAGAACATCAGCTCCCGCTGCCGGACTATGGGGACGGTATTCAGCCGTCCCTGTCGGCTGGCCCTGCTGTGGAGTTGTGCAATCCTGATTGTGTCGATGCTGACCATCTGGGGCCTGCTGATGCTGTCACAGTACCGAATCAAGGCTCTGGAACAGGAGATTTCAAACCTGAGTGCCCGGCGGGAACAGCTGGAAGCGCAAAATGCCTCGCTCTGGAACAGTTTCAAGGGGCTGGAGCCGTATCAGGCCGAAGGCAGAACCTATCTTCTGACACCCGCAGGACGGCAGATCGTCCATGCGGGCAAGGTGGGCCAACGGGACGCCTGGGAAGTGGTGCGGAGGTAACACATGACCGAAATGGAAAGGATGCTGAAAGAAAGTCTGCTGGCTCTGGAAGGGGAACTTGCCGCGAAGCTGCACCGGCAGGAAACAAGGCTTTCCAGCCAGCAGACCCGCATGGAGGAACAGGGGCGCCAGATTCAGGCGCTGCACCGGGAAATCCTTCAGTTACGGGAGGGACAGCAGACATTGATGCGGCACTTGCAGCGCTTGAGCGCCGTACACGAGAGTCTGTTGCCTGCGCTGACGCGCTTGAACAGCGCCTTGGGCAACAAATAGGTGTGCGCCCACGGCTGCACATGGGGAGGTGATGACGGGCTAGCGATTATCAAAGACAAATTTGTATATACTTTGTATTGACAATAACGACATTTTATCCTTTAGTTGAAATCAAGGAGGCTACCGCCATGAGTACAGCTACCGAAGTCATCAATGTGCGTATTCCCGCTGCGCAGAAGGCACTCATTGACAGCGCCGCCCAGTTGCTGGGCAAGTCGCGCACGGCCTTTATTCTGGATCTGGCCGTACGACATGCCGAGGACGTTCTGGCGGAAAAGACGCATTTCCAGCTTTCATCGGAACAGTGGGATGCCTTCACGCAAGCGCTGGACGCTCCCGTGCGGGCTGATCCTGCTCTTGTTCAGTTGTTGAATACCCCTGCGCCCTGGGACAAGTAGCATGAAGATTTCTGCTCCTTGCCATCTGGAAGCGCATCACCATCTGGAGTCCTTCTGTTGCGGCGAGCCCCTGCTGGATGCTTGGCTCAAGACGCGCGCCCGCAAAAATGAAGCTAGTGGAGCCAGCCGTACCTATGTCATTACACACGATTATGACGTGGTCGGTTATTACTCGCTGGCAGTGGGAAGCGTCAGTCACGCGCTCGTGCCGGGCAGGATCCGTCGCAATATGCCCGACCCCATCCCTGTCATGCTGCTGGCCCGCCTTGCCGTGGATACGTCCCTTCAAGGACAGGGCATAGGCCGCGCCCTGCTGCGGGATGCCATTTTGCGCACGGAACAGGCAGCGCACATTGCGGGTATACGGGCCATTCTGGTCCATGCCCTGCATGAGCGTGCCAAAGTTTTTTACAAGGGATGCGGCTTCACCTCTTCTCCCATCAATGAACTGACGCTTATGCTGCCCCTGTCTGTGGTACGGGCCAGCATAACGGGAGCAAAATAAGGCAAAATCCGGCGTTAGCGATCCGCGCGTCCAGCGGGTGGTTGGCGTCGTGGCTCGTATCCAGACAGGCCGCATGCCGTGGCGCACAGGTTCGTCCCCTGCTGGACACCCTCCATCTATGCGGGTATTTGAAAAAAGATAGCGTTGGCAAAAGGAGTCTCATGTTCAGTGCAAATATTACCGGTGGCGGCCTGCTGTTGCAGGAAAGTCGCATCCTGGCAGAACAGCTGCTGGCGGGCAGGCGTGCGGACGAATTGTTGTCAGTGAGCCTGGCACAGAACCTGCTGCAAAAGCGCAGTCCGGCCACTACCAAAAAAATGGTCGGTCTGATCATTCCTCGTCTGAAAACTATGGATCAACGCTCGCTGGCTGTCGTCGTGCGGGGAGATAAGGCTGAAGCCTCACTCCTGCTTCTTGCGGCCATCGCTGGCTGCCATCGCCTTGTGGGCGACTTTTTAGTGTATATCAGTCGGGAATGCATTGCGCGGTACAAGCCGGATGTGACGTTCCGTGACTGGGAAGATTTTTTCGCACAATGTGTCAGCCTTCAGCCGGATATGGAAAAGTGGTCAGCTGCTACAGCCCAGAAGCTAAGGAATGTCATCTTCAGACTGCTGGTGGAAAGCGGTGTGCTGGAAGGAAAATCCTACCGGATCCTGCCGCTGTATTTGCCTGACGTCGTACGAGAGTACCTGGCTTCCCCGCAACGGAAATATGCCCGGACCTGCATGGAGGGACTGCTGTGAGCCTGGCCGACAGACTGAACAGCGCGTTTGACCGCATCATTTCCCCGGAATTGCTTGGCAATGCCGGGATAGGCAATGAAATCGGCTTTTACATTTTTGACTATCCGGCGGAGCAGGAACTTTTTGTACGCCAATGGCTGACGGCCTTGCCCGGGCATCTTTTCAAACGTTGTCCCAATCTGCGTTTCAGGATGGTAAACATGTTCCAGCTTGCCGTGGATTACCTCAAAGAGCGCAAGATCCTTGAAGCTGCGTACGCCATGCAGAGATCGCGCGACAACGCGGCACTGCTGGCGGCCTTGCGCGGCCCCCTGAATGAGACAAAGCTGGCGGATTTTTTTGTACGGCGGGTGAAGCCGGAAGAACAGCAGCTGGTCCTGCTGCACGGTGTGGGTGAGTGCTGGCCGTTGCTGCGGTCCCACGCATTGCTCAACAATCTGCATTCACGTATGGGGCATACCCCGCTGGTCATGTTCTATCCCGGCATCTACGACCAGCAGAGCCTGAGCCTGTTCGGCAAATTGCCTGCCCAGAATTATTATCGCGCATTCCGTCTGGTCCCGTAACCGGACGCCGGAGCTGTCATGAAGATTCGTTCCCTGTTTGAAAAGGATGTATTCCGCCCCATCAATGGCGTGGTCAAAGCTGAACAGCAGGATGATGCCGTCATCTGGCAGGAGCTGGAAGAATATGTGGTCACGCGCGAGCTTGACCGTCATTTCCGGGATTTTTTTGATGCCTACGTCCAGGCGCTCCGCCGTGCGGATGATCCTGCCATTGCCGGGAATATGGGCGTCTGGATCTCCGGCTTCTTTGGTTCCGGCAAATCGCATTTTTTGAAGATACTTTCCTACTTGCTGCAAAACCGCGAGGCCAGGGACGATAGTGACGGCACACGGCGGCGTGCGGTGGATTTTTTCCGGGACAAGATCGCCGACCAGAAACTGATGGCCGATATCCTGACCGCCGGGAATACCGATACCGACGTGATCCTGTTCAATATCGACAGCCGGGCCAACATGCAGGACGGCGATGATGCCATCCTGGGTGTTTTCTGGCGTGTCTTCAACGAGATGCGGGGGTATCACGGAGAGATCCCCTATATCGCGGCCATGGAAGAATATCTCGATGGGCGGGGCTGCTATGACGCCTTTCAGCAGAAATTCCAGGAACTGTCCGGCTGCTCCTGGCAGGAAAACCGGGACGCCTTCCACTTTTACCGCGATCCCCTGATCGGAGCCCTTGCCCATACACTCGGCATGACGCAGGAAGCCGCAGCCAAATGGTTTGATGACGAGGGTGCGAGCTTTGTCGCGTCCATCGACAATTTTGCCAAATCTGTGGCCGCGTACATCCAAAAGCAGGGCGGGCAGCGTCGTGTGATCTTTCTTGTGGACGAGGTAGGCCAGTTCATCGGCAGCGATACCCGCCGGATGCTCCAGCTCCAGACCATCACGGAAAATCTGGGAACCCATTGCCGTGGACGGGCCTGGGTCATCGTGACTTCACAGGCCGATATCGAGGCCGTCCTTGGCGAGGTGAAGGCCAGCAAGGCCAATGACTTTTCCAAGATCCAGGGGCGGTTCAAAACACGGCTGTCCCTGTCCAGCTCCAACACCGACGAGGTCATCCGGTATCGCCTGCTGCGCAAGGCCGATGCTGCCAGGGAGGCGCTGGCGCCTTTGTATCAGGCCAAAAAGGATATCCTGAACAACCAGCTTTCCTTTACCGGGGATTGCGCCACGCTCAAAAATTTTGCTTCCGAGACGGATTTTGTAAGCACCTATCCCTTCGCGCCCTATCATTTCCAGCTGATCCAGAAGGTGTTTGAATCTATACGCAAGGCGGGCGCCACCGGATCGCATTTGAGCCGTGGCGAGCGCTCCATGCTGGACGCCTTCCAGTCCGCGATCCGCAGCGTGGCGGGTGGTGAGATCGGGGCACTGGTACCTCTGGATGCGTTCTATCCCTCCATCGAAAGCTTCCTTGATACGGTGGTCAAGGCCACTATCGACCGTGCGGCGGAAAATCCCGGCCTTGTGCAGCCCCTGGACAGCCGCGTTCTGAAGACGCTTTTCCTCATCCGCTATGTGGAACTCATCAAGCCCAATGTGGACAATCTGGTCACACTCTTTGTCGACAAGGTGGATACCGACCGTCTTGCCCTCAAGCGGGCCCTTCAGGAGTCGCTCCAGCGGCTGGAAAAGGAAACGCTCATCAACCGCAATGGGGAGCTGTACTATTTCCTGACCAACGAGGAACGGGACATTTCCCGCGAGATCAAGCGCGAGCCCGTGAGTGCTGCCGAGCAGCGTGCCCTGTTGCAGACCCTGTTCTTTGACGAGATTCTGAAAGGGCAGACCAAATTCCGCATGAAGGATTTCCGGCGCGACTATGAGTTCGCGCGCCTGCTGGACGGGCACCCCCATGCCGCCCGGGGCGAACAGGACATGGCTGTGGAGATCATCACCCAGTTCCATGATGATTTTCCCTCGCTGGATGCCGCCCGGTGCGTGCTGTACTCAAGCCCCCAGCCTGGACGCCTGCTGTTCAAGCTGGCGGAAGACCCCCTGCTGGACAGGGAAGTGACCATCTGGTGCCAGACGGACAAATACATCAAGGGTCCCAAGGGCACGGCGGATACGCCGGTGCAGAAACGCATCTTGCGCGAGCGGCAGGATGAGAACGTAGACCGCAGGCAAAGATTACAGCGCAGGCTGGAGAAGCTGCTGTTGCAGGCGGATGTCTATAGTGCCGGCAACGCGCTTTCCCTGACCTCCCAGGCGCGAAGTTCCGCCAAAAATCTGCTGGAAAGCGCCTTCGACTATCTGGTGCGGAATCTGTACAACGAATTTCCGCGTCTGCGTTCGCTCCAGGATTCCGAGGAAAAATGCCGGGCCGAGATCAGGTCCGTCATGCTGAGCAATACCGTGGGAAAGCTCGCCCTGCTGGAAGGTCTGGGCCAGGTAAATCCCGAGGCCGTCAAGGCGGTGGAAGACCATCTGCGCATGCAAAGCGGGGCTGTTCTCAGCCTTGCGGACCTGCAAAACCGTTTTTCCCGCAAGCCCTTCGGCTGGCCGGAATGGGAAATCGTGCTTCTGGTGGCCCGTCTGTACATGGCAGGCTCCGTGAACCTTGTCCTGGGCACTGCGGAGACGGACAACATGCCCCCGCAAACGCTGCTGGAACAGCTCCTCAAGACCCAGGCATGGAAAACGCTTTGCATCACGCTGCGGCACAAGCCTGCCGAGGCCGACATCCGCAAGCTCAGGGCGCTGTATCAGGAATTGAGCGGCAAGATCGCGGGCAACACACCGGACGAGGCGGTACGGGATTTCCGGGACTTGCTGGCGCAGTGGCAGCGGCCGCTTGGCGGCTATGCCGACCTGCTGGCTTCGGGCCAGTATCCCGGCGCGGCCCTGCTGGAGGATTGCCACAGCGTGCTGGCGCCGCTCTGCGGGGTCCGCGATGATGCCGCCTTTGCCCGTGACATAGGCAAAAAAGCTGATGTCCTTCGGGATGTCCGTGAAGATCTGGACACCCTGCGCGACTTTTTCCAGACTCAGAAACCTGTTTGGGAAAGGCTGCTGGCGGCCCTGAACCGCTACCAGTCCAGCCGCAGCAGCTTGCAAAAAGACGCCCAAGCCGCCGAGGCCCTGAAAAAGCTGGAAAGCATCCGCTCCCATCAGGAGCCCTACAACCTCATCAAGGATATCGACGGGCTGCTGGCCTGCATCGAGGAGGTGGCCGCCGCCCAGCTGGCCGGAGCCCGCCAGAAAGCGCTGGACGATGTGGACGGCTGCCTTGCCGCCGTGCGGGACAGGCTGGACAGCCTCAAGGCCACCGACGCGGACAGGAACCGTATCCTGCACCCGCTCCAGTCCTTGCGCCAGCGCGTGACCGCCGCCCGGACACCGGAAGAAGTGGCGTACATCATGCTGGAGCTGGGAGAACAGCGGGACAAGGCCGAAGAAGAGCTGGACGCACTGGCCCATCCCGCCGGTACCGGCACGCCCGGGCAGGACGGAGCGCCGCAGCCCAAGCCCCGGCGGCACGTCAAAGTGGCCCAGCTGGTCAGCCACAGGACGCTGGAAAACGCCGAAGACGTGGAGCGCTTCATCACCGAGCTGAAAGCGCAGTTGCTGGCCCGGCTGGATGACAGCACGCGCCTCGTCGTTGAGTAAACTCTTTCCCCACCGTGGGCCTGCCGCACCGGCCGTGCCGGACGACCGGATGCCGGGCCAACGGTGTGCCCGTATGGCTGTAACGCCATCACAGCGCAAAGGATATTCGCCATGAACAGAACCGCCGTCCAGAAGTACGCTCCCGCCGCCCGCCGGGATTTCATCCAGGCCGTCACCGCCCGCGCCCATGCGCTGGGCATCACGGAAAAAGACAGCCTGCCCGCGCAGATTTCCGGGGATGTGGCCGTCATCGGCGGTCAGGCTTTTCCGCGTGCCTTTGCCCTGCAACGCCAGAAACTGGTGGAGGATGTGGCCCGGCGCGGCTTTGAGCAGGTGATGGAAGAGGCTGCCTATACCTGGTTCAACCGCTTTGTGGCCCTGCGTTTCATGGAGCTGCGCGGCTGGCTTGCCTGCGGCTGCATGGTGCTGGGCAGCGAATCTTCCACGGGCCTGCCCGCCATCCTCGATCATCTGGCGGATCTGGACGATACGGTCTTTCCGGCGGAGGTGCTGGCCCGTGCCCGCGAGCTGCGCCTTGCCGGGGACAGGGAAGAGGAGCTCTATCACCTGCTGCTCATCGCCCAGTGCAACGCCCTGCACGCCTGCCTGCCGCTGCTCTTTGAAAAGGTCAGCGATACCTCGGAGCTGCTGCTGCCGGACAATCTGCTCTATTCCGATTCCGTCATCCGCCGTCTGGTGCGCGAGATCCCGGACAAGGACTGGGAAAGCGTGGAGATCATCGGCTGGCTGTACCAGTTCTACATTTCGGAAAAAAAGGCCGCCGTCATCGGCAAGACGGTCAAGACCGAAGACATCCCCGCCGCCACCCAGCTGTTCACGCCCAACTGGATCGTGCAGTACATGGTGCAGAACACCCTGGGCCGTCAGTGGCTGGCCGCCACCCCCGATTCCTCCCTGCGGGAGCATATGCCCTATTACATCGAACCGGCGGCGCAGGAAGACGGGGTACGTGAGGCACTGGCGGCGGCCACGCCCGCCGGGCTGGAGCCGGAGCAACTGACCCTGCTGGACCCGGCCTGCGGTTCGGGCCACATCCTGGTGGAGGCCTACAATATCTTCAAGCACATCTATCAGGAACGCGGCTACCGCAGCCGCCGCATCCCGCGCCTGATCCTGGAAAACAACCTCTTTGGTCTGGACATCGACCCGCGCGCGGCCCAGCTGACCCAGTTCGTCCTGCTCATGCTGGCCCGCAAGGATGACAGCCGCATCCTGGAAGACCCGCCCGCCATGAACGTCATGGCCCTGCGCACCTCCCGCCTGTGGCAGAATCAGGCTGCCCATAAGGCGCTGGCGGACTGCCTGCTGCAAGACCTGCCCGCCAATGGGGACGCGCGCCAGTTGAGCCTGCTGGATGCCCGCTCCAGTACTGCCGACGCGGGCGACTTGTATCAGGCCCTGGATGCCCTGCTGCGCCTGTTCGCCCAAGCGGATGCCTTCGGTTCCTTGCTGCGTGTGCCGGACAGCCTGCGCCGGGCCCTGCCCGACCTGCGCCGCTGTCTGGAAAACGCCCGGGATACGGGCAGCGAGCTGTGCCGCGCCCAGGCCGAGGCCCTGGAACCGCTGCTGCGACAGGCGGAACTGCTGTCCCGCACCTATGACTGCGTGGTGGCCAACCCGCCCTATATGGGCGGCAAGGGCCAGAATGCCGCGCTGAAAACTTTTGCCAAAGACCAGTACCCTGACAGCAAGGCCGACCTTTTCGCCATGTTCATGGAGCGCAATCTGGAAGCGGCCAGCCCTGCCGGACGGGTGGGCATGGTGACCATGCAAAGCTGGATGTTCCTTTCCTCCTTTGAAGCATTGCGGGAAAAGCTGCTGACACAGCATACGCTGCTGACCATGCTGCATCTTGGCGCGCATGGCTTTGACAGTATCGGTGGTGAAGTTGTCCAGACAACGGCATTCACGCTCGCCCGGCAGCATTTTTCCGGCTATCGGGGCTGTTTTTACCGCCTTGTTGACGGGGCTTCGGAAGAGGAAAAAAGACAGCTCTTTTTCTCTGCCCAGAGGGATCGGGCATGACGTTCTCTATCAACAAAGAACCAGAGCAACTCACCCTTGTCTACCGTCCTCGCTTCGGAGCGGATTGGATCGAAGCAAGGCTGCAAGATGGGGAGATTTCAATAAGACATCTTTTCCATTTTTCATTTGATGATTGTCTTGCTCTTGATTCTGAATCCGCAGTGTTCAGGCTTGGTTTTCTGGAAAATGATTTTTATCGTGTGGATAGAAAAAAACTTGGGATGCGCCATGATCTCTTTGTCCATGCCGATTTTCCCATAACTCAGAAAATTTTTTCAACAGCAAAAAGTATCGCCATATTCCCTGCCCTTGACAAGGTGTACGGCCAGAGCATCATCCTAGGGGGTAATGAGGAACGGTCTATTTCAAGAGAGGATTTTGAACGACTGCTGGACTTGTTCCCTACAGACTATGAATTGAAAATGTACATACGCGCACGCATTAGTGCGGCTGCCAATGATTTTTTTGATATCCCAAGCGATGCACAGAGAAAATATGCGAACTATATCAATAAAAAACTGGCTGTTATAGAAAATAAAAATATCGTTCCTGTAGAAGCATATGAACTTGAAAAGTATATATATCTGCGTGACAGACTTCGTGAGATGCTTGCAAACTCGGATGGCTTCAGTGAAGCTGCCTGGCAAAAGGAAATCATAAAATTTATTTTACTCCTTTTTCCTAACTATATAACGACACTGGAAAAAGTTTCCTTCTCTGAGGAATATTCCAAAGAAATTCCCACACGTAGGGAACTCGATATTGCCTTGCTGGATGTCAAGGGAAATATCGATATTATAGAGATAAAGAAGCCTTTCCCGTCCTGTATCGTCAGATCAAGTACATACAGAGATAATTTTATTCCAGCCCGTGAATTGTCCGGGACTGTCGTTCAGGCGCAAAAATATCTCTTCTATCTTTCAAAACTAGGTAAAAAAGGGGAAGATACCCTCACGCACCGCTATGCATCCGTTTTGCCGGCAGGCATGGAGATACGCATCACGAACCCTCGCGCCATGCTGATCATGGGCAGAGATCATAATCTGTCAAATAACCAGTTGTTTGATTTTGAACTTTTCAAAAGAAAATACGCGGACATCATAGATATCATAACCTACGATGACCTGTTGCGTCGTCTTGAGCACATCATCAACCATCTGCGAGCTGACCATGTCTGAATCCCTGTTTTTCACCGCCACTGCCGAAGATTTCAAAAAGATTCCGGGAAGCCCTGTGGCCTATTGGGTGAGTGTAAAATTTTTAAATATTTTTAATAAATCAACAGTAAAATCAGTTTCTATCGTAAAGGAAGGATTAAAGACGGGCAATAACGATAGATTTATCAGAAAATGGTTCGAGGTAAATATTAAAAAAACAAATATATTTAGTGTTAAAGATAAGAAATGGATAAAGCATATTAAAGGTGGAGATTTTAGAAAATGGTTTGGGAATAATGAGGATGTGTTAAACTTTGAAAATAATGCTTATGAACTGAGGAATTTCTCCGGAGCATCATTAACAGGTGAAGAAAATTATCTTAAAAAAAGTATTAATTGGTCAAGAATTAGTTCAGATAAAATAAGTTTTCGATTTACCGACAACGGATCAATACCGAATATGGCGGGATTAGCAGCTTATCCGGTAAATGATGAAACATGCTTATTGTCAAGTTTAAATTCAAAAATAATACAATTTGTATGTAAAATTTTAAATCCAACTCTAAATTTTCCTCCAGGAACGATTGCATCCCTTCCATATTTAGCTAAAAAAGATGTACAAATATTATCTAAATTTAATGAAAAAATATTAATTTCTAACGCCCGTTCCGACTGGGATGCCTACGAGACCTCATGGGATTTCCAGTCCTTGCCCCTGCTGCGCCCGGAATACCGCTCCCACAACCTCCCGGCGGCCTATGCTGGCGTGCGGGCTGCCTGGCAGGCCATGACTGAGGAAATGCAGCGTCTGGAGGAGGAGAACAACAGGGTGTTCATCGAGGCCTACGGCCTGCAGGACGAACTGACGCCGGACGTGCCCCTCAAGGAGATCACCCTGACCTGCAATCCCTTCTACCGTTACGGCGTGGACGCGGAACAGGCCGATGCGGCCACCCGGACGGCTCTGGAAGACCGGCTGCGGGCGGACAGCGTCAAGGAATTGCTCTCCTATGCCATCGGCTGCATGATGGGCCGGTATTCCCTGGATGCGGCGGGCCTCGTTTACGCCGCCGCGGGCAATGCGGGCTTTGACGCGGGCAAGTACACGACCTTCCCGGCGGATGAGGACGGCATCGTGCCCCTGGGCGATATGCCGTGGTTCGATGACGACGCGGCCCATCGTTTCCGGGAATTCTGCCTGGCGGTCTGGGGCGAGGAGAGCCTGGAGGAGAACCTGCGCTTTGTGGCCGACCAGCTCGAACCCAAACGCGGGGAAACGCCCGAGGCCACCATCCGCCGCTGGCTCAGCGGCAAGTTCTTCAAGGACTGGCACTGCAAGGTCTACAAAAAGCGGCCCATCTACTGGCTGTTCTCCAGCGGCAAGCACAAGGCCTTTGAATGCCTGGTCTACCTGCACCGCTTCAACAGCAACACCCTGCCGCGCATGCGTGCCGCCTATGTGACACCCCTGCAGGGCAAGATCGCGGCCCGCCTGGAACTGCTGGAACGGGAAGAAGCCAGCGCGGGCAGCACCAGCAGCCGGAACGCGCTCAAAAAGCAGCGGGAGCTCCTGCTCAAAAAGCAGGACGAACTCCGCCACTTCGATGATCTGCTGCGCCACTACGCCGACCAGAACATCCAGCTTGACCTGGACGACGGCGTCAAGGTCAACTATGCCAAACTGGCGGACCTGCTGGCCGAAAGCAAGACCATCACCGGCGGCAAGGAGGAGTGACCATGCCCCGTCTCGACGCCATCACCATCAAGGGCTTCAAGTCCATCCGGGCATTGGAGAATTTCGCCTTGCAGCGGCGGAATATCCTGATCGGCGGTAACGGTGCGGGCAAAAGCAACTTCATGGACTTTTTCCGCCTGCTGCGGGCCATGTGCGGCTTTTCCCTGCCCGGCTTGCCGGTCAGCGGATTAAAAAATTATGTGCAGCTCAATGGCGGGAGCGAGGCTTTGCTCCATTGCGGTTCAAAGAGAACCCCTTCTGTGCATTTTTCGCTTTCCCTGAATGACCATGAATATACCGTGGATCTGCACCCCACTGTGGAAGAAAACTTTCTTTTGAGCTATGCGCAGTTCCTGCCTGGGGGCCAGGAAAACTCCAGCTGCCATGCATCAGAAACCTTGGCATCACCGTCCCTGAACACGGTTCCCTTTTCTGAGCTTTATCAGGCGATCGCCTCATGGAACATCTACCATTTCCATGATACCAGCCACCTTTCCCCCATGCGCCGTTCGGCGGACATGGCGGATACGGCCTATCTGCGCCCGGATGGGGAGAACCTCGCGCCCTTTTTGTGTGCCCTGAGCAAAAACGAGCCGCGCAGCTATCAGCGTATCGTGCGGGCCATCCGGCTGGTGGCGCCGTTTTTTGAGGATTTTCTGTTCACCTCGCCGCTGGAGGATAAAGTGCGGCTGGACTGGAAACAGAAAAACTCCGACTATCCCATGAAGCCCTATCACTTCTCCGACGGCACGCTGCGTTACATCGCCCTGGCCACGGCCCTGCTTCAGCCCCAGCCCCCGTCACTCATCCTCATCGACGAGCCGGAACTGGGCCTGCATCCGCAGGCCTTGCCCCTGCTGGCGGAAATGGTCAAGGCGGTGCCGGAAACCACCCAGATCATCCTGGCCACGCAATCCGCGGCCCTGGTGGACTACTTCGCGCCGGAAGATGTGGTGGTGGTCAATCGCCGGGAGGGGGCCTCGACTTTCGAGCGCCTTGATTCCGAAGCCTGCGAGTGCTGGTTGCAGGACTACTCCCTCGGCACCCTGTGGCGCAAAAACGTCATCGACGGGGGGCCGCGCCATGAATAGCCCCGTGATCGTCCATGTCATTTGCGAGGGCCAGACCGAGCTGCACTTCGTCATTCAGGTGCTGGCCCCGTACATGCAGGACAGGGGCTTGCTCCTGCTGCCGTCCCTCATCGGCGATACCGGCGGCCATGTGACCTTTGCCCGCCTGTTGCGGGACGTGAAAGCCTGCATCCACCAGCAGGGCCATTATGTGACGACCCTGCTGGATTATTACGGCCTTGCCGGGGACTGGGACGGACTGGACGCTCCGGCAACGGCGGCCGCCACGGAAAAAGCCCTGCGGCTGGAAGAAGCCACCAGCGCCCGCATGGCGGGGGAGCTCCCCTCCGGGGTGGCCTACCGCTTCATCCCCTATTTCGCCATGCATGAATTTGAAGGGATGCTGTTTTCCGATCCCGCTGTTCTGGCGGAAGTGCTGGCCGTGGAAACACAGGCCGTCCAGGCCGTGGCCGATGCTTTCACCACGCCGGAGGACATCAATTGCGGCCCGGAAACAGCGCCGTCAAAACGCATCCTCCACCTGAACGGCCGGTACAACAAGGTGCTGGATGGCCCGGATACGGCCGAACTGGTGGGCATCGACACCATCCGCGCCCGCTGCCCGCACTTCCATGCCTGGCTGACCAGGCTGGAGGCCCTTGTTCCCGGCAAGGGATAAAGGCCAGCGGCTGTGGGTTCCCTTTCCATCCCCTGTGGACGATGACGCCTCCCGGTGCGTCGTTCCTTTTCAAGAATGGCAGACAATCCCCATGCGTATCGACACTATTGAACGATCCCTGTTCCCGCTTTTTTCCGATGACAGCCCCATTGTTTTCTGGGATGACGAGCAGGGAGAATTTTCGGAGATCCTGCCCCAGCTGCCTCTGGAAGCGCACGGAGTTACCCTGATTCGGCGGGACGAAATCGGGGATCTGGAGCTCAAAGTCATGCTGGAACTGGAAAAGACCGGGCAGCGGTTCCTGCTCTATTCTCCTCAGGTCGCGCCCCCGCCGCAGGAGGACTGGCTGCTGAACATCCGCCTGTATTCCCGTACTTTCAGTGCCGATACCGCTACCATCCTTCTGGGTGAGCTGGGACTGGAAGCCACGGCCTTGCGTTCCCACCTGACCCTGAGAAAAAAATTTTTCGCCTCCCAGGAACGTACGGCCCGCCTCAAGCGCCATATCACGCCACACGCCGGGGAACGTGAACTGGATATGGGGATGCTGGCGGTCCTTGTGCGTGCGGAGCAAGCCGATTTGGACGAGATCCTTATCCGGCTGTTCCTTGAGCAATACCCGGAAGACCAGCCTGTCATGGCGGAAGAGGCCGCTCCGCTTTGGAAGGAAGTGGAAAAATATGGGCTGGCGCCGTTTTTTTGGGATTGTGTCCGCACGGAATTCAACTATGCGGGCGTGCCGCATGAGGACGGCACGACGATGTTTTCCTTGCGGCACCTGCTCCGCTGCCTGCTGGTCACGGACATGGCCAACAGCCTGGGGGAAAAGCTGCCCGCCTCGCTGGCGCATTTTCGTCTGGAAGGCCCGCTGGCCCGTGTGGCATCTCTTTTTTGCAATAACTGGCGCAGACACCGCACCTGGCACCGACGGCTGGCCCGTATCTCCGGCATCGTCGCCAAGGAATTGAGCTTGCGGCAGGCCATCGCCAGTTGCAAGGCCGAAGATCTGGGGGATTGTTCCACCTTCGAGGAGCTGGAGCGCAGAGTGGTGACGGATATCGTCCAGCGCGCCCAGCACGATGCCCCGGAAATGCTGCTGGCCATCATCCGTCGTCGCCGTGAGCATTATTGGGCGGAGTGGCGCGAGGATGACGGGCTGCAACTCTATGGCACCATCTATGACGGCCTTGAGGCCCTGTTCGCCATCCGTGCCCTCAAGGAAAAATATCCCAATGGTTTCAGCTATGCCGGGGCTGCGGAAGCCTGGCGCCATTATACCGGTGAACTGTTCCGTTTGGACCAGCATTATCGGCATTTCTGCATGGCCGCCGACAAGGTGGACTCCCGCTCCGACGCTCTGAAAGCAGCCCGGGATACTGTGGAATACTGGATATCAGACTGGTATGCAGGCGAATTGTCCCGTGCATGGAGCCATGTGCTAGGCGGTAGCCAGGGCCTGCTGACGACATGGCGTTTGCCGGATGTGCCGTTCCAGAATGATTTTTACTGGACATTTCCTGCGCCGCTCCTGCGGGAGAATCCCCGTTCCCGTGTGTTTGTCCTCATCAGTGATGGCCTGCGCTACGAAGTGGCCGAAGAACTGGCCCGGACCATCAACAAAAAAGCGCGTCTGCGGGCGGAATTGCAGGCCCAGCTCGGTGTGTTGCCCAGCATTACGTCCCTGGGGATGGCGGCCCTGTTGCCGCATGACGCCCTGTCTTTCAAGCCCGGCAGCGCCGAGATCCTGGTGGACGGCCTGCCCGCCGCCACTCTGGAACAGCGTGATGCCATCCTTGCCCGCAAAGGGGGCAAGGCCATCAAAGCTGATGATCTTGTGGCCATGAAAGCGGAAGAAGCCCGCGCTTTTGTTCGTGAGACGCGTCTCCTGTATATCTATCACAACCACATCGACAGCACCGGTGACAGTGCGGCCTCGGAAACGCAGACGTTCGCGGCCGCGGCCAGCACCGTGCAGCAGCTGGCGAAGGTCGTCCGCTGCATCGCGGAACGCTTGAACGGCAGCCATATCTTCATCACGGCGGATCATGGCTTCTTGTATCAGGAAGCAGCGCTTGACCAGACGGACAAGGCGCTTGCTCCTCCCAAGGTCCCCGGCGTGCTGAAAGCCAAAAAGCGCTATGTGCTGGGAAAGGATCTTGGCGATGCCCCCACGGTCTGGCATGGCAGGACAGCCGTCACGGTGGGCACAGACAAGGAAAACTCCCTGGACTTCTGGGTCCCCAGAGGGGCGGGACGGTTCCACTTTACCGGCGGAGCCCGCTATACGCACGGTGGCGCGCTGCCGCAGGAATTCGTGGTTCCTGTGCTGCGGGTGCATTCCCTGTCCGGAAAGTCCGCCGCACAGGACATCTTGAAGCAGGTGGAGGTCTGCCTGCTGGGGCAGCCGACGCGCATCGTGAACAATATCCAGAAATTCGAGTTTATCCAGACAGAGAAGGTCTCGGAACGCTGCCTGCCCCGCAAGCTGCTTGTTTCACTTTCCGATGGCAAAGAAAGCATCAGTGATGAAAAAAAACTGATCTTTGATTCCGTATCCGAGGATATGGAAAACCGGAAAAAATCCGTCAAATTGGCCCTGAAGAACCGTACCTTTGACAGCAGGGCAACCTACTGGCTCATCCTGCGTGACGAGGAGACACAGGTGGAATACCTGCGTGTCGGCATGACCATAGACCTTACGTTCCAAAACTTGTTTTAACAGGAAGCACCATGTGTGACCTTAATGATATCGACAGCTTGCTGAAACGGTATTTCCCGGGCAAAGTCGTCCGCAAGGATCTGACCAAGCTGCTGAAAAGCGGCGCCAATGTGCCCGTGTACGTTTTGGAATACCTGCTGGGCATGTATTGCGCTTCTGATGATGAAGACGTGATCCGGGAAGGTATCGCCACAGTCAAAAATATTCTGGGGCAGAACTATGTGCGCCCGGACGAGGCGGAAAAGATCCGCTCCCTTATCCGGGAGCGTGGCAGCTATACCATCATCGACAAGGTCAGCGTCAAACTCAATACACGCACGGACTGCTATGAAGCCTTTCTTGCCAATCTTGGCGAGGGTGGCGTGGCTATTGCGGATACGACCGTCAAGGATTTTGAAAAGCTGCTTGTTGGTGGTATCTGGTGCATCTTGGCCATCAATTACTTCTTTGAAGAAGGGCAAAAGCACTCTCCCTTCTCCATTGCGCGTCTGACCCCCATCCAGCTGCCCAATATGGATATGGAGGCGCTGTTTGAGGGACGCAGGGCTTTTTCTGAAGAACAATGGATAGATGTCCTGCTGCGCTCCACAGGGATGGAACCCGCCAACCTGGCGCCTCAGGCGCGCTGGCATCTGCTGGCGCGGCTCATCCCTCTGGTGGAAAATAATTATAATCTTTGCGAGCTGGGCCCGCGCGGTACAGGCAAGAGCCATATCTATAAGGAAATCAGCCCCAACAGTATCCTTGTTTCCGGCGGCCAGACCACCGTGGCCAACCTGTTTTACAACATGAGCAGCCATAAAGTCGGGCTGGTCGGGCTATGGGATTGCGTTGCCTTTGATGAAGTGGCGGGGATCAACTTCAAGGACAAAGACGGCGTGCAGATCATGAAGGACTACATGGCCTCCGGCTCTTTTTCGCGTGGTCGTGATGCCATCAGCGCCAACGCTTCCATGGTTTTTGTGGGCAATATCAACCAAAGCGTGGAGCAGCTTGTCAAAACCAGCCATTTGTTCGCGCCCTTTCCCGAAGTCATGATCGATACGGCCTTTTTTGACCGTATGCACAGCTATGTGCCTGGCTGGGAGATCCCCAAAATGCGCCCGGAATACTTCACGGACCGCTATGGCTTTATCGTGGATTATCTGGCGGAATTTCTGCGCGAGATGCGCAAGACCACATTTGGGGATGCCATCCAGACCTATTTTCGCCTTGGCAGCAATCTGAATCAGCGTGATGTGATCGCTGTGCAAAAAACTGTTTCCGGCCTGCTCAAGCTGCTGTATCCGCACGGTGCGTTTGATAAAGCTGCTGTGGAACGTTGCCTGCGCTATGCGCTCCAGACCAGAAGGCGCGTCAAAGAACAGCTGAAAAAACTGGGCGGCATGGAATTTTATGATGTGCATTTCAGCTATATCGACATTGACAGCGGAGAGGAAAAATTTGTTTCTGTTCCTGAGCAGGGCGGCTCATCCCTGATTCCTGAGGGACCGCTTTCCTGTGGAACACTGCATACGGTCGGAACAGGGATCAATGGCCTTCTGGGGCTGTATCGTCTGGAAACACAGATGACGGCCGGAAATGGCAAATTGACTATTTCCGGTGTCGGTACAGGCAGTCAGAGCAAGGAAGGCATCAAGGTCGCTTTTGACTACTTCAAGGCCAATGCCGGACGTATCAGCAGCCTTTCGCAGGCAGCACACCATGATTACCATGTGCATATAGTGGAATTGCACAACACAGGGCCGTGCAGATCCATGACATTGTCAAGCCTTATCGCATATGCTTCGGCTCTTTTGGGGAAGCCCGTTCTGCCTTCACTGGTCATACTGGGTGACATGAGCTTGGGCGGCAGTATCATCCCGGCAGAAAATCTGGCTGCCTGCCTTCAGGTTGCCTGTGATGCCGGAGCAAAAAGCATCCTGTTGCCCATGAGCAGCGTTGGAGACATCCCTACTGTACCGGGCGATCTTTTCGTCAAATTTCAGGTCAGCTTTTATAGCAGTCCTGAGGATGCTGTCCACAAGGCCCTTGGAGTAAGTTGATTACAGTAAGTGCGTAGGAGATAATCATATTGCAGACTTCATAGCTTGTTACTATACAAATATCTGCCCCTTGATTTTTTGTGGGGAAATTTTTCAAAATTTGTGGGGCATCTGGTGGGGCAGATTTGCCCCACAACAAAAAAGCCCTCACGATTTCTCGTAAGGGCTTGATTTCTTTGGCGTCCCCAAGGGGATTTGAACCCCTGTCGACGGCGTG
>OGYZ01000233.1_pt1 | contig 51585 bp, 34 predicted proteins | sample 1576681 | NCBI WGS metagenome assembly OGYZ01 (sample SAMEA3541480, study PRJEB24748) | human gut metagenome | biome: human gut; feature: human-associated habitat; material: faeces | place: China | collected 2012 | reverse complement strand
GGATTTTTATTTTTATCTTCCAAATTTTTTCGAAAGTTTTTTCGATTTATTTTTTTCGGAAGACTCTTTCGGAACGACTTCAGGACATTCGCTTGGATCTTCCAACCTCATCCCTCCGTTTCTATCTTTCCGGGTTCCTCAACCTCTCTTTCATCATGTCTGCACCGCATCTCTCTCGATTGCGAGTGCAAAAGTACTGCTGTAAAACATATTTTCCAAATGTTTTCACAACTTTTTTACAACTATTTTTCACTCTCCTTGATTGTCAATGATTTACAAATACACTTTTCTCCGTTCTTTTACTTTCCACTCTTTCTTATTTATTTCCCCTTCCCAAATTCTCAATCCTCCATTCTCAATTCTCAAAAAGCCGGCGTGTTTTTATCATTTTACGCCGGCTTTTCAGCAAAAGACGCCGGCTTTTTTTCCTTTTATGCCTATCTTTTAAAAACAACTAAACGAGAATCGATTTCAATCCTCGCTGGATTTACTTTTGATTCCCGTTAGAATTGGAAATGACATCTACAATATTTATTTCGACAAACAGTCTTTGCTAACTATTAAAAAAGGATAAATTAAATACATAAGGAATATATACATAATATTCTTATGTAATAATCGTTATATTTGTAGTTAAAGAATTTATTCATTCCATAAATCATTAAATCTATGTTTTCTAATGAAATTCTAAAAGGATCTATTCGTCCTCTTATTATTAAATTAATCAAAGAAAATGGTCGTATGTATGGATATCAAATTACTCAAAAAGTAAAAGAGATTTCGTCTGATACCATTATTCTCACAGAAGGAGCTCTTTATCCAGCACTCCACAAATTAGTAAAAGATGGCATTCTGCATGTGGAAACAGAGCAGATTGGTAATCGGGAAAGAAAGTACTATTCGATTCCACCACAACAAGATCAAACGGCTACCGCTAAATTGGAAGAAATAAAACAATCCATACAGATCTTGGCTCAATTGTTTGACATAAAAACAAATCCTATATGATGTTAACTAAAGAACAGATTCAATTGATTAAAAACTACCTTATAAAAGGTAGAATAGAAAATCACTTGTTTTTTCAAGACATGGTTGATCATATCGCTTGTCAAGTAGAAGATGAAATGAATAACGGAAAATCTTTCAAGGATTCTTTAAATGAAACTCTCAAGCAATACCCTATTGATCAGTTAAAAGAAATCGAATTATTTACTTTAAAAACACTGAATATGGAAACTTCCTTTTCAACACGTACTGCTTTACTTACTATTTTCCCTTTTGTAATATTCGGATTAACACTTGCCACAGATATGGTAAGTACAATATCTTATTCAGTATATATCACGATGTTCTTAATTTCTATTACACTCATGTTTATAACTTTAGGAATTGGTTGGATAAAGGAATTTCCCCGATGGAGTTTTCCTGCCATTGGATTCTGCCTGCTCTTCTGTTTATTCTTTTCATTCATTCGGATTCCATCATTTTCGGATGACAAATTAGGGATTTGGGCTTGGACTCCATTGCTTACAATCTTACTTGTCAGTTCATTGTTCAACAGATCTATTCAACCGATAAAATCGGTTATACATAAAATAAAAGAAGAACCTAGTCTGATTTTCCTTATCACCTATGGATTTCTTCCTTTCGTGATTTTTCTCCTAATGGACGAAATCCACGCTATAGGCATGTTGCCCAGCTTATTTCTATCCATCGGATGTTTTTGTCTAGGTTTGTATCTTGCACTAAGATGCAAGATATCAAAACATAGGAAAAACTATTTGTTGTTATCCTATATCTTTCCGCTTTCCATTACAATAACTTCTTTCTTGGCTTATTGGAGTTAACACAGACATTCTACCCAATTATCCTTATAAAAGACGAGAGGCAAGATTCAATCCTGCCTCTCATTTTCTATTCACTCTTATATCTATAAAAATCCAATAGACAACCGACGTTTACAAATCAAATCCAATATCAGAACGGAAGTATTTTTTATCGAACTGAAGCGCTTTGGCTCCGGCAAATGATTTAGCCAGGGCTTCTTCTTTGGTCGTCCCATATGAACTTACGGCGATAACACGACCTCCGCTGGTTACTATTTGTCCGTCTGATTCTTTGGTTCCGGCATGGAACAAGATATTTTCCGGAGAGATATGATCGAAGCCGGTGATGACTTTTCCTTTCTCGTAGGCTTCCGGATAACCGCCACTAACTACCATAACCGTTACAGCAGCACGCGGATCCTGAATCAGGATACGAGATGCCAAATCGCCTTGAGCAACGCCTTCCAATAGTTCTACCAAGTCACTTTGAATACGCAACATCACAACTTCTGTTTCCGGATCACCCATTCGGCAATTGTATTCAATAACCAGCGGCTCACCTTTCACGTTGATCAGGCCTAAGAATATAAATCCTTTATAATCCAGGTTTTCTTGCTGCAAACCTTCTACAGTCGGACGGATGATACGTTCTTCTACTTTCTGCATAAAGTCATGATCGGCAAACGGAACAGGTGAAACGGCACCCATACCACCGGTGTTCAGACCTGTATTTCCTTCGCCGATACGCTTATAATCTTTGGCTACCGGCAGAATCTTATAATCTTTACCATCTGTTACTACGAATACCGAACACTCAATTCCATCCAAGAACTCTTCGATAACAACCGTCTTGCTGGCATCTCCGAACATTCCCTGAAGCATTTCTGCCAGTTCTTTCTTGGCTTCCTCCAGAGAATCAATGATCAATACACCTTTTCCGGCTGCCAAACCATCCGCTTTGAGGACATAAGGAGCAGGCAGTGATTCCAGAAAAGCAAAGCCTTCTTCCAGATTTTCGGCTGTGATACTCTTATAACGAGCCGTCGGAATCTGATGACGCATCATGAATGCCTTGGCGAAATCTTTACTTCCTTCCAGCTGGGCACCGGCTTTACTCGGGCCAATCACCGGAATGGCAGCCAACTGCGGATCGTTCTTGAAATAATCATAAACACCTTTTACCAGCGGATCTTCCGGACCAACGACAACCATTTGGATATCATTTGCCAATACAAAATCCTTGATGGCCGGAAAATCGTCAGCCTTGATGTTCACATTCGTTCCTGTCTGTGCCGTTCCTGCGTTACCAGGAGCAATAAACAGTTTCTCTACTTTCGGACTTTGAGCTATTTTCCAAGCGATTGCATGTTCACGGCCGCCAGAGCCTAATAACAGTATATTCATTTCTTTAAGTTTATTAGTTTCTGAGTTATTTAAGTTTTCCAACTTATCTTATCGTAAATAGTCGTCAAAATAACGGGCTATCTTCTCATGCAGATGCGGGCGATCTTTTCCGATCACATTATGTTCATGTCGCGGATAAACAAAATAATCAGGATACGTATTGGCATCTACACAGGCTTTCAGGAAACCCAGACTATGCTGCCAAACCACTACCGGATCAATATCTCCATGAATCAGCAGTAAATGTCCTTTCAAGTTCTTGGCTTTTAACTTCAGATTGGAGTTCTTATAACCATCCGGATTTTCCTGCGGCTTATCCATATAACGTTCACCATACATGATTTCATAATTACTCCAGTCGATTACCGGGCCTCCGGCAACACCTACTTTAAATACATCCGGATAAGAACACATCAAGTTCGTTGTCATAAATCCACCAAAGCTCCAGCCATGAACACCAATCCGGTCAGCATCCACATACGATTTCGACTTCAGGAATTCCACACCTTTCAACTGATCGGCCATTTCATTGACACCCAGCTGACGATGGATAACACTTTCAAATGCATGTCCGCGATTTGCCGAACCTCTATTATCTACGGTAAAGACCACATATCCGCGACGAGCCATATAAATGTCCCAGCCGCTGACGCCGCCCATCCAACCTCCGGTTACCAATTGTGCATGAGGTCCGCCATATACATATATAATAGTAGGATACTTTTTCGTAGAATCCATATGCAACGGCTTCACCAGGAAATAATTCAAGTCGGTCACACCGTCGGCAGCTTTGATCGTTCCGCGTTCCACTTCCGGCATCTCATAATCTTTATACGGATTTTCGGCCGTCAGTAAAGTAGTTATTTCTTTCTCCTTCTTCGTATCAACCAATACGATCTTACGCGGGATATCCCAAGATGAATAATTATCCAGCAAATACTTACCCGAACCACTCAACTGCGTATTATGTACTCCTGTCAACACTGCATCCTTGGCCAGACAAGTTGATTTACCTTTCTTCAGGTTTAATGACCACGTTTTTACGCTCAACGGTCCATGATCTGGTCCGAAAGAACTGATCGGAGAAGGCTGAGTAGAAGAGATAAACAGGTTCTCTCCTTTTTCATCAAAACCCAGGACGTCCATGACAACCCAATCTCCTTTCGTCAGTTGTTTCAGCAATTCCCCTTTTGTATTGTATAAATACAGATGATTATAACCATCCCGTTCGCTCTGCCAGATAAACTGATCCGGCTGATTCGACAAGAAAAGCAACGGATGCTGCGGTTCTACATAATGCTCATCCTTTTCCGTGAACAAGACACCTTCTTTCTGTCCTGTTACTGCCGAATAGCAAACCAGGTTCATCTCATTCTGTTCCCGGTTCAATTCCGCTATATAAATATGTTGTTCATCCGGACTCCAAGAAATATTCGTCAGGAATTTTTCCTTTGGCGTACCCGTCTTCAACCAGATTGTCTTTCCGGTTTCCAACTGATAGACACCTACCGTCACATGATGACTCTTCATACCTGCCATCGGATAACGGCGCGGCTCTACTTTGGCACAACGCGCGTCGATATTGACAATCGGATATTCCGTTACCATACTTTCATCCATCCGGTAGAAAGCCAAGGCTGAACCTTTGGGCGACCAGAAGATGCCTTTATGGATACCAAATTCATTCTGATGAACCGACTGTCCGCATACGATACCATCGGCCGTTTCGTTCGTCACGTCAGTCACCTGATTCTCCGGAGAAAGGATCTTCAGGTTATTTCCTTCCGTAAATGCCAGATACCGGTTTTCCGGACAGAAATCATAATTCGACCAACCCGGCTGCAAGGCATAATCCGCTACAATCTTCTTCTCTGCATAATTATAATGGAACAAATGCTGATTAGCCATAAACGACAACAAAGATTGTCCTGCATAAGGAACAGAGAAGTAAGGCAACGAACCAACCTTTTTCTGTCCGGCTGCTTCGAGTGCTTCATTCAATCCGGTCTTCGTCAGCAACACCGACTTTTTCCATTTCGGTGCTTCACCTGTCCAAACCGTATCTCCTTTTGCATACAGATAAGCATCACCATTCCACTGCAACTGTGCCAAACTCTTCGGAACGAACTTGGCATAGTTCTTCCCTCCCGGGATCAGATCCTGCAAAGTCAAATCCTTTTGCTGCGCCATCAATGCCATAGGAAGAAAAAGAAGTCCGATAAGCCAATACTTAATCTTCATAGAAACGTCCTTTCTTTTTACCACCGAACGACGATTTCTTATCCAACCGTTTCCGGTCGCTGTTATCCCGATAGCGCATCTTCGCCGGACGTTTTTCACTGTACCGATTGCCATAATCCTCATCTTCATCCCGATGAGCCGCAGCAAAACGACGTTCCGGACGATCTACTTTCTTATGTTTAAAGTCTGCCTGCTTATGTTCGCGCTGGCTGTTATTACCTTGTTTCTTTTCTTCTGCCTGATTGGCCTTGAATTCCTTCTTGGTTCCCTCAAACATTTCATAGCAACGGTATTCACAACTCAGCGAACCATTCATCAATTTGATCTTTTCAGACGGATGCAAGCCGATCTTGTCGAAACATTCTTCCTTATAACTCAAGATCCATGCCCGATATCCCATGAACACATGTTTCAATCGTTCACCGATCATATTATACAAGCCCAGCAAATCCCGACTGGAAATACGTTCGCCATACGGAGGATTCGTTACCAGAATACCCGGCTGCGGCGCTTCTGTATATTGCTGGAACGGTTTGGTTTCCAATTCCACATATTTCATCAGACCAGCACTGCGGATATTTTCGCGGGCAATATCGATTGCCTGCTGTGAGATATCCGAACCATAACACTTGAACGTAAATTCGCGTTCCTGGCTATCATCGTTATAAATCTGATCGAACAAATCGGCATCATAATCTACCCATTTCTGGAAAGCAAACTCCTTGCGGTGAATACCCGGCGCAATGTTCAAGGCAATCATGGCAGCCTCGATCAGCAATGTACCGGAACCACACATCGGATCTACGAAATTCGATTCGCCCTTCCAGCCAGTCTTCAGGATCATACCGGCAGCCAGCACTTCATTCAGCGGAGCTTCTGTCTGATCCACCCGATAACCACGCTTGTGCAGGCTTTCTCCGGAACTGTCAATTGACAGGGTACAATCGTTATGTGATATATGTATATTAATGTATAAGTCCGGATTGTTCACACGAACCGACGGACGTTTATGGAATTTCTCGATAAAATAATCCACAATAGCATCTTTCGTTCGATAGGCAACAAATTTCGAATGGTTGAAATCTTCCGAATAAATAACAGAATCGATGGCGAAAGTCTTATCCAAAGTCAGATACTTTTCCCATTCAACTTTCATCACTTCCTTATACACCGTATCGGCATCTTTTGCTTTGAAGTGATAGATTGGTTTCAAAATACGCAAAGCCGTGCGACAATAGAAGTTCGCCTTATACAATAAAGCCTTGTCGCCCGTAAACGAAACCATACGGCGGCCTATCTGCAAATCGTTGGCACCCAAAGCTAATAATTCGCCGGCCAATATCTCTTCCAACCCATACAGGGTTTTGGCCACCATTTCAAATGTCTCTCCCATTTTATTACTTAAATTGGCTAACAGGACTCTTGACTTGAAGAGCCACTGCCATGTTGTTGTTAATCTGTTATATTGTTAAACTAATATTATCTTGTTTCCCGTTCACTTATGCTTTGTCAACTCTGTTGATATACCGACTCGCCAGCCGCCACATCCCGGGTTAACCACACATTACCAAAGATCGTTGCTCCATCGCCCACATGAATATGTCCCAACAACGTTGCATTCGAATAGATAGTTACATGGTCTCCTACGATCGGATGCCGGTCAACACCGCGAATCGCATTGCCATTCTCATCCGGAGGAAACTTTTCTCCGGCCAAACTTACTCCCTGGAAAATACGGACATAATTACCAATCACACTCGTTTCGCCAATCACCGTTCCGGTGCCATGGTCGATCGAAAAGTGATGCCCAATTCTGGCCCGCGGATGAATATCAATACCCGTTTCCGAATGAGCCAGTTCAGTTATGATTCGAGGAATATAAGGCACACCCAACTGATCCAATTGGTGTGCGATACGATAATTACAAATGGCACGAAACCCGGGGTAACAGAAAATAACCTCACCCAAATTCTGTGCGGCAGGATCACCATTGTAAGTAGCTTCGGCATCCGTTGCCAACAAATAACGCAACTGCGGCAGCGAAGCAATAAATTGTTCTGAAAGCGCAACAGCCTCTGTCTCCAGCCGGTCTGCACAAGCTTCACACGAGGTCTCGGCAAAACACAGCCCGGCATGAATCTCTTTCGCTAGCAAACTATGCAATGTTTCCACCAATACACCCAAATGATACCGGATTGTCTGTTTATTAATCCGGGCAGAACCATAATAACCGGGGAATAAAATAGCACGACATAAATTAACAATGCGTTTTAGCATCTCTCCCGAAGGCAAAGCCTCTTCATCACGACGGCTATGAAACAGCGACTGATAAGAAGCCTCATCAGATAATTCGAGAACGGTTCGGCTGATTATACTGCTATACTGTTGCTGTGCTTCCATGTAGTATTATCTCATACCCTTTTACCACAGGATAGAAACTCTAAAGTCCATTGTGGCAGGTTTTTCCTGTACCTTGAAATCGTTATATGTTGCATAAAAAGCCACATAACCCGGACTTACATCATACGTATAAGTTTCAGTCCATTGATTTCCCTTAGCATCTTGCCGATGCAATACATAAGGCAGCGGAGTCATAGTTTCAATATCTCCTACCTGAGTAAACAAATATCCCAGGACAATACCTTCTTCATAGACATAATCCGTTAATTCGTCCCATTGGAATTCATACATATAATACGGATCTCCGTCCATATTGTTGATCAACTGCCAGTCTTCACTTTTTACAGTAAAAGTAATATTCTTCCACCCCTCAACAACACCGTCGCCACTTCCGGCAGGTCCTTCCGGACCCATTGGACCTTCGGGGCCCATTGGTCCTTCACAAGCCGTAAAAGCTACCAGCAACATGAGTAATCCAATAATCTTTTTCATCTGTTCCAAACTTATGATACTATGATAGTTTGCAAATGTAATAAACTTTTAGAAATGAAAAACGAATTGCCGGTTTATTTTTCTTTCCAAATTTCATGTGTTATAATTCATTTGTTAACTACAAAATCTTTATTCGCCCACGGCGAACATATATTCAGTGTTGGAGAATATGTGTTCACTAAGGGCGAATATATATTCAGCGTGGGCGAACAAAATAAAATTCACCTATTCTTCCATAAAACAAAAGCACATACAGGAAAAGAATAGATTAGCCTTTTATTTAGGGCCGGAATAGTAAATGAAAGTTAATAAAGAGAACAGATTTGTTTATATAAATATTTCTGCGGTTCTTTATTTTTCATCTATTAAATTTTCAGGTATATGTCAAATCCAATCATAAAAATGCACAGCTGGTTCGTAGCCTGCTTGTTCTTATTTTGCCAATCCGTTTTAGCGAGTCCTCAGGCGTCGATACAAACAACAGAAAACATCCGTTGGGATTCTTCCCTCACTCTTCCCGACATCAACGGAAAGCCTCATCCCGGATTGGCTGGAGCTTTTTCCGGATGTATCGGCGATTTTCTGTTCATTGCCGGCGGAGCAAACTTTCCGGATACCACTCCTTGGAATGGAGGTACGAAAACATGGTGGAATACGCTCTATTATAAGAATCTCAACGATGCCTCATCTGCCTGGAAAGAAATAAAAGAAGCCTTGCCTTCTGCACGGGCATACGGTGTATCCATTCCGTTGACAGATGGTATTTTATGTATAGGCGGATGCGATGCCAAGCAATGTTATAGCGAAGTCTTCGCCATCCGGATGCACAACGGGAAAGTCGAAATAGATAAGAACTGGCCGAATTTGCCTGTTCCGCTAGCGAACATGACCGGAGCCAAACTGGGAAACAAAATCTTTTTGGCCGGCGGACAAGAACAAATGAAACCGGAAGCGGCTACTTCGCATTTCTTCATGCTCGATCTGTCTCAGCCGGAAAAAGGATGGCAAACCTTGGAATCCTGGCCGGGAAAAGCACGGGGCTATGCCGTCAGTGCCATACAGAATAATGGTTCAGACGATTGTTTCTATCTGTTCAGCGGGCGGAATTATCAACCGGACGGAGCAATGGAAGTGCTGACCGACGGATTCGTTTACAATCCCCGCCTCAAACAATGGAAAAAGTTGTCAGGTGAATTTCCGGTGATGGCAGGAACTGCTCTTGCCGTCGGCAGTCATCATATCCTTTTCCTGGGTGGTGTTGAAAAACTGATACCAGGTTCGGATACACATCCGGGGTTCAGTCATCAGGTTTTAGCCTACCATACGATCACGAATACGCAGACCATAACAGCCGTCTCAGAAGTTCCAATTGCGGTTACTACCAACCTTGTATCACACGGACAAACACATTATATCACCAGTGGAGAAATCAAACCGGGTGTCCGTACACCTACTATTCTCCGATTTGAAGTCTGCCCAAACATAACGGCTCATTCTCTCCGTGCCACCGTACCGGTTTTAGCTGGAGAAGCGGTAAATCCGGTAGGATATATACAGATTATCCAGACTCCGGGAGAGAAAACGCGCCTGACAAGCCTTGCGTATGACTTATCAGGTACGACAGATTTGCGTGACATCGAACAGATATCATTATATGCCTGTCAGAAAAACGGACGGATTAAGCCTGCTGATTTGATTGCCTTTTCGGAGGTTTCGTCTCCAACCGGAACTTTCCGATTGAATATTCCCTTAGAAGCAGATACAAGCTATTATGGACTGGCTGTCCGGCTGAAGAAAGAAACTTCTTTGCAGCATCGGGTGTTGATCAACTGTCCGGAAATTACAATCAACGGAAAGACATATCCTGTTCAAGGTTCTTTCCAAGAAGGACTGCGTACGGGCATTGCCCTTCGGAAACATCGGCAAGACGGCGTACATACCAGTCGCATTCCAGGATTGATCACCTCGAAAGCCGGAACACTTCTGGCCATCTACGATGCCCGTTGGGAATCCGGACGGGATTTGCAAGGAGATATTGACATTGCCCTGAACCGAAGTGAAGACGGCGGGCAAACATGGCAACCCATGCAACGGATACTCGACCAACATGAATGGGGCGGACTTCCGGAAAAATACAACGGCGTGAGTGATGCCTGCATCCTATTGGATGAAAATACCGGCGATTTATATGTAGCCGGCTTGTGGATGCATGGTGTTTTAGACCGTAATACCGGGAAATGGGTAGAAGGACTGACGCAAGACAGCACGCGCTGGATTCATCAGTGGCAAGCGAAAGGTTCACAACCAGGCTTGGAAGTCAAAGAAACATCTCAGTTCCTGATTACGAAAAGTACAGACGATGGGAAAACCTGGAGCGAGCCTGTCAACATCACCGCTACCACCAAAAAACCGGAATGGTGGCTGTTTGCACCAGCACCGGGACACGGCATTACCTTAAAAGACGGAACATTGGTCTTCCCTACGCAAGGACGGGACAAGAACGGCCTTCCTTTCTCCAATATCACGTACAGTCAGGATGGAGGGAAAACCTGGAAAACCAGTAATCCGGCTTATTCCAATACAACCGAGTGCATGGCTGTCCAACTTGACAACGGAGACATCATGCTCAATATGCGCGATAACCGGAATCACGGAGTCATCTCACCCAACGGACGGAGAATCTGCACCACATCCGACTTAGGTAAGACTTGGAAAGAACACCCGACGTCACACGCTGTGCTTACGGAACCGACCTGCATGGCTTCTATCCACAAGCATCATTATATAAAAGACGGGAAACCAAAGTCCGTTTTAGTCTTTATGAATCCCAATTCTTACAACGAGCGCAACCGGCTGACCATCAAATTCAGCTTTGACGACGGCCAAACCTGGCCCGAAAAGTACTGGATCTTACTGGACGAATGGGGCGGAGCCGGATATTCCTGCATCACATCGATCGACGAACAAACCTTGGGCGTCGTCTATGAAGGCAGCGGAGCGAACCTCATCTTCCAACAGATTGATGTGAGAGATATTTGCAGATAAAGGGAAATAAAAATTTGTATATACACGTATAAGTATTATTTTTGCGCCTCAAACGATCGATTCATTATATAAAATTAAGTATATGCATTACCATACCCAGTTATGCATAGATTATTCCCGCTTTGAAAACGAATGATATAGGATATTGGTATGAACGGTATGCAGATGAACTATTCGCCTATGGAATAGCTTTCTGCATAGACCGTGAAATTGTACTTGACGCTATACAGGATGTTTTCTTACATTTATATGAGAATCAAGCCAAAATACAAGATCCGAACAATGTTAAGTTCTATCTCTTCACCTCGCTCAAGAACAGAATCATATCCATCCTGCGGAAAGAATCCCAGTTTCAGGAACTGACCGATGAATATCAATTTGAACTTTGTGCAGACGCTCAGGAACTGACATTGGAATCAGAAGAAAAAGCTCAGTATGAAAATCTGCTCAACCAACTACTTTCTTTGCTGACCAGTAAGCAAAGAGAAGCTATTTATCTGCACTATATGCAAAACCTTTCCTATGAAGATGTGGCACAAATACTGAATATCACTCCAAAAAGCACACGCAAATTAATCTATAGAGCTATCCAAAAGATGCAGGAAGGATTACCAATTTATTTTGTCCTGCTATTACTTCTTATATCCTATAAATACAGTCATTAAAAGTATACGGGCAAAAGAAAGATAATATTTCACATTTATTAATATTTCAAATGGGGTCATTAGGAGTAAATGTCCGTCTTTTTGAAAAAGAAAATAAAATGAGACAAAATATTATCAGAAAGACAGAAGACGAGCTTATCCATGATAAGACTTTTATCCTGTGGTGTTTATTCCCAACCCAGGAACTGAATGAGTTTTATCAGGACTATCTCAAGCTTTATCCAGAAGATGAAGCGCTGCTACTTTCTGCCAGAAATAAAGTCAGAAAACTAAGACTTAGTACACGAGGAACGCGTAATGTGTTCTCTTGAGACGCAGCAACAGAAGGCGTGGCCTGGGCAATCGAATGGATAGCTTTATTCTCAATCTGAATTTGTCCTTTAGCGTCAACCCGTATTTCTGTATTGTTAGGAACTTGCATGGTCTGTTCATTGGCCAGTTGCAATTCAACTTCTGTTTGTTGCTGGTCCAATTGCAGACTTTCTGCAGTCAGTGGCATCGTCTCCATTTCATTTTCAGAGATACCTGTTTGTTGGAATAGGTTCACCAGAATGAGTAACAGAATACAAGCGGCTGCAAGATAGGAGATACGAAGGAACAGTTGTCTTTTTTGTCTCTTGGCGATTCCTTGCTGAATTCTGTTTTTCAGAACATCGTGTTCGATAGAAGTCATCGCAGTTCCTCGTGGACGACGTTCCTTTCTGATATTACCAGACAGTTCCAAAGTCTGGGTCAATGCCGGAACCATCTTGCGTTTCCCTCAACAATTCCAGGCAGATAACCGAACAATCCATGTAAATGGAGAAATCTATCTGGAAGTCAAAAAAGATCCGACACGTCCGTTCTTTGTCAAAACCTCCCAAATGGATATCCGGGTTTTAGGAACGTCATTTTGTGTAACAGCCTATCAGGAAGAAGAAACTCAATCGGTTGTATTGAAAGAAGGTCTTGTGGCTGTCAATGACAGAAACGGAACCGAACAAAAGATTACACCAGACGAGATGCTGGTTCTCAGTCAAGACCAAATGACCGTCAAAGAGGTTGATCCATATAATTATATCTCCTGGATTGACGGTATTCTTCAATTCAAAGAACGTAATTTAGGACAAATTCTAGACCAATTATCCCGATATTATCGAATCACATTCAATTGTCCGGAAGAACTTGAATCCTTCAAATGCTCCGGGAAGCTGGTCTTATTCGATGATATCCATCAAGTGCTAAATACACTGAAGACTTCCCTTCCCATTTCCTACCAGGAAAAGGATGAAGTCATAGATATTTATCCTACTCAAGAATAGAAAAGAAAGTGTTAACAATTTAATATCACGAGAAAAGTATTAAAAATGGAACCTACGTTTAAAAGTAAAATTTGTGCCGTATGCTCAGCAGGATTATTGCTCGCTGCCAATACACCTGCTTGGGCCGATTCATCTTACAGTGAATCCCAACGTCTCTCATTACAACTGACCAATGTGAGAATTTCAGATGTATTTACTTCTGTCGAAAAAAGTAGTGAATACGTTTTTTTCTACTCGGATCTTATTCGTGAAGAACTAGACAAGAATGTTAGTGTTAATGCAAAAGCTGAAACGATTTATCAGATTTTGTCGGATGTACTCCAAAATACAGATCTGACATTCGTGATAAACGACCGGCAGATTATCATCAAACACAAAAACGAAGTACAGCAAGCTCCGAAGGGTATTACCATCAACGGTACAGTCAGAGACGCTCAACAGAATCCGCTGATTGGTGTCAATGTCATCATCAAAGGAACGACTATCGGTACGACCACCGATATGAACGGTAACTATTTCCTGGAAGTTCCTAATCAAGATGCAATCTTGACATTCAGTTACATTGGTTTTGAAAGTCAGGAAGTCAAAGTAGGTGGTCAGATCAACATCAACGTCAACATGGAAGAAGAATCCAACAACCTTGAAGAAGTTGTCGTTGTCGGTTACGGATCTCAAAAGAAAGTATCGGTTGTCGGTTCTATCACCGCCATCGAGCCTGAACAACTCCAACAGGGAACAACCCGCGCCATCAGTAACAACCTTGCCGGTCAGTTAGCCGGTGTTATTGCCGTTCAACGTAGTGGAGAACCTGGAGCCGACGGTTCTGACTTCTGGATCCGTGGTATATCTTCATTCAAGTCTTCCGGAACCAAACCATTGGTATTAGTAGATGGTATCGAACGTACGCTGGATGACTTGTCGGCAGCTGAAATTGAATCGTTCTCTGTATTAAAAGACGCTGCCGCCAGTGCTGTATATGGTGTACGCGGTGCTAACGGTGTTATCATTGTAAAAACGAAGAGAGGTCAGTTAGGTAAACCCAGAGTCAACTTCCACATGGAACAAGGTTTTACCCAACCTACGCAATTACCCGACTACATTGGTTCTGCGGATTATTTATCTCTGATGGACGAACTGTATATGGATGCAGGAAACCCAAATCCGCTGTACGGAGAAGAACTGATCAACAAATACCGTACCGGAGAAGACTGGGAATTATATCCGGATGTCAACTGGCTGGATGCTATCTCTAAAGATATGGCTTCCAACACACGAGGCGATTTGACCATCACCGGCGGTAGCGACATTCTGCGTTATGCCCTTGTCGCTTCCTATTATGGTGAAAGAGGTATTTTCGTGACAGACGAAAGTAAATCATGGGATTCCGGAACTCGTTTGAATAAATACAATGTCCGTTCAAATGTCGATATCAATGTTACTAAAACAACTTTAGTTAGTGTCAGCATCGGTGGATACTTACAGGAACAGAATGGAGTTGTACAGAACGTACAAGACATTTGGAACTACGCCTTCGATACACCGCCGTTTGTACATCCTACTCAATATGCGAACGGAGATAATGTCCGTGTACAATCCAGACAAAACCCGTGGGCTGAAGTTACACAACATGGATACAAAACAACTTCCAACAGTAAAGTAGAGTCGTTATTCTCTATCGAACAGGATTTGAAATTCATTACTCCGGGTTTAAAAATCAAAGGATTATTCTCATTTGACCGATACTCTTCTTCTTGGATCAAACGAAGCCGAACTCCGACTTATTACAATCCGGCCAGCGGTAGAGATCCGGAAACAGGCGATTTAATTCTGGCTGTCGGTACAGACGGACAGGAATTTTTGAGTACAGAATCAAGTGGAGAATGGGGAAACAAAGCCACTTATTTAGAAGGAAACATCACCTACGACCGGACTTTCGGAAAACATGCTGTCAACGGTATGTTGTTATATAACCAACGAGATTACAACGACGGATCTGTTGTTCCTTATCGCCGTATGGGTTTGGCCGGACGTGCTTCTTATACATTCGACAACAAATACATTGCTGAATTCAACTTCGGTTATAATGGTTCAGAGAACTTCGCTCGAGGTAATCGTTTCGGTTTCTTCCCTTCTGTAGCTCTCGGCTATTTCCTTTCAGAAGAATCATTCATGCAGCCCTACAAAGACACGTTCTCTAAAATCAAATTACGTGCTTCTTGGGGTTTGACCGGTAATGACCAATTAGACGGCCGTCGTTTTGCCTATATCCCGACTATTGATGAAAGTGGTAATTATAAATGGGGTGTGAACAACGACTTTAACCGTTCTTCCCGTTTTGAGGGTGAATTTGGTGTCGATGATTTGACTTGGGAAACGGTAGAAAAGTTGAATGTCGGTATCGAATTAGGATTATGGAACAGCTTGGATCTGCAAATCGACTGGTTTAAAGAACAACGCCGTGATATCTTCATGCAACGAAACAATATTCCTACGGCTGCCGGTTTCCGGAAAACACCGTGGGCTAACTACGGAAAAGTGGATAACGGAGGTGTAGATCTTTCTCTTAATTACAACAAACAGATAAATAAAGACCTGCATGTCGGATTAAGAGGAACTTTCACCTTTGCCCGCAACAAAATCATCGAACAGGACGAAGCATTAGGCGTAATGGGAACCAACCGCCAGCGGACAGGTCACCGCGTTAATGAATTATTCGGTCTGGTGGCTGAAGGCTTGTTTACTGAAGATGATTTCGTAACCAACGAACAGGGCGAACAAGTATTGAAAGAAGGTATTCCGGCTCATACATTCAGCACAGTTCGTCCGGGTGATATCCGTTATAAGGATGTGGACGGTGACGGTGCCGTTACTTCGATGGACGTCGTAGCCTTAGGCGGAACCAACAATCCGGAAATCGTATATGGTTTCGGAGCAACAGCCCGCTACAAAAACGTTGACTTCAATATCTTCTTCCAAGGGAACGGACGTACATACCGCTTCATCGGTGGTGTTGTCAGCAATTTCTTGCCCGGTAGTTCACAAGGTACCATGGGAAATATCTTCTCGAATTATAACGATCGCTGGACAGAAGAAAATCCTTCGCAAGACGTATTCTATCCACGCCTCAGCTGGGGTGTCAATGCCAACAACAGCCAGGAATCAACCTGGTGGTATCGCAACATGAGTATGCTGCGTGTAAAGGATATCGAAATCGGATATACGTTACCTAAAGCATGGATGAACAAAATTGGTCTTTCCAACATTCGCCTGTATGCGAAAGGATCAAATCTGTTCACATTCTCTCAATTCGATTTGTGGGATCCGGAACTGGATACACAAAATGGTGCCAAGTATCCGATCATGAAATCATTCTCAGTCGGACTGGATGTCAATTTCTAATTTAAAACATTAACAAGCAATTATCACGTATAAAAGCATCAAAATATATGAAACTCAAAAATTCTATTATACTTGCCGGAAGTTGTTTCCTTCTCAGCGGTTGTGCTGATTTTCTCGATAATGCTCCGGATGACACGTTAACCATGGAAATGGTATTCAACGACAAGACGCGTACCGAAGACTGGCTTTCGGGTATCTATAACAAAATACCTGATCCTTATACCGGATTATTGAAAGATTATGGATATGATTCGATGGGTGATGACCTCGATCCGTCACAGCGTTACTACCAATGGTGGGGAAACACGTTGAATTTCATTATCGGACAATGGTTTACTGATTCTAACTGGAATTCCAATCTGTGGAATGAATGTCCTCAGCGTATCCGTTCAGCTTATTTGTTGATCGATAATATTCATACCATTCCGGGACAAGGTGTAACCGAAGCGGATGTGGAACGGATGAAAAACGAATCGCGCTTCTTGATTGCTTATTATTACTGGATGATGCTCGAAGCCTACGGTAGTGTTCCGTTCTTCGACAGTGCTGTCGACGTAGATGACCCTAACCTGATGAAAGGGCAAATGTCTTTCGATGAAATGGTGAATTGGATTGACACCCAGCTGGTCGATTTATCCAAAAAGTTACCCGCTTCGTGGTTAAGCGAATCTACCCAGTTCTACGGTCGTGCCACATCAATCATGTGTCTGGCTGTTCGTGCCCGCATGCTGCTCTTCGCTGCCAGTCCGCTGGTAAACGGAAATGAATGGTACAAAGGATTTAAGAATTACGACGGACAGGAACGCTTCAATTCTACCTACGACGCTACCAAATGGAAACGCGCAGCCGATGCCTGCAAGGATCTGATTGATGCCGCTCATGCTGCCGGCCACGATTTAGTACGCGAATACAATGCGGATGGATCAATCGACCCGTTCATGTCATGCTATAATGTACATATGCTCAGAGGTGATCTGAATCCCGAAGCACTGTTTGTACGCGCCGATTGCAACTACAGTGAATACGAAGCTCTTTCTACACCTCGTGGTGCTTCCGGAAACGGTGGATTAGGTGTTTATCAGACATTGGTAGATGCCTTCTCGATGAAAGACGGAAGTATTCCAATCACCGGTTATCAGGGAAATTACGGCTCACCGATCATCAACGAAGCTTCTGGTTATACAGAAAGAGGTTTCTCTGCACAGAAAGATATCCGTAAAACGAAATACAATCTGTTCCGTGAATGTCCGGGTGCAACAGTCGATTCTGTCGGTGCCGACGGATGTACTTACAACCAGGTGGCTGCAGCCGGTACTTATAATATGTATGTAAACCGCGAACCTCGTTTCTATCTGACCGTTATGTGGAACCGTCAGTGGTATCATCAGGCAAGCCGCGAAACCCTCTTCCTGTCAGGTGAAATTGATGGTGGTCCGACGCACGATGCTCCGCAGAACGGATATCTGAACCGGAAACGTGTTTCTTTGGAACAGAACAATCGTGACGGTATCCATCCGTATCGTCCGGGAATCTTATATCGCCTGGGTGAAGCCTATCTGAATTATGCAGAGGCATTGAATGAATGTGATCCCGGAAATCCGGATATCCTGAAATATCTGAATCTGATTCGCGAACGCGCCGGTGTTCCTCAATACGGTACCGGAACAGACAGCAACGGCTTCCAGATGATCCCGCTGAACGGACAAGATGAAGTACGCGATGCCATCCACCACGAACGCCGTGTTGAATTATGCTGCGAAAGTGGTATCCGTTACTTCGACCTTCGCCGTTGGAAAGAAGCCGAATCTGTGCTGAACCAGCCGATGTATGGTATGAATTTCAGCGGAACCGAACTTTCAGACGACCCGAATAATCCGAAAGCTTTCTACGTTCGTACGCAATACATCAAACGTGTTTACGAACGCAAATACTACTGGTATCCGGTTCATCAAACAGAGATCGATAAAGATCCGACACTGGTTCAGGCTCCTTTCTGGAATGAGTAATCAAATGTAAGGAAAAACATAGGCAGCAATTCTTGAAAAGATAGGCAGGAAATCATAAAAAGCCGGCGTCTTTTCAGAAAAAAGTCCTATGATTCGGAGGGAATAATGAAGAGAATCCGAGTCATAGGACTTTCTGTTTTCAGGGTCATGGTACAACCAGACTAGCGTATCGATCGAGGTCGCAGTATCGGGTACGACAGACGATGGTTCCACTTCCCGAAAAGTTCAAAAGGTTCAAAAAGTTCAAAAAGTTCACTGTGCCCTCACTGGAATTATCCGACACCAGAGAGAGACTTCGACGTGGAAACGTTCCGTTTCTGGTATTTCCCGTGAGAGACGCGAATCAGCACACCATTCTCCAGCCAGATCTTCCGACGGCGCATGGCAGTACTCCGACTGATCTGCAAACGGGAAGCTGCCTGTTCAAAATCTTCGGCAGAGAAATCGTCCGGAAGCGATTCAAACAGCTGCTCCGTTTTCAAATCGTCGAGCTTGACTTCGGCAGTCTCGTTCTTACGCAACGGAGCAATCATACAAGCTGCCGTATAAACCAGATACGGAATCCAGCTAACAACCAAGCGTGCTACCGAAAGCGGACAATCCACCTGCCGCGGTCTCTCTTCCGTATAACCGGCATACGGAAGATTCTCTTCGCAAGCCTGCATGAAAGTCAGCAAGGCACACAGCTGCATCGCCTTCTTGCGCATTCGCCGGATATACGACAAGAAAGACGGATTCGCATAACAGGCATACCGGTTACATAGATCTTCCAGCAAATCTTCGATCAGATCCATTACCGGAGCAGAAAACAAGATATCCATGTGCTGATTTTCGCAATTCACCTTGAAAGTTCGGATACGTCCTTCCATGGCGTCCCAAAACGCACGGTCCATGCGCTTTCCCATCCGTAACCGCTTATAGGCCGGATTATAATCAAGCACCGCATACAGAAAACGATGCGACAGACCATCTTCCTGATTATCGATAAATTGCTGAAACGCGCCCGGTGTTCCGGCATAGAGATCGACCATGCGGGCATTGTCCACACAGATGAAACCACCGTCTTTGTAATCAAGGCTCATCCGTCCTCCTTCCAGTCCGGCACGCAAGTTACTGCGTGAAACCCCATATTCGCGCTTTGTATTCTCGCATACCGTTCCGATCTCTTCGGTAAAACGAAGCGTTGTATAAGGCTGGTTTATCAGTAATCGGCGTACAAACTGCGACTCGGAAGTACTCATCGACGTCTGCAGGAACTTGTTTTCAGGAACCAGCGGGCGTTCTTCCCATCCACCTTCCACTTCTTCCTTCAGCTTGCGGATAGCTTCCTGCCGGGCTTCCCACTCTTTCAATCGGCTTCTGGCAGGAATGATCTCGTTCGCTTCGAAGTCTCTGGCTACCGCTTTGGCAAACAAGCGATGAATATCAGCTGCCACTTTGATGCGTCCTTTGCCGGAAGTCGATTCACCAACCCAAATACAACTGATAGGCAGATAACACTCGTCTTCTTCCATAAAATGCACATCAATCGGCATGGCTGAATAGACCGACAGACCTGCCAGCAACATAGCCCATTGTACATCGGCCGACTGGCTCTCGTCGATCGCATCCTGCAACAAACGAGGCAACTGTTCGCGGAACGACTCGACCAAAGGCCGTTCGCAGGCGACCGCTTGCATGTAAGTTTCAGCGTCAGGGGCACTGTGAACTTTTTGAACCTTTTGAACTTTTTGAACTTTTGCGTCCTCTTTTTTCTCTAGATTTTTCCGGTTCACACCAAAATCAACCGCATACCGACGATACACGTCCCGAATGGTCGAAACGATTTCTCGTTCACCAAATCCAGCCTGCGCATATCGTCCCACCAATACCGGAATCACCTTTTCTTCCGGAAAACCTTTCCGATTCATACAGGAAGCCAGCGAAACCAGCGCGCTGTGCCGGTTTCCTTCCGAGAGATTCAGATTAGCTTCAGCTACTGCCACATAACGAGCCACTTCATCCGACGCTGCCAACGAAGTCATGGCAGCAGAAGAACCACCCGAAAGCAATGCTTCAGCCTGAAACGGTTCGGCATCATCCCGGACACGCAGATCCGGATCATGCGCCAGAACCATCAGACGGGAAAAGTTATTACACTGGCGGTCAAATGGATATCCGGCAATGGCTTCAAGTTGCGATCCGATTGCTGCATATACCGATTTAAAATTATCATCCGTTATCCCCTCAACCCGGGCAAAAGCGTGCACCCCGCTTCCACTCAGGCTTTTGGACACCAAGCAGATCGAAGGATGCGTAACGATGCGTCCAACCAACGCCCCTAAATCACCTTCGATATGATCCCAATCAAACATCATGACACCCGTGGAATACGTATGCAGATCGCCGTTCTTCCGTCCTGCCTTAAAATAAGCATTGGGAGTCACGGCATAGACCTCCGAGCGTTTGATCCGCTCATATCCAGTTAAGTCGTCTGCTTGTAAACAAGCACGCGCCTTCTGTGTCATTTCCTCCAAATAAACATGTCGGGCCATATAGTTCGTCAGCTCACCGAACGTCATATCGCCCGCCTTTATTCCCTCCTTACAAGAAGGGAACAAGCTAAATCGTCGTAGTAACATTCTTCTATTGGCATTAAATTTTAGTAACCGTCACTGCCACTTCCTACTGCGACCACAGAAAACAGCCTATCGGGTTTGTGTTAAACAAAAATTCTGATTATCTGAAAGAAATGAAATAACAAAAGAAATGTCTCCTCGTCTTTTTCATGAGTATTTTCCCGGCTAAACGTATCTTTTTCCATACAAATTCAGTCAAGGTTAGCGCGCCTATCATGCATAAACGTATCCCCTATTCCAGCGTTTTTCTATCTTTTAGATTCATCATGACTTCCAGAACCACGTTTGATGATTCCAAAAGCCGGATGCCTTACGATTTAAGGCATTTCAAAGGTAGTAAACAAAAATTATATTAACAAAGATCTATAAGAAAAACTTTACAAAAAACACAAAACCACCGGTTATCAGAGATTTTACACGCCCCGCACCGATGATTCTGTGTTGAAAAATTATCCAACAACGCTGTTATTTCCCTACTGCTTTCCGATAGGGAGCTCCAAATTCCTTACACGAGATCTCGTCGATATCTACCCGCCAGATCTTGACATTCAATACTGCCGGACGACCATAAGTAAAAGGGCGGTCGGTGTATTGCTTCATCAGGATATCGAGTGCTTCTACTTTCTTGTCGTAGTCTTCCTCAAAGACAACATTTCCCCAACAGATAACACTGCTGGCCCGCATCCGGTAACTGCAAGCCACTTCCACATTCTGATAAGCCAGTTCCGTTGTCGGACAAAAAGAAATACAAACACGCGGATTCCGGTTCAAGATCGAAATGCTTCTGCCTTCCTGAGCCGAATGCAAATAAAGCGAACCGTCTTTGTAGCCAAAATTCATCGGGATCACATAGGGCGTACCATCTGTATCCGCCATCCCTACAAAACAAATACTACATTGTTTCAATACAGATTCAATCTGCTCGTTGTCAACATGTACCAGTGTCTTCATATACTATCGATTAATCACACAATCTTTCATAATAAGGCAAACGATTCAGCGGAACATCGATTGTGATCGACTTTCCCCCTTTGTGAATCTTTCCCAAGTCATCCTTCCATCGTCCTTTCGGCAATCTGACAACCCGGCTGTTTCCTTTTTCCACCATCGGCGCCACCAGGTATTTGTCTCCCAGCATAAATTGATCCTTGCAGGTTTCAAAGCCCTGATCCGGGAATTCGTAAGCAAGATGCCGGACAATTGGTTCGCCGGTGGCAGTTGCATGACGGGCCTGCCGGATTATATAGGAAGCCATACGGACATGAAGGCGAGCCGCTTCGCGAACAATCGAAAGATTTTCCGGGCTCAATATCCGCCATGGAGCGACCGAGAATTGCATCATCGGCATCATGGCATGAATCTGTGCCGAACGGATAATCAGTTCCTGATCGAACCGGTTAGGATCAATGCCCAAGAACGAAGCAAACTGTCCGCCTCCGATCAGATCCGGACAGGCATACGCATACCCGTTCAAACCGGCAGCTATCATTTCCGGAATTAACAGACGAACCGCATCCCAGGAATAATCTTTATCGCCCAAACGTTGTACCAGCGGCTGACCGCCCATCTGCCAACAGGCACGATACTCGTTAAAAGGAAAATGCAACCCGATTTCCGCCCAAGCCCGGGTATGATCGACAGAAATGGCATCCGACTTCCAGGCTTTCAGTTCCGCATGGCTGTAGAAGCCATTGTCACCCGCATCAAATTTGAAGCCATCAATCTGATAAACTTCCTGCATCTTCTTCAACTGAGAGATAAAATAATCCCTTGCCTCCGGATTCGTCAGATCATAACAGGCACTATAACCGTTCCACCAATGGATCATCGCTGTTTCTCCATTCTGCCATCTCAAAAGGTATTTCTTCTTCTCCAGTTCGCGGAACTCCGGACTATCGGCAGAAACAAACGGACAAACCCACAACATCACCTTGAAACCCATTGCATGCAACTCTTCCACCATGCTTTTAGGCGACGGGAAACGATCCGGCTTAAACTCGAAGTTTCCGTAATACTTCTGCCAGTTATCATCAATCATCACTACTCCACCCGGAAAATCCTGTTTGCTGATCTGCCGTGCATAATCCAACACATCCGCCTGGTTCTGATTATACATCAGCTCGATCCATGTATTGTATTGGGGCTTCGTAAAAAACAAAGTATCCGGTAACTGACCACTAGGGGCAAAGTGCTGAAGACAAGCATCCAAATAAGCATCCCGCAAAGATCGGCCCGCCTCTTGTACCTTTACCAGTTCGTATTTGGAATCAATCCGGATACCCTGTTCCGTAACTGAGAACGCAAATGGATAATCGCTCCAGACATACCGTCCCTTACTAGAGACCAATAGCGGAACAACCTGATTATTATTATTCTGAGAAGAAAGATCAAAAGATTCCATCGGCTGTATGTAAGGCATCTTCGAGCCCAAGGCCGTTACGCCGCCCCACCAATACTCACCATCCAACGATTTGATCTCCGTCACTTGCTGAGCTCCTATGAAATGACTTATCAGCAACAAAAATATAACCACTTTACTTCTCATACGCAATTCATCTAAAATCAATACCATTTTGCGTACAAAGATACATTTTCTTCCTTAATCTATTTCCTCATCAGCCTCATAACCGCCCATTTCGCGCAATGCATTTTTCAGCATCACATATTGCTAGTATAAAAGATTCTCTTCAAAACAGAACTCTTTTCGTTACGATTCAACTATTTTTACCCAGAGGGGGACGAATTATTACAGAAATATTTATTTAATCTTGTTGGTTGATCCATGGAATTAAACTACCTTTGCATAATTAAATGCTATATAAGTGTGATTTTTATACACAATTAAATAACTTAAATTATTATCTTATGTGGTTACTTAATTCTTCTATCGGGAGGAAACTGATAATGAGTATATCAGGTCTCTTCCTAATTCTGTTTTTATTGTTCCACCTGTCGATGAACGTAGCGGCAGTATTCTCAGGCGAAGCGTATAACACGATTTGCGGTTTGCTGGGAAGTAACTGGTATGCCATCGTAGGAACACTCGTTCTGGCTGCAGGTGTAGTAGTTCACTTCGTGTATGCAGTGATTTTGACATTGCAGAACCGAAAAGCTCGTGGTAACGACCGTTATGCACTGAATTCTCGTCCGAAAGGCGTTGAATGGGCATCACAGAACATGTTCGTACTGGGCTTGATCGTAATTCTGTTCATGATCCTTCACTTCACACAGTTTTGGTACAACATGATGTTTGCAGAATTAGCTGGTATTCATGGAGACATCCATCCTCAGGACGGTGCTGCATTCATCAACTTCTACTTCCAGGGTAATATTGTAAACACAGTATTATATCTGGTATGGTTTGCTGCATTATGGTTCCACCTGACTCACGGTTTCTGGTCAGCAATCCACACATTAGGCTGGAACAACACTGTATGGTTGAGCCGTTGGGAATGCATTTCTAAATGGGTAGCAACAATCATCTGCGGTTTGTTCGCGATTATTACTATTGTATTCTACCTGAATGGTGTAGGAGCGTAAATTTTGAGTTTATAGGTTTATAAGTTTATAAGTTTATGAGTTTGGAATCAAACATTCAAAACGAACAGACTCAAAAACAAAATGACTTAAAAACTAAGAAACTAACAAACTTAAAAAACTAAAAACAATATGGCTGAAATAAATTCTAAAATCCCTCAAGGCCCGTTGGCTGACAAGTGGAAAAATTATAAAGATCACCAGAAATTGGTGAACCCCGCTAACAAGCGTCGTCTGGACATTATCGTAGTAGGTACAGGTTTGGCCGGTGCTTCTGCAGCAGCTTCTTTAGCAGAAATGGGATTCAATGTATTGAACTTCTGTATTCAGGACTCACCTCGTCGTGCTCACTCAATCGCAGCACAGGGTGGTATCAATGCTGCTAAGAACTATCAGAATGATGGTGACTCTGTTTACCGTTTGTTCTACGATACAATCAAAGGTGGTGACTATCGTGCTCGTGAAGCTAACGTATATCGTTTGGCTGAAGTATCAAATAACATCATCGACCAGTGTGTAGCTCAAGGTGTACCTTTCGCTCGTGAATACGGAGGTTTGTTGGATAACCGTTCATTCGGTGGTGCTCAGGTATCCCGTACGTTCTATGCCCGCGGTCAGACCGGTCAGCAGTTATTGTTAGGCGCTTATTCTGCATTGAGCCGTCAGATTGGTAAAGGTAAAGTAAAAATGTACACTCGCCACGAAATGTTGGACGTTGTTTTGGTTGACGGTCGCGCTCGTGGTATCATTACCCGTAACCTGATCACCGGTAAAATTGAACGTTATGCTGCTCACGCTGTTGTTGTTGCAACTGGAGGTTATGTAAATACATTCTTCTTGTCAACTAACGCGATGGCATCAAATGGTTCAGCTGCATGGCAGTGCTATAAGAAAGGTGCTTATTTTGCTAATCCTTGTATGGTTCAGATTCACCCGACTTGTATTCCTGTAAAAGGTGACTATCAGTCAAAATTGACATTGATGTCTGAATCATTACGTAATGATGGTCGTATCTGGGTTCCGAAGAAACTGGAAGACGCCAAAGCATTACAGGCAGGTACAAAGAAAGGTAAAGATATTCCGGAAGAAGACCGTGACTACTACTTGGAACGTCGTTATCCGGCATTCGGTAACTTGGTTCCGCGTGACGTTGCTTCACGTGCAGCTAAAGAACGTTGCGACGCTGGATATGGTGTAAACAACACTGGTTTAGCTGTATTCCTGGACTTCTCTGATGCTATCAACCGCTTAGGTAAGGAAGTTGTTAAGCAGAAATATGGTAACTTGTTCGATATGTACGAAGAAATTACCAACGATAATCCATATGAAACTCCGATGATGATTTACCCGGCATTGCACTATTCAATGGGTGGTCTGTGGGTTGACTATGAATTGCAGACTTCAATTCCGGGCTTATTCGCTATTGGTGAAGCTAACTTCTCTGACCACGGAGCAAACCGTTTGGGTGCTTCTGCGTTGATGCAAGGTTTGGCTGATGGTTATTTCGTATTGCCATACACCATACAGAACTACTTGTCTGACCAGATTCAGGTTCCGCGTTTCAGCACAGATCTGCCGGAATTTGTTGAAGCAGAAAACGCAATCAAAGCTCGTATCCAGAAATTGATGAACATCAAGGGTAAAGAAACAGTTGATACTATCCACCGTAAGTTAGGTCACATCATGTGGGAACACATCGGTATGGCTCGTGACGAAAAAGGTTTGTTGGAAGCAATCAACATGTTGAAAGACCTGAAGAAAGAATTCTGGAGCAATGTATATATCCCGGGTTCAGGTGATGATCAGAACGTTGAATTGGAAAAAGCTTTACGTTTGGCTGACTTCATCGAAATCGGTACATTGATGGCTCACGATGCATTGAATCGTGCAGAATCTTGTGGTGGTCACTTCCGTACAGAACATCAGACTGAAGAAGGCGAAGCTTTGCGTCATGATGATAAGTTCATGTATGTTGCTTGCTGGGAATATCAAGGAGAAGATAAAGATCCGGTTATGCTGAAAGAAGATTTGAACTATGAATTCGTAGTTCCGCAAACACGTAATTACAAAAAATAAGTTTGTAAGTTTATGAGTTTATAAGTTTGTAAGTTTATGGGTACGTTCAAAGATTTATTGGCTTGGCAAAAAAGTCTGACTTTAGCAAAAAAAGTATATCAGGTAACTGGTAACTTCCCTACTGAAGAACGATTCGGCCTGGTAAATCAGATGCGTAGATGCGCAGTATCCATTCCTTCGAACATTGCGGAAGGTTATGGTCGAGGTTCAGACAAAGAATTATTACGGTTCTTATATGTAGCATTGGGATCTTCTAATGAACTGGAAACGCAGTTGATTTTATCACTCGAACTTTCTTTTATGAAAGAAGAAGATTCCAGAATGCTTCAAGGCCTGAATACGGAAGTAAACAAGATGATATTATCTTTGATTTACAGACGAAAGAATGGATTAGATAAAAATTCCAGAACTTGAGAACTTGAAACTAAAAACTTGAAAACTAAAAAACTTAAAAACTAAAAACGTATGGATAAAGATATAAAAGTAACGCTTAAAGTTTGGCGTCAAAGAGGTCCGAAGGAAAAAGGACAGTTCGAGACTTACCAAATAGATAAGATCAATCAGAGTGTCTCTTTCCTGGAAATGCTGGACATTTTGAATGAGCGTTTGATCAATGAAGGTAAAGAACCGATCGTGTTCGATCACGACTGTCGTGAAGGTATCTGCGGTATGTGCTCTCTGTATGTAAACGGTCATCCGCACGGACCGGCAACAGGTGCTACTACTTGCCAGTTGTACATGCGTCGTTTCCACGACGGCGAAACAATCACTATCGAACCGTGGCGTTCAGCTGGTTTCCCGGTTATCCGCGACTTGATGGTTGACCGTTCTGCTTATGATAAAATCATGCAGGCCGGAGGTTTCGTATCAGTTAATACAGGTGGTGTTCCTGATGCTAATGCAATTCCTATTCCTAAGAAGGATGCAGATTTAGCTATGGATGCAGCAGCTTGTATCGGTTGTGGTGCTTGTGCAGCAGCTTGTAAGAATGGTTCAGCTATGTTGTTCGTTTCAGCCAAAGTCAGCCAGTTGGCATTATTGCCTCAGGGTCGTGTTGAAGCAGCTCGCCGTGCAAAGGCTATGGTTGCCAAAATGGATGAACTGGGCTTCGGTAACTGTACAAACACGCGTGCTTGCGAAATGGAATGTCCGAAGAACATCTCCGTTAGCAACATCGCTCGTTTGAACCGTGAGTTCTTGAAGGCTAAATTGAAAGACTAATCACATAAGAACTTTTAATAACTTCATCGAAGCGACTTGTCCAATTAGGCAGGTCGCTTTTTTTATGTTGCAAAACAGCCATACCGGCTATACATTCCTTCGAGGAATATCTTACCTTTAAACTGCTTTTAAAAGACTAGATCTAATTACATGAAAAGGATGAAAATCAAAACAATCTTGAGTTCCACTCCGGTCATTGCCTTCATCGGATTCTGGATTTTTGCAGCCATTCTTTATGGTGATGTATTTTATATGGCCGAACAATACAGTTTGTTTGCTTTCGACCAACAAATCATGGAGTTCATACTCGACCAGCCAGGAGGAAAACTCTATTGGTTCGGTCGCCTTTTGTTACTCTCCTATCATGAACCTTGGATTGGAGGATTTCTGATGTCGGTCTTGCTCACCGGAACAGTCTGCCTCGTCAGAAAGAGTTTCGCACTTCAAGGTAAATGGGAATGGATTTCTCTTCTTCCTTCCATCCTGGTGTTGTGGTATCTCATCCAGAAAGGACAAAACCTGTATTACCAACAAGAGCCATCAGTAGTCTTTTTATGGCCACTCGCTGTTTTTATACTGGCAGCCCTGGTATCGATAGCTTTCCACTTTATCGCTGGAAAACCTTCGCATCCTGTTTCTCCTTCCCGATGGGGACAAGGAATTTGTGGCGTTTTGTTTCTAGGACTTTATCTCTATACTTGGACAGGAAAAGAGAACGAAAGGATAACCGCTTCCATGCAACGTGCATATCAGGAACAAAATTGGGATAAAATGATTCAACAAGCCAGACAGGCAAAACAACCCACCAGAAGTGTTGCTGCCTATCATGCCATCGCCTTGTTTCAAACCGGACGTTTATTAAATAACCTGCTCGATATACCTTATCAATATCCTGACTTAGGCTTAATCAATCGAGGTGGATTACCCGACGACGGAACAGATCTGTACCTTAGCGACTGTTGCCTTTCTTCTGGCTTAGTGAATACGGCTTATCATCAGGCAATGGAACGCATGGTTATCGACGGACCCAGTTGTTACACGCTCAAGCAACTCTTTTTCTGTTCCTTACTGAACGAAGAATATGCTCTTGCCAACAAATATCTTTACCTGTTACAGCAAGTTCCTTTTGAATCCGACTTTGTACGGAAATATATGCCTTTGGTAGCCAATCCCAAAGTCATCTTGGAACAACCTTTCTTCAATCGCATACTGGCACTCAAACCAACGAACGACAGCTTTGAACAATCATATCGCTCACCTTTATTCATCGGATACCCCATTACTGGAAATCATATCCGGAATCAGCAAACATTTGATGTATCCATGGCGGCATGCTTATATACCAAATTATTAGATGAAGTGGTGAATCGAACGCGTCCTTACAAAGGGAAGGAGCTTCCGCTCATAGTAGAGCAGGCTGTTGTTCTATATACTTATCTGCAAAAAGAACGGGCAACGAATCTGTTGTCACAGTTCCAGATTCGTCCGAGCACAATCCAACAAGTCGAAAACTTCCTCTCTCAATATGTCAAAGACGGGAAAGTGGCCGATGAACTGATTCCTCAACTACAGGAAGAATACGGTCATTTCTACCCGTTCTATTATTTCTGCCAGAATAAAATAGATGAAGAACAGATGAAACGATACCAAATACTGATGAAAGGAGGAGTAAACTAATGAAAACAATACCTTATATACTTTCCGTACTCATGTGTGTCGTCTTCGGAATGCTGACAGCATGTTCCTCTAAGGCAGACGAGCCTGCTAACTTTACAGAAGTTGGACAACCCGCATCTATTTATCCGGATTATAAAGATATTATCATTCCACCCAATATCGCTCCGTTGAACTTTCTTGTCCGTACACCAGGTGAGAAGTTTGTAGCCGTATTGACTTCCAGTGAAGGAAAGAAACTGTCGGCCTCTGCCTCGCACGGATCAACATTACAATTCAATGCGGAACAATGGAAATCTCTTTTAAGTGTTTCCCAAGGAAAAGAAATACAAGTACAGGTCTATACCTATACAGAAAAGAAATGGCTACGTTTCCAACCTTTTACCTGGCATGTAGCCGAAGAAGAAATTGATCCGTTCGTCTCCTATCGGTTGATCGAACCCGGTTATTCCTACTATCGCCAACTGGGCTTATATCAGCGTAACCTCACGAACTTTCAGGAAGAAGTGATCTACGAGAACAACCGGACATTCGATTACGAAGATAATCATTGCATCAACTGCCACAATTACCAGAATTATAGTACCCAGAAGATGCTGTTTCACGTTCGTACGAACCACAGTGGAACCATCCTGGCTCAAGGTAAGGCTGTAGAGAAAATCAACTTCCAACATGATTCCATCCCATTCGGAGCAGTCTATCCTGCTTGGCATCCGACACAAAACTGGATCCTGTTTTCATCCAACAAGACAGGACAAGCCTTCCACATCCTGAATGAAGAAAAAGTAGAAGTAATTGATATGGCTTCCGACCTGCTCTTCTATGATGCCAATCAGAAGGAAGTGAAATATGTCTGCCGCACAGACAGTCTACTCGAAACATTCCCCTGTTGGTCGCCGGCCGGTGATAAAATCTATTATTGCGTAGGCAGTCTTTATGACCATCAATCTACGGGCACTGTTCGTCCAAAAGACTTCAATACCTTACGTTATAATATTGTCAGTCGAACATTCCAGTCCTCCGATCAAAGTTTCGGAGAAGAAGTTACCGAAATCAACTGCGATTCTATTGGAATCAGTGCCTCCGTTCCCCGGATTAGTCCAGACGAACGTTATCTGTTATTTACAGCCGGATCCTACGGACAATTCCATATCTGGCATAAAAGCGCAGACCTCTACGTAAAAGATTTGGAAGCAGACTCTGTCTATCCGCTGCAAGAAGCCAACAGCACAGATGCAGACAGTTATCATTGCTGGAGTAGTAACGGCCGATGGATCGTCTTCAGTTCCAGACGTGATGACGGTTCTTATACCCGACTTTACATAACTTATTTCAATCCGAAAGGAAAAGCCAGCAAAGCTTTTATTCTGCCCCAACAAGATCCGGAACATAATATGAAGCGACTCAAAAGTTACAATGTGCCGGAACTGACTCGAGATCAGGTACAGATATCTCCTCAGCAGTTCCAACAAACTATTTATCAGACGAAAGGAAGTCCTATTACTTATAAAAACGATTGATATATGATTCAAAAACGATTCTCACTACTTTTGATTTGGATTCTCGTATCTTTTGCCGGACAGGCACAAGGAGAATCAACTTCACCTTATTCATTCGATAAAAACGGTATTCAAAAAGAAGTACTGGAAAATTACCTGGATCGTTCCATAACAGTCACGAACTTACTGGTACCCAATCAAGGAGAAGAACAACTCAACGACGATATCCGCATGATACAGAATATCGGAGCCAAATTCTTGGGACGTTCCATTCTCCTGTGGGAAAACGAACAAATATTAAAAGATCCTACTTTCTGGACGAAAGCAGAACAGATCATCCAAAGAATGCACGCAGATGATCCGGATCTGGTATTTCAAGCCTGCCTGTTCGAAGCTATTTCTACTGAAATCAGCCAGATTGAAATCCCGGAATGGGTATTTGATAGTTACGGACTGAAACCAGAGAAAAGGAATTTCAGGTATGAAGATATGCTGAACCTACAAGGGAAATATGTGGATCACTGGCATACCGGAGGAAGTGTACCGGATATCAGCCGGCAGGAAACAAAATTATGGTTCTATTTCCTGGCTTGTTCTTATATCCGTATCGGTTGTGAAGCCTTTCATTTAGGACAAATTGAACTGATGGGCATGAATGATCCTGACCGGACACACTGGATTACATTGATTGACAAAATCCGTTCCTTCGCTGCCCAGCATGCCCGCCGGCAATGGGTGATTCTGGATGCACACACGCCCAAAGGAGGTATGGTAACTAATGGGAAAAGCCTGATTGATTTCAATTCATTCCCGATGCGTATCTGCGCTCTTCCAACAGCTACTCCTTGGAAAGAAGGAGATATACAACCCGCAGAACTACGAGTCAATCACTTAGATGCTCTCTATAAGAAAAGCATGGGTTGTCAGACGCCTTCAGGTTGGTCGTGCGAGCATCTGCCCTATTTAGTTGAGATTGATAATTACGGGAAAGAAGAACCGGTAAATGTAGCAGACACTACGTCGTATTTCCCGTGGGGTTGGGACGAAATATCCTGGTTTGCCAAACAACCGGAAAGGTATCGGAATGAATGGTTACAGTATGTCTGGCAATGGATGAAGAAGACGGATCCAGATGGTCATATTGAAATGCCTGGTATTCGTGGTATCTGTTGTCCAAACAAAACAGAAAATACCTATCGGGCCAATACCCGAAGTGCACAGTCTCCTTACGGATATAACCAGGAAGAAACCATAAAAGCAATCTGGGCATCTGATAAGGTCAGATAATACTGATATTCAAATCCTCGGACAAACACCTTTAAACCTTGAAATGATTTCGAAAGCCTTATACAATAAAAAAAGGCCATCGAAATCATTTCGAAGGCCCACAAAAGAAAAAAGACGGCGACCTGCCGTTTTTATTTTACCTTAATATGATCAAAACCTTTTCCATAGACACCGATAACTGTGCTCTGCGAAACAAAAGCATCTGGATCAATATCTTTAATCAGACGGAAAATAGCAGTCGATTCACGTTTCTTTGCCAGGACAAACATCATTTTCACCCCATTACCGGTATAAAGTCCTGTTCCATCCAATACTGTCACACCGCGATGCATATCCTTATTGATATGTTCTCCGATTTCCTTATAATGTTTGGAAATAATAAAGAACTGTACGGACTGATGTGCACTATTTACTATCTGATCAAGCACAAAGCTACAAACATACAACGTCACATAACCATAAACGACCTTTTCCCAATCCTGCAATACGAAATAACTGGAAGTAATGATAATCATATCACAAGCCATGACGACTCGGCCCAGCGAAACATCCCGATACTTGTTGATAATGGCAGCAATGATATCAGTTCCACCCGAACTACCATTTGCCGAAAAAGCAATGCCAATGCCACTACCACAAAAAGAAGCTCCTAAGACACACGCCATAAAAGGCTGATCTTGCAGAATATGAACTTCTCCAACCAAGCCCTGCAAAGCCGACAAAAAGAACGTTAGGACAAAAACTGCGTAAATTGTCTTGACACAGAACTTAAATCCGAGAATCTTTAAGGCCAACAATAACAAAAACGCATTGATTGCAAAATAAGTGTACTGAACCGGTAATTTGGTTGCAAAGAACACAATAGAAGCAATACCCGGAACACCGCCGGTCGTAATATCATTCGGCAAAAGGAAAATGGTCCATCCAATGCCGTACAAAATCATTCCCAAGGCAATCATCACATAATCCTTTGCCTCACGGAACAATACTTGCTTGTTAGTTAAATTAGAAATATTAGCGTTCATCTCCAAAGATAAATTATGGGCACAAAATTACTATTTTCTTCAGTATTTCAGATAAGAGATTGGACTTTAAATACAAACTCCATCCAGATCCAGTAACGTATGGCTTTTCCTAAAAACATCGAGATCGCCACAATCCAGATATTTGCTCTCAAAAAGCCTAAAGCGACAGCAATAAAATCACCAATACCTGGAAGAAAGACAAAAAATCCCATCCACGAACCCTTGTCTTTGATCCAATTCTGCACTTTATAAACTTTTTGAGCATCAAGCTTCAGATATTTTTCTATCCATTCTATCTTTCCCAACATTCCCAGCCAATAACAACTCATTCCGCCCAAGAAATTTCCCAAGGTAGCAGCTATCATACAAGGCCAATAAGATGAACCCGCCAACAGAACACCCGTCAATACAACCTCACTACTGAATGGCAAAACTGTGGCTGCCAGAAAAGCAGCAATGAATACGCCGATATAACCGTAATCTATTAAAAACTCCATATTCGCAATAACAATAATAAGATAAGAACAACCACAGATGCGTGAAACATCCAATAGACATATTTATTCCGTACCACCGTAAAGAAGTGGGCAATCAGGATAGAAGACGGGAAACAAGCAATCTGAAGATACTCTTCCGATGATTGCTCGTATAGGAAATAAAGAGCAAAAGATGAAATAGCCAACAAAATCAGGAAAGACAAGAACTGACGAGTCCGCAGATTATCCTCATACTCATGAGCCAGAATATTGAATGATGCTATTGCCACAAGAGCAATCATATAGCCAATCGTCAGCCAATCCTGCCAACCATTTCCTTTGATGCTCAACGGACGAACTTTATAAAGGGAATCAAACGGAATGGTAAACATATCAAAGTTCTGTTGCCATAAACAGTAAAACCCGACGAACCAATACACTACTGCCAAACCCATCAGGCTTGCCAAGAAGGTTTGCAATGTCAGTGTCCGGAATTTATACATTCCATACCAAAAGAGTGGCAGGAACCAGCAGATATGAATCCACAACAAACTTCCAATTGCTATCACGAACGTTGCATTAAACACATTCCGCTTGTTATTAGGATCATGATAGGAAGTAAACAGATAATAAATAGCCAAAATCAGGAAAAATACACCAAATGAAGTTGATTTCAAAGGCAGAAAATCCTTATTGGTACTAATCAGTAAAATATAGAAGAGAACAGGCAACAAGGTCTTCTCCCGGATCAGCATCAATACATAATTAGCTCGATGAATCATAAAAGCTCCACCTAACATCAGGAGAAAACCGATGGCGTATGTTCCCCATTTACCCGGTAAATATTGACAGATCAGATTCCACAACGGGGGTGCTGTCACTTCACCATACACCGGATAACCCGTAGAAGTGATATAACACGCTATCCAGCAGACAATACAACCTATCAGCAGATAGAAAACGGTAAACGGGGTCGTTAAAATATTCTGACGACTGGAATAAAGCATAACTTCTTTGTACTCTTCAGCTAAAAACCAGACAAAGGTAGGGATTTTTCTCCTGATTATTCCGGAAAATAGAGCACTGTTTTTCACCTTCATCCCTTTTCTATTACAAATAAAATCGTTATCTTTAGGCTCATAACAATTAAAATCTACCCGTTATGGAATCATCACTATTCTGGATTGTGCCGTTCTCATCAATTCTGGCACTCGTACTGGCTTGGTACTTCTACAAGCAAATGATGCGTGAAAGTGAAGGAACCCCTGCCATGCAGAAGATTGCATCACATGTCCGGCAGGGCGCCATGTCTTATCTGAAGCAACAATACAAGATTGTCGGCATGGTCTTCTTGGGTCTGGTCATTCTCTTCTCGATAATGGCCTATGGATTTAATCTGCAGAATCATTGGGTGCCGATAGCTTTTCTGACGGGAGGTTTCTTCTCCGGACTTTCCGGGTTCTTAGGAATGAAAACAGCCACCTATGCTTCAGCCCGAACTGCCAATGCGGCCAGAGATTCATTGAACAAAGGATTGCGGGTTGCCTTCCGCAGCGGAGCCGTTATGGGATTGGTCGTTGTCGGATTAGGTTTATTCGACATTTCTTTCTGGTATCTGTTACTGGAAAATCTGATTCCTGCCGATGCCATGAATCCTACAGCTAAACTGTGTATCATAACAACAACCATGCTGACTTTCGGTATGGGAGCCTCAACACAAGCCTTGTTTGCACGTGTGGGCGGTGGTATTTATACAAAAGCCGCCGATGTCGGAGCTGATCTGGTAGGTAAAGTAGAAGCAGGTATCCCGGAAGATGACCCGCGAAATCCGGCAACTATCGCCGATAATGTAGGTGATAACGTAGGTGATGTAGCCGGAATGGGTGCCGACTTGTATGAATCGTATTGTGGTTCGATTTTGGCAACATCGGCTTTAGGAGCAGCCGCATTTATCGGTTCCGGAAATACCGAGATGCAATTCAAGGCAGTAATTGCTCCAATGTTGATCGCTGCCGTTGGTATTATCTTGTCGATTATCGGTATTTTCTCGGTGAAGACGAAAGAAAATGCCGGAATGAAAGAATTACTCAATGCCTTGGCTGTCGGGACAAATCTCAGTTCTGCCCTGATCGTAGTTGCCACTTTTACAATCCTTTGGGCATTAGGCTTGGAAAACTGGATTGAGATCTCGTGTGCCGTTGTCGTTGGATTGATTGTCGGTATCATTATCGGCCGATCTACTGAATATTACACCTCGCAGTCCTATAAACCGACTCAACGTTTGTCGGAAAGCGGGAAAACAGGGCCAGCCACTGTGATCATTTCCGGTATCGGATTAGGTATGATTTCGACTACGATTCCTGTATTGGCTGTTGTTGCCGGTATCATTCTTTCTTATTGGCTGGCTTCAGGATTCGATTTTGCCAATATCGGAATGGGATTATATGGAATCGGTATCGCTGCCGTCGGTATGCTTTCTACCTTAGGTATTACTTTAGCAACAGATGCCTATGGACCAATCGCCGATAATGCCGGAGGTAATGCTGAAATGAGTGGACTCGGAAAAGATGTCCGCAAACGAACCGACGCACTCGACTCGTTAGGCAACACAACTGCCGCTACAGGAAAAGGCTTTGCCATCGGTTCGGCAGCCTTAACCGGATTAGCGTTGCTGGCATCCTATATAGAAGAAATACGTATCGGACTCAGCCGCATCGGAACAAGCCTTTTGGAATTACCCAACGGGCTACAAGTAGCCGTGGACAAAGCCAGCTTTACCGACTTCATGATTTATTATGATGTTACCCTGATGAATCCGAAAGTCCTATCAGGTATCTTTATCGGAAGTATGATGGCCTTTCTTTTCTGCGGACTGACGATGAATGCCGTAGGTCGCGCCGCAGCCCACATGGTAGAAGAAGTACGCCGTCAGTTCCGTGAAATCAAAGGTATTCTTGACGGGAAAGCTGAACCCGACTACGCCCGATGTGTACAGATTTCCACCCAAGGAGCCCAAAAAGAAATGGTATTTCCTTCATTACTGGCTATTGCCGCTCCTATCCTGACCGGAATCTTCTTTGGAGTTCCCGGAGTCATTGGTCTGCTAATCGGCGGCTTGTCATCCGGATTCGTATTAGCTATCTTCATGGCCAACGCCGGAGGCGCTTGGGACAATGCCAAGAAATATGTTGAAGAAGGAAACTTCGGCGGTAAAGGAGGAGAAGTACATAAAGCAACCGTCGTAGGTGATACCGTAGGCGATCCTTTCAAAGACACATCCGGTCCGAGTCTGAATATTCTCATCAAACTCATGAGCATGGTTGCTATCGTCATGGCAGGCCTGACCGTCACCTGGAGTTTGTTCTGATATATCTATATAAATAAAGAGAGACAGGGAAAACTTTACGTTTCCTTCCTGTCTCTCTTTTTGTATGATCATCCGTATGTAACCAGAGTTGTTCCTATATGACCTACAGATTTACAAAACCCGTATTTCATCCATAAAGAACCAAGCCTTATGACCAACGCCACAATGCCAAGAAGGACAAGTATTAACACCTTTGATTTCAACTTTCACGTAACGAGCCTTCTGAGGTTGCTCTACTTGACTTCTAGCTTGGAAAAACTTAACTTCAATTGATTTATCTTCTGCAATATCTGTCGTTCCAAATGTTTTATACTGCTGATTATCGGTTGATACCGAATAGGTCACCTGTTTCGGTAAAAATACCCATTGCCCCAATTGATGCAGGAAGTCTGATTCGATCACCGAGATATTGACTTCTTTTCCCAAATCCAAAATAAATTCAGCATCCGTGCCTTCCCAGCCTATCCAGCTTTCAACAAAGGCTGTTCCACCATACAACTCATCCAACAACCATTCCTCAGCATGTTCTTTATATCGACCGGTTGGAGCTTTCACCCAAGTAATTTTAGCTCCGGTAGCATAATTCTTTTCTGTTTTCGGTAAAAAGCGTTTTTCATACAGATCACAATATTCCAACGGAGAATTATTCCGCTCATTAATAGTCGGTAATTTATAATAAGCTGCACGTTCTCTGAATAATTCCAGTTTCTGCTTGACTTCATCTACATTCTGTCCTTTCATGGAACGGGCAACTTCCAATTCTGAATACTGTAAAGTTAACCTTTCAGTACGCACACGATCCAATAATTCCTGATTATCTGCAACGGCCGCTTCTGCCTGATCAAACAATTCGTTATAACGTTTGATACAATGCAAGTTCAACATTCCTTTTTTATGAGACACCGGCGAATCAAAAATCCATAAATCAATTCCACTACCCAGAAGAGCACCTTCCAGCAGTTTTTCATACTGATACAAATAAGGAGCTGCCGCACCATAATATCCTTTCATGAACTTCTTCATAAGAACATCAACATCCTGATCCGGATTCCACATCAGCTTGCTTACAATATAAGCTCTCATCTCCGTAAAGGTTCCACACTTAGAACCGGCGATCTGAGAGAAATGCATAGTTACATGATGATCCTTAAACAACTTCATGTTCTTCTGAAGAATCGGGAAATTGGGGAACGGCGACAAGTAACAGTCAAAATTGATTCCATAATCCCATACGAAGATATTATTACTGATTTTTGACCAGCCTTCCATTGCTTTCATAAAATCCTGACCTGACACATTATCCGTCAACGGAACTTCTCGCTTACAATCTATATCACAAAGCATAATGTTCACATTAGGCAATGGCTTCACATGCTTCGGCGGATGCATGGTAAACAAATAAGCTAATGTAGAGAATTCTTTATCCGGGAAACGAGCTGCCAGTTTATTCAGGAAATGAATCAGGCTGCCACTTGGTACTCCACCTTCCTGCTCATCCAAAGCTTTACATTTATCACAAGCACAATTCGTAAAATTTCCATCATTCTGACTGATCGAAATCATATTCATACCGGGATTGGCCTTGAAGATTGAATCAACACGATGAGAGACCAATTCAAATACTTCCGGATTGGTCAGACACCATTGGCTGGCAGCTCCGGGACGTCTTTCTCCATTGATAAACGAATAATATTCCGGATGTGAGTCTCCAAACTCGGAAGATGGCAATATCTTATCAAAAGTATGTACCCAAAGACCATTGGCAAACACCTCTTTAGGCTCTTCCAAACGAAACCACATTTTATAGATCGGATCTTCTGCAATGGCATAACTTTGAGTCTGGCGATAACGGAAAGCCGGATTTTCCGCCCGATTTATTTCCGGAAGAACCAAAGTCGATTTTTTCTCATAAGTACATGTATGAGATGTATAATAATTCACCCCCAAATAATCCTCCAATAAAGTAACAATACCATAAATACACCCTTTATCTCCACCACTGCTTACAAACAAAGAACCATCAGCAGAAGACAACCGAAATCCGTCTTCAGTCAATCCTTCCACACTTCCTTTACCAATTACCACATCTCCTTTTTTCTCCTTATCAGAAACAACGATAGGAAGTTGAGTAGAAGTAATACGCTTTACAAAATCCTGCAACAAATCAGCCGCCTGCATATTTACATCATTCTTATCGGCTACAACAATACGGGATTGCGGCTTACCATCTTTTACCAATGTCATTTGTGCATGTAAAGATGTAAACGCGCAAAACAAAGATAATATCCATACGATATTATACTTTCTTTTCGTGTTCATCATATTTTTACGTTTTTATAGGGTTAAAAATTATCCTCTCTTTGAAAAATGAGCGCAATATTCGTAATAAATTCTGACATACACAAACTACATATCCCAGAACAAAGAATATATTAATGTTGAAAGAAAGACAAACTAATCTTAATAAGCCATATTTTAATTAATTCATATATGTGATTCAATCAATTCACAAATGTGATTTAATCAGATTACAAATATGAATCAATTAATTCACCAATATGATTTAATTAGTTTGTTACCAAAAGCAGATAAAATACAAAGGAGAACTCCGTTAAATATCATTTATTTGTCATCTGTCAAGGACTTATTCAATATTTATTACTATTTATTCGAAATAAGAATATTTATCTTTTCATTTATCAACAAATATCAAATAACAGCTTATTAATTAAAGAAAATTACACAAATTCATATTATTATTTGGATAACTGCAAAATAATATTTACTTTTGCGACATGTTAAAACTAATTTTTTTGAAATTAAAGAGAGGTCAAACAATATATTTTATAAAATCATAGCAGAAAAATCAATCAACAAATATTATTAAACAAAAAAATCTATTGTATGAGAAAGTACTTATTTCTAATTGTACTATTCTGTATTGGAACATGTACAAGTGTGCTTTGGGCTCAGCAAAAGGTGAGTGGAACTGTAACGGATAAAGAAGAAAACTTACCGCTGATCGGCTGTAACGTAATGGAAAAAGGAACAACCAATGGCACAATTACCGACTTAGACGGAAAATACACATTGGAAGTTTCAGAAAATGCTGTTTTGGAATTTTCTTACATTGGCTATGCCACAAAAACAGAAACAGTAAATGGACGCTCAGAAATCAATGTAGACATGTTTTCTGACAGCCAGAAAATTGAAGAAGTGGTTGTAACAGCCATGGGTATTCAAAGAAAAGCTAAATCATTGACTTATGCAACCCAGCAGGTTAGCAACCAAGAGTTGACACGTGCTAAGGACGCGAACATGATCAATGCTTTGCAAGGTAAAGCTGCAGGTTTGACGATCACACCGAATGCTTCTGGTGCCGGTGGATCTTCTAAAATTGTGCTCCGTGGTAACAAATCAGCTTATGGTAATAACCAACCGCTTATTGTTATTGATGGTGTTCCGATGAATAACCCTCAAACAACTCAGTTCTCTAACGAGTTTGAAGGACGTGACGGTGGTGATGCGTTGTCAAACTTGAACCCGGATGATATCGCTAGCATGAACGTATTGAAAGGAGCTTCTGCAGCAGCTTTGTATGGTAGTATGGCGGCTAACGGTGTGATCATGATCACAACTAAAAAAGGTAGAGACGGTGCTGCCCGCGTCGATTTCTCTTCAAACATCACATTAGAAACTCCTATTGCCTTACCTAAATTACAGGGACGCTATGGTGCAGCTCTTACTGGTGATCAATTAAGCGACAGAAGCTGGGGAGAACGGATAAACGATAATGATGATATCGTAAATGACCGAGTAAAAGATTTCTACAGAACTGGTTCTACATACATCAACTCTGTGACTATCAATGGTGGTACTGAAAAAGTACAAAGTTTCTTGTCGTATGCAAATACAACAGCTTTAGGTATTATGCCTACGAATGATTTCCAACGTCATAACATGACTGCTCGTGAAACATTTAATTTGTTCAACGGTCGTTTAACATTAGATGGTTCCGTATCATATATTACCCAGAAAGGAACAAACCGTCCTGGTGGTGGTCCGTACAGAAACCCGCTAGCTGGTTTATATACATTCCCTGCTAATGGCGATTGGGACTATTACAAAAACAATTATGAAGTATTCAGTGAAGCTCGTAACTTAATGGCTCACAATTGGTATATTGGAGACAACGACTTCTCTGCCAACCCGTATTGGGTACTTAATCGTATGGAATCAACAGAACGTCGTGACCGTGTCATGGCTTCCGTTTCTGCCAAATTAAAAATCACAGACTGGTTAAATATCCAAGGTCGTTTAAGTTTGGATAATACTTTCGATAAATACGAACGTAAAATCTACGCAACAACAACTGAAACTTGGGCTCCTGGTGGAAATGGTCGTTATATCCTGGAACGCTTTGAATCCAACCAGCTATACGGAGATGTAATGGCTAACTTCAACAAAAACTGGAATGAAACATGGGAATTAAACGCATCTTTAGGTGCAAGTTTCCTTGACAATCAAATTAAGAATACAAAATTGGATAGTGATAAATATGGTTTGATGGAAGCTAACTTCTTCGTTCCTGAAAACATCAACGGAAACGGAAACCAGCGTACTTCAAATCCTCACAAACGTTTAAACTCTGTTTTCGGAACCGTACAGGTTGGTTATAAAGGTTTGGTTTACTTGGATATTACAGGAAGAAATGACTGGTCATCTGCTTTGGCTTATACCAACAACATGTCTTATTTCTATCCGTCATTCGGTTTGACAGGTCTGTTGAACGAAATGATTCCGATGTCAGAAAAGATCAACTTATTAAAAGTTCGTGCTTCTTATTCTATCGTAGGTAATGACGTGCCAGCTTACATCACTTATCCGATGGACGGTATCAACTTAGGAGGTTTGGAACCCAACACAAGCGAACCATTCTCTGAAATGAAACCGGAAAAGATGCATTCAATGGAATTCGGTGTTGACTTGACAATGTTTGATAATCGTTTGAACTTCGATGTTACTTATTATAAGACAAACAACAAGAACCAATACTTCTCAATCGGTTCTCCGGTAGCATCAGGATTCAGCAGCTATTATGTAAATGCAGGTAATATCGAAAACCAAGGATTTGAATCTACAATCAGTTATCGTTGGGACTTCTCTGAAGACTGGAGTTGGAAACCTGAATTCAACATTTCTTATAATAAGAATAAGGTCATGGATTTACCTGAACAGTTGAAAGACGGTGTTGAACTTGGCGGTGGTGGTGGAGTATCATTCCGCTTAGTAGAAGGTGGATCTTTCGGTGACATCTATGCAAAAGTTGCCAAACGTAACGAAGACGGTTCATTCGCTTTGGATGCAAACGGAAATATCCAAATCACAACAGACCGTGAATTGATCGGAAATGTTAACCCTGACTGGCAATTAGGCTTTGGTAATACATTTACTTACAAAGACTTCAGCTTATATTTCTTGTTCGACGGAAAGATCGGTGGAAATATCATCAGCCAGACTCAGTCTTTGTTAGACTCTTACGGAGTAACAGAAGTAACAGCCGACGCACGGGATAATGGTGGTGTAGATTTAGGAAATGGTCAGAAAATGGATGCACAACAATTCTATATTGCAACATCTGGAAAAGAAGGTGCAAAAGATCTGTATTGTTATTCAGCTACAAACTTCAGATTGCGTGAATTATCATTCGGCTATACATTCCGCAACTTGTTAGGAGCTTCCAAGAACTTGAATCTTTCATTGGTTGGACGTAACTTATTCTTCATCTATAAAGATGCACCTTGTGACCCGGATATGTCAATGTCAACACACAACGGTTGGAAAGGATTTGATTCATTTGGATTACCAGCAACAAGAAGCTTTGGTATTAATGCGAAAGTAACATTCTAATTTAATCAGAAAGAATAATTTCTAAATATGACAAATAAAATGAAACATATAAAGTTTGCATTACCTCTATTAGCCATATCCCTCTTAGGTACAACAGCTTGTACAGGTAATTTTGAAGACATCAATAAGGATCCGAATGGACTTGAAGAAACGCAGGTGAATGTAGCTTCACGTTTCAACCAACCAATAACATCTGTTTATTGTAACTATCAAAACAGAAACTACGAATACCAATTGATCCAAAACTTGAATGCAGATATGTATTCAGGTTATATGGCAACAGGAACGGCATTTAATGGTAACTCCAACAATTCAACCTACGTATTACAAGATGGTTGGAACGAGCAACCTCTTAAATCCGGAATGTTGTATATCATGAAACCTATCAGTATCATTTTAAAATCTACTGAAGCAAAAGATTATACAGCCATTGCCAAAATCATCCGAGTTGCAGGAATCCACAAAGTAGTAGATATCTATGGACCAACTCCGTATTCACAGGCTATGCAAGGTGGTGCATCTGTTCCTTATGATGATGTAGAGACTCTTTACACAACATTTTTAAGTGAATTGGAAGAAGCTGTTAATGATCTGACAACTCTTGTTGATTCAGGAGAAGCAGAAAGTAGTCGTTTAGCAGCCTTCGATAAAGTATGTGGACAAGATTTCAAACAATGGATTCGCTTCGCCAATACATTACGTTTGCGTTTGGCAATGCGTATGGCAGTCGTAAAACCAGACTTGGCTAAATCAACTGCAGAAGCTGCCGTTAACCATAAATATGGTGTATTAGTAGCAGGCAATCCTAATGTTGAATTAATCGATGCAACACTTCAGAACCCGTTGAATGAAGTATCATTGGGATACAATGATATGCGAGTTGGAGCATCACTGGTTAGTATTTTGGAAGGTTATGAGGATCCTCGTTTGCCTATTTACGTAAAAACGGTAGGATGGTTCAAAGATCAGAATGGTAAAGCTTCTGATATTGTAGACAAAAATGGTAAACCGACTAACAGTATTGGAAAATATATTGGTATTCGCCAAGGAACTATTGTTGATAGTAAAGACAACTATCAGGTATTCTCTACCATGAACATGTCTACTGAAACTAAATTGTCTGATTACACAGGTAACAATACACAATTATCTAACCATTTGCCTTGGATGAAAGTAGCTGAAGCTTATTTCTTACGTGCAGAAGGTGCTTTACGCGGCTGGAACATGGGTGGAACTGCAAAAGATCTATATGAACAAGGAATTAAAGTTTCTTTCGATGATTACGCAATCTCAGCAGAAGCCTATTCAGCTTACATCAACAATGCAACCGGCGTAGGTAAAGATTATGTCGATCCGCATAACCCGGACAATAATCATGCTGGTGTTGATAAATGTACAGTGAAATGGGATGAAGGCGCTTCAAATGAAGAAAAACTTCATAAAATCATCAATCAAAAATGGTTAGCCATGTATCCTGACGGTCAAGAAGCATGGAGCGAATTCCGTCGTACTGGTTATCCGAAATTATTCCCTGTTGTAAACAATATGAGTAGCGGTGATTGGACAATTCCTCAAGGAGAATTCATCAAACGTTTACCATTTGCTAAATGTGACAGAGATAATAATGCTGATGCTGTTAAAGAAGCAACTCAGTTATTAGGTGGTCCAGATAGTCCGGCTACTCGCATTTGGTGGGATACTGGAAAGAACTTCTAAAATCATTTTAGTCCACAAATAAATCAATACCCAAGGTTACAAAAGTAATCTTGGGTATTTTTTATGACCTAACCAGACTCCAATTTGATTAAATGGAATAAGAGAATACCCAAGTCGGAATTAACAAAAATTACACTTCAAATACTATTATCTCCAAATAGGGAACATCTCATATCAAAGTTCTCTAATAGAATAAAATACTTCCCATTACAATTTGATTAGTTGCCAATGCATATAAACACTATTATTCATTGTAAATCAATGCATTTCTATTTTTAAATTCATTTTTATATTCCCAACTATTTCTTCATTTAATTTAAATTAAATTCTAATTCTACATATATTTTTCATATTTTACAAGCTATAAATTGCTTATTACGACAAAAAATCTATATCTTTGCTACATGCTAATAAATTAATTAGAAAAAAGCTCATATATATTAACCATTTTTAAACGAAATGCCTATGTAGTAGAAAAAGATTTAACGCGTATGGATTACTATATCCATCTGATTCATCCTAAAACAAAAAATTTAAAACATTTATTTAACTCCAAAAATCGATTTTTCATGAGAAAGTCAATTATCCTATTTATGACATTCTTTTTGTGCATAGTAGGTTATGCACAAAAGCGAACGATTAGCGGTACAGTTACAGATAAAGATTTAAAAGAACCGCTGATTGGCGTAAATGTACTTCTAAAAGGTACTACAACAGGAACTGTTACTGATATGGATGGTAATTATACCATCGATGTAGAAGGGAACGGTACACTTGTATTTTCGTATGTTAGTATGAAAACCGTTGAAGAATCCATTAACGGCCGTTCTACAATTAATGTAGAGATGTCTTCTGATTCAGAAGCGCTGGAAGAAGTGGTTGTAACAGCCATGGGTATTAAGCGTGAATCTAAGACCCTGACTTATTCAGCACAAACCGTAGGTGGCAAAGATTTGAATGAAATCAAGAACGTAAACATGATCAACTCCTTACAAGGTAAGAGTGCAGGTTTACAGATTACTCCGAACTCAACAGGTGCCGGTGGTTCTTCAAAGATCCTGTTCCGCGGTAATAAGTCAATTAGTGGTAGTAACCAACCGTTGATCGTTGTAGATGGTGTTCCTATGATGATGAACGTCTCTACAGCTCAAACAACTATGGCTTATGGTGGTGAACGTGATGGAGGTGATGCCATGTCAACCATTAACCCTGATGATATCGCCCAGATTACCTTGTTGAAAGGTGCATCAGCAGCCGCTTTGTATGGTGCAGTTGCAGCCAACGGTGCCATCATGATCACAACAAAATCAGCACAATCAGGAAAAGTTTCCATCAATGTATCAAGTAATACAACTGTTGAAACGCCAATGGTATTACCGAAATTCCAAAATACATATGGTGTAAGTAACGAAGGTACATTCAGTTGGGGTGATAAATTGGCGTCTCCGGCTCCTAATTATGCGAAAGAATTCTATCAGCCGGGTTATACAACCAACAACTCTATCGCCTTATCTGGTGGAAATGAAAATATCTCTTCTTACTTTTCTTACGCAAACGTGTCATCAAATGGTATCGTACCAGAAAATGATTATATGAGTCACAACTTGATGGCAAAGGTTGGCTTTAACTTGTGGAAAAAAATCCATGTAGACGTATCTGCTCGTTACAACAACCAGCATATCGAAAACCAGCCGGCTGCCGGTTATCTGAGTAACCCAATCACAGGTGCATATCTGTTCCCTAGAGGCGAAGATTGGGATTATTACAAGAATAACTATGAAATTTATGATGGTACACGCAATATCAATGTACACAACTGGACCAATACACTTCAGGAACAGTTTACGAATCCATACTGGATGCTAAACCGTCAGAAACCGGTAACTGATCGTAACCGTTATGAATTTGGTGGTAGCGTTAAATACGATATCCTCGAAGGCTTATCAGTAACAGGGCGTTTACGTTATGAACGTGGTGAAGAACAATGGACATTGAATGAATATGCCTCAAGTACAGCAAACCGTAACTTGCTGGGAACTTTAAAAGACACACGTACATTCAGTGATCAGACATATGCAGACTTGTTAGCACAATACAATAAAACATGGAATGATACCTATTCATTATCTGTAACAGCTGGTGGTAGCTATCAGAAGACTGAAAGAACAAGTTCAGAAATCATTGGTTGGGGTGATAAAGTTTACTCAGTAAATAACGGTGTTGTTACTCCAGGAGCTTACTTCCCGAACGTTTTCAATCCCAAAAACTACTATACAGTACAAACAACATTCTCAAGAGAAAGAAAACGCTTGAATTCTGTATTCGCTACAGCACAATTTGGCTACAAAGAAGGTTTATTTGTTGATATCAGTGGACGTAACGACTGGTCTTCATCTTTAGCATTTACAGATGGCGTATCATTCTTCTATCCTTCATTTGGTGTCAGTGCTTTGTTAGACAAGTTTGTTGATTTCGGTCAAAATGTAGATTTGTTCAAATTACGTGCTACTTACTCTATCGTAGGTAACGACGTACCTATCGGTGTAACAAACGAACTTTATAACTTCGGCGAAACAGCCGGCTCTATCGCTCCTCCTGAAAGTTCCTCATTCCGCACATTGAAACCGGAAAAAACAAATTCTTTGGAAGTTGGTTTTGATGGAACATTCTTCCAGAACCGTTTTAATGTTAATTTGACTTACTATAAGACAAATACAAAGAACCAATACTTCAATATCTCAGCTCCATGGGAAACAGGTCTGAGAAACCGCTATATCAATGCTGGTAACGTAGAAAACCAGGGATTTGAAATTAGTTTAGGTTGGTACAATCAGTTCACAAATGACTTCAGTTGGAGCACAAACTTCAATTTCTCTTACAATAACAACAAAATTATCGAATTATCTGAGGAATTACCTGAATGGACATTGGCTAGTTACTGTACTGGAGCTAAAATCATCTTGAAAGAAGGTGGACATTTCGGAGACTTGTATGTTCGTGACTTTGAACGTGACGAAAATGGCGCTCCTGTAAAAGGAGAAAATGGCGCTCCTGTTTTAGGTGGTACAGATAATGACGATTTGGTTTATGTAGGCGATATGAACGCTAAAGTAAACATGGGATGGACTAACACATTCCACTACAAAGATTTCACTTTATCTTTCTTGATCGATGCCAAAGTAGGTGGTAAAGTATTCTCTATGACAGAAGCAACATTAGACGGTTGGGGCGTTTCAGAACGTTCAGGAGCTGCTCGTGATGCCGGAGAAGTTGTCGTTGACGGTGTATCTTTTGATCCGCAACTTTACTACTCAACAACAGGAGGTACAAGTTATAACTCAAATATCTTGACATCACAATATGTATATGACGCAACTAACGTTCGTCTGCGTGAATTATCATTCGGTTATACTTTCCGTAACCTGTTTGGTGCAGGCAAAAACCTAAATGCGTCTATTATTGGCCGTAACTTATTCTTCTTCTACAAAGATGCCCCGATGGATCCGGATGTAGCAGCTGCAACTGGTAACGGCTGGCAAGGTGTTGATATGTTTGCATTACCAACATCTCGTAGCTTTGGATTAAACTTAAAACTTAACTTCTAAATCTTTGAGGAATATCGTATGAAACTAAATAAACTTTTAAAATATACAGCAGTATCAGCTCTGACTTTGGCAACAGGTGTAATGACCGTCGGCTGTACAGATAATTTTGAAGAGTTGAATACAGACCAGTATGAATTGGATCCAGATGCACTTCCGTTCTCTGCTCAGTTTCAAGAACCGATGTCTTATGTTTATGCCCCACAACAAAACTTATTTCAGTATTGTTTCAGCTTAAATATAGACTTGTTCAGTGGCTACTTCATGACCCCGCATAACTTCAATGGTTCTGGTAACGTCGATTATGCTTTGAATCGTGGTTTCTGTGGAGGTATGTACGAGAACGTTTATCTGCATATCTTCAACAACACCCGTCGCTTGATTACATCTTGCGAAGAACAAGGCTTTACAGATTATGCAGGTATGATGCGCATCATTCAGGCCTATGCCATTCAGATGCTAACAGATGTTTATGGTCCGGTTTCTTATACATCAGCGATTGAAGATCCAACCAACGGTGCTTCCTTCTACTATGACAAACAGGAAGACATTTACAATTCGATGTTCGCTTTATTGGATGAAGCAATTAAGAACTTCCAGAATCCAACTTCAGATTTAGCTTCTAGACAGTCTTTCGACTTTTGGTGTAATGGTGATCTGGACTTATGGATCAAGGTTGCTAATCAGTTAAAGTTACGTATGGCTATGCGAATTGTAAAAGCCAATCCTACATTAGCTAAACAAAAGGCAGAAGAGGCAGCTCAAGCTGGCGTATTAACTCAGGATATCTTGATTAATCAAGGTTTCAGCAATGAACAAACTCGTATGTTTGAATGGGGTGACTCTGGTATGAATGCTAATTTGATCACTATCATGGAAGGTTATAACGACCCTCGTCTTCCATTATATGTAACCAAAAACCAAGCAGACGTAACTTGCGAAGATGGCTCAACAATCGCATCAGGAACAAAATATTTAGGTATCCGTGGAGGTTGTAACTTACCAGCCAAACCTAATCAATGGGGTAACTTCTCAAAAATCGTTTGCTCTTATACAACAGCATTCCCAGTCATGAAAGCAGCAGAAGGTTACTTCTTAAGAGCAGAAGGTATTCTTCGTGGTTGGAACATGGGTGGTGGTACCGCTCAACAATGGTATGAAGATGGTATCCGTACATCCATCAAAAATGAGGTTGCTTATAAAGGCATTGAAGTTCTTGCCGGAGTTACTTCCGTTTCAGATGCTGAAATTGATGCATACATTAATGGAACAACTTTACAAGAAGATTTTGTTGATCCCGTCGACAGTCAAAATAGTATTAAAGCTCAAAATGATGTTTGTGTTAAATGGGATGAAGGAGCTTCTAATGAACAAAAATTACAACGTATCATTATTCAGAAGTGGATTGCAAACTTCCCTATCTCATGCGAAGGCTGGGCTGAATATCGCCGTACAGGTTATCCAAAATTCTTCCCTAATCGTGTTAATTTAAGTAATGGAACAATTGATACAGACGAGCAGATTCGCCGTCTGATTTATTCAGATAACGAAATCAATACAAACAATGCAGAATTACAAAAAGGCATTGAACTTCTGAATCAAGAAAATTCAAGCTCAAAATTCACTGGAGATATTGGAGGAACTCGAGTTTGGTGGGATAAAGCAAATATTGGTAATTTCTAATTCTACAGAATTAAACTCTTAAAATACCAATAACCATTAAGGCATGTCAGGAATTCTGGCATGCCTTTCTTATTAAAAGGCAATCTAAAACTGAATATATTCATGTATCAAAATACTAATACAATTTAAGCTATAAAAAAAGGAGAACACAATTAAATTGTGCTCTCCTCAAAAGGTTTCTATAATTTCATGTAAAACGACCGAAACCTTTTCCTCTTCATAGTCAGGGACTTGATTTGATATAATAAAATAAATAAACTCAATTTAAAACTAAATTCATTATAACCAATTATTTATTCGCTAAGCACCAGCATAAAGAATTCATTTAACGTTCTTATGAATCTAAGGCTATTAAATAAATGGTGGCCTTGAATACAGCCACCATTTCATAGTTAACGTACTGGCCTTATTTTATGTTACAAATATAAAAATAAATTTTCATACGACAAACATATATAATAAAAATTGATTATTTTAATATGAATCAACATCACAGTATATCAAAGATCTTTACAACGTGATAAAAACAATACTATCGGCGTATTATTTCAATATAATTTCACTAACCACTATTAATAATTTGGTTAACAAAATATTTCATCAAGTAATCAAGTTAAAATGGTTATTTTAAACCGTCATCATCTTCACATTGCAAATATATGAATTAAATTTTAAATCGCAATATTTTTATAGCAAAATTCATTTATTTTTATCCATTTAGGAAATAAACAATCATAAAAAGAATCATATATATCTACTGGACTAGCTATACAAAAAAAGGTGATTAGCCCAAAGACCAATCACCTTCAAAAATCTTACTAATCATAGCTATAGGCTTATTAGCAAAATCGGTCTTTTTCATAGCTAGGTTTTCAACTTCAATAAAAAGTTTCACATAACTCTTTTTGCAAATATAGAAATATACTTCTAAATAACAAACTTTTCAAGGATAAATTTAGATTATCTCATATTCTATTCATACCATCAGTTAATCCATTTATAGGATCAACGTAAAAATATGAGGGGTAAATTCGATAAAATCGTATCTTTGACAACAACGAATCATTATCAGTTATGGAAACCAACGGTTATCGTCTCCTTCTTCCGGAAGGGAC
>OGYZ01000210.1_pt1 | contig 53733 bp, 44 predicted proteins | sample 1576681 | NCBI WGS metagenome assembly OGYZ01 (sample SAMEA3541480, study PRJEB24748) | human gut metagenome | biome: human gut; feature: human-associated habitat; material: faeces | place: China | collected 2012 | reverse complement strand
GCGGTAGGACAAGTTTCTGGAATCTTCCAGAATGTGTCAAAAGCTCTAAAATGATCAATTCTTACCATGTCGTAACAGCGATTCATCCAGCTCATACGATTGCACCAGAAAAGATATCCATTTTTTTCCTGGGCATTAAAATCATAAATTGGCATTCCCCAACGTTGTCCAGTTTCACTAAAATAATCCGGTGGACAACCCGCAATATATTCTGGTTTTCCTTCTTCATCCAACAAGAAAGCTTCACGATTACACCATACATCCGCACTGTCTAAATCGACATAGAATGGTATATCTCCCATAATTTTTAGATTTCTTGCGTGTGCATACATTTGAATTTCATCCAATTGTTTATAGAAAATAAACTGTAAAAATTCGATATAAAAAAGCCATTGCCGCCATGCTGCAGGAGAAGGCCGCCGACACGCTGGATAAAGTCCTGTTTGAGCTGAGCAGCCAGATGAAGAACGCCTACTCCCGCTCGGACGCCTAATGTAAACCAGCCGGAGCACCAAAACCGGTCACGACCGGTCGCATAAATGCAAAAGCTCTTGTATCCAAGGTATTGGAAACTCTGCACAAAAATGATGAAAATTCTTTGTGAGCGAAAATGACTGAAACTGATTGATTTTGACAAGATTTTTGCTATAATAAAGATGCAAACAACCAAAACACGCCAATACCGCGCAGAAACGGTCAGGCGTGAGAAGGAAAGAAGGAAAAACACCATGCTGGCAGAGGAACGTTTTGCACTGATCTTAGAACAGCTGAACGAGAAACGCACCGTGACGGTGCAGCAGCTGTGCGAGGCACTGCACACCAGCGAATCCACCATCCGGCGCGATTTGACCGAGCTGGACCGGCAGGGAAGGCTGACCAAGGTGCACGGGGGAGCTACCCTGCCGGACAGCCGCTTTCTGGCAGACGAGCCCACCATGGAAGCCAAGGAGACACTGGCTGTGGCAGAAAAGCGCAGCATTGCCGCAGTTGCCGCAGCACTTATCACTGCCGAGGATTTTGTGTTCATTGACGCAGGCACTACCACGCTGGAACTGGTGCGGGCGCTGACGGGTGCGGCGCTCAAGGCCACCTATGTGACCAACGGCGTGGCGCACGCCCGGCTGCTGGCGCAGAAGGGCTGTCGGGTGTATCTTCCCGGCGGGCTGCTGCGCCCTCAGACCGAAGCCATCGTGGGCGCTCCGGCAGTCAGCAGCATCCAGCAGCCTTTTCGTATTCCAGAAGACAGTCCATAACGCCCTGGAGGAAGATATTTTCTCCTTCTTCACATTTCGGGTAGAAGGGGCGGGCAGGGAGAAGGATAGAAAAAGGCATTTCTTTGCGGATATGGGAGGCGGTTTTCATCTTTTCTGCCAGCGGTCCTCTGGCGAAGGCAAGGAGGGAGGACAGGGGGCTGGGGTTTCTCTTTTGAGAGAGAAGGATTTTCCCTTCCTCTTCGGTGAAAACCTTCTCTTCTACCAGCTGATGCAGGGCGGCCTCCAGGGATTCTGCATCGGCTGGAAGGGTGGTGAAGTCTATCATTTCCATGGCCTTATGCATGAGGGTGCCAAAAGAGGTGCCCTGGTATTTCGTTTCATCGCCTGAGAGGAAGAGGGGCGGCGCCGCATAGTCTGCGTCCAGACTGTCCCCTTCGTCTGCCAGTATCACCGAAGGCTGTGGCGGCTCATCGCTTGCTGCATATTCCGCCAGCTCCCTGAGGTGCACGGCGGCAGTGGCAGTGAGCTTGGCCGGCGTTTCGAGGGCACCGCGCCAGGGGTAGGTCCAGGAGAGCTGGGGGCCCATCCAGTCCGGCGCCTTGGCTGGAAGGTGATTGAGAAAATGGGAAAGCTCTGTTTTTTCTTCCCGATTTTCTTCCTTTGGCGACGGAAGGAGGCTATCCTTTCCGTTTATAGGGGAAGACTCTTTTTCGTCTTCTGTGAGAAGGTCCATCTGGCTGGTGATGGAAAAGGAAAAGCGCGAGTGGTCCAAAGGGGCGTCGTTCCGATAGGAAGGGATTTTTCCCACCCTCTCCCAGGCATCTTTCATGGTGCGGTGCCGCAGGGCGGCGGGCATGATCCAGTCCAGAAAGGATTTAGCGTTGGCTGTAAGGTGGGCAGGCAGGGGAGAAAGGGCCTCACCGGATCCGGCAGAGGAAAGGGACGTGGTCCAGCGGTCCAGGTCCGAGGCCGCGTCTTTCAGGACCGCTGTAACGAAGAGCTTGTCCCGGGCCCTTGTCATGGCCACATAGAGAAGGCGGGCTTCCTCGGCCAGATTTTCTCTGCGGGACGCTTCCCTGAGGGCATACCAGTACAGGCTGGGCCAGCGGACTCTGTTCTTTTTGTCGTAGTACTGGATGCCAAGGCCCAGGTCTTTATGACAAATCGCAGTCTGCCAGGTATCCCGCAGGTTGAATTCTTTCCGGGCATCTGCCAGAAAGACCACGGGAAATTCAAGGCCCTTGCTCTTGTGGATGGTCATAATGTGGACAGAGTCGGGCATGGCGGAAACGGCCAGGGCTTTGAAAGATTTCTTTTCCTTTTTCAGTCTGGACAGATAGTTCAGGAAGGAGTAGAGCCCGCTTTGTGGGGCGCTGTCCCGCTCCAGAGCCAGATGATAGAAGGAGAGGATATGTCCTGCCCGCCAGGCGCCGCCGGAAAGGCCGGATACATAGGTGAGGTAGTCCGTATCTCCCAGTATACGGCGCAGCAGCGGCGCTGTGCCGTCCTGCATGCCGTTTTCCCGCCAGTCACGGTAATGGTGGAGGAATCGGTGGAGCTTCTCTTCCTTTTCTTCCGAAAGGACCGATGATGTAAGAACGGGCCAGAGGTTCGTCTCTCCCTGACGTACCTTTTCCAGATAAAGGAGGGAAAGGTCCTTTTCGTCCAGCCCTGCGAAGAAGGAGCGTAGCACTGCTGCCAGGGCCAGGTCCTGCCGGGGATTGTCCAGAATCTTTAAAAGGGCCCACAGGACTTCCACTTCGCTGTTTTCCATGAAATCTTCTTCCTTATCGGAAACGGCGGGAATGTGATTTTCTTCCAGCACCTTCATGAGCTGGGGCCCTTTTCCGGCAATGGAACGAAGAAGGATGACAATATCCCCGTATTTTATGGGCCGGAAGGTGCCGTTTTTTTCCATCACCATGCCGCCGTCCATGATTTCATGGATGCGGCGGGCTATGAGGCGTCCTTCCAGCGCTATATTTTCCATGTCCCTCACATCTTCGGACACCTCCGCATCTTTGAGGCCCTCCCTGTCGATGAGGTCGATGGAAACGCTGCCGCCCACATAGGACAGGGGCCTTTCTTCTTCGTGGCGGCCGGCATAGAGGGCTTCCGCATCTCCGTAGTCCAGCTCCAGGGATTTGGCTGTCATGATCTGTCGGAAAATGAAATTGATGGACGAAAGAATGGCGGCGTCGCTTCGGAAATTGCGGTTCAGGTCGATTCGATGGGAAGGGGCGTCTTTATCCAGGGAATAGGTGTGGTATTTCTCAAGAAAAATGGTGGGATCCGCCTGGCGGAAGCGGTAAATGCTCTGCTTGATGTCGCCCACCATGAAGCGGCTGCTGCCCTTGGATACCAGGGCGGTAATGAGTTCCTGCACGCCGTTGGTGTCCTGGTATTCATCAATCATCACTTCCTTGAACCGGCTGCGGATGGACAAGGCGGCGGCAGAAGGGAAAAGGGCCGCTTTTTCCGGCGTGAAATGAGGATTGTCCCTGTCCAGAAGGATGTCCAGGGCGTAATGCTCCATGTCATTGAAATCCATGAGGCCTTCCTGCTTCTTCCTGGTCCTGAGGGCGGCAGAAAAATCCAGGGCCAGACGGGAAAGGACGGTGACTGTGGGAAGCATGGCTGCCGTTTCAGAAATCCATTGCTTTTCCGGTATCTGGGCAAAGGGGGCAATTTCCTTCTGCCACAGCTTTTTGGCGCCCTCCCGAAGGGTCTTGATGGTTTCCACCTCCGGCGATTTGGTGAAATCGGCGGGTTTGGCAAAATGGTAGGCTTCCGCCTGGGCCTTGCTCATACTTTTCAGCCGGTCAAAGGTAAAAGAAGGCAGGGAAAACCAGTCCTTCCAGCTTTTCATGGCAGAAAGGGTAGAAAAATAGGCATATTCATTGCCCAGCTGGGTACCGTATACTGCCTGGGCGGCAGGGCTCATTTCCATGATGGAAAATATCTGGCGATAGGAGTCCATAATCTTTTCGGAAAGAGACATGAGTTTTTCCAGTACCGGCCGGTCCCAGGCAAGGTCATCCATGGAGGCCTTTTCCGGAATGCGGTAGTGGGAGGGAAGGCGGCGGATCCAGTCCTCCGGAAAGGGGAGGGAGGAGGCGAAATGGAAGATGCGGAGCACCATATCCTTTAAGGCCCGGTCCTGGTAGCGGTCGGCAAAAAGGTCGACGGTGTCAAGGAAATGGACATCTCCCTTTTCATACCATTTCTCCAGTACTGAGGACAGTACGTCATCTTCCAGCAGGAATTCCTCATTTTCGTCGGAAATAATCCTTGTTTTCGGGTCCAGGTCCAGAAGGTAGAAATACTGGCGGATAATGGACTGGAAATAAGAATCCAGCGTAGAAATCTGGGCGCTTCCCAGGAGGGAAATCTGTTTTTCCAAATGGCGGATCCGCCCTTCATCATCTGCCTCGTCGGCTTCCTTCAAGGCGTCGGACAAAGCCTGGGAAATACGGGCTTTCATTTCGCTGGCGGCGGCTTTCGTGAAGGTAAGCACCAGAAGCTCATTAATATCCGTATGGTTTGCAGGATCCTTGACCAGACGGGCAATCCGTTCCGTAAGGACCGCTGTTTTTCCGCTGCCGGCGGCAGCAGAAAGAAGAAGATTCTTCCCTCTCACCGAAAGGGCTTCTTCCTGTTCTTTTGTCCAGTGGTTACTCATGGTATTTCTCCTTTCAGTGAGGCCATAGTGTGCTGATGTATTCGTGTGCTGGTGGGACAGTGGGAGAGTGAGGGGGCTGTCGGCTTCCGGCTCCCGGCTCCACGCCGGCTGGTATTTACTAACTTTTGTGTCACTATCGGCAGGTGCTGACGTTCAGGATGACAGGTGGGAGGCGGGGAGGAAAGCGTAACGCAGGCTCCTTCCCGCAGACCGGTATTTACTACCGATTGTCTCATATGCTTCGAGTACCGAGATTCTTCGCTTCGCTCAGAATGACGAGCCCGGCGGGAAAGGGGCCGCGAAGCGGCATACATATTCATCGCCGAAGGCGATACCCCCCTCTGAACCCTTTGAACCGACACGCCCATCAGGGCGTGTCAAATGGCGATACCACCACCCTCGGAGGCGAAGGCCAATGATGCCCCTTGAGCGAAGCGAACACAACCTGCTGCGGAGCGGCCATAACCTTCGGGGCCGCCGGCACCGTCAACCTTCCCCTTTTGAACCCTCTGAACTCTCTGGTCCCTGGGGTTTCTCCATTGCCCTTTCCGCCAGCTGTTTTTTCAGTTCCCTGTCAGTGGGAAGATTGACATAGTCGTAGCTTTCTCCTTCACCTTTTGGATCGAAGCGGCAGATGGCATGGAAGGGGCAGTAGGTGCAGGGCACCTGGTTTTTGTATCGTACCGGACGGATGGGGATATGGCCTTTTTCCATGTGATGATAGATTTCCAGCAGTTTTCTTTTCACTATGGTGAGAAGATTTTGGAAATCTTCGGCAGACAAAGTGGAGGCGGTCTGGGTGAGAGTGCCTTTCCCTGACAATTTGACAGGGAGGAAGGAGTCCTCCTCTCCGGCGGCACCATCGAGGCGGCGCAGGATATCGGTGTCGGAAAGAATCCAGCCGGAGGTATACTCCTTATCTTTCAGCGGCGGCTTTCCCCCAGGCGGCACGGCAGGAAGGCTCTTCACATCGCCGGACAGGTAGATGTACATGAGGGCGGCGGGAAGAAGGCCTCCGCCCCCTTCTTCTTCCACGTCCAAAAGGTAGGTGAGAAGCTGCAGTTTCAGCCCTGCCACTGCTTCCTGGAGCGTGGCGGTGGTATGGCCGGTTTTGTAGTCGAAAATGGCCACGGCCTCCCCAGAGCTGTCGATGCGGTCGATTTTGCCGTTCAGGGTAAACGTATCCTTTTCGCCGGAAAGATGGAGGTAGAATTCCTTTTCCAGCGCCTTTGTGTCAAAGGTGCTGTTCTGACTCCATTTGCGGAGGGATGTAAGGGAGCGGCGGAAGGTTTCGTTCAGCGCCTTTTCCGTATAACGGGAGGCGCCGTCGGCGTGGAGGGCACCGTAGCGGACCTTGGGGGCCAGGCGGGAGGCAATGGTTTCTGAAAGATTCTGGATATCTTCGTCCGTGGCATCCCGCCACTGCTTCTTTTCCTTTGACAGGGACTGCCCGAACTGGTGGAGCCCTGCATGAAGGTAGCTGCCGAAATCCATGGATTCCATTTCCCCTTCGTCCCGCTTGTCGATTTTAAGTCCGTAACGGACAAAGTACATGAAGGGGCAGCGGCGGTAGTTTTCAAAGCGGGTGACAGAACCGAAGAAGCGGCCCCCCGGCTTGAAAAGCTGATCCGCCAGGTCCCTGGGGAGGGGCGGCGCCTCGTTTTTGTACTGGTATCCGGAGAGGGCGTCCTTTACATCCTCTTCATAGCCATTATCCCGGGCCCAGCGGACCAGGGCTGCCCAGGGGGACCCTTCTTCGGGGATTTTTTCCCGTAGAAGGGCAGGAAGAAGGGAGAGGGCCTGCCGGGGATTGGCAAAATAGGAGCGGTCCGTTTCCCTGTCCTCCGGCGTCAGGGTGCGTTCTTCCGAGGCATAGCCCAGGCGGCGGAGCTGGGAAAGGAGGAAAGAAGGCTCCGTGTCATTGTGGTCATCGTTCACGGAAGGCATGGTCATGTACAGCACCTTCTCTGCCCTGGTGAGGGCCAGGTAGGTGAAGAACTGCTCTTTATGCACTTCCTCCAGCAGGCTTTCACCGAAAATGAGGCGGCTGTCTTTGAAAATCTTCTGCCGCTCCAGCTCGGTGAAGAAGCCTCCTTCTTCTACGCGGCGGGGGAATTCCCCTTCCACGGCGCCGGGAATGAAGACAGCTGCAGCTTCCATGGCATAGCCCCTGTCCATGCCGGTGACGGTGACATGGTCCAGGGTAGGGGGAATGGTGGAGTAGGTGAGGGCAGTGAGGCCGTCTTCGAAGATGGAGAGAAAATTTTTTTCTGAAATCTCGTCATCACCGGCGGTGTGGACGATTTCATCCAGAAGGGAAAGGATTTTCTTCCACACCTGCAGGTGAGGACGAAGGTTGGTGCGGAGCGCTTCCTTTTCATCCATGGCTGAGAGGGTGTCCGGTATCTTTTTGTCCATCATCCACTGGTAGAGGAGGCGGCAGCGGTCTTTGGACTTTGGGCTCTGGATCCATTTTTCTGCCAGTTCGTCCAGCATGGCAGTGAGGCGGGTGCGCCAGGCATTGACCTCTGTGAGCTCGGCCTGCTCTTTTTCGGAGAGAGCAGGCGGCGGTGCATCCAGATCCCGGTAGGTGCGGAATTCCCAAGGTTCGTGGTACTGCCAGGGGCGGATGCCATGGGAGAGCACATAATTCTCCAGCCGGTCTACCTCTTCCTCCTGCCATTCCGGAAGGAGAAAGGTTTTCAGCATGCGGAAAATGGTTTCCCGCTGCCAGCCGCTGTTTTTCCGGCTGCATTCAGCGGTGAGGAAACGGACCAGACTGTCCAGAAGCACCACCAGGGGATGGTTGTTCATAGGATGCTTCCGGTCGATGAATCCGGGGATTTCATAGCGCTTGAAGGACCGCTCCAATGCATCGTCATAGTCCTCCGGGTTTCGGAGAAGGACCAGAATATCCCTGAAACGGAGATGCCGGTCCCGCACCAGGGACAGAATGGTTCTGGAAATGAAATCCACTTCCTCAGCCCTGTGGGAGGCGGTGATGAGGTGAAGCCCTTCATCAGAAGCCGGGTTGGCTGCTGGAGGAAGGGGAGAATGGGCTGCCCGCCGGTTGAAGAAAAAACGGGCCATGGCTTTCAGGCGGGGAGAAGCAAAGCGGCAGTCCTCGGACAGGAGAATGGATGAAAAGTGACGCTCCTCTGCGGAAAGGAGGGAGAAAAGATGGAAGGGGCGGGCAAAATTGGGATTGACTGCCGCTTCTTCCGGCCTGTCCATCTGCAGGGTCATGGTGACTTCTTCTGCCGTGTGTAAAAGGGCGTAAACAATGTGGATTTTCTGGGGCGCCATGCCGTTGAACCCGTCAATCCATACACGGGAGGAACGGAGGGTGGTGGATTTGGGAATTTCCCGGGCCAGCAGGTCGAAAAGGCTCCCCTGGTAGTCGAAGTGGTCTTTCAGGTACCGGTGGTAGGCGCGGTAAAGGAGGGAAAGGTCCTTCATCTTCCGCCCCAGCGGCGTGTCGCCCTGGGCTGTGGCGGCGTTTTCCAGATCCTCTTCTGATACGCAGAACATATCCAGCTGATGGAAAAAGCCCGTCAGCTCTTCAGAAAAATGGGGCTGGGAAGCCGCTTTCATCATCATTTGCAGATGGTCCCTGTTTTCCTCCAGAAGACGGCGGAGAATGATCTGCTGTCCCAGCGGTGACAGGGCATCGCTCACCGGCGAATGAAGCTCCTGAAATACGCGGTAGGCCAGGCGGGAAAAACCGCACACCGTTACATTGGTAAATCCTTTGCCGGGGAAGGATTCTGCCAGCCGGTACTCTGCTGTGTATGTGCCTTGGTCAGGCACCAGAAGAAAAGCCTTCCGCTCCGGATGGCCTTCCACGTATTCCCTGATTTCCCGGCAGCATCGCTCTGTTTTTCCCGTGCCAGCGCGGCCGAATATAAAATGAAGTCCCATCAGTCTATCTCCTTTCACCCTGTAATATATTCATTATACTATGACAGATAGAAAACCGCAGGAAGAAAAGGGCAGGCCCAGGGGATATCAAAGTCCCATGATATCCACGAGCACTGGAATATCTGAAACTGTTTACTTTCCGTCATTTTGTGATACAATAGGATTACTTCGTTGTCGTAATAATAATGAAAGGTATGCTATGTCGGAAAATAAAATCTGGACCCGGGAATTCGTGGGAATGGGACTCACGAATTTCTTTTATTTTATGTCCCAGTACATATTGATCGCCGCCCTTCCTGTGTTCATCATGGACGATTTAGGGAAGGGGCAGTGGGAGGCAGGCATGGCTATGACCTGCTTCCAGATCGGCACGGTGCTCTGCCGGCCTCTGGCGGGACGGATTATTGATGGGGTAAACAAGCAGAAACTTCTTTTGGGGGCGTCTTTCCTGTTTTTTCTGCTCATGGCCGGTTTCTACTTTGCCTCTTCGCTTCATGCGGTATGGTTTCTCCGCCTTGTCCATGGCGCCGTGTTTGCTCTGGGTACCACTGCCTCTGCGGCCATGGCAGCTCTTGTGCTTCCCCGGCGGCGTAAGGGAGAGGGCATCGGTTATTTTGCAGTCTGCGGGAATATGGCCATGGTCATCGGGCCGCTGGTGGGACTTTTGATTATGGATTATCTGGGAGCCCATCCCCTCTTTATTTTCCTGGCCCTGCTGGCGCTGGGAGCCATGGTGGCAGGAAACGGAAAGAAGCTGCCCGATGAAACCATCCTGCCTGGCGGAAAAAGGCAAAAGGGCTTCCATATCAGTGATTTCATAGAAAAAAGAGCCCTTCCTTCCGTCATCCTAGGAGGTCTTGTGTTTTTTGCCTACGGCGGCGTGCTGACCTTTATCCCCATGTATACCAGAAGTCTGGGCATGGGCGGGAGCACCAGCCTTTTCTTCCTGGTCTTTGCCCTGGTTATCGTGGTGACAAGGCCTTTTGTGGGCTATCTCTTTGACCATCATGGCCCCAATGCCACCGTGTATCCGGGATTTGCCTTTTTCTCCCTGGGCTTCATCCTTTTCAGCTTGGCAGGAAATCTGCCGGTCCTTCTCCTTTCGGCAGCGGTGCTGGGAATCGGCTTTGGCGCCCTGGCTCCCGCTTTCCAGACTCTGGCAGTGCAGAGCGCCCCGGCATCCCGGGCAGGGGTGGCTACCTCCACCTATTTCTGGTCTCTCGATATTTCCGTAGGCCTGGCGGCAGCAGTGCTGGGCGTGGCAGCCAATGCTTTCGGCTATTCTTTCATGTACGGCGTTATCTGTCTTTCTTCTTCCCTCCTGGGCCTTGCCTACTACTTTTTCTGGAGAAGAAGTCTTTCCTGAATCTTTGCATTTCAAAAGGGGCTGTGAAAAAATAATTGCCATTTTTTCACAGCCCCTTTTTGCTGCCTTTCCCAAAACATGGGCCTGTTGTCAGAACAGGTCGGGAAGATGCAGACTCAGTCCTTGATTATAATTTTTCCTACCAGTCCTTCAATCTGCTTTTCTCCATCAGGGAAGGAGGACAGGTGGTTAATGTACATGAAGGAAACCTGGGAACCGATATAATTTCGGAAGCGGTTGAATTTTTCAGGATTTTTTTCAGCATCGATACCGTAGAGGGAAGAGGCTGCTTTCTTCAGGATGGCAATGGACTTCTGGGATGCCGGGGAAGTGAGAACCCAGTCATGGTCGCCCAGATGGACGATGTATCCTTCCTGTTTGTGGGGAGCGGGAAGACCTTCTCCATCCTTCCGGAGGTAACCATGGCGGACGGGATCTTTTCCGGCAATCAGGGCAGCTGCCTTGATCCAGCCCACCACATCCCCTTCATCCTTTGGGTTGGAAGGCGCACCGTGGGCGCAGGCCTGTGCCACCACCACTTCGGACGGTATGCCGCGGTACATGGATTCGGCAATACTTAACACATGGTGGGCACCCTGGTCGGCCAGGGTGTATTCCTTGCGGGAACTGCCGTCTTTCTGCCACTGGAATACGAAGGGCTTTTCAATGTCATGGAGGGCCTGCCCTGCCATGGCGGTGTCATAATCCACATGGTAGCCGAATACATCCCTGTAAGTACAGCAGATGCCGGCGGTGATATGCAGGTTGCTTGATACATGGGTGGCAAGGCCGCCGGGATAGGGATGGTGGCTCATGTAGCCGCTGCCCGGGGCAGTCATGAAGGGCTGCAGGCGGGACGGAAGGGGAGGAAGAAGGGTTTCTGCAGTAATTTTGGAGGGATCTGCAAGCTTCATTTCCACCAGCTTATTGTAAATCTTTTGGATGGTGGAAGAGGAGCTGTAGTTTTCCATGAAGGAAGGCTCCGGATGGTTGATCATGGAAAGAACTGCCGATTTCAGGCCGCTGTCATGAATGGTATTGACCTGGCTGATAATGTCCTTAAAGGAACCCTTGACCAGGGGAGAGTTTTTGGCAGATTCTTCTGCTGCCGGCAGGGCGGAAAGGGCGCAGGGTCTGATTTCCAGAGTCTTAGCGGTTTCCTCGGCAGCAGAGGCCTGGAAGGGGAAATGGAAAAGAAGGGCACCGGCGGCGCTGCCGGCTGCCAGCTTCAGAAAAGTCCTTCTGGAAATAGGTTCCTTCATCATGGATTCACTCATTGATTCATCCTCCTCAATTGACAGAAGCGGGGGTCCGCTTACTATAAAAGCCGGATTGCAAATGACCGGCAGGGCAGGGGAAAATCCGGGAAAAGGGGATTTCCTGCTTTTCTCTCAGTGTATCTGTGGTCTGCAAAGGGAATAACAGGGGATGGAAAAATAAGGACAAAGACCGTCAGATTTTTGTAAATTTGCAGAAATTTGGCAGAATATGACAAAGTCCATAAAAAGATTTGACGAAATCGGAAAGTCTTTCCTTTATGATGGAAGAAAGTTGATTTGTATTTAATAAAGGAGGCTTCCCATGTTTGGTATTGGAATTCCTGAACTGCTTCTCATCCTGGTTATTGGTCTCATTGTTTTTGGACCCGGCAAGCTGCCGGAAATCGGCAAAGCTTTGGGCAAAAGCATGCATGAATTCAAGGATGCGGTGAATATGGATGCGCCGAAAACGGTGGTGGTGAAGGCAGAAGGGACAGAAGTGAAAACGGAAGGCACTAAAAATGACAGCCCCCGGTGAAGCAGCCGGTGATATGCCCCTCACCGACCATCTGGCGGAACTTCGAAAACGGATCCTCTATTCACTGGCGGCCGTGCTGGCCGGTACAGTGATCTGCCTTTTCTTCATTCAAAATCTCATTTCCCTTCTTACGGCACCGGCAGGTCATCTTTACTTTGCCCGGCCGGCGGAGGTCTTTGTCATTTATATGAAAACGGCAGTAATCGCCGGTTTTATCCTGGCGTCGCCGGTGGTTTTCTTCCAGTTCTGGCGTTTTATCCTGCCGGCTATGACGGACAGGGAACGGACCTGGACCATTCTCTTCGTCCCCCTCTCGGTGGCGCTCTTTCTGGGAGGCATTGGATTTTCCTATTTCCTTGTCATGCCCCAAAGTCTCCATTTCCTCATGGCCTTCGGCGGGGAGAATTTTACGCCTCTTCTTTCCATGGAAAGCTATCTGGAGTTTGTGCTCCTCATGATTCTTCCTTTCGGAGTCATGTTCAACCTTCCCCTGCTTATGATGGCTCTTGCTCTGGCAGGGCTGGTGAAGGAGAAGACACTCAAAAGAGGAAGAAAGTTTGTCATTCTGGCTGCCTTCATCCTGGCGGCGGTGATTACTCCTACGCCGGACATTCTCACCCAGTCCCTCCTGGCCCTGCCTGCCGTTTTCTTTTATGAAATCTCTCTCCATGTCATAGGAATCATGGAAAAGGCTCATCACAGGAAGGAGAGCTGATACTCCGTGTTTTCCGATTTTCCCAGGCTGCCCCTGCAGGGCAGCTTTTTATGTGGGAAGGGTATAATAATGACTTACATATAGAAAAATGGTAAAATACAGGTAGATAGAAATCGTTTTCAAAATAGGTGATCGGTAAAGAGGTGAGAAAAAGTGAGGAAGCAGAAAGGACAGGATTTGATTGAATATGCCCTCATGCTGGCACTGGTGGTAGGCATCGGAAGCTTTATCTACACCCAGGGGTATGGGGACAATATTTCCGCCGTTTTCAACAATGCAGGAAACCTGTTGGAAGAGGTGAATAAAACCCAGGAAGAGGCGAAAAAGGAAGCGGAGAAAGCAGCGGCCAGAGAAGCAGACCGGAATTATGCGGATCACCTGGGAGACCTGCTGAAAAATGCAGTTAGTAAAGAAATAATCACAATGGGAAATGGAAGTTCTGTCTCTATTTTTGTCCAGAATCAGCCAAATCCCAAGTATAACAAGTATAAGAACTGGCACATGAATGGAGCCAGCACCGGCAGTGACGTGAAGGTTAATGGAAAAAACTATATAAATGGGGGATTTGTTAATATGCTGGAAGCTGTGGGCGATGATTACAGCAGTGCAGAAGTAAAGCAGGATGGCGTTTACTGGTACGGCGTGCAGATTAAAAAGGATTCCACCGGTAACAGCTATACCCTCTCCTACATGGACAGCAATATAGACAGTTATAAAAATAATTATTCCGGTTTTGATATAAATCAGGCCAATGCGCCCTATAAAACAGAAACCTGGCCTCCGACTCCCTGAAGGACGGAGACATGCAAAAAGGGCTTAGAAGAAATGGATGGTATTTCTTCTAAGCCCTTTTGACTGTTTGCAGGAGAAAGGCGGAAGGGGAAGCATGGAACCCTGTCTATACCCAGAGCCGGAGGGGCAGCGTCAAAGTCCCTGAACCCCTTCGAAGCCGGAGGGCGCGGCTTCATTTTTCCTCATAGAGCGGATTCACCAGGCGGATGATCCAGGTTTCGCCTCCGGTGAATTTACTGTTGTATTTCCTTGCCGTATCTTCATAGCGCTTTTTCAAGTCCCTGACCGTTTCTTCCAAAGAGGTTATGGTTTTGACGGCAGTGTCGGAACGCATGTCTTTGCCGCACACCGGGCAGAGGGGCGGATGGATGAAGCTGCGGTTCACTCTGGATTTGCAGTGGGGGCAGGATACGAAGGAAGCAGTGAATTTCTTCTCGTTCTGTTCCTTTGTATAGGTTGACAGCTTTTCTTCTTTTTCCCGGAGCCTTTTTTCCAGGGATACCATTTTAGGGGAAGGGGTGATGCCAATTTTATATTTCACGGCATAGGAGGTGGGGATGGACTTCAGGTATTCCAGCGCCTGGGTGCGGGTATTGCAGACCTTTTCCTTGAAGAAGAGGCCCTTGAATACTTTATTGGCTTCCCTTTTGCCGAAGCCTTCTTTGAGCATGTCTTCTTTCATGGTATCCTTCATCCACTGGGAAGGCTTTGTGAGGTCAAACTCCCAGATTTTTTCCTTCCAGGCGTGGGCGGCCGCTTCTTCCGCAGGGCGGAGGGGCTGGGCGGTCTTTGTATTCTCAGTGCCTTTCGGGGTCATATCAGTTTGGGAAAAGAGGCTGCCTTCTTCCATTTCTGCTTTCCTTTTCATTGATGTCTCCTTATGTTCATTTAGGTTTCGTGAATTTTTGTTCTTATACACTATAAACCATATGGTTCCATTCATCAACTGTTGAAGAGAGGCATGAAAAATCCGTGAAGAAATCATTCATCATTTCTTCACGGATTTTTTATTTCCGTTCCACCTTCACCTGGGCGGAGACGAGAAGAGTAAAGATGCCGGTGCCGCCAATGATATTGCCAAGACCGGTGGGAATCAGGAAACGGAAGAAATAGTCGTAAATCGAAGAATCACCCATGAGCACTGCATAGGCTGCTTCTCCGGAGCCTACCACCACATGGGCGAAGCCGCCGATGGCGATGAAGTAGGTGAAGGTGAAGATGGTGAAGAAGGAAAAGCCCCGGGACATGGGAATCATCCAGACCACTGCGGCAATGAGCATGCCGGCGGGAATCCCTTTGAAAATGTTCTCCAGGGGAGTGGGGGTCATGATGTGGTGGGCGGTGGAGAGAAGGAAGGGTGTGATTTCCGGCGATGCAAAACAGGAGGAGGTCATGAAGAGGGCGGAAAGCAAGGTACCGGCCATATTGGAAAGAAGGACGATGGCCCATAGCCGCCCTATACGAAGGAGCGTTTTCCAGGAAGGGCTTTCAAAGAAGGGAATCACGGTGGTAATGGTATTTTCCGTGAAAAGCTGAAGCCTTCCCAGGATGACGATAAGAAAGCCCGTGGTGTAGCCTATGCCGCTGATGGCGTCGGCCCAGGGGCTATGGCCGGCATACATGGAGAGGACGGCCCGGAAATAAAAGGAGAAGGAAATCATAAGTCCTGCAGCCAGGGCGGAAAATATGAGGGGCACCGTGGCCCGGTCCAGTTCCTTTTCTCCATCGTGACGGATGATTTCAAAAATCAGGGAGGAGGACAGTTTCTCGTATTCCTCGACAATGACTTTGGTTTTGGACTGTTTGACTTCTTCCTCAAAATGGGAATCAGCGGTTTCTTTCATAGGAGCTCCTTTGGCGAATAAAAAAGGGCTGTGAAAAGAGGAGTCTTTTTCACAGTCCCATGGATTTATCTTTCCGGCGGAAGGCCGGCGTATTCTCTGGCAAAGTCGGAGAAGTTGTCGATAATGTATTTCTTCAGCATTTCTGCCGGCGGCGAAAGCTTCTCGCCTTTCTTCCAGGACAGGCTGATGTAGCGCTGGCAGTTTGGAGAGGCAATAGGCACCAGGGCCACATGGTCTCCGCCTACGCCATGCCAGGTAATGCGGGGCGCAAAGGATACGCCCAGGCCTGCGCGGATAAATTCACGCACGGTCATGGGGCTGTCGCTTTCCAGCACCACATGGGGGACGAAACCGGCCATGCGGCAGTAGAAATCGGTGATGGTTCGAAGGCTGGCTCCGGCTTCCAGGGAAATAAAGCCGGCTTTTTCAAATTCATCCAGGTTGACTGAGGATTTCCGGGCATGGGGATCCGTGTCCGGCATGGCCAGCATAATGTCTTCCTTCAGCAGGGTGACGGAGTGATCATTTTCAATAGGATTGATGGAGGAGGACAGGAAAAGGTCCACATGATTCTGGCTCTGCTGCCCCGGTTTGCTGCGCTGCTGCAGAATTTCAAAGCGGATATCCGGATGTTCCTGGCGGAAGCGGGTAAGGAAGGCAGGAATAATCATGGAAGCGGCAAAAAGGGAAATGGTGACCGTGAGTTTCTGGGCTTCCTTGGTATCTGCCAGTTCCTTCTGGGCGCCATGAAGCTCCTGCATGATACGGTTCGTGTGGCGGAGAAGAATTTCGCCATACTTGGTGAGTACGATGTTGCGGCCGCTTCTGGAGAAAAGCGGTACGCCCAGCTCCGTTTCCAGCACTTTGATGGTGTGGGACAGAGAAGGCTGGGAAATATGAAGGGCTTCAGCTGCCCGGGTCAGGTGCTGGAGCTCAGCTGTTTTCTGGAAATAGCTCAAAGCGAGGAGCGTTAATTTCATAATATCCCCCTCAATTCCAATGGTGGAGTTCGAATTAAAAACAATAGTTTCTTCTTTTTAATTATACACTTCACTCTATCAATAATCAATGAATATAAAATATCATGCATTGTAATTTAGAAATTCCGGTAAATGATTCATTTTTGCAAAATCCGCGGAAAACATAGAAAACAGGGAGGATTGAAAAATAGCCGGAGAGAAATGGGAACAGGAATGGGCATTTATAAAAATTTTTTATAGAATCATCTAAGGGAGGACTGATTGAATCATTGACTTGTTTTATTCCTGAAATTGTATACAATGCGGGGAACCGGGGAACCGCAGGAGCTGTTTAAGCCCCGGTCACCCGGCAGGGCATCATTTCCTGCGAAAACAGACTTCATGACCTCTGCGATTTGCGGTGGCTTCCATCATTGGATGGCGTTTTCATTTTTTCATTGACAGAAGGGGCAGATGGTGTGAAAATGTACTATATACATTGAAGCAAAGGAGAAAAACAAATGGAATTTTTTATTGATACTGCTGATGTAGAGGCTATTCGCAAGGCCAATGATATGGGATTTATTTCCGGTGTAACCACCAATCCTTCCCTGATTGCCAAGGAAGGGAAGGATTTCCATGCCACCATTAAGGAAATCGCATCCATTGTGGACGGCCCCATTTCCGCTGAAGTACTGGCTGACGATGCAGAAGGCATGATTGAAGAAGGCAAAGTACTGGCCGGACTGGATCCTCACGTGGTAGTGAAGATTCCGATGACCCCGGAAGGCATGAAAGCAGTCAAGGGCCTGAAAAAACTGGGTATCCGCACCAATGTGACCCTGGTATTCTCTGCCAACCAGGCACTGCTCGCAGCCCGCGCAGGCGCTTCCTATGTAAGCCCCTTCGTAGGCCGTATCGATGATATCGGCTGGGATGGCATCGAACTGATCCAGACCATTTCGGAAATCTTTGAACTCCATGGCATTGAAACAAAGATTATTGCCGCTTCCATCAGAAAGCCCCAGCACATTATGCAGTGTGCCCTGGCCGGTGCTGATATTGCTACCGTTCCATTCCAGGTGCTCATGGATGCCATGAAACATCCGCTCACCGATAACGGCATTGCCCGGTTCAAAGCAGACTGGGCCAAAGCCAACATGAAATAAGTACAGAAAATGAAAAAGAGCTGTGAAGAAATGATTGACATTTTTTCACAGCTTTTTTTGCCCGGGAAATCATCATTTCAAGTAAACATTTCATTTTTGAAGGGGTCCTACTATAATGAATATATAAAATCTGAATATGACGGCCTGCTGCAGAGGAAGACAGGCCGCAGGGGGTAAAATGAGACATATTGATTTCACGTCGGGTCCGGTGGGGAAGAAAATCCTCCTTTTTTCCCTGCCTCTCATGGTGGGGAATGTATTCCAGCAGCTTTACAATGTGGTGGATACGCTGGTGGTGGGAAAATTTTTGGGAGAAGCGCCGCTGGCGGCGGTAGGGAGCGCCTATACCCTCATGATATTCCTCACTTCCATACTGATTGGCCTTACCATGGGCGCAGGCGTTTATTTTTCCCTCTGCTTCGGCAGAAAAAATTTGGGCCGCATGAAACAGGCCATTTTTATTTCCTTTCTGTCCATCGGTCTTTTATCAGTGATTATGAATGGTGCTGCTTACCTCCTTCTGGACGAGCTCATTTCCTTCATGCAGGTGCCTTTCGAGGTCATTCCCTATATCCGGGACTATTTATGGTGGATATTGACCGGACTTTTGGCGGTGTTCCTCTATAATTTCGGCGCCGCACTCCTGAGGGCTGTGGGAGATTCCGTGACGCCCCTTCTCTTTCTCATACTCTCTTCTCTCATGAATGTGGCGCTGGACATTCTTTTCGTGGTGTATCTGGATTTCGGCGTAAGTGGTGCTGCAGAGGCCACCGTGATTTCCCAGTATGCTTCCGGCGTAGGTATCTTTATTTACTGCCTGTTTCGGCGGGAGTTCCATATTTCAGGGAAAGACAGGGTCTGGAGCCGTGAAATTTTCTGGGACATGTCAAAGCTCTCCCTTCTGACCAGCCTCCAGCAGAGCATTATGAATTTTGGCATTCTTCTGGTGCAGGGGCTGGTGAACAGCTTTGGCACCACTGTGATGGCAGCCTTTGCGGCAGGCGTGAAAATCGACACCATTGCCTATTCGCCGCTCCAGGACTTCGGCAACGCTTTTTCCACCTATGCGGCCCAGAACTGGGGCGCAGGAAACAAAGCACGTATCCGGCAGGGCGTGATTACAGCAGGAAAGATGATTTTCCTTTTCTCCATCCTGGCCAGCTGCCTGGTATCCCTCCTGGCGCCAACACTTATGGGCTTCTTCGTACCGGAAACGGCAGCAGAGGTGATTGCAGTGGGGGCGCACTACCTTCGCATCGAAGGCAGCTGCTATCTGGGCATCGGCATCCTTTTCATGCTCTACGGCTTCTACCGCGCCATCAAACGGGCCGGAATGAGCGTCATCCTTACCATCCTTTCCCTGGGCACCCGGGTGGTGCTGGCCTACTTTCTTTCCTCCTTCCCGGAAATCGGTGTCACCGGCATCTGGCTCTCCATTCCCATCGGCTGGGCGCTGGCAGATATGTATGGTATCATAAAGGGGTACAAATTAGTGAGATAGTGAGATAGTGAGCTAGTGAGCTAGTGGGACAGTGGGACAGTGGGACAGTGAAGGCGGCTGTCGTCTATCCGCTGGCTGCGGGGGCTTTCCACGAGGGCTTCCCGCCGACCGGCATTTATCAATATTTCTGTTACTTACGGTTCTTACCGAGATTCTTCGCTTCGCTCAGAATGACACGCAGGGCGGCAAGCCAATCCCGTAACGCTTATTTCATATTCATCGCCCGCAGGGCGATACCACCGCCCTCTGAACCCTATTTCTTTAAGGAGGAATCCTATGAAAAAGAAAATCATTTCTGCCATGACGAAGAAGGAACGCATCCAGGCGGCCATCCGCGGCGAGGAAGTGGATCGGGTGCCCTATTCCCTGTGGACCCATCTGCCTGTGATAGACCTGGATCCTGTGAGCAATGCCGAGCATACCTACGATTTCTATAAAAAATATGATGTGGATATTCTGAAAACCATGAATAACGGCATGTACAGCGTCGAGGATTTCGGAGCTAAAACTGATTTCAGCGATGTACCCAAAGGCGGCGTAGCCCGGATTATAGAGACGCCGGTGAAGGAACCGGAGGACTGGCTCAGGCTCAAGCCGGTATCCGTGAATGAAGGGGCCCTGGCCAGGGAGCAGAAGTATCTGAAGCTTCTCCTGAATCAAACAAAGGGAGAAGTGCCCGTCGTATTTACGGTGTTCAGCCCCCTCACCACGGCCAATAAACTCTGTCCTTCCATGATGGACCATATCCGGCAGGGCCATGGAGACAAGGTGAAGGAAGCGCTGAAGGTGATTACAGAAACCACCTGCGCCCTGGTGCAGCGGGTTATCGAACTGGGGGCTGACGGTATCTTTTTTGCCACCCAGCTTTCATCCTATAATCTCACAGAAGAATCCTTCTATCGGGAATATGGCATGCCCTACGATCTGGCAGTGCTCTCCGCCTCGTCGGGCTGGTGCAACGTGCTTCATGCCCATGGCAAAAATATCATGTTTCCCCTCCTTCGCAAATATCCGGTGCAGGTTTTCAACTGGCATGCCTTCGAATCGCTGCCGGAAATCGCAGAAGCCCAGCTCCTGACAGGAAAGTGCATCATGGCAGGTTTGGAGCGGATGGATATTACAGAACACCATAAAAATGAAATCGAACGGGAAATCTACGAAACTTTGAAACAGACTGGAGGCAGAAAAGTCATTCTTTCCCCGGGCTGCGTCATCCGCTATCCCCTGGATGAAGACATGCTCTCCTTCGTGAGAAGGGCAAAGGAAGAGATAGAGAAAAAGATGGGATTGTGAGATCGTGCGCTGGTGACAGGGGAAGGCTGCTGGCTGTCAGTTATCCGCTGTCTGCTTTACGCAGGCTGGTGGACGGCGGGAAAGCAGACAGCGCCTTGCCACCTTCAGCCTGAAAAGCCCCTGTGCCCTGAGTGAAGCGATGCACAAAATAGTGCCTCATTTCCCCCTTTGGGACACAACCTGCCTCTCCCAGCAGGCCATAATCTTTGCCTGCGGAGCGGGCGAAGACTCCCCTCTGAACCCTCTAAGCCTTATGAATTCTTAATATTTCCTGCCACAATGCCTGCTCCGATAAGGAAGATGCCTGCCCACTGGATGGGGGTGATGGATTCACCCAGTACTAGCAGGGCCATGACGAGGGCCACAGGAAGCTCCGATGCGGCCAGCACGGAGCCAAGACCGGGACCTACATGGGGCATGCCCCAGGCCAGAAGAAAGGGCGGCAGGGCTACGCCGAAAATACCAAGGAGGAAGCCATAGGGGAGGAGCAGGGGCCAGGAGGAAAAATCAAAAAGAAAGACCGGCGGAAGGAGAAGAAAAGTCAGCAGGGTATCACCGGTGGACATGAGAGCTCCCTTCAGGGCAGGGGCTATGCCTTTTCCCAGAAGGGAACTGGCGCACATCATGGCGGTGTAGGAAAGGGCGGAAAGAAGGCCCCATCCCATGCCGGAGGAAAAAGAAAAGTCGGCGCCTTTATCCAGAAGACCGGCTGAGAGCAGGGTGCCTGTGAGGCAGAGGATGATGGAAAGGAGCTGCTTCTTTTCCGGCAGCTTTTTAAAAATCAAAGATTCCGCCGCCGTACCCATCCAGATAGACTGGAATAGGAAAACCACTGCCAGGGAGGCAGAGAGACTTTCCAGGGAATGGTAGTAGAAAATGGTGGTGAGCGCCATGGGAATGCCAATGGATGCAAGGGACAGAATCTGGAAGACAGAAGGAATCCGTCTTACGGTAAGTATGGCGGAAAGCCATAGAAAGAGCATGCCGAAAAGACACTGCATACCGCTCACATCGGCGAGAGTGAGGCCAGCGGCATAGGCGGTTTTTACAAAGGTGGAAAGAATGCCGTAGCAGGCGCCGGCGGAAAATACGATAAATGCATAGAATCCTTTATGCATGATTTCCTCCAAAAGAAAAGCACAGTGCAGCATGCACTGTGCGGCGAAAACAGAAAAATCTGAAAAAATCCACAACCATGACGGTTTTATTGTCTGCAGTCTATCATATAGGGAGGGAAAAGGCAAGACCATGATGATAGATGGCAGTGGTTTACGAAAACAGTAGATGATTATTCAGCTTCCAGGGAGCCAAGGAAAGTGCTCATGGCCTGGAGGCCTTTTTTTAATGTGTCTCTGTCGGCGGCATAGCCGATACGCATGGAACGGGGTTCATCGAAGCAGTCCCCCGGGGTTACGAAGGTGCCGCAGCTGTCATACATGCGGCGGCAGAAGGTATAGGAATCTATGGGAAAATCATAATACACCAGAGCGGTGGTACCGGCTTTGGGCTTCACATAGGAAAGGCGGGGTTCTTTTTGAATCCAGTGATCCAGGATATCCAGATTTTCCCGGATGATTTTTTTATTTCTTTCCAGAATCTGATTTTTGGAAGCCAGGGCCAGCGCGGCAATGGCTTCGTCTATCATGCCGCAGCTGATGAGGTTGTAGTCACGATGGGACCAGAACTGCTTTAAGGCATCTTTATCATGGGTGGCAATCCATCCCAGACGGACGCCGGCCAGAGAAAACACTTTGGACATGGAAGAAGTGGAAATGCCTTTTTCGTACATGTCCACAATGGACGGCTGCCATTCGTCATCCTGGGTGAGATGGCGGTATACTTCATCTACCAGAAGGTAGGCGTCAGATTTTTTGGCAATGTCCACCACTTTCTTCAGAATTTCGGAAGACATCAGGGCGCCGGTGGGGTTGTTCGGATTATTGAGGCAGATCATCTTCACACCGTCCCGGGCCATTTCTTCCAGTTCCTCCAGGTCCGGGAGATAGCTGTTTTCCTTTTTCAAATGCAGGATTTCCACCTTTGCTCCCAGGGAGGCAGGAATGGAGTAGAGCTGCTGGTAAGAGGGCATGATGGAAATGACCTTGTCTCCCGGATTGATAAGGGAATAAAAAACATGGTGGTTAGCCCCGGAAGCACCATGGGCAGGAACGATTTCATCGGGCCTGATGGTGTGGTACAGGGTAGCAATGCCTTCCTTCAAATCAGGAGAACCTTCTATATAGCCATAGGTGAGACGGCGGGCACAGAGTTTGTTAAGGAATGATTCCTTATGGGTTCCCGACAGTTCAAAAAGTTCGTCCAGTGAAATGGAATCCACGCAGGTTTCGGCAATATTGTACCGGGCACCTGTTTCATAGGCATTCATCCATTCTTCGACAGCAAAGGGTTTAATGTTCATGATATAACCTCCTTAAAAAAAAGAGGATTTATTCCTGCCTTTCAATGGCTTTCGCCATATTACCTGCAGCAGGAATAAACCCTCTTGGCTCCCTATCCGGTGACAGGGAAGAGTTTCTTATGAAATTACACATATAATAATACATGGGGAAAAAGATTCTGTCAATGGATGGAAAGGTTTCTGCTTTCTTACAGAATGGCAGACTTGCCATCCCACGGTCAGACCAAAAAGGAGCGGTGAAGAAATGATTTACATTCTTTCACCGCTCCTTTTATTTATTTTTTTATTTCTTGTCAATAGGCGGATAGGTGGAAACTTCCGGCGTCGGCGCATAGCGGAGACGGGAGGAAATGAGGGCATAAATGAGAAGGCCCATGGCAGCTACGAAAGCGCCTTCCAGAATGACGGTCCAGCCGCAGCCGTATACAGCATAGCAGCTGTAGATACCGCCTACAATAGCTGCTGCATTGGCCAGCTTTGCCTTGTCATGGGAAATGCCTTCGGCTTTCTGCAGATCCGATACAGCGCCCATGGCCAGAAGGTAGGGGATGAGGTTAATCATGACAGCCAGGTTAATGAGCACATTGAACTGCTTTAAGAGAGTGGGGCTCATGGTGGAGAGGGTCATGATAACCTGGATGGCCACCAGGGATCCGATAGCCACATAGGGGGAACGGAAACGGTTGACCTTGGACAGGAATTTCGGGAAAAGCCCGATGGAGGAAGCTTCTCTTGCTACTTCGGAAACGGTGAACTGCCAGGCAGTGAGGGACACGAAGCAGGAGCATACCAGCATGCAGGAAATAATATATCCTGCTTTTTCTCCGAACATGGTGGCATAAGCCAGTCCGAAGGGAGCTCCGGAAGCCATCAGTTCCTTGTAAGGCACCAGGCCGCCGATGATAGCAGTAGAAGTGGTGTAGCAGGCACCGGCCAGAAGAGTACCGGCCAGTACGGCAATGGGCACATTCTTTTCCGGATTCTCCACGGTGTCGGAGTTAGCGCAGGCAGTTTCCAGTCCCAGGAAGGCCCAGATGATGACGGCAATGGAGTCTTTCATGAGATCGTAGAATGGCAGATTTCCGGGGTTCCAGGCTTCGCTATAGATACCGGTATCAAAGAAGAAGAAGCCGCAAAGGAGAAGGCCTACCACTGGAGATACGACACAAAAAACGCCGAGGGAAGTGAATTTGCCGAATTTCTTGGGGCCCACCAGACTGATGGTGGCTGCCAGAATGAGGACACCGATGGTAGCCATGCACACTTCCACAGGGGAAAGGGTGAGGCCGAACACGTAGGAGCCGTAGCTGACGACGCCGCTGGCGATGGCTGCATTGGCGATGATTAATGAAATGGTGTAGCAGAAATTGGAAAGGAAATTTCCCGCTCTGCCGAAACGGTACTCCGCATAGCCGCCCATGCCGCCTACCTTGGAGGTATGCATGCCGCAGCGGGCAAAGGCATAAGCCAGAATCGTGGCTCCGATGGAGGCCAGAATCCACGCGAAAATTGAAGCTGTCCCGATTTCTGCCAGTGTGGCCGGCAGAAGGATAATACCGGAACCCATCATGTTGATGGCTGTTACTGTTGTGAGCTGTACCACTCCCATTTTTTTGCTCTTAGACAAGGTTGTTCCCTTCTTTCTTAATCCAAATCGCATGAAGCGTATTGGGGGAAAAATATTGTCCCGGAATAAACCGGATGATGCAGTCATGAAAATCATCAAGGCATGCACGAGCCCCATTTGCTTTCTATAAAGGTGAAAGAAACAGGGCATAAAGAAAACCATCCGTTATTTTTTAACGGTTCGCTGCTCAACTGCTCACGGGGCAGGGCGCGATGAATTTTTATTTACTGCAATATACCATAAATGAAATCATATGACAAGACTTTTTTACAATTTTTTTTGTAAAATTTTTTCTATGAACTTATATGGACTTTTGAGAACTTTTGAGGAAATAGAAGGAAAATAGCAAAAAATGCTTGCCATCATGGTTTGGCATGGATTGGAATGATACATCATGATGTATTGTGAAATTTCATGGTAAAAATGAACGAAACCCCGGAAGGGCGTCATGGTGGGCATTCCGGGGAATTCCTCGATTTGGCAGGGATGAATATCCTGTATAAAATTGAAACCGATATGGATAAAAATACAATTTTGTAAAATGGGCGTAAATTTCTATTAGCCCTGTGCCGCCTGAAACAGCCCCAAATTGCCCCATATAACCTCACAGGGGAAATTTCTGATTTTTAATTGAGAAAACAAGCAAAATAATGAGAATAATATATTTTTTCTTGAGTCAATTAGAAAAATGTTTTATAGGAAAAAAGAGGGAAAAATCCCTTCTTTCTGAGGAGAAAGAAGGACCGTTTTGGTGGACACGGTTTTGGCAGAGCAGGGGAGATAGAGAGAAAAGTTTTCTGTCAAACGCCATCAAAAGAAAGGCATGTTGGGGAAATGGGAAACAATACGTAAATTGTTTGACTACACCCTTCATTTTGCTATATACTATGAAATATGCCCTGTTTAGGATTCCCCTATGATATCTATATAAGGTATAAGTATTAAAGAAAAGAGGCAGATTGTTATGGCAGAAATGCAGCGTACTCTGGTCACCAGAGAAGGCCTTGAAAAGATGCAGAAGGAACTGGATGAACTCCGTTCCACAAAACGTGCGGAAATTGCACAGCGCCTGAAGGCCGCCATCGCAATGGGCGACCTTTCCGAAAACTCCGAATATGATGAAGCGAAGAACGCCCAGGCTTTCCTGGAAGGCCGTATCCTCCAGCTGGAACAGCAGATCCGCACCGCCCAGGTCATTGAAAAGGTGGCCAAGGACCGTGTAGATGTTGGTTCTACCGTACTCATCGAAGATATGGAAGAACATCTTCAGGAAAAGGTGACCATTGTAGGTTCCACCGAATCCAATCCCTTTGAAGGCCGTATTTCCAACGAATCCCCGGTAGGACGTGCCCTGATGGGAGCCAAGGCCGGCGATACGGTGGAAGCAGAAGCGCCTAACGGCGTTTTGAAATACAAAGTCATTTCTATTGAAGAATAATATGACTGGTAGGAAATGAGGTTAAGGAATGTCAGAAAATAAAAACCAGAATACACAGCACAGCGGTCCGAAACTGAATGACCAGATGATCATCCGCCGCGAAAAGCTGGATAAAATCCGTGCACTGGGTGTGGAACCCTACGGACAGAAATTTGAATGGGACCACCATGCTGCGGATATCCGCAAAGAAGCGGAACAGCTGGAAAAGGATGAGACCCATGTCCGCATTGCCGGCAGAATCATGATCCGCCGCGGCCAGGGCAAGACAGCCTTCTGCGTGCTTCGCGACCAGACCGGTGACATCCAGGTTTATTTCAAGAGAGATGAGCTTCCTGAAAATGAATGGGCCCTTTTCAAGCTGGTAGATATCGGTGATATCCTTGGCATTGAAGGCACCGTTTTCACTACCCATACCGGCGAACTGACCGTGCGGGTTCTCCATTTCACCATGCTCTCCAAGTCCCTGCGCCCGCTGCCTGAAAAATGGCATGGCCTCACAGACAAGGAACAGCGCTATCGCCAGAGATATCTGGACCTCATCATGAATCCGGAAGTTCGGGAAACCTTCGTGAAGAGAGCTGCCATGATGTCTGCTATCCGCAAATGGTACACAGACCACGGCTTCCTGGAAGTGGAAACCCCGGTGCTGCAGCCTCTCTATGGCGGCGCCAATGCAAAACCCTTCACCACCCATTTCAATGCCCTGGATATGACCATGTACCTGCGCATTGCTCCGGAACTGTACCTGAAGAGACTTCTGGTAGGCGGCTATGAACGGATTTTTGAAATTACCAGAAACTTCAGAAATGAAGGCATGGACACCCGTCATAATCCGGAATTCACTGCCATCGAAACTTACCAGGCCTATGGTGATATCGAAGATGTCATTAACCAGACAGAACAGATCGTGGCTGCCTGCGCTATGGCTTCCTATGGTTCCATGAAATTCACCTATGAAGATACGGAAATCGATGTCACTCCGCCATGGCCGCGGCTTACCATGGCTGAAGCTGTGAAAAAATACACCGGCGAGGACTTTGATGCCTGCCAGACCATCGAAGACGCCAGAGCCATTGCAGACAAGCTCCATGTGGAATACGGCGAATACGACGGCTTCGGCAAGATTCTTTCCGAATGCTTTGATGCCTATGTGGAAGAACACCTGATTCAGCCGGTGCATATCACAAAGCATCCTATCGAAGTATCCCCTCTCTCCAAACTGGACCCGAAAGATCCGCGCTACACCATCCGTTTCGAATCCTACATTTATGGCCGCGAACTGGCAAATGGCTTCTCCGAATTAAATGATCCCATTGACCAGAGAAAACGGTTCGAGCTGCAGGTGGAGGAAAGAAAGCACGGCGACGACGAAGCGCATCCGATTGATGAAGATTTCCTGACTGCTCTGGAATACGGCATGCCTCCTACAGGCGGACTGGGCATCGGCCTCGACCGTCTCTTCATGCTTATGACCAACTCCGCTTCTATCCGCGACGTCCTCCTCTTCCCGGCCATGAAACCGGAAACGGCATTGGAAAAGAAGACGGCCCAGGAAGCTGAAAGACTGGCCAAAGAAGCAGATGATGAACCTATCGACTTCTCCAAAGTAGAAATCGAACCGCTCTTCAAGGACTATGTGGATTTTGATACCTTCAGCAAGTCTGATTTCCGCGCTGTCAAAGTCAAGGCCTGCGAAGCAGTGCCCAAGAGCAAGAAGCTCCTGAAGTTCACTCTGGACGACGGCACAGGAGAAGACCGCATCATTCTCTCCGGCATTCATGCCTACTATGAACCGGAAGAACTGGTAGGAAAGACGCTGATTGCCATCGTAAACCTTCCGCCAAGGAAGATGATGGGCATCAACTCCTGCGGCATGCTTCTCTCTGCCATTCATAAAGAAGAAGGGGAAGAAAAGCTTCACCTCCTCATGGTAGACCGTCATATCCCTGCCGGTGCCAAACTTTATTAATCCATGAAGTAACTAATCAAAAAGCTGCCTTAGGGGGCAGCTTTTTTGATTGCAATTTTTGATTGGAGTGATATACTGTATCCAGTGATATACTGTATCCAATTTATAGTTAGCAGAGTAAGTACAGGTGCGCAGGAAAAGGCTGGCCCTTTTCCTCCAGTGCCGGATGAACGGGGAGTTGTCATCCGGACGAAAAGCAGAAGCTTGCGGTGCCTGTGCTGCATCCCGCTGCTGCATGGAGCCCCCTTTCCATGCAGCTCTGCATGAAGGAGGTCTTTTTATAATGCATAAAAATAGAGAAAAGGAAATGGTGGTTCTGGGAATTCTTACGGCACTGGCAGTGCTTCTGTCCTATGTCTTTGCCATACAGACACCTTTTGTGAGGATTACCTTCGGTTTCCTGCCCCTGGCTCTGGCAGGGGCCCTCTATGGGCCATGGAAAGCGGGGCTGGTGGGGGCGCTGGATAATCTGATCGGCACGGCTCTTGTGGGGACAAGCATATTTTTCCCCGGCTTTACCCTGTCCGATTTCCTTACAGGCTTCATTTTCGGCTATTTCTTCTACAGAAAGAAAATCACCTTTCCCTATGTGTGTATTCCGTTCCTTGTCATTATGGTCTTGATCCACCTGGGGCTTAATACCCTGTGGCTGGTACTTTACTATGACAAGGCGGCCTCTGCCATTTTTCTGGGACGACTGATCAAGAATCTGATCTGTTTCCCTATGGAAGTGGGTCTTTTCCTGCTGATATATAAGAAGGCCTATGGGCGGATATCCCTCTTGGTTTTGGGCAGATAGATCATGGGAAATCAGCGGTCAGGCCGGCGGTCATCAAAAAAGCTGTGGAAACAGGATTTTTCTGTTTCCACAGCTTTTTTACATTTTTGGTGGGGAAAATCAGCGGTCGGAGCCGTCTTTTTCCTTCCGGATAACGTCGTGGGCGCCGCCTTCTACGATGGAGGTAGCGGATACGAGGGTGAGCTTTGCTTTCTTCTGCAGTTCCGGAATGGTGATGGCGCCGCAGTTGCACATGGTGGCTTTAATCTTGGCACAGGTCTTTTCTACATTTTCCTTCAGCGGGCCTGCATAGGGAACGTAGGAATCCACCCCTTCTTCAAAGGCCAGCTTCTTGGAACCGTCCAGATCGTAGCGGCCCCAGTTTCTTGCGCGGTTGGAACCTTCGCCCCAGTATTCCTTGACCACCGTGCCGCCTACGGTTCTCTTCTGTGTGGGGGATTCGTCGAAACGGGCGAAATATCTGCCCAGCATGACGAAGTCAGCGCCCATGGCCAGGGCCAGGGTGATGTGGTGGTCGTAAACGATGCCGCCGTCGGAGCATACCGGTACGTAAATGCCTGTTTCCTTGTAGTATTCATCTCTGGCCTGGCATACTTCGATGAGGGCGGTAGCCTGGCCGCGGCCGATGCCCTTTGTTTCACGGGTGATGCAGATGGAACCGCCGCCGATGCCTACCTTTACGAAGTCAGCGCCTGCTTTGGCCAGGAAGAGGAAGCCATCGCGGTCAACCACGTTGCCGGCACCTACTCTGACCTTGCCGTTGTATTTTTCATGAATCCAGTTCAGGGTGATTTTCTGCCATTCGGAGAAGCCTTCGGAGGAATCAATGCAGAGTACGTCAGCGCCTGCATCTACCAGCTTCGGCACCCTTTCTTCATAGTCCCGGGAGTTGATGCCGGCACCGACGATGAAGCGTTTCTGGGCATCCAGCATTTCGTTGGGGTTTTCCTGATGGGAATCGTAGTCCTTGCGGAATACGAAGCCGTAGAGCTTGCCATCTTCAAAGAGAACGGGGAGGGAATTGATTTTGTTGTCCCAGATAATGTCGTTGGCTTCGGAAAGGGTGATGCCGTACTTGGCGGTGATCAGTTTTTCCAGAGGGGTCATGAAATTTTTAACTTTTTCCGATTTATCCATACGGCTCACGCGATAGTCACGGCTGGAAACGATGCCCACCAGTTTGCCGCCGGAGGTGCCGTCGTTTGTAATGGCTACGGTGGAATGGCCGGTCTTTGCTTTCAAAGCCAGTACATCGGCCAGGGTGTTTTCAGGAGAAAGGTTGGAATCGCTGGGAACAAAGCCTGCTTTCTGGGCTTTGACTCTGGCAACCATGGCTGCTTCCTCTTCCGGGGTCTGGGATCCGTAGATGAAGGAAACGCCGCCGTTTCTCGCCAGTTCCACTGCCAGTCTTTCACCGGATACGGCCTGCATGATTGCAGAAACCATGGGGATATTTAATGTAATAGCCGGTTTTTCACCTTTTTTGAACTTCACCAGCGGTGTCTTCAGGGACACGTTTGCAGGAATGCAGTTCGTATCAGAATATCCCGGAATCAGGAGATATTCATTAAAGGTATGTGCCGGTTCATTAATGTAGGTTGCCATCATTTCCTCCTTGAATAAAAAAATTCCATAACAGGGTATTAAGGATAAATATACATCTTTCCTTGCAAAGGGTCAAGTGCTTTTTGCAGGTTCCCTTCTGTTACGCTGTCATTATATTTTTACCCATTATAGCCTATATTGGAAAGGGAGAAAAGGGGGAACATGGCGGGGCTTTAGAGAGGACCGACTGCTTTTGTCCAAAGGCCTTAAAAAGACCGGGCAGGGGGATGCTTTTTGTCTCCCATTCATGAATGACCGGCACTGGCAGTCATAAAAAAAGCGCCGCAGTCTGCGGCGTTTCCCTTTACAGCAGGGGTCTGATAACGGCCCTGAAATAGGCGTCCAGTTCTTCCGGCGTTTCCTTCATATTTCGTCTCACCCACCACTGCACCATTTCCACGAAACTTCCGGAAATGTGGTTCAGCAGGAACTCTTCCGGCACCGGGCAGGAAGGCTTTCGGTCCTTTAAGAGGTAGGAGGAAATGAGTCTGTCCAGACTGGATTTGAAAAAACGGAGAAAAATATCGCTGCTTTCTGAGGTGAGAAGATCTCTCACATGGTTGGTGTTGGCATCGATATGCTGCAGCAGATGGCAGAATACTGGATCCGGCACACCGGGGGCCATATGGGCATCGCTGGGAACATTGTCGTGCATGACGCCTTCGATGATATGGTCAAAAAGCTCGCTGCACATTTCCTTCAAAAGGCTGTCCTTGGCTTCAAAGTGGGCATAGAAGGTGCTTCTTCCTATGTTGGCGCGGTCAATAATGTCCTGAATGGTGATTTTAGAGTAGGGCTTTTCTGACAAAAGGGCGCTGAAGGCGCTGAAAATAGCCGCTCTTGTTTTCTGCTGGCGACGGTCCATAAACGTTCTCCCTGTGTGGCTTTCGGAAATCAGGAATCATGGCCTGCCTCCTGATTTATAGTACTATTTGTTCGCTATCAGTACTAGTGTAATATAGGAATGGCTGCAATGCAAGCTGGGGAAAGGGAGAAAAAGGAATTTTAACTTTAGTTTACACTTCCCTTATAATTTCATCATCAGAGACGATGATTCTTTTTATAATTCCATCAAAAAAGATGAGAAAGTAATTTTACTTTCTCATCTTTTAAATGAAGGGTTCCATGGCAGGTCAGCCCTGCTTCAGGATTTCCCTGGAGAGGCTTAGAAAGTGGCCTTAATGGAGCCGTTGTATTTCTTGTTGATGAAATCCTTGGCTTCCTGGCTGTTCAGCGCCTTCATGAGTTTCTGCAGTTCCGGACGTTTTTCATCGCCTGCGCGGACAGCTACGATATTGGCATAGGGGGAGTCAGAGCTTTCGGTGTAGATGGAGCTCTTGGGGTCCAGTTTGGCTTCCAGGGCGAAGTTCATGTTAATGACGGCAATGTCTGCATCTTCCAGAGAACGGGGGAGCTGTGGCGCTTCCAGTTCGGAGAACTGGAGGTTCTTCGGGTTTTCAGCAATGTCCTGGGGCGTTGCGGTAATAGGAGCGCCGTCGCGGAGCTTAATGAGACCGGCGGACTGGAGTACCAGAAGGGCACGGCCGCCGTTGGTGGGATCATTGGGGATTGCTACATGGGCACCGTCGGGGAGATTTTTGATGTCTTTGATTTTGTTGGAATATACGCCCATAGGTTCCAGGTGGACGGTGCCGATGGAAACCAGGTTCAGGCCCCGGGATTTGCAGAATTCGTCCAGATAGGGTTTATGCTGGAAATAGTTGGCATCCAGGCTCTTGTCGTTCAGTGCCAGGTTCGGCTGTACATAATCGGTGAATTCCACGATTTCCACGTTGATCCCTTCCTTGGCCAGCTGGTCCTTTACGGAATTCAGGATTTCTCCATGGGGAACGGGGGAAACGCCGACTTTAATGGTGACGGCTTTGTCCGGAGCAGCAGATTTGGCAGGGGCAGCGGCCTTTTCTCCTCCGCAGCCTGCTAAAAATCCGACAGCTGCCAGTGCGGCAATGGATGCGATCAGGGTCTTCTTGTAGTTCATAATACTCCTCCTATGATGAAATCAATAAAAAAATCCTTCTTCCCGAAAGGGACGAAGGATTCTATTCGTGGTACCACCCAGATTCACTTTTCCGTCGCCGGAAAAGCCTTATGAAGTACGCCGGCTCTGCCTTGATACTTCTTTTCTGTAACGGGAATTCCCGGTCTGCCTCATGATTCAGCAGAGAGGCTCAGAGGCCATGTTCGGCAGGCTATCCAAGGCCCCTTCCCACCTGTGGGGGCTCTCTTTGCTCTTCCTTCCCGCGTACTCTTCTCTTCATTGCCTTTATGAAGTTGAAAATACTATATCACTCTTTCCCTTTTTTCGTCAAGAGGATTTTTAACAGGCTTTGACATTTTTCCTGAAGTGGTTTATTATTTATTTAGTCAGCTTACTAACTAAAAACGCCGCTCATGAAAGAAGTCTGTTCTTATAAGGATTGTATGGACTGCCGGGGCAGGAAATTTTAAAACCGCCCGGGGCATCCCTGCTCCGCCCTTTTCCTGCCATGGCAGGAAAAGACACATCATGAAATCGGCCTTTCCTGATACGGGAGGATTTATGTATCGAAATTTTGTGTTTCCATCACGGGAGGAACTGGCATCCCATGCCCGGGAGATGCCGGAAATTCATCCTGACGATGTGATTACCATGCTTACGGTGATGAAGGCAGCCGAGGAAATCAAAGGGAAAACCGATGGTATCCTGGAGCGGAGGTACCACATGTCCCAGGGAAAGCTCTGTGTCATGATTATCCTTCACCAGCACAGAGAAGGGCTGGCACCGTCGAAGCTGGCAGCTATGGCAGGAGTGACGAAGGCCACCATTTCCGTCATGCTGGCCCGCATGGAGCGGGACGGGCTGGTGAAAAAATCGGTGAATGCAGATGATGGAAGAGCCCGGCTGGTGTATCTTACCGACAAGGGCCGGCGGGAGATGGACAGTATCCTGCCGGACCATTATGTACGGATTTCCCGTCTCATCGGCAGGCTGGATGAAGGGGAAAAGAAGGAGCTGGTGCGGCTTCTCCATAAAATCGTGGATGAATAATGGAAATCACTCTGATTTTCCGGTCATTTTCTGATAGAAAGTGACCGGTATTTTCAGCCCTATATAGTCAGTCGGCTAACTAAATAGGTTTGGAGGTAAGGACATGAATATGCATAGTAAACCGGTGAAAATTGGATTGTTTTTTCTGGGGCTCATAGCGGTGTGCGGGCTGGTGCTCCTCTTCAAGGGAAATGATGCCGTAGCCATGGCCAAGGAAAAGCGGGACGGCATTGTGACAGCCGAGCAGATCAAGGTGTCCTTCGATTCTGTAGGCGGCCGTCTGCTGAAGGAAAACGTGAAGGAAGGAGACCGGGTGAAGAAGGGGGATGTGCTCATGGTGATGGACCCTACGGATACGGACCTGGATATTAAAAAACTCCGTTCCCAGATTGCCCAGCTGGATGCACAGATCAGCTCCATGGCAGGAAGCATTGATGTGGCTTACCAAAAAGCGGATACCGACGAAGTGGAAACCCATCGCCAGATCGATCAGCAGAAGGCGGTGCTGGCATCGTCACAGGCGGTGTATGAAAACAAGCTGTCCGATTACAATAGGAAACGGCAGCTGGTGGAGGCCGGCGCCATTTCCCAGCTGGAAATGGATAATATCACCGCCAGTCTCCGCACTGCCGAGGCCGATGTGCGGGCTCAGCAGGAGCTTCTCCATAAACTGCTGGGCGGTGCAGAGGACCGGGACAATACGGAAGACATTGCTCTTCCCACCATTGCCCAGGAAAGGCAGAGCGCTGACAATAAAGCCAATGACCTGGAATCTCTGAGACAGCAGAAAAAGCAGCTGGAGGTGGCTCTGGAACAGAAGGAAGTCAATAAGAAAAGACTGATCCTTCGGGCCCCGGAAGACGGGAAAATCCTGAAGGTCATTGCTAAGGAAGGAGAAATGGTTTCAGCTAATACGCCGGTGATTCTTCTGGAAAGCAGCCGCTATTACTATGACATTTATGTGAATGAGGTAGAAAAGGGACAGATGAAGGAAGGAGACCGGCTTACAGGTCATACGGTGTCCGGAAACAGGGAAGTGCCCGGCACGGTGCGTCTCATAGCCAGAGCGCCGGGGTTTGCGGATTTTAAAATGTCCAGGGAAAATAGCTCGGCTGATCTGACAGCCTTCCAGATTCGTACCTACATCGACCCCGTACCCGGTGTGATTCCGGGAATGACAGTGGAGGTGAACCGTCATGAGTTCACTGGCCGATGAAATCCATTTCCTCTTTTCCGGCAGGGGCATGCCTTATGAAAAGGTGTCCCTCCTGGTGGCCATCGTGATTACTGTCTTCTTTACGGCGGCCATGGGCTACAACTATACCAGGGATGTCAATGTGGTGGTGGTGGACCTGGACCATTCCAGGACGAGCCAGGAAGTGGTGGAAATGATTCACTCTTCTCCCCACATGAAGGTGGGCCATGTGCTGTACACTCCGGCGGACCCGAAGGATTTCTTCTATGAAGACAAGGCCTATGCGGTGGTGTGTCTGCCTAAGGACCTGGAACGGGACCTGTATTCCGGCACCTCGGTGAATATAGGCCTTTACTGCGACTACACCAATATCGCCCTGACCGCCGATATCCAGGCTGCCATGAATGAAATCGCCGCGGAGCTGAATGGAATGAACAGCGGCTCTACCGAAAGCGGAGGTCTGGTGGTGAGTACCCGTTACCTTTTCAACCCCACAAGCAGTACCAGCAATTCGGAAACCGAAGGGTTCCTCTTCTTTTTCTCCAGTATGTTCTTTACCTTTGCCACCATCGGCATGGTGCCAAGGCTGAAGCTGGAGCACAAATGGGAGGCCCTTCTGGAGAAGGGATCCCCCTTTGACCTTATGGTGCGGATTCTTCCCTACATGGGCTGCCTGATGACAGCCCTCATGGTGGGCATGGCCATTCTCCGCGTCTGGGGCAATATGGTTATATCCGGCAGCTTTCTTCTTTTCATGGCCCTCCAGATTTTCTATATCTGGGGCGTAGGCATGATGAGCATTCTTTTCGGCTGGACCGCCGCCAACCCCGGCGTGGCTTCCAGCCGCATGATTCTTTTCATCCCCGGCGGTTTCATTCTGGGCGGACAGACGGCACCTCTTGTTTTCATTCCCTACTGGGCCCAGGTGCTGTCCCATTTCTTTCCCCTGACCTGGGAGTTCCATTTCGTCAGGGATATCCTCATGCGGGGCGCCGGTTTTGGCGATATAATGCAGGAAATCGGGGCGTTCTTCCTCTATCTCCTGGCCATTACGGTGGTTTTCTGCCTCCGCTTTGAAAAGGCCCGGAAAGACTGCGTAAAGGAAGGGCTGCTTCATTCGTAACGCTTTGCTTCGAGAGGGCATTCTTTTAACAGCAGAAACTGCAGAACAGGAGGCAGTATGGAAATCAAAAAGATCCTGGTTCCTCTGGACGGATCACCGGAATCAGAGAAAGCCTTCACCTTTGGGCTGGACCTGGCGGAAAAGTATGACGCCCGCCTGGTGCTGGCCCATGTGGTGGACATGAATGAAAAAATGACGGCCCTGGATCAGGTGACCATGAGCGGTTATGTGCCTTCGGAAATACTGGATGAAGGGTACCGGCTCCTTTCCCGGTCTGCCCGCAGGGTGCCGCCCCATATCCGTCTTGATACCATGGTCCGTATCGGCGCTCCGCCGCAGACACTCCTTTCCATGGCAGAAGATACAGGAGCGGATCTTATCGTTATGGGAAGCCGGGGCCTTGGCGCTGTGCGGAGCATCGTCATGGGCAGCGTGAGCCAGTATATCCTTCATCATGCCAGGGCCATGGTGACCATAGTGAAATAGAAAAAGGGCAGTGAAGAAGTGGTTTACATTTCTTCACTGCCCTTTTTGATTTCCTGAACAATCAGCCCGGTTTGGGAGTTTTAAATGATGGATTCTGCAAGTACATCCTTCATGAGGGAGACTGCCTTTTTCAAATCTGTCCAGGGAATGTTCAAAGCCGGCAGAAGACGGATTTTTTCCTTGGCCGTAAGCACCACCACCCCTTTAGCCAGGAGCCGGGGTACGATTTCCTTTACATCCTTCTCGGGCTCTATGCCCCACATGAGGCCCATGCCGGCCACCGATTTCACGCCTTTGGCACCGGTGAATTCATCTTTGATGTACTGCCCTTTGGCGGTTACTTCCTTTAATAGAGCATCATCGATTCTTTCCATAATGGAAAGGGCACCGGCGCAGGCAATGGGGTTGCCGCCGAAGGTGGAACCGTGGGTGCCGGGGGTGTATACATTTTCTGTCTTTTCATTGAACATGGTAACACCCAGGGGAAGACCGCCGCCGATACCTTTGGCGGTGGACACGATATCCGGCTCCACGTCATAGTTCATATAGCCGTACAGCTTTCCGGTGCGGCCGTTACCGGTCTGTACTTCATCCACGATGAGAAGGATATCATGGTCTTTGGCATATTGGCCGACGCCTTCGAAAAATTCTTTGGACAGCGGGTGGACGCCGCCTTCACCCTGGATGGGTTCCACCATAACGGCGCAGACCTGGGGGTGTTCTTCGCAGAGTTTGATGAAAGATGGCAGGTCATTGGCCGGGGTATAGAGGAAGCCCGGTGTGAAGGGGAAGAAATCCTTGTGGAAAATGTCCTGTCCTGTGGCGGCAAGGGTGGTAATGGTGCGGCCGTGGAACCCATTGATGAGGGTAATGATTTCATTTCTTTCTTTTCCATACTTGTCAATGGAGTACTTCCGGGCTCCCTTGATAGCGCATTCATTGGCTTCGGCACCGGAGTTGGAAAAGAAAACCTTCTTCATGCCGGTCTTTTGACAGAGCATTTCCGCCAGGCCGGCCATGGGCTTCGTGTAGAAAAGATTGGAAACGTGGTTCAGCACATGAAGCTGGCTGGTTACGGCATCCATCCATTTTTCGTCGGCCACGCCGAAAATATCAACGCCGATACCGCTTCCCATGTCGATGTAATCTTTTCCCTCTTCATCTATGAGATGGGAGCCTTTTCCTTTCACAAAGCATACGGGATATCTGGAATAGGTATGGGCTATATAGGCAGCATCTTTTTCTTCTGTATTCATAGTGAATCTCCTTTATGAGTGGGCTGGTGACCTTTTGAACCCGGGGGGACGGGAAATCGGTCCTTTTATTTCGTAAACATGGTTCCCAGTCCTTCATCGGTGAGCAGTTCGATGAGGATGGCATGGGGGATTTCTCCATTTATGATGAAAACTTTCTTTACCCCTTCTTTGACGGCGTTGGTGCAGCAGTCTACTTTGGGAATCATGCCGCCGGCAATGATTCCGCTCTTTTTCAGCTCTTCTGCGTCAGCAAGGGACATCTGGCTGATCAGGGAGTTTTCATCGTCCTTGTCCCTGAGCACTCCGTTAATATTGCTCATGACTACCATGGATTCGGCGTGAAGGGCGGCGGCAATTTTGGCTGCTGCCGTATCGGCATTGATGTTGTAGGGGTTTCCGTCGTCGTCAATGCCGATGGAGGAAATGACGGGGATGAAGCCGCCATCCAAAAGGTCATCCAGGATTTTCGTATTGATTTCATCGATTTCTCCTACATGACCCAGCTTTTCATTTTTCTGGTGTACCTTGATGAGGCCGCCGTCGATGCCGCAGAGGCCTACGGCCCTGCCGCCCAGGGCGGACAGATCGGCCGCCAGGCTTTTGTTGACCTTGCCGGCCAGGACCATCTGCACCACTTCCATGGTGTCATCGTCGGTGACGCGGAGGCCGTTTTCGAAATGGGACTCGATGGACAGTTTCTTCAGCATGGCGCTGATTTCAGGTCCTCCGCCGTGAACGAGGATAACCTTGACGCCTACCAGCTGGAGAAGAAGAATGTCCTGCATCACTGATTTTTTCAGCTGGGGATCGGTCATGGCGTTTCCGCCATACTTGGCTACTACATATTTTCCTGTATATTCTTTAATGTAAGGGACGGCCTGGGTCAGGATTTCCGCCCGTACTGCATTGGATGTATTCATAGTGGACTCCTTTATTTAGTGGGCTGGTGAGCTAGTGGGATAGTGGGCTGTATTCCCGTACACAAGAGGGTTCAGGCACCTATGGTGCCCGGGTTCAAGCAGCCGCCGTGCCTGCGCCCTGGGCTGCCCGGGTTCGGCCCGGGATTGGCTGCCGCCTTCGGCGCCTTTTTAATATCAGCGCCAGCCCCTTTTTTTAATATGCGCCCATAGGGCGCCACCACAACCTTCGGCCCGAAGGGCCGTCAAACCTAAGAACCCTCCGGCCATTAGGCCGGTCAATCTTAAGAACCCTGTGAAAGCGGCTCGCCGCTTTCAGATCACCAGTCCCGTTTCTTCCGGCATACCCAGCATGAGGTTCATGCATTCGATGGCGGCGCCGGATGCGCCTTTGCCCAGGTTGTCGAAGGTGGAAATGACAAGGACCCGGTCATCGTTGCCGGCGATATGGATGGTGAGGCTGTCTTTTCCTGCGTTTTCATTGGCAGAGAGGAAGAGGCCGTTTGTCTCTTCCAGAGACAGGGGGGAGAGGTGAATGAGCTTGGAATTTTCATAATGCTTTTTGAAAATCATATGAAAATCATCGGTGTCGATATCACCGGGCAGTCCGCAGGGCAGCTGGAGGAAGTGGGTGTGGAAGCCGATGGTGACTTCCATGCCTTCGAAGAAGTCGTCCACCACAGGGGAAAAGAGGGGCGCTTCACAGAGGTGGCATACTTTCATGATTTCCGGAAGGTGCTTATGGTTCTGGGAAAGGCCGTACTGCCGGGGCGCTTTGAAGTCGGCTCCTTTTTCTTCATCGTACTGGGCAATCATTTTCTTTCCGCCGCCGCTGTAGCCGGTGAGGGAGAAGCAGTGGAGGGGATAGTTGATGGGAAGGATGCCTGCATGGATCAGGGGGTAGAGGATGGAAATAACGCCGCTGGCATGGCAGCCGGGAACGGCTACTTTCTGCGCTTTGGAAATGGCTTCTTTCTGGTCTTTGGAAAGTTCCGGGAATCCATATACCCAGTCGTCGTCGGTACGGTGGGCAGTGGAGGTGTCAAGGATGCGGATAGGGATATCCTTCACAGCCTCTACCACTTCTTTCGAGGCAGCGTCGGGAAGGCAGAGGAACATGAGATCTGCTTCTTTTGCGAAGGCTTGAATGGTGGGGATATCTTTTCTTTTATCTTCCGGCAGATGGAGGAGTTCTATATCTTTTCTTTCGGACAGCCGGTCCTGAAGACGGAGGCCCGTGGTTCCCGATTCACCTACAATGAATACTTTCGGCAGTGTTTTCATAATAGTTCCTCCTTTCAGTCCATGGGATATTCGCCGAAGGTGGCTACCATGACTGCTTTAATGGTGGGAAGCCGGTTGGCTGCTTCCTGGAAAGCCAGGGAGAAGGGGGCTTCGAATACATCATCGGTCACTTCGATGCCATTCAGGCCGAAACGTTCATAAATGTCTTTTCCCACCTTTGTTTCTGTGTTGTGGAAGGAAGGCAGGCAGTGGCAGAAAACGGTATCCGGATTTCCTGTATTTTTTATCATGTCCATGGTAATGCGGTAAGGCATGAAGAGCTTGATTCTTTCGCCCCACAGGTCGTAGGGGTCTCCCATGGTTACCCATACGCCGGTGTAAATGACATCCAGTCCCTTCACTCCTTCCACCGGATCATCGGTGAAGGTAAAGGAAGCTCCTGTTTTCTCGGCTATCTTCTTGCACTTGGCGGTGAAATCATCTTCCGGGAAATACCGGGCAGGGCCGATGATTCTGAAATCCATACCGGCAAGGGCGGCGCCGGCCATGAGGGCGTGGGCCATATTGGACTGGCCATGACCTACATAGGCATAGGACAGCTGATTTAAGGGCTTTTTGAAATGTTCCTTCAGGGTAAGGAAATTGGCCAGGGTCTGGGTGGGATGGTCATAGTCCGTAAGACCGTTCCATACGGGAACGCCGGCTTTGGCGGAAAGCTCTTCTACCGCGCTCTGGGCATACCCCCGGAATTCAATAGCGTCGAACATGCTTCCCAGTACCCGGGCGGTGTCGGCAATGGATTCCTTCTTGCCAATCTGGGTGCCTGTGGGCCCCAGGTAGGTGGTGAAGGCTCCCTGGTCATGGGCTGCCACTTCGAAGGCACACCGGGTGCGGGTGGAGTCTTTCTCGAAAATAAGGGCAAAATTTTTACCGTTTAAAGTTTTGATTTCTTTTCCGGCGGCCTTGTCCTGCTTCAGCTTTTCCGCCAGGTCCAGATAGTAGGCGAATTCTTCCGGTGTGTAGTCCAGCATGGAGAGAAAGGAATGGTTCAGTAAGCTTTTCATGATATACCTCGTTGTATGTTTTTAACTTTTTTGGAATCTGAATATATGGTTTATGAGAGAACCATTCTCATCGGGAGAGGGCCTCCAGGGCAGCTGCTGCTTCCAGGGTGATGCCCAGAGGAAGGATGGATTCATTGATGGCAAAGGATGCATTGTGCAGGGCCGGCGTATTTCCGTCGCCGGTACCCAGCCAGAAGAAGGCGCCGGGGAATTTTTCAAGGTAGGAGGAGAAGTCTTCCGCGCACATGGATGGGAACTCTGGCTCTGTGATATGTTCTTCACCCAGGTAGGCTTTTCCCACTTTCTTCAGGAAATCAATCTTTTCCGGTGTATTGATGGTGGCGCTGTGGCCTCTGACATAGTTCAGCTCCGAATGAGTGTGGAACATGACATCCAGACCTTTCAGGATTTCCCCCAGCCTTGCTTCCATCTTGTCCCGAAGCTCTGGACGGTAGGTACGGCAGGTGCCTTCCAGATAAGCGTCCTCAACCCCTACGTTGTAACGGGTGCCCGCATTCATGAGGCCGATGGTGCACACCACATTGTCCATGGGGTTCATTTCCCTGGAAATCAGGGACTGTACATCAATGATGAAATGAGCTGCCGCCACCAGGGCGTCGGTGCCGTTATGAGGCTGGGCAGCATGGGTGGATTTCCCTTTGATATGGACATAGAAACGATCGGATGCCGCCATGAGGGCACCGGGCTTTAATCCCACCTGGCCCGTGGGAAGCTCCGGCCACACATGAAGGCCATAAATTTCCGATACATCGTCCAGTTTCCCGCTGGCTGCAATATGGCGGCCGCCGCCGATGGCTGCTTCTTCCTCGGCCGGCTGGAAAACGATTTTCACAGTGCCGTGAATCTGATCCTTCATTTCATTCAGTACGGCGGCAGCCCCCAGAAGGATGGACATGTGACCGTCATGGCCGCAGGCATGCATGACGCCTTCATTTTTGGAAGCAAAAGGAAGGCCTGTAAGCTCTGTCACCGGAAGGGCATCCATGTCGGCCCGGAGGGCCACCGTCTTTCCCGGATGGCTGCCTTTGATGATGCCCAATACGGCATTCTGGAAAAATCCTGTTTCATAGGGGATGCCCAGATTTTTGAAAACATCCTGGATGTATGCTGAAGTTTTGACTTCCTTTCCGGAGAGTTCCGGATATTCATGGAAATGTCGTCTCCAGGTCACCACCTGTGGCAGAATGGCTGTGACTTTTTCCTTAACTTCTTTTTCGTACATCATTGAGACGACCTCTTTTCCTGACTTTAATTGGCGTTTTTGTATATAAATGAATATTTATTCAAGTAAAATAGACTGAAATATATGAAACTTAACGGATTTTCATGAAATATAGAGAAAATACAAAAACGTGTGCAAATTGGATTGAAATAATAATACAACTTTACGAATATATATGCAAGAGGGAAAGAGAAATTTTTTATCAAAAAGATGAAACTGGCACCTGCCGGTGAAGAACAGCACGGGAAAAAGGCGGAAGCAGCAGAGAAAATATTTCTTAAGGATTTCGACAAAGTATGATATAATGACAATAATATGCAGGCATCCAGCGAGAACGGACAATCATAGATCTGAATCATGGGAGAGACGCATGGGGCGTTCTCTTTTTTTAGGAAGCGCTGATTCATTCACTTTGTGAATCAATCAGTGCTTCCTTAATGCCCCGGTAGGAAACCGGGAAGATATACCGGAAAGGAACTGACAGGGTCAGCTCTTTCCGATATATAGGTATTATTTATATCAAAGGCCTGCTTTTACTTATCATTGGGCATCATGCCCGCGTACCCATGAACGCATACAGGAGGAAACATGTACGACACATTTAAAGAATTGGGAATTGCGCCGGAAATACTGAAGGCCGTGGAGGATATGGGATTCGAGGAACCAAGTCCCATCCAGAAGGCAGCCATTCCGATTGCCCTTACCGGAAAGGACCTGATCGGTCAGGCCCAGACAGGCACCGGCAAAACGGCGGCTTTTGGCATTCCCATCCTGGAAAGGATTGACACATCCAGGCCGGGACCGCAGGCCGTAGTCCTTTCCCCTACAAGGGAGCTGGCCATCCAGTCTGCCGAAGAAATCAACCATCTGGCCCAGTACCTTCCCATTCATGCCCTTCCCATTTACGGCGGGCAGGATATTGAAAGACAGTTCAAAGCTCTCCGGAAGCACCCCAACATTATCGTGGCCACTCCGGGCCGCCTCATGGACCATATGAAGAGAGGCACCATTGACCTGTCCCATGTACAGGTTCTTGTGCTGGACGAAGGGGACGAAATGGTGGATATGGGATTCATCGACGATATCCGTACCATTCTGGCCGGCATTCCGGAAGAAAGACAGACCATGTTCTTCTCCGCCACCATGCCGGAACCTATCCGTCAGCTGGCTGAGACTTTCCTCAAAGATCCGGAACTGGTGAAAATCAAAGCAGCCACTGTGACCATCGACCTCATCGAACAGGAATACATCGAACTGCCGGACCGCCAGAAATTTGATGCCCTCTGCCGCCTGCTGGATATGCAGGATCCGGAACTGGCCATCGTCTTCGTCCGTACCAAGAGAAGATGCGACGAAGTGACGGAAGCCCTGAAAAAGAGGGGATACATGGCAGAAGGTCTTCATGGCGACCTGTCCCAGCAGAAAAGAGACACTGTGGTGCGCCAGTTCAAAGAAGGCACCATTGATATCCTGGTAGCCACCGATGTGGCAGCCAGAGGCCTTGATATTTCCGGTGTGACCCATGTATACAACTTCGATATGCCCCAGGATCCGGAGATCTACGTACACCGCGTAGGACGTACCGGCCGCGCAGGCAAGACCGGCCTGGCAGTAACCTTCGTCATTTCCAGGGAAATGGGACAGCTCCGGGATATTGAAAGAGTTATCCGCCGCCGTATCAAGAGACGGTCTGTTCCTACCCTTTCCGAAGTCATCGAAGGCAACCAGAAGGCTGCCATTGAAAGCCTTTCCGACACGGCCCAGGGCGGCGGCCTGGAGGAATACAGGGAAAGCGCGGAAGACCTCCTGAATGATGTGGACTCTGTATCCCTGGTGGCTGCTGCTATCAAGCTGCTCACCAAACAGCCTGATGTGACACCGGTCAAGATTACCGAAGAAATGCCCAATTTCCGCAGACGCAAGGGAGCTCCCCGCCGTCACTTCGACGGAGACCGTCCCCGGAGAAGAAGAAATTCTGAAGGTGGCCGCCGCTTTGAAGGCAAAAGGCAGCGCCGTTTCGACAATCATTCCGGCCAGCCCCGTCAGAATAACGGCAAAAACATTCACGAATCCAATTTCAAACCCTACTTCAGGGAAAACTGATAGAAAAGCAGGAAGGGAAGATGCCCTTCCTGCTTTTTAGGTGGGCCGGGACATGACACCTGCGCCTGTCCTGGCACAGGCTGCTTTGGGGTCCTTTTGCCAGTTCAGCCGGAAGACTTGTTAAAAAAGGAGACATAGTGTATTCTATATTCATAGAAGTAAATATAAAGGAGGCTGTCCTATGAAAAAAGTGATTATGATTAAAATTCCCGGCTGTCCCTACTGCGCCAAGGCCAGAAAGGCTATTAGCCTTCTGCAGGAAGAAGAACCATACAAAGACATCAAGGTGGAGGAAATCGATGAAACCACCCAGCCGGACCTGGCAGCGCCCTATGGAAAGGACTACTACTACGTGCCCAGCCTTTTCATTGAGGGAAAGAAGTACTTTGAAGCCAAACCGGGTATGGACTACGACACCATTGAAAAAGCGGTGAGGAACGTATTTGAGGAAGCACGGAAGGCTTGACCTGTAAAAACCAAAGGCCGTTTCGCAGAGGAAACGGCCTTTTCGCTGTGGAAGAAAGGAAAATGGGATGGACAATTTCGAGGAGAAGAACAGAGGCTATTGGAATGAGCGGAGCCGCGGCTACAGCAGTCTTAGGCAAAAGGAACTGTCCGGGCCGGATAGCAGGGCCTGGGAAAGGTTCCTGATGGAAAGACTTCCGAAGGGAAGAACTCTTCGTGTTCTGGATGCAGGCACGGGGCCTGCCTTCCTTGCCATTATCCTGGCAAAGGCAGGATGCAGGGTGACGGCCCTTGATTTCTCTGCCTCCATGCTGAAAGAGGGGGCGGCTAATGCGGAAAAGGCGGGAGTTTCCATTTCTTTCATGCAGGGCGATGTGATGAACCTGCCCTTTCCGGAAAGCAGCTTTGATGCCATTGTGACCCGCAATGTGACCTGGAACCTGCCCGATGTGCCCAGGGCCTATGCGTCCTGGCAGAGGGCTTTGAGAAAAGGGGGCGTCCTTCTTAACATGGACTCCAACTACGGTCCCATGGATTTCACTGCCGCTGCGAAACTTACCAAAAATGCGCACCACGGTGTGGCGGAAAGTCTTATAGAGACCTGCCAGGAACTGAAGGACTCCATCCGTATCAGCACCCACAGCCGGCCGGCCTGGGATGTGGAACGGCTGCAGCTGATGGGCTTTTCTTCCGTCACATGGGAAGAGGATATACGCCCTCTTGTGCACCTGTCCAAAGAATGGGACTATGACCCGCTGCCTCTTTTCTGCATCAGGGCGGTGAAATAGAAGGGGGACGGTAGAAGACAGAAAGCAGAGGCCCATGGTTTCATCTGCGGACCTGCTTTTCCTTTGTTTCACTGCATACGTATGGAGGAATCAGGAGTTTTGACATGAGAAAAGGGCTGTGAAGAAATGGTCATCATTTCTTCACAGCCCCTTTTGGGATATGACGAAAATGTATCAAACTCCGGCGAAGCCGCCGCCGCAGCCCTCGGGCGCAGAACGCCGGTCAAGCTTAAGAACCTTTCACGACCTCCACCATGCTTTTCTTCATTTCCAGATATCGGTCCGTATAGTAGGGGCCTGCCTGGGATTCCCGAAGATCGTAGCCGTAGGGACGCCGGCTGATGGCGATGAGGGGCGGCGCCTGGATTCGTTTGGCTACGGCAAATCCGGCAAAAAGGTTCCACCAGCGCTCCAGGTCCTGAATGAAAGCGGCGTGGGTGGGAAAGAGGTCTTTGGCCTTTACGGAGCAGCCCAGATGCTCTTCCAGTGTTCCTTCCCTGTACCAGGCCAGAATGTCCTCCGGTGTATTTCTCTGCCAGGGTTCTACAAAGCTTTTCAGCAAATAGTCATGGTATTCGTAAATGAGAGGATCCCCCAGGCCTTTGGTGACATCCTGGTTTTCCGACAATTCGGCACTGGGTTTTACGGTGAAAATCCCTTCGGGAATGACTTCCTGCCCGTACCATTCATTCAGGGCCCTGCCCAGTTCATAGATCTGGTATTTCCACAAATCCGCCGTAGCCGCCAGGGCACCGGCCAGGTCGCCGTAGAGGGTGCCATAGCCTACAGTCATTTCCGTTTTATTGGCGTTGCAGGTGAAGATACCGCCGAAGGCGGCGGAGAGTGCGGAAAGAATGCGGCTGCTCCGGTCCCGGGCCTGCATGTTTTCTTTCATGAATCCGGTGAGATGGATTTTTCCTTTTCCCACAGGAAGTCCTTCCAGGGCCCGGGCCGTTTCATCGATGAAGGAACCGATGGGAATGGTCAGATAGGGGGATTCCAGATGATCTGAAAGTTTTCTGGCCAGGTCCTTTGTCATTTCCGAATTGAAACGGGTAGGCGTATTCACCAGAAGGAGATGATCTTTTGGCAGTACTGAACGGTAGAGGGCGGCGTTTACGGCAGAGTCAATGCCGCCGGATACGCCGATCACCACCTTGTCCACGTGGATGGCAGAAAGGAATTTTCTGACTCCGTAACGGAGGGCAGGAAGAAGCAGGCTGCCCTGGAAGGGAGCCATGGGCTTTTCAGACATGAGATTTCCAGAGTCCCTGTGGAAAAGGAAGAGGCACCGGGGCTCTTCATAGGGGCGGGCTTCGGCGATGAGGGCCCCTTCTTTATCATAGGCGGCAGTCATGCCGTCGAAGGTATAGCAGGTTTTTCCGTTATTCTGCAGGCCCCGCTGATTGACGTAAATCATGGGGATGTGGAGTTTGGAAAGGGCATCGCCCAGCATGCGGTGCCGCTTTTCATTTTTCCCCAGGGTAAAGGGGGAGGCCGACAGGTTGAGGAAAAGGGAAATATCCTTCTTAGCCAGAATGGCCATGGGAGAAAGGCTGTAGTTTTCATCCCAGCTGTCTTCGCAGAGAAGGACACCGGTGCGAATGGTTTCGCTGCCGGCAGGAAGGAGGAAGGGCGTCAGCGCCTCTTCTAAGGAAAGGCCTTCTTCCAGGGCCTCCTGGCGAAGGGAGGTAAAGTAGCGGCGGTCATCGAAGCAGCGGTAATTGGGAAGAAGGGTTTTAATGACAAAAGGGTGCCTGCCCTTTTCCGGAATGAGGAAATGACCGTTGGCGGCGGCAAAGGCGGCGTTGTATTTCCGCGGCCTGCCGTCGTCGTTCGTCTTTTCCCAGTCTATGGCGCAGCTGCCCCAGAGGATGGTGATGTCCCGGGAGGCGGCGGCGATCCGTTCATTATAGGCTTCGCATTCCCGGAGAAAAGCGTTTTGGTCCCACAAATCGCCGATGAGGTAGCCGGTGAGGCACATTTCCGGAAGCACCAGCATATGGGCCCCTTTCTCCCTGGCCCTTTGGATTTCTTTTTCTATCTGCTTCCAGTTTTCCCGGATGTTTCCCGGTATCACATCAATCTGGGCGGTGGCAATTTTTATCATGACAAAACCTCTTTTCCATGAAATCTTGTTCTTTTCTCCATTGTACAGGCAGAAAGCAGGCCTGTAAATCTTTTATTTCCTCAATCATAGATTGACTTGCATCGAGCTTTAACCGGTATAATAAAATAATGGCTCGATTATATGGCTCCATGGATGCACTGATTCCATCATCGTTTCCCTATGAAAGGAGAACCTATGCTTTCTTTGATCAAAATTTCAGCCCTGGGGGCAGCCTGCCTCCTGCTGGCGGGCTTCTGGTTTATCAACCGGGACGAAATGGATCCTTTGATGACGCCGGCAAGGAAGGCGCGCATCGAAGCGTCACCTCATTACAGGGACGGTGAATTCCATCCGGAGGTGCCCCATGAAAAAGTGACAGCGGACATATCCTTTTGGAAGTCCTTCTTGTTCCCCGCCGCCGGCGTGAATATTCCTCAGGATCCCATGGTTCATGAGAAAAAAGACCTGAAATCCATTCCCCCATGGGACGATGTGGTGGTGTGGCTGGGGCATTCCTCTTTCTATATGCAGCTGGGCGGAAAGAAAATACTTATTGACCCCGTATCTTCCCTGTACGCTTCGCCTTTTCCGTTCATCGACAGAGCCTTTGACGGGAGCAATGTGTACGGTCCGGAGGACATTCCCGATGATTTGGATGTCATGGTGCTGTCCCATGATCACTGGGATCATCTGGATTATGATTTCGTGAAGAAAATAGAACCGAAAGTACATCATGTGGTGACGGGCCTTGGAAATGGTGGCTATTACGAAAAATGGGGCTATCCTCTTTCCAAAATCCATGAAGCCGACTGGAATGAAGAGGTAAAGCTGGATAGTCTTTCTGCCTGGGTACTTCCTACCCGCCATTTTTCCGGGAGCCTGCTCAAAAGGAACCAGACCCTTCCTGTTTCTTTTGCCTTCGTTACGCCGAATCGGAAGGTGTACTACAGCGGCGACGGCGGTTATGACGGAAGATTCAGGGACATGGGAAAGCAGTTTGGCGGCTTTGACCTGGCTTTGATGGAAGACGGCCAGTATAATCAAAATTGGCACTCTGTCCATATGCTGCCGGAGGAAAGTGCAAAGGCAGCGGAGGAAATCGGAGCCAGAGCGCTCATTCCCTGCCACAATGGTAAATACGCCCTCTCCACCCACACCTGGCAGGAGCCCTATGAAAGAATGAAACTGGCGGCGGAAGGTAAATCCTTCCGCCTTCTGACCCCGGAAATCGGGGAAGCAGTCCATATAGGTGATGATACCCAGCATTTCAGGGAATGGTGGAACATGATGAAGTGACAATTTCATAAAGAATGAAAACCTTCACCCTGACAGCAGGGATTGCGCTTCGTGCCAGGGAGCTGTGGATAAAGGGCAGAGATTTTTCCACAGCCCTTTGGCAGCCTTTCTTCCGGAAGGAAGATAAAAAATCTTCTCAAACAGGAAAAACCATGGTATAATGAATTGTATTTTCTAGATATGAAAAGCTTTGCATCTTTGTGGTATAATGACAGAGATACATTGATTTTATAGTACCCGAGGGGGAAAAAGAAAGAATGAAAAGAGAAGATATCCGCAACATTGCCATTATCGCCCATGTCGACCATGGCAAGACGACTCTTGTCGATGCCATGCTGAAACAGAGTCATGTTTTCAGGGACAACCAGAAAGTGGCAGAACGTGTCATGGACTCCAACCCGTTGGAAAGGGAAAGAGGCATTACCATTCTGGCAAAGAACACTTCCGTCATGCACAATGGTGTTAAAATCAACATCGTTGATACCCCAGGGCATGCTGACTTCGGCGGCGAAGTGGAACGTATCCTGAACATGGTAGACGGTGTGCTCCTTCTGGTAGACGCCCATGAAGGCCCTATGCCCCAGACCAAGTACGTTCTCAGAAAGGCACTGGAACATAAACTGAAACCGATCGTTGTCATCAATAAGATCGACCGTCCGGACCAGCGTATTTCCGACGTGGAAGGCGAAATTCTGGACCTCTTCATCGAACTGGAAGCAGATGATGACCAGCTGGATTTCCCGCTGATTTACTGCTCTGCCAGAAACGGCATTGCCAAGCTCCATATGAATGATGAAGGCAAGGACCTGGGACCCCTTTTCGACGCCATTCTTAAATACTGCCCCTGCCCCGATGTGGATCCCGACGGCGGTCTGCAGGTTATGGTGACCACTCTGGAAGCCGATGATTATCTGGGCAAAGTAGCCATCGGTCGTCTGACCCGGGGTACCGCCAAACAGGGCATGCCGGTAGCCATCACCGATGGCACCAAGATCCGCAGCGACCATATCGGCTCCCTCTTCACCTGGCAGGGCATGAAACGGACCCCTGTACAGGAAGTCAAAGCCGGCGACATCATCGCCATGGCAGGCTTCAAGGATATCAACATCGGTGAAACCGTAGCTGATGCCACCAATCCGGAAGCCCTCCCGTCCATTCACATCGACGAACCGACCCTGTCCATGGTATTCCATGTCAACAAGAGCCCCTTTGCTGGCAAGGAAGGGGACTTCGTGACCTCCCGTCACATCCGTGCCCGTCTTTACAAGGAAATCGAAACCAATGTGGCTCTTCGCGTAGAAGACACCGATACATCCGATGCTTTCAAAGTGTCCGGCCGCGGCGAACTCCATCTCTCCGTACTCATCGAAACCATGCGCCGTGAAGGCTTTGAACTGGAAGTTTCCAAACCCCAGGTTATTTACAAAGTCATCAATGGCAAGAAGTGCGAACCACTGGAAAGACTGACCATCGAAGTACCGCAGGAATTCATGGGCGCTGTCATGGAAGGCCTTGGCCCCAGAAGAGCGGAAATGATTTCCATGGAAGAACTGGCCGGCTACATGAAGATGGAATTCTCCATCCCTGCCCGCGGCCTCATCGGCTTCAGAAATGAACTGCTCACCACCACCAGAGGCACCGGCATTATGTACCATGTATTCCAGGGTTATGCACCCTACAAGGGCGATATTCCTGAAAGAACCAGAGGCTCCCTGGTTGCTTTTGAAGCAGGTGTTACCACTGCCTACGGCCTGAACTCCATTCTGGACAGAGGCGAACTCTTCCTGGAACCGGGGGTTGAAGTATACGAAGGCATGATTGTGGGCGAAAACTCCAGAGACCAGGATATGGACGTGAACCCCTGCAAGAAGAAGCACCTCACCAATACCCGTGCTTCTGGCTCCGATGAAGCCATCAAGCTGCCGCCATGCCGCAAGTTCACCCTGGAATCGGCACTGGAATGGATCAATGATGACGAACTGGTGGAAGTAACACCTAAGAGCATCCGCATGAGAAAGATGGTTCTTTCCCGCCAGGCCCGCTATAAGAATGCAAACGTAAAGAAGAGCCAGCAGTAAGGGACTTCTCTTTATGACAAAAAAGAGACTGTGAAAAAATGTCAATCATTTCTTCACAGCCTTTTTTTGTGGCTTCCAGTCTGCCGTGGAACTATGACGCTCCGTTTTCATAGGAAACCATTGGCTTTTATGAAAGACAATGGATTCTATTTCCTTTTGCCCGGGCTCTTTTAAAAGCTCTTAATTTTCTTTTCTTTCTGATATATAATAAAGATATACAGATTCTATTTGGAAAGGAGGACCTCCATGAAAAAGATTTTATGTATAGCCGCCGTTCTGGCACTGGCAGGCACAAGCATGGCCGGCGCCTTTGGCGGCATTATGGATACGGAAGCGGGGTATGGGTACAACAGTGCTGCCGACGGCATTCACAGCGCCCATATCGAAGTGAAGCCGATTCCCAAGGTGGCCGTAGGCGCGGAATACCGGCACTGGAACAACCGGGGCAATGAAACGGACGTATATGCCAAGTACAAAATCGGCCATTTCTACGTAGGCGCCGGCAACCGGAACTACTACGACAGGGATGCCAGAATGTTTGGCCTCATCGAAGGGAAAGCCAATGTGCTGGGTCCTCTGGATGCCTATGCAGGGCTTCTTGTGTCCAGCGAAGAGAGACAGTACAAGGCGGGTTTGAAACTGGACCTGGTGCCTACAGCCTTTGATATCGATGTGAACTATACCTACTATGACAGAGATGACATTGATAATGAAGGCGGCCTGGGCGTGGGACTGAATTATCATTTCTGAAAATTGACAGCGAAAAAACGGTGCTTCCCGGGAAGCGCCGTTTTTTTATTATCGGATGGTATACTCTTTTCCTGTGCCCGGTGCGTATACCAGGGTGGCCTTGCCGGAAGAGTCAGCGGATCCTGTGTAATAGGTCTGCCGCAGCCCGGCATTCTGGATGCCGTTTCCGGCATCATACACATAATAGTCCACCGGTACGCTGATATGACTGCCGGTGCGGGGGTATTCGTATCCGCCGCTGCTGGTGGCCCGCCAGCTCCAGTTTGGATTGGTGCTGGCATGGCCTGAAAGGGGGCCGTTTTGGGAAGCAGAATAATAGATAAGCACATAATAATCGGTGGACCCCTGCGAAACCCGTCCGATAGACCAGGCATCGCCCTCACTGAAAGGAATATTGAGGGCCCGGGCCACCTGATTTCCTTCAGCGGTGCCGGAATAGACATAATGGGTGGAACCTGTATTCAGGAGAGCACCCAGTCCGCTGTTTCCCTCTGCAACGGCTTTGCCCACCAGGTCGGGAATGGAAAGGGGCGGCTCGTCCTCTTTTGCCGAATCCTTTGACACTGCATTTTCCATGAGATTTCCTGCGTTGTTGAACACGGTGCGAATGGAATCGCCCATGAAGCGCTGCTGGTAAATCAGAAAGCCGATGCCCACGATAATGGCCAGAAGAAGGGCGTATTCGATAAGATCCTGCCCTTTTTCACGGAATGGCTGTCCTTTTCTGCCCATAAAATTCACCTCTTCTTCCTTATGATTTCATCATTTTATCCTATGAATCCTTTTCTGTCTATCCCTGTTACGTGCGGACTGTATTTTTCCCCTCCGGCCCTTTTACCACTATGCCTGTGGTGCCGTAACCGAAGACGGCGGAGCTTCGCACATACTCATTGCTTTCCTCTCCGGTGGACGGATTGAATCCATACTTGGTTACATGAGCTACGGGAAGGGGTTTCCCGTGGGAGGCCAGTTTTGAATCGCCGGGGCCGTAGACGTCCCATACGGTTTTGAATTTTGAAATAGGATAATTGCCGTTGTCGGCAGCGGAATAGTAAACCAGGACGTAAAGGTCTGTCTTCTTATTTGTCAGTCTTCCCAGAGACCAGGCGTCGCCTTCTGCATAGGGGATGCCCAGCTTTTTCGCCAGGGCGTCTCCAGCCCTGGTGCCGGAATGGACATATTCATTTTCCTTCAGGGACCAGGTACCCTTTCTGATGGCGGAACTGATGGAAGCAAGAAATGGCTTGTAGTCAGGAGAGGAAATGCGGGCGCCGGTTTTTAAAAGACTGTCTGCCTGGTTAAAAACGGCACGAATGGACGGAACCGGGCCGCTCTGATCATATATGTAAAAACCGATGGAAGTGATGATGGCCAGGAGAAGGGCATATTCTATGAGGTTCTGCCCCTTCTTCCCGGGAGGTATTGGGCTCTTCATGGTAAATCCTCCGGTTTCTTTCCTTACGAATGAATTTTATTCTACTTTGTCCCAGTCAGGGCGGCGGTCGCGGAATACGTTAATCCGGCTTCTTACCTCATGAATTACATCGGTATCCACCCGGCCGAAAGCGATATCTTCATCATCTTCCAGATGGCATATATCTTCGCCCCAGGGGTCAAGAAGAAGGGATTCGCCGGCATATTCCGTATCTCCTGATTTTCCGGCCTGGTTTACGCAGGCCATGTAGAACTGGTTTTCAATGGCCCGGGCCCGGTTCAGGGTGACCCAGTGATGGTTCCTGATCTTAGGCCAGGCAGCGGGGACGAAGAAAAGGTCCACATCCAGAAGGGCTTCCCGTCGGATGAGCTCGGGGAACCGGATGTCATAGCATATGGCCATGGAGCAGGAAAGGCCATCCAGCTCAAAATGGGACAGGCGGTTTCCCATGCGGAAATACCCGGGCTCTCCGGACAGGGAAAAGCCGTGAATCTTGTCGAAGGAAGTGACCAGGTCTCCCTTGCGGTCAAATACATAGGACCGGTTGTAAATATCCTGTCCCACTTTCACGGCAGTGGTGCCGCCTACAATGTTCACCCCATGGGAGGCGGCTATGGAAGAAAGAAGGCTGCAGGTTTCCTTTCCTTCTTCATCGGCCAGCAGGGACAGGTTTTCCTTAGGGAAAAAACCGGTGTTCCAGGTCTCCGGAAGCACCAGGATGTCCGGCTTTTTTTCCATGGCCTTTTCCATCATGTCTCTGGCATGAGCAAAATTGACTTTGGGATTTCCCATTTCTACATGCATCTGCAGCAGTGCGATTCGTAATTTCATGGATAACCTCCTTGTGATAGTGTACTGGTGAGCGGTTAGGATGTGTTCCTGAAAGCGGGGGGAAAACTTAACTGTCCGGGTTTATAGTGTCTCCGGCTCACAGCCCCCTGCCCTTTTCTTTCATTATATCATCGAACGATGGACTACGAAAAAACCTCCCGAAGGAGGTTTTCTTAATCGAAGAACTGG
>OGYZ01000196.1_pt1 | contig 54817 bp, 46 predicted proteins | sample 1576681 | NCBI WGS metagenome assembly OGYZ01 (sample SAMEA3541480, study PRJEB24748) | human gut metagenome | biome: human gut; feature: human-associated habitat; material: faeces | place: China | collected 2012 | reverse complement strand
AGCTCTTTGTTGGCCCGGGTGCCTTCTTTCATAGTGCCGATGTGCATAAAGTGACCCTCGTGGTCCTTCTTGGTGTTTTCGACGGTGAAGATATTCTCTCCGTTGACCATCACACCGGTATCGCCGACCTGACCGCCCGACTCTCCGTAGAAGGAGGTCGCGTCCACAATCAGGGTCGCCTGCTGTCCTTCCTCCACGCTGTCGGCAAAGCTGCCGTCGCGGACGATGGCAAGGATGGTTGCCGGCTGCTCCAGAGTGGTGTAACCGGTGAACTGGGTCGGAGCCACCGCTGTCAGGTCGATGCTGTCGGTGCTCCAGCCGCTGACGTCCTTGCGCGCTTCTCTTGCGCGGACCCTCTGCTCGTTCATCAGACGGGTAAATTCTTCCTCGTCGATGGTGATGTTCTGCTCTGCCAGGATTTCGCGGGTCAAATCAATCGGGAAACCAAAGGTATCGTACAGACGAAAGGCATCCTCGCCGCTGAGTACGCCGCCTTTTCCGTCAAAGGAAGCCATCATCTGCTGAAGCTGCTCCATACCCTGGTCGATGGTCTTCTGGAAGCGCTCCTCTTCCGCCTTGATGACCTTCACGATGTAGTCCTCATTTTCACGCAGCTCCGGGTATGCCGATTCGTTTTCGGCAATCACCATTCTGGCTACCTCGTACAAAAATTCTCCTTCGATGCCCAGCAATCTGCCATGACGTGCCGCACGGCGCAGCAGACGTCTTAACACATAGCCTCTGCCCTCGTTGGAAGGCAGGATGCCGTCGCCAATCATGAAGGTGGTGGAACGGATGTGGTCGGTGATGACGCGCAGAGAGATGTCGGTCTTTTCATCCTGCTTGTAGGAAACATTTGCAATGCGGCAGATGTGCTTCATGATGTTCTGCACGGTGTCTACCTCGAACAGGTTGCCTACATTCTGCATGACGCAGGCAAGGCGCTCCAGACCCATGCCGGTGTCGATGTTTGGTTTTGGCATCCGCTCGTAATGTCCGTTGCCGTCCGAGTCGAACTGAGAGAATACCAGGTTCCAGATTTCCATGTAGCGGTCGCAGTCGCAGCCGACCTTACACTCCGGTCTGCCGCAGCCACAGCTTTCGCCGCGGTCAAAATAAATTTCCGAGCAGGGACCGCAAGGACCGGAGCCATGCTCCCAGAAGTTGTCCTCTTTGCCAAAGCGAACGATGCGCTCCGGCGGGATGCCTACCTTTTTGGTCCAGATTTCTGCCGCTTCATCGTCCTCTTCGTAAACCGAAATCCACAGCTTGTCCGCCGGAATTTCCAGGACACCGGTCAAAAATTCCCATGCCCATGCGGTTGCCTCTACCTTGAAATAGTCGCCGAAGGAAAAGTTTCCCAGCATCTCAAAGTAGGTACCGTGGCGGTCATCATGTCCTACGCTGTCGATATCCGGTGTGCGGATACACTTCTGGCAGGTGGTCACACGGTGATTTGGCGGTGTTTCCAGTCCCAGGAAGTATTTTTTCAGCGGCGCCATGCCGGAGTTAATCAGCAGAAGGCTCTTGTCATTCTTTGGCACCAGAGAGGCGCTTGGCAGCCTGGTGTGACCCTTGCTTTCAAAGAAGGATAAGAACTGCTCGCGCAGCTCGTTGAGTCCTGTCCATTTCATCGGTCATCATTCTCCTTTTTCTTTTGTCGATTGAATAAACGGTCGGGCAGGACGGGAAAAAACAAAAAAGCCCCCGTCCCGTACATTGGGACGAGGGCTTTGAAAACTCCCGTGGTACCACCCAAATTGCAGGACAAGCGCCCTGCCACTTTCAGACTTCCGGTAACGCCGGAAATGCGTGCAGCTCCTCGCTGCCGGCTCCAAGACGGCTTTCCTGCTCTGCAAATAACGGCGGGACCTTTCAGCCTGCGAATCCCTTCTCTGTCAGCCGCGCAAAAACAGGATTGATCTTTTCTCTGCCTGTTTACGCTTCAAATTATAAGCCTTCTGCTTGCCGCTTGTCAAGAGCGTTTTCTCCTGTCAGGGTGTAAAACAGCTCCAGCAGGGCAAATTTCGGCTCATACTGCGGTCTGCGCTCCAGCACCTTCAGCTGCTCGTCCGAAAATTCCGCCGCAGGCTGCACTGCTGTCGGGATGCACATCTGCGGAAACAGCACGCACCACCAGTTGTGCCCTTCGCCCTTGCCGATGGTAAAGCGCACCGCTTGATAAACGCCCGCCGGCATGGTGAAGTCCTCATATTCCCGGGTATCAAAATACATCCTGGTCAGATATGCAGTGACCTTCTGGTCACTGCCGCTGCGCCAAACCTCCTGCTGCGCTGCCTGCTCCAGCTGACCGAGCAGCTGCTGTGTCTGTTCGACCAGCTGCGGCAGCTCGGTGCAGTTTTCTCCCAGTCCCAGCTGCTGTGCCGTTTGCAGCACCCGGTCCCGCACCCGCAGCTTGAGCTGCTGGTCGCTCTCGCTGTCGGAGTTGGCAAGGATGTGCAGCCGCAACACCCCATCGTACAGCTGGCTGCATCCCTGTGCAAAGCTCTGCCCATCCGCCATCGTCCACACAAACAGCGCCGTCAAAAAGACAACCGCCGTCAGCGCCAGCGTGTTGCTGTGCCAAAATCGGCTGACCCTGTTAATCCATCGTCCCTGTCCTGTATGACCTGTGCATTTTTTCTCTGTCAAAGCCTTCTCCTCACTTTCTTTTGTGATACCTTCAGTGTTGCCAGATTTTTCCTTGCCTATACGCCCTTGTTTTCCAAAGATTTTTCAGAAAAACACACAAACTTTCTCAATCACAGCAGACAATCCTTCATAAAAATGGTATAATATCGGTATCGTTTGAAGTTATTGGATGATTTGGAAATGGAGTGAATCTAAAATGTATATGAACCTCTTTGACAGCCACGTCCATTCGGACAATTCGCACGACGGGGAACATTCCATCACCTTTCTGTGCGAAAATGCCGAGCAAAAAAATCTGATGGGACTGTGCATCACCGACCACTATGAACTGGACCAAAACCTTGCCCAGGCAGACCTGTGCCTGCGCAATTCTTTTATGGAAACCGGAAAAGCCCGCCAGGCGTTCGACTACCGTCTGCTGGTCATGAACGGCATCGAGATGGGACAAGCCATCCAGAACAAAGAAAAGGCACAGGAGATCCTGCGCCGCTACCGCTTCGACTTTGTCCTTGGCTCCCTGCATTGCATCCGCGGGATGGACGATTTTGCCTACATCGACTTTTCCGACCTAGATGTGGATGTCATCCTTACCCGCTACTTTGAGGAGATACTGGAGCTGTGCCAGTGGGGACAGTTTGACTCCCTTGCCCATTTGACCTACCCGCTGCGCTACATCACCGGACAGTACCACATTCCGGTGGACCTGTCCCGCTACGATTCCATCATCGACGAAATCCTGCGCACCCTTGCCCAAAAGGGTCTGGGACTGGAAATCAACACCGCCGGACTGCGCAGGGAGATCGGGCAGACAGCTCCGACCTTGCCGTACATCAAGCGGTTCCGCCAGCTGGGCGGAGAGATTTTGACCTTCGGTTCGGATGCACACCGCGCACAGGACCTGGGAGCCGGCTTAGATACCGCCATCGAGATGGCAAAGGAAGCCGGATTCTCCTACTTTGCCTTCTTTAAAAAACGCGAGCCGCGGATGCTCAGCCTGCGTTAACATCTGCTGCCGGAGGAACTTTTGATGCAAACAACCAACTCTAAACCATTTGCGCCGGTCGCCCTTGTGCAGGCGCAGCAGTATGACCCTGCGCTGATCGACCTCGCGGTGGAGCGGCTGCTGGAGCTGCTGAACATTCCCGGCGAATGGTTCTGCGGCAAACGGGTGCTGATTAAACCCAATCTGCTCATGCGCCGCCAGCCGCAGGAAGCCACCACTACCCACCCTCTGCTGATAAAATCATTGGCAGACTGGCTGTACCGGGCAAAGGCAGCGCAGGTCATCATCGCCGATTCCCCGGGTGGATTGTACACCCCTGCTGCCCTGCGCGGTATCTACCAGACCTGCGGGATGCAGCAAGCTGCCGAACAAAGCGGCGCTGTGCTCAATTTTGATGTCGGCTACCGGACGGTCTCTGCCAAAGATGCCTGCATCTGCCGCGAATTTAACCTCATCCATCCGGTGGTGCAGGCAGATTTGATTCTGTCGGTCGGCAAGCTCAAGACCCATTGCATGACCGGACTTTCCGGCGGGGTCAAAAATTTGTTCGGCTGCATCCCCGGTCTGCAAAAGCCGCAGATGCACTACCGCTTTCAAAACACCGGCGATTTCTGCTCGATGCTGGTCGACCTTGCCCAGACGGTTGCTCCTGTGCTGACCATCATCGACGCGGTGGATGCCATGGAGGGCAACGGACCCTCCGGCGGAACGGTTCGCCACACCGGCTGCCTGATTGCCAGCCGCAGTCCGTTCTGTCTGGACCTCTTGTTAAACCGCCTGATTGCCCTAAAGCCGCAGCAGGCGCCCACCGTACTCCACAGCATCCGCCGCGGACTGTGCCCGGACGACCCTTCCAGGCTTAGGGTGCTCAATCCCGATTCGCTGCCGCTGACCATTCCCGACTTTGTCCACCCGCAGTCCAAAACGGTGGATTTTTCCGGCAACCTTCCACCCTTTCTTCGACCGGCGGTGCAAAAAGCTGCCAAGCTGCTCTCTCCTCGACCGGTTATCGACCCGGAAAGGTGCATCGGATGCGGTAAATGCGCACAAAGTTGTCCGGCGCAGATCATCCGCATCCAGGCGCACAAGGCAAAGATTCAGCACGGTTGTATCCGCTGCTACTGCTGCCATGAGATGTGCCCGGTCAAAGCCATCCACATCCGCGGCAGAGTATAAATTTCCTTTTGGGAGGTATTTTCATGCAATCAATCACCGTCCATTCCCCCTGCAAAATCAATCTTTCGCTGGACATCGTCCGGCGGCTTCCCAACGGCTACCATGAGATGGATATGGTGATGCAGACAGTGGACCTGTGCGACACACTGACGGTATCGCTGCACAGCGGCTCGGATATTCAGATGACCTGCGCCGGTCCCGACGGAAAGACTCTGCCGTTGGCGTGCGACGACAGCAACATTGCGGTGCGCTGCACCCGCGCCTTTTTTGAGCGGTGCGGATTTTCTGCCCTGCCCTATTCGGTCGTCATTCATCTGGTCAAGCGCATCCCGATGATGGCGGGTCTGGGCGGCGGCAGTGCCGACGGAGCCGCTGTGCTGGCTGCCCTTAGTCATCTGACCCAAATCGGTCTTTCTTTGGAGCAGCTCGAGCAGATTGCCGTCGGCTGCGGCGCGGACATCCCCTTCTGCCTGCGCGGAGGGACCCAGCGCGCACAGGGGATCGGCGAAGATTTTTCCCCGCTTTCTCCCATGCCCGACTGTCCTATCCTCATTATCAAGCCGCGCTTTGGCATCAGCACCAAGGATGCCTTTGCCCGCAGCGACAGCACCGCATTTTCCCATGCGCAGGTCCAAAGGATGTGTCAGGCGCTGGATACCGGCTCGGTGCTGCCGATTGCCGATTGTCTGCAAAATGTGTTTGAGCAGCTTTGCTCTGCCGATGAACAAAAGCTGCTGCATCAGGCGCGGCAGCTCCTGATACAAAACGGCGCGCTGGGCGCACTGCTCTCCGGCAGCGGCAGCGCTTTGTTCGGTCTGTTTGACAACGAAGCCGCCGCCTGCGCTGCCCGCTCCGCTTTGCAGGACCACCCGCTTCTGGAAGGGGTCTTTTTGTGCCGCCCGCTCCCCTTTGGCGCATTTGAAGCTGTCAGGAACAGCCTGCGCAATCCATCATAGAAAGGATGTTTGTTATGAATTCTGTCATCCGCCTGTGCTGCTGTGTCAACCGCGTCATCAGCGGCAACCCGCAGTTTTGCTGTGATTCCATCACCGATCTGCTGGAGGAAAACGAATCGCTCCACGCGGACCTCTCGCTTTTTCCCCGCCTTGCTCTGTGTCCGCCGTCCTCCGGCAATCTTTTGTATAATTCCGCTGTTCTCTCCCAGTGCGAGCAGGCGCTCGACCAGCTGCTCCTTGCCAGCAGCAAAAATTCCTCCTGCATCATCGTCGGTCTGCCCAAGCGCATCGGCGGTCAGGTGATGGATGTCATCGCCGTCATCCAGAACGGTGAGCTGCTTGCCCTGCTGCCCGCCTGCGGCTCCGGTATGCTCAGCAGCGCCGACCCGCTTTTGGGCTACTGGGAAAACTGCCCGCAGGAAAAACTGTTCGGCTGGGACACCCTGTTCTGCTGCGGGGACCTGCGTTTTTGCATCTGCCCTTGCCCGGTGCAGGAGCTGCCGCTTCATCTGCCGCGTTTGGCAAAAACCGGCTGCCATGCGGTGCTGGTGCCCAGCTACCAGCCGGTTACCGCCGAAACCAATCAGCGTCAGCTGCGTCTGGTGCAGGCTCTTTCGGAAAGCTTTGGCATCGCCATTGTCCTGGTGCGCGGCGGTCAGGGGGACACCTCCCATCCCGATGCTTACCAAGGGCACGCCCTCATCTGCGAATGCGGTCAGCTGCTTGCAGATTGCACCGGCAGCACCGCAGGAGAAAATATCCATGCGCTGGAAAGCTTCTGCGTTGCCCGAGACCTTGACTGCGACATCCTCAACGCCTGCCGCCGCTTTGCTTCCCACACGCCTGCAAACATCCTGCTGACCGAAAACGACGGCAAAAAGGGTCTGATGCGCACCGTTTCCGCCGACCCTTTCCTGCCTGATAGCGAGCAGGAGGCTTCCGATTACCTCGACCGCCTGTTCGATTTACAGGTGCAGGGACTGGTTGCCCGCGTTGCCAACACCGGTCTGCATCGTCTGGTGCTGGGCGTGTCCGGCGGACTGGATTCCACCCTTGCGCTGCTGGTCTGCCATCAGGCGCTCAAGGAGCTGGACCTGCCTGCAAACAATCTGATTGCCATTACCATGCCCGGCTTTGGCACTACCGACCGCACCTACTACAACGCTCTGAGCCTGATTTCCGCTTTGGGAGCCGACAACCGTGACATTTCCATCAAGGCATCGGTCCTGCAACATTTTGAGGACATCGGACACGACCCTTCGGTGCGGGATGTCACCTATGAAAATGCACAGGCACGTGAGCGCACCCAGATTCTGATGGATGTGGCAAACAGCTGCCGCGGACTGGTGGTCGGCACCGGAGATATGTCCGAGGATGCGCTGGGCTGGTGTACCTTTGGCGGAGACCACCTTGCCAACTACAACGTCAATGTCTGCCTGACCAAGACGATGATTCGTCGGATGGTCACCCACCTGTGTTCCCGCTTCGATGAGCAGATTGGCTCCATCCTGCACGACATCGTGGATACCCCGGTCAGCCCGGAGCTGCTGCCGCCCGACGAGAGCGGAAAGATTCAGCAAAAGACCGAGGACATTCTGGGAAACTATGCGCTGCACGACTTTTTCCTGTACTATCTGCTGCGCTACAACTTCCCACCGCGCAAGCTGTACTACTATGCTTGTCTTGCCTTTTCCGGCGAGCTGTCGGCAAGCTACATTCTGGAAAAGCTCAAGCTGTTCCTCAACCGATTCTTTGCCGGTCAGTTTAAACGCAGCTGCACCCCGGACAGCGCCCGCATCACCGACGTCAACCTTACCTGCTGGTCCATCCCGTCGGATGCTTCTGCGCAATCGCTGCTGTGCGACCTTGATGAAATCCGATAAGAACCGCTTCTTTTCACCCTGTCCTGCCTTTTGGGGTTTGGACAGGGTTTCTTTTTTTGCTGCGGCAGGGTGTGAAAAATTGCCCGCTGCACCGTTTACATCCCTCCAGAAAAAAGGTATAATAAAAGTGTATTTGTTTTATCACGCTATTTGTAAAAAGGAGGAGAGGCTTTGTCCTTTCTTATCGATCGCACCCGCCTGTTGACAGCGGCTGTCCTGCTGCTGTTGTCCCTTTCGTTGACCGGCTGCACACGGATACAGACCTCCATCGAGGACCTGATGAGCCCGCCGGTGCTGACCGAGGAGCAGGCACAAATCCGCGATGCCCTTGCGCGGGTATCCGGCGAAACGGAGCTGAAGTACAAATATCCGCAAAACGGGGAGTACCGTTCTTCCTTTATTTTTTATGACATCGACGGGGACGGCATCGAGGAGGCGGCTGTCTTTTACCAGAGTGCCTCCAAGGGAGATGCCACCTGGATCAACATCCTCGACCAGGTGGAGGGAGAGTGGATTTCCGTCTGTGAAGCTCCTGCACCCGACAGCACCGCCAACATCGACTTTGTTTCCTTTGAACATCTGACCGACCCGCAGACCATCAACATCGTCATCGGCTGGGAGGATACCCGCAGCAGCAAAACTGCCATCGCCTACCGCTACCAAAACGGAAGGCTCACCTCTATCTTTGAACGGGATTACACCGAGATTGCCATTGCCGATTTAGACTCCAACGGGACTACCGACCTGTGTCTGCTGACTCCGCAGGCGCAGTCCACCCTGCTCTTTTTGGCGTGCAGCACCGACAGCGGCTTTGAAACGGTGGATTCTCTGACTCTGCCGCACGGCATCGTCAGCTTCGACAGCATCTTAGCCGGCAGAACCGCCAACGGTCAAACGGCTCTGTTCCTGGACAGCACCGTCGACCTGTATGACACCTCCTTCCAGATTACCGATGTTGTCTCCGCCAGACAACGGGAGGACGGCAGTCCGGCTCTGGTCAACCTGCTGGACAACGAAAACCTGTCGCTGTCCAAGCTGACCCTGCGCCCGATGCAGAATCTGTTCTGTCGGGACATCGACAACGATTCCATCATCGAAATCCCCACCGCCTCCACCCTGCCCGGGTATGAGGATATGCTCGATGAGGATGCGCTGTATCTGACCACCTACAATATCCTGACCCCGAACGTACAGTTGACACCCGAACACAGCGGCGTCATCAACACCCAGCACCGCTATATGCTTGCCTTTCCGCAAAACTGGCTGTCCGGCAAGGTCAGCGCAGTCATCCAGCCGGAAAACGGGGAACTGACCTTTTTTGCCTACAACGGTGACATCATGGACACCTCCACCCCTCTGCTCAAGCTGCGGGTCTACTCGGTCAAGGACTACCACGACAAATTTGACAACGACTACTTCCAGCTGATTGGGCAAAAGGGCTTGTTTGAATATTACGCATACGTCGTCCCCTCTCAAAGCGAGCTTGCTATCACCCAGCAGCAGCTGCGCGAGGAGATGTTCTCCTTTTTGGATTGACCTTTTTATTGAGAAGAAAGGAAGGTTTTGCTATGAAAAGAATTCTGGTTGCGGAAGACGAAGACGTCATCCGCGATTTTGTGGTCATCAACCTGCGCCGCTCCGGCTATGAGGTGGTCGATGTGCCCAACGGCGACGAAGCACTGCGGGTGTTCGACGAAAACAACGGCAATTTTGACATCTGCCTGCTGGACATCATGATGCCCGGCAAGGACGGCTTTACCGTCTGCAAGGAGATTCGCAAGCGTTCTTCCACCGTCGGCATCATCATGCTCTCGGCAAAAAGCCAGGAGATGGACAAGGTGGGCGCGTTGATGTTTGGCGCCGACGACTATGTCACCAAGCCTTTTGGACCGGCAGAGCTGGTTGCCCGCGTGGACGCGCTGCACCGCCGGGTCAACATGGTGGCTGCTAAACCCATCGAGGACCCCAATGAGATTCGCTCAGGACCGTTTGTGCTCAATGAGCGCAGCCGCACCCTGACCAAAAACGGCAAGAACATCGACCTGACCCAGGTGGAATTTCAAATCATGGAATGTTTTTTAAAGAATCCCAACGTCGCTTTGGAGCGCAACACTGTTCTTTCCAAGGTGTGGGGAGAAAATTACTTTGGTGATGTCAAGATTGTGGACGTCAACATCCGCCGTCTGCGCATGAAGATTGAGGATGAACCCTCCAATCCCAAATACCTGACCACCGTCTGGGGATACGGATACAAATGGAGCGTATCCGAATAGTCCCTGCAAACTTTCACTAAACTGTATCGGGAGGTATCGGGTTGCCCACAAAAAAAGTAACCAGACGCTGGCTTTACAACAGCTTTCTGGTCATCCTGATCTTTCTTTCGCTGCTCATCATCGCCTTCTCCATCGCTGTGCGCAGCTATTACTACAACAGCGTGCTGACCATTGTGCGCAACACCGCCAGTGTGCAAAACGCAAGCCTGGTCAACTACTCCGAGGATAATACGGTAGACTTTTCCTCCTCGGTGCGCAAGATGGTGGAGGACTTTGACGAGAAGGACCGCATGGAGCTGATGGCAATCGACAAAAGCGGAACGGTCATCATCACCTCCAGCGGATTTTCACCCACCGAGCAGCTGGATATGCCGGATTATACCCAGGCGCTTTCCAGTCCAAGCAGAGATTCCTTTGCCTATGACACCCTCAACGGAGAAAGTGTGCTGGCATACACCCTGCTGGCTCCGACGGTGGACGATTCCAATATTTCCGCTCTGCGCTATGTCGTTTCGCTCACCGCTGTCAAACGGCAGATCTATATGCTGATTGCCGCTGCGGGCGTGGTGGGCGCTGCTATCATCTTTTTTGTCATCCTGTCCAGCTCTTATTTTATCAATTCCATCATCAACCCCATCGACCAGGTGCGCAAGATTGCCCTGCAAATTTCCAAGGGAGATTTTTCTGCCCACCTGAAAAAGACGACCGACGACGAGATTGGCGAACTGTGCGATGCCATCAATGCAATGGCTCTGGAATTGCAGGAAAACGAAAAGATGAAAAACGACTTCATCTCCTCGGTTTCCCACGAGCTGCGCACCCCGCTGACCGCCATCAAAGGTTGGGCAGAAACGCTGATGGACGATTCGGTGGACCGCGAAACCACCAAAAAAGGCATCGGTGTCATCATCAAGGAGAGCGAACGGCTGTCCGGCATGGTGGAGGAGCTGCTCGACTTTAGCCGCCTGCAAAGCGGAAGGCTTCAGCTGAGCCTGACCAAGCTGGACCTGGTGGCAGAATTAAGCGATGCGGTCCTGATGTTCACCGAGCGCGCCCGCCAGGAGCAGATTCGCCTGGACTACGATGAGCCGATGGACATCCTGCCCATCATGGGCGATGCCAACCGCCTGCGACAGGTGTTTGTCAACATTTTGGATAACGCCTTAAAATACTCCGATGCCGGCGACAGCATCACCGTTGTGGTCCTGCGGCAGGAGAACAACGCTGTCATCACCATTCAGGATACCGGCATCGGCATCACGCCTGCCGACCTGCCTAAAATCAAGACCCGCTTTTACAAGGCAAATGCGACCCGCCGCGGCTCCGGCATCGGGCTGGCTGTCGCAGATGAGATCGTCACCATGCACGGCGGCTCGCTGGAGTTGGACAGCCGGGAAGGGGTCGGCACCCGTGTCACCATTACCCTGCCGCTGAGCCTTTAGCCGGCAGCCCTGCACAAAAACGGACAAAAAACAAAAAGCCAGGGGACATACCCCTGGCTTAAAAAATCTGTTCATAAAATAGACTTTATTTTTTGGCAGACCGATGATACAATAGGTATCGTAAGAAAATTCCCTGTTTACTCCCGCTCCCGGAAGCCGAGCTTTGCCTCGGAATTCTGGATGAGGTTCAGCAGCGCCTGCGACTGTTTTGGATAGTTTTGCATCAGGTACTCGGTGGTGATTTTTACTTCATCGAGATTTTTGATGCGCTCTCCTCCCTTGTCCGCGCCCTGTGCCAGCTGCTGCGCCCGCGCTTCGCTCATCAGCATCGCTGCGTTGCAGTAGCCGCTCACCAGCTCCTGCGGGATGGCAAACATGGTGTTTTCATTTTTGGAATTGGTCGAATACAGGATGCGAAACGACCGGTAAACTGCCATCATCAGATAGTTGGATATTTCGGTGTTCAGCTGTTTGGATTCGCTTTTGCCAATCAGGTCATAGACGACCCCCAAAGAGTTGGAAATCAGCTTTTTGTTGAGCACCGGCATGATGTTGCCTTTAAAGACCACGTCCTTTGCGCTGTCCGCCTCCGGGATGTCCTCCACTGTCAGCTGCCGTCCGTTGCGCTCGGGAGAAACACCCAGCAGATAGTCACAGGATACGCCGTAGAATTTGGCGCATTTGACCAGAAAATCCAAGCCGCATTCCCGGATTCCCTTTTCATAGTGCGAAAGTAGCGCCTGCGAAATACCAAATTCCGCTGCTGCCTGCTTCTGGCTGATTCCCTTTTCCTTTCTCAAAAGCGTAATAAGCCGTGGGAAATCGGCATTCATACGCACATCCTCCTCACTGTTTGATCCTGATAAAAAGAGGCTGCCCTTGTTCTTCACTCCGGCAGTCAGACCTTGTCCCCTCTTATCTACGTATTGTAAATTATATTACATCAAAAACCCTTTGTAAAGGGCTTTTTGCAGAAAAGAAAGATTTTGGTCGAAAAGACAATCCTTTGCGCTCTTTTTCTCAAAGCCTTCTTTTCCTTCGGCCCATCTCTTCAAAAGAAAAACCAAAATTTAAGGGACCTGCCTCCCTTTTACTGTTTAGAAAGGAAGTTTTACTATGTTGACCTATAAAATTCATCTGTTCCGCCACGGCATCACCCGCGCCAATCTGGAAGGAAAGTATGTCGGACTCAGCGACTACCCGCTGTGCCAGGAGGGAATCGACGCGCTCAAGGAATTTGTCAAGGACAAGGACTACCCGCCGGTCGAAAAAATCTACACCTCCCCGCTGCGCCGCTGCCGGGAAACCGCACACATCCTCTATCCTGGCTACAAGACCTTTGACGTGCCGCAGCTGATGGAGATGGATTTTGGCACCTATGAAGGCAAGACGCTCGACGAGCTGCAAAACGACGAAAGCTTCATCGCCTGGAGCCGCGACAGTATGCACAACGCGCCGCCGGAGGGCGAGGACGGCATGGAATTTATCCGCCGCGTCATCAAGGGCTTGAACGACGTTTTCCAGGATATGATGGCAAACGACGTCCACAACGCTGCACTAGTCATCCCAGGCGGCATGATTATGTCCATGCTGGCGCTGATGGGCTTTCCCCGCCACCCGATGGGCGAGTGGGAATGTGCCACAGGCGCCGGCTACACCATCGTAATGACACCCGAGCTGTGGACCCGCGACAAGGTCTTTGAGGTCCTTTCCAGCATCCCGATGAAGCCGGAGGACTGGGATGACCACTGGAGCACCAAGAAGTACTATGAGGACGGAGAAGAGATGTTCTTTGAATAAACCGTCTGTCAAAATCATCCAAGGGAGTTATGATAGAAGATGACACTGAGAAAGCAAGTCAAATATAATGCCAAGCGCTGCCTGTGCAACAACTGGGGCAAAGCCATTTCCATCGTTCTGCTCAACACCGCCGTCTACCTGCTGTTTGCCATCATCGAGATGATTATTGCCCAGCTGCTGGAGCTTCCCATCGGGGACTCCACCATCCTGCTGTCGGTTTCCGGCGCGCACACCCTTTCGTTCATCCTCAGACTGCTGATGAGCATTGGCTCCTTCCTGCTGATGGTTCCGCTCAGTCTGGGCATCACCCGCTGGTACCATTCGCTGTCCGATGGCGTTTCCGAGGACATCATGGGCATCTTTTGCTGTTTTGCCAACCGCAGGATGTTCTTCCGCTCGCTGTGGCTGTCGCTGAACACCGGCGTGCGAATCCTGCTGACCGGTGTCCTTTACCTGCTTTTGCCCTTGGTCGGCTTTGTCCTCTCCGCCTTTTTGCTGTCCAGCCACCTTTCGGAGGCGCTCTTTCTGGGCAGCCTGTGTCTGGTTTTTTCGGCGGCTCTGTTTTTGCTGATGGGCGGATTTTTTCTGATGCGGATTCAGCGCTATTTTCTTGCCAGATACTACCTGCTGGATGGAGAAACCACCGTCCGGCAAGCCATCCGCTCCTCGGTACACGCCACCCGCGGCATCTGCGATGAAATCCTGGTATTTAAGCTCTCCTTCCTGTTGTGGGCGCTTGCCTCTTTTCTGGTGCTGCCGGTGCTGTATTTTTCCGCCTACTATTCGATGAGCGCCATGTTGTACGCCCGCTTTCTGATGGAGCAGGACAAACGTTCCAACAGCATCGTTCCGGTGGCTGCGGACGAGGACACCCGCGAGGTTTCCTTTGAGCAGCTGCATCAGTCGATGCCGTCCGAGGACCTTGCCCAGACCCAGACCTTTGTGCATCCGTCCGAAGAGGAACAAACCAACGATTAAATGACCCTGCCGGTCAACCGCAAACCGTCCGAACAGCTGTTTGTTCGGACGGTTCTTTTTTTTAATCGAGGTGCGGAATTTTGCGGCAAAACGGCGGTGGAACGGCTATATGTATGATATAATGAATACAGACAATGTGGTTAAAAAATGGGAATCCGCAAAAGAGGATGTTATATGAACAACGTAAACAAAACATTATATATTCCTTTATATGGCAAAGCTTATGTCAGCAAAAAAGGAATCATCCTGCATGATTCCTTGGCAGAAAACATTTGGGAAAAGGAAGGGTTCGACCTGAAAGGTAACTCAAAATCCAAGTGGCTGGCATATTATCTGGCTATGCGTTCTGCTGTTTATGATGAATGGGTGAAACAGAAGCTTGCCCATCAAGCTGATGCTGTTGTACTTCACATTGGTTGTGGTATGGATAGTAGAATCAATCGAGTCGGGGAAAACAAGATACCTTGGTACGACATTGATTTTCCAGAGGTTATAGAAGAAAGACACAAGTATTACCATGAAACTAATTTTTATCATATGCTGTCAGCCGATATGCGATGCGACCGGTGGAAAAGCAGTATTGAGCAAAATCAAAATGCTGTTGTTCTGCTCGAGGGTGTCAGTATGTATTTCAAACCTGCGGAACTGACCGCATTGCTGTCCAATATTTGCCAGCATTTTCAGTCGGTTCAGCTTTTGATGGATTGTTACACCTCGTCTGCTGCCAAAGCATCAAAATATAAAAATCCCATTAACGATGTAGGTGTTACCGTTGTATACGGATATGATAATCCACAAAAACTGGCGGCAAAAACAGGATATATCTTTGAAAAGGAACATTGTATGACGCCGCAAAAATATATTGACGAATTGCAGGGCATGGAGAAAATAATCTACCAAAATTTGTTTGCAGGAAAGATTGCCAAATCGTTATATCGGATATACGAATTCCCAAAAGCATAGGGAATTAAAATTTTTAATTTGCCAACAAATTGAGCTGAATCAAAAATTCCCTTCAAAATAAAAGGCTGCACCCTCCTTCTTCCCGCAATCTTCTTCCATAGCCGCAAAGATTTGAGCAGACACAGCCGCTGCGCGCGGCAAAAAGGTCTATCTTTATTCACAATTTCATGCTATACTGTTTTTGCCAAAAATCGTCAGACCCAAGATTTTATCAAAGGAGTTCTTTTATTCATGTCTAAACAAACCAATTCCAACACCATCAAGACCTCCATCGGAGGGCAGGCGGTCATCGAAGGCGTGATGATGCGCGGTCCAAAGCTGACCGCTCTTTCGGTCCGTATGCCCGACCAGACCATCTCCACCGAAATTTGGGACACTCCCAATTCCAACAAATGGTATAAAAAGACACCATTTATCCGAGGCGTATTCAATTTTGTCGAATCGCTGACCGATGGCTACAAAAGTCTGATGAAGGCTGCCGAAAAAGCCGGACTGGACGACGAGGAGGAGGAACCATCCAAATTTGAGCAGAAGCTGCGTCAGATGCTCGGGGATAAATTTATGCCCTTCCTGGAAGGCTGCATCCTGCTGTTCTCGCTGGTGATGGCGCTGTTCTTTTTTGCCTTTCTGCCTACCACGCTGGTCGGCTTTTTCAAGGACTACATCACCCATCCGCTGGCGCTGTCCGCTCTGGAAGGCTTGACCAAAATCGCCATCCTCATCCTCTACCTTGCGCTGATTTCCAACATGAGCGACATCAAGCGGGTGTTCATGTACCACGGCGCCGAGCACAAGACCATCTTCTGCTATGAGCACGGCGAGGAGCTGACGGTGGAAAATGTGCGCAAATATACCCGCTTCCACCCGCGCTGCGGCACCAGCTTTCTGGTCATCGTCCTGCTGCTGTCCATTCTGGTCTCCTCGATGGTTTCCTGGGACAACCTGTGGGTGCGCGTGGGACTCAAAGTCCTGTGCCTGCCCGTCATCATGTCCCTTTCCTACGAGTGCATCAAGTTTGCCGGACGCCACGACAACCTGTTCACCCGCATCCTGTCTGCGCCCGGTCTTTGGACCCAGCGCCTGACCACTCGCGAGCCGGATGACAGCATGATCGAGGTGGCAATCGCTTCGATGAAGAAGGTCATCCCGGAAAATCCAGATGAAGCTCTGTTTTAAATGATAGAAGCAAATCCGCTGCGGACAGCAGCAAGGAGGAAGCCATGATGTCCAGTTACCGTGATTTATTTTCGCAGGCGTGCAAACAGGGTCTGCCGCCGCACGAGGTCCAGCTGCTGCTGGAGCATCTGACCGCCCTTTCCCGCACTGCTTTGCTGCTGAGGATGGATGACCCCGCTCCCGACCGGCTGCCGCAGCAGCTGAATGAGCTGGTGCAGCAGCGTCTGACAGGCTACCCGCTGCAATATCTGCTGGGGGAATGGGAATTTTTCGGTCTTCCCTTCTTTGTCGGAGAAGGGGTGCTGATTCCCCGCGCCGACACCGAGGTGCTGGTGGAAACGGCATTGGAGCTGTGCGACGGGATGTTTGCCCCCCAGGTGTGCGACCTGTGCAGCGGCAGCGGCTGCATCCCGATTGCTTTAAGCCGCCACCTGCCTGAGCAGGCAAGCCTGACTGCGGTGGAGCTGTCGGATGCAGCTTTGGGTTATTTACAGAAAAACGTGCAGCGCCACCATTGCAGCAATCTGACGGTGGTGCAGGCGGATGTGCTGACCTGGCAGCCGCAGCAGCTATTTGACCTTATCACCTCCAACCCGCCTTATATCAGCGACCAGGAGATGCTCGAGCTTCAGCCGGAGGTCCGCTGGGAACCGGAGATGGCGCTGCGGGCGCAGGAAAACGGACTGTATTTTTACCGCGTCCTCTCCAAGCGCTGCCAAAGCTACCTGCGTGCAGGCGGCTGGCTGCTGTTTGAGATTGGATATACCCAAGGACAGGCGGTGTCCGACCTGCTGCTGGCAGAAGGCTACACCGACATCCGACTGATTCCCGACTACAACGGCAATGATCGGGTGGTCGCCGCCAGATGGCAGCCAGCCGAACGATAACATCCTATCATCACAGGAGGAACTTATGCAAACTGTACACTACCGCGCGGTTGTTTTTGATTTGGACGGAACCGCCGTCGATTCCCGCTACAACATCGACGCCCTTCAGCTGACCTGCCAGGAGATGCTGGGACGCAGCGCCACCGACGAGGAGCTGAAAATCACCTACGGAATGACCGCTGCCAATGCCATGCGTTACCTCGGCGTTGCCGACGACCAAATCGAACTGTTTGTCCAGCGCTGGGAGCAGAACATCATGGCACTGTGCCAGAATGCCTCCCTCTACGAAGGCATCTACCCGATGATGTGCAAGCTGCACCAAGCCGGAATGCTGGTCGGCATCAACACCTCCCGCCGCAGCAACGAGCTGGGCGACCTGCACGCCTATATCCGCGAACCTTTTTTAGACCTGTGCAGCCTGATTGTCACCTGCGACAAGGTGCAGCACCCGAAGCCTGCACCCGATTCGATGCTGTACTACTGCCAGCAGACCGGTCTTTCTCCCAAGGAGGTCCTGTTTGTGGGGGACAGCGAATTTGACGCCGGATGTGCAAAGGCTGCCGGCTGCGATTTTGCTTTAGCCACCTGGGGTTGCTTCTATCCTGAAAAAATCGAAGCCACCTACAAGCCAAGCGCAGCGCTCGACCTGCTTTCTATCGTTGGTCTTGCCTAATTAAAAAATTTACCGAGCGCCGGTTCCTTTTGGAACCGGCGCTCTTTTTCTTTGGCGTCTTTTGGCTTTAAAAATTTTCTCAAAAAATTTCAGACCCGATGCAATAAAACCAATCCCCCAAAAGTTATTAGGGCAAAGAGGGAAAAAGCAACGCTCCTCTCAAAAAATTTTTAGAGCCGATGCAATAAAACTGCTTTCCCAAAAGTTATTCGGGGGAAGAGGGAAAAAGCAACGCTCTTCTCAAAAATTTTCAGAGCCGATGCAATAAAACCACTCGCCTAAAAGTTATTCGGGCAAAGGGACCTTCCTCTTATCAAAATCAATTTTGTTTTTTAAGTACTTTTAAAACACCCATTCAAAACGAACCCCTATGATTTTCAGAAAGGATGTACAACATGAAAAAGATGAATAAACATTTCTCCGCACTCGCAATCGCTGCCCTGCTTCTGGCTGGTTCCATCTCCGTAGGAGCCGCTTCCGCCTATAAAGAGGTGACCGCCCGTCAAAACACCGGTATGCAGGTCAAATCCGGCGACATCGAACTGACCTTAAAGGACGACAACGGCAACACCCTCTACCCGCTGACCTACAACAATGTCGTTTACCTTCCTGCCGAACAGCTGGCAGACCTGCTGGGCTATGACACCACCGTCACCACCAACAGCATCCTGCTGGAACCGAAATCCTCCTCTTCGACCGGCGACATCGGCGCAGGAAAAGCCAAATCGATTGCTTTAAACCATGCGGGCATCTCTGCTTCTCAGGCTGTATTTGTTAAGGTGGACAAGGAATATGATGACGGCAGACTGCATTATGATGTGGAATTTTACTCCGGCAACAAGGAATACGACTATGAAATCGCAGCCAAAGACGGCTCCATCCTCTCGGTGGATATGGACATCGAAAACTACTCCATCCCGTCCGTCGACACCTCCGATTCCTCTAAAAATTACATCGGCATCGAAAATGCAAAGCAAACTGCCCTTTCCAAGGCAGGGCTTTCCTCCTCTTCGGTCCACTGGGAAAAAGCAGAGCTGGATTATGACGACGGCAGAGCAGAATATGAGCTGGAATTTCACAGCGGTCACCGGGAATACGAATGTACCGTTGACGCAATCAGCGGCAATGTCCTGAGCTTTGAAAGAGATTAGCCTTGCATTTATCACCTTCTCCTGTTATACTGAATCTGGAAAATCCACCTGAGCGCTCTGGTTTCCTTTGCATGGGATTTTCCGTTTGTATACTCCTATTGAGCGGTTCAGGCAGTCAGATGCCTGAACCCTTTTTTATCTCTACACCGGAGGGGGAAAGAGCTTCCATGTTGATGACCATGATGATGGTGGAAAACCAATTAAAGCCGCTTCGTCCCGCAGCGGACCCGCAGCAGCTGGAATCCCTTCTGCACGAAATCGCACAGGGCAGCCAGGAGGCGTTTGAACAGCTGTACCACGCCACCGACAGCGCCATCTACGGTTTTGCCCTGTCGCTGACCCGCAACCACCACGAGGCGCAGGACGTGATGATGGACACCTATCTGAAGATTCGCTGCGCTGCCCACCTGTATCTGCCGATGGGCAAACCGATGGCATGGATTTTGACCATCACCAAAAATATTGCCCGCACCCGCCTGCGTGCCGCCTCCCGACAGATTCCCTTTGAGGAGGTCGAGCAGTCCTTCCTCCCCTTTGACCACGACACCGAGGAGGCGATCGCTTTGGAACAGGCGATGCGGGTGCTCAACGAGCAGGAACGGCAGATTTTGATTCTTCACGCGGTGACCGGACTCAAGCACCGTGAGATTGCAGAAATGATGGGCATGCCGTTGGCGACAGTGCTTTCCAAATATGCCCGCTCGCTCAAAAAATTAAAAGCACAGCTGGAACAGCAGCCATCCGATGGCAGGGAGGTGTAGGAGGATGAAGGACAACCAAAACAAACGCAGAAAACTGACCGACGAACAGGTCGAGCAGATGCTGGCAAGGGCGGTGCAGAAGAATGTGCCCGATATTCTCCAGCAGGCAGCCTCCACACCGGTCACTCCGCTTGCCATGGTGGATGAGATCCTGCCCGTCCAATACCCGCGCAGACGTCCGCACTGGCAGCGACTGGCAGCCGCCTGCCTGATGCTCCTGCTGACCGGTGCAGGCATCTTCAGCTGGCTGTGGTTTCCCACCCGGGCGGTCGTTTCCATCGAGGTCAATCCTTCGGTGGCGCTGTCGCTCAACCGCTTCTCCTATGTCATCAACACCCGCGCCAACAACGATGACGGCGCCGAGCTGCTCGACGACCTTTCGTTAAAAAATCTCAAGCTGGACACCGCCCTTGATGCCCTCATCGGTGCGATGGACCGCCGAGGCTATCTGACGCCGTCGGCGCAGGTCAGCATCTTTGTCGACGGCGAGGACGACGACTACAACCGCCGGCTCTACCAGCAGGTCACCGACAGCTTCTCCCACCTTCTTTCCTCTCAAGCGCAGGAGGATACAAAGGAGCAACAGGACACCCCGCAGCTGCTCTCGGAGGAGCAGGTCAAGCAGATTTGCCTGTCCCACGCCGGTGTGCAGGCTGCACAGGCTTCCTTCCAGTCCATCTCCTTACAACAGGGGGAGCAGCCGGTCTACCAGCTTTTGTTTACCGCTGCGGGCAGCTCCTACTCCTACCGCATCGACCCGTACAGCGGGCAGGTTCTCTCCTATGAGCGCACCGAGGAAACAGCCGCGCAGCAAAACGCACCTCCCGCTTCTGCTCCTGCCCAACCGCAGGCAGAGCCGAAATCGGTTTCGCTGGAGCAAGCAAAGCAGCTTGCCCTGCAAAAAGCCGGACTGAGCGGACAGACGGTCACCTGGGAAAAGGCGGAGCTGGACGAAGAGGACGGCATTTCCTATTACGAGCTGGAGTTCACCTTCTCTCAAAGCGAGTATGAATGTGAGGTCGATGCCGTCAGCGGCAACATCCTCAAATTTGAACAGGATTAAAAGCACTTTACTCAAAAATAGGCAGAGGAAAACGTTTGTTTTCCTCTGCCTGCTTTTTTTATCGGTGGGATGCCGCATCCTCTTCTGATGCGGATTCCTCCTGCTCCTTTTCATAATACTGTGCCTGTGCCTGCCACAGACGATTATATTTTCCGTCGACGTCGGCAATCAGGCTGTCGTGGTTGCCCTGCTGGACGATTTTTCCGCCATCAAACACCAGAATCTCATCGCAGAAACGGCAGGAAGAAAGCCGGTGGCTGATGTAGATGGTAGTCTTATCCTGCGCAATCTCATTAAAGCGCGCATAGATTTCCGCCTCGGCAATCGGGTCGAGCGCCGCCGTCGGTTCGTCCAGAATGATAAAGGGAGAATCCTTGTACAAAGCGCGGGCAATCGCAACCTTCTGCGCCTCGCCGCCCGAAAGCTCGACTCCTGTTTCCGAAAAATCCCGATACAGCACCGTGTCCAGTCCGTTGGGCATCCGGTCCAGCCGCTCGCCAAAGCCGACCTTGCGCAGGACCGTTTCCACCTTTTCACGGTCGTACCGGCAGCTGCCCGCTACGTTGTCCCCCAACGGCTGTGAAATCATCTGAAAATCCTGAAAGACAACCGAGAAGATGTTCATATAGTCGTCGTACCGGTACTTTCTGATGTCGATGCCGTTGAGCAGAATCTGCCCTTCCTGCGGGTCATACAGTCGGCAGAGCAGCTTGATGAAGGTCGTTTTGCCCGAGCCGTTCTCTCCGACCACTGCCATGCGCTCTCCAACCCGAAAGCGCAGGCTGACGTTGTGCAGCGCCCACTGCTCCGAGCCGGGGTAGCAAAAGGAAACATTGCGAAACTCCACCTCATATTTGCGGTCGGAGCGTTTTTCGGTGGTCAGGGAACCCTGGTACATCGAATTGGGAATATCCAACAGCTGATAGACCGGCTTTAAAAAGGCGGCGTTGCTCTTGACGGTTCCCCAGGTGCGGAACAGGTCGCCGATGTTTTTGGAAAGAGCGGTGACAGCGCCCACATACTGGGTGATGGAGCCGACGCCAAAGGCTCCTCCCATCGCCTTTAAGCAGGTGAACAGGTAGATAAAACCGGTCAAAAACGCCGAGATGCCTTCGCTGAACCCTTCGGTCAGACCCATCTTTCCTTTGGACAGCTTTGCCGGCTCTCCTTTGGTGGTAAACATACCGGTCTCTTTCCAGTAATGCTCTGCTATCTTCTGCTGCTCATACATCCTGATGTCGATGGCGCGGGAGCGATCTGACCCCAAACCACACCAGAAGTTAAAGATGCGGTTTCCATACTTTGAAATCTCCGCAAGCTCGCTCCACATCCCGACCACCTTTTCACCCAGTTTGCCGGACAGAAAGCTGATGGCGCCGATGACAGCGACCAGCAGCAGAACGAACAGTGGGTTATTGAGCCACAGATACCCTGCCGACTGCTCGGGCACCGGCAGTATAAACAGGCTGACGCTTAAAAAGGTGGCGCTGAGGATACCCAGCAGCGCGGTGGAAACCTCCTCCACCAGCGATGCCAGTTTTCCGATTCCCCAGCTTCCCCAGCGCTGGTTCTGCAAAACCTGCGAGCGCAGGTCGTAGGTGCTCTGCTTGTCGATGTCGGCAAAGTCCATCGAGAAAAACTTTTTGGCAAACAGCTGTTCCTGCTTGATTGCAAAGACCTCTTCCTCCACCTTCTTCCAGCGCAGCAGGCAGGCGCGCAGCAGCATCAGTGCGCAGCCGGCTCCCACCGTCCAGGCAACCCATCCCCACAGCACCGACGGACGGCGCAGACCGGCAAGCTCGTCGATCAGCCGTGCCGACAGATAGATGGTCACATAAGGGGAAACTGCCTCCACCAGCGAATACAGCAGGATGGAAGGAAACAGCCGGGGACAAAGCCGATGGACGTCTGCAAAGGCTTTGCGGTGGATTTTGATTGCTTCTTTATTGCTCATTAGAATTCCTTCCCTTCCTTGTAGTAGCGGCTTTGTATCTCAAAGAGTTTGGCGTAACCGCCGCCCTGCTGCAAAAGCTGTTCGTGGGTACCCTCCTCGCGGATGCCGCCGTTCTCCAAAAAGATGATGCGGTCGCAAAAGCGGGTCGAAGCCAGCCGGTGCGAAATGAACAGCGAGGTCTTTCCCTTGCTCATCTCGTTATATTTTAGGTAGATGTCGTTTTCTGCAATCGGGTCGAGCGCTGCGGTCGGTTCGTCCAGCAGCAGGATGCCGCCGTCCTTGTACAAAGCGCGCGCCAGCATCAGACGCTGGGTCTGTCCGCCTGAAAACAGCACGCCGTCCTCATAGACCTCTCTGCCCACCTTGGTTTCGATTCCCTGCGGCAGTTGGGAAATCTTTTCGGTCATCCCTGCCTGCTCGATGCAGCGGTTGATTTTTTCCACATCATAGCCCTGTGCCTGCTGGGAGATATTCTGCGCCACCGATGCGCTGAGCACCGAAAAATCCTGAAAGACTGCCGAAAACAGCCGGTAATACTCCCTGCGGTCCAGCTGGCGGATGTCCTGCCCGTTGAGCAGCACCCTGCCCTCGGTCGGGTCCAGTAAGCCGCACAGCAGCTTGACTAAGGTGGTCTTGCCCGCTCCGTTGAGTCCCACGATTGCCAGCTTTTCGCCTGCATGGACGATCAGGTTCATGTGGTTGATGGTATTTTTCTTTTCCTTGGGGTAGCAGAAGGACACATCCTCCAGCCGCAGCTCATAGCTCTGCGCCTTTGGAAGCTGCTTGCCGCCTGCAAAGCAGAATGGCTCCTCAATCTCCAGATATTCGCGGATGCTGGTCAAATCCAGTGCCTCCCGGCGCAGGGTCATGCTGTCGTTTAAAATGCCGGTAATCCAGTTGGCAAAGCCGCCGATTGCCGAAAAATAAAGCAGAAATTCGGAGGCGCTTAATCCCTGGTCCAGCGCCATATTCAAAAGATACCAGTAAGCCAGCCCGTTTCTGGCAACGCTGAGCGCAACATCTACCAGATTGCCCAGCAGCTGCACCCGCTCCCGACGCAGGATAAAGCCTTCATACAGCCGCATGGTGCTGTCGTAGATTTCCTCGAGCCAGCCGCCCAGCCCAAAGATACGGATGTCCTTTGCCATGTTGATTGACTCGGATTTTTTCTGGATGTAACTGAGCTTGGCGGTATACTCCCGCTCCTCCTCGCGGTGCGCAAAGTTCCAGCTGCTGGTGCGGCGGGCAACCAGATAGCTGACCAGAGTGGTCACCATCACCACTGCCATCATCACCGGCTCTACCCGAACCAGCAGCAACAGGTAGATAGCAAAACCTGCTATATCCCCCAGCAGCAAAGTCATCGTTTCCCAGATGTGCTCGCTGGGTTCTGCGTTGCCTGACATCGCATGGGAAGCACCCTTATACATTTTGATTCGCTCCGGGTCCAGGGTGTTCGGGTAGGAGGTGGTGTTGTTTTTGTATTCCACCTGATTGATCAAACCGGTTCTGACCTCCACCCGTCCATACAGGGTGTTGAGCGCCAGGTAGCTTTTCAGTCCCTTTGCCAGAAACAGCAGCACGGTAAACAGCAGGATGGTCCCAATCAACTCAGCAACCGGCGCTGCCTGCTCCACCTTCGACAGAATCTGCGGCGCCACAAACAGCTCGGTCAGATTGACCACTACTGCCGCTGCCGCACACAGCACGCACAGGGTCAGCACACTTTTGCAGATTCTCCAGGCGTTGCCAATCATCCATGCGATATTTTTGGTCATGGTATACTTTGATTTTCTTTTCATCATCCTTCACCTCTTCATACCTACAGCATAGCACAAAAAAGGTCCCCGTGTTATTTCGGGGACGAATTGTCTGATTTTGGGGACGAATTGCAGCTGCCTTCCGGCTGCTGCGGCAGCAAAATCTCGGTGGTAAAGGCGCCATCCTCCGAATTGCGGTCCACATATCCATCCAGGCGGCGGATGATCCGGTCCATCTGCATCAGACCCAGACCGTGACCCTTGCCCTTGCTGGTAGCAAAGCGTCCGGCTGTCTTTTTCAGCTTTTTGCCCGCAGTAAAATTGGTGAAGGAGATATACAGCTGCTCCCCCTTCATCTCCATATAGACGCGGATCAGCCGTTCCGGTTCCGGCAGCTGTAGGCTGGCTTCGATGGCATTGTCAAACAGGTTGCCCAAAATGCAGCACAAATCCAGTTCCGGCAGCCGCAGCTTGACCGGGATGTGCGCATCGGCAACCACCTGCACCTGCTTGGAGCGTGCCAGCGAGATTTTGGAATTGAGGATGGCATCGGTCATCGGGTTGCCGGTTTTGATCACCATATCCAAGGTGGTCAAATCGTCGTCCAGCTCATCCAGATACCGCCTGAGCGCCTCCAAATCTCCCTTTGCCGCATACGCCTTCATCGTCTGGATATGGTTGCGGTAGTCGTGCCGCCACCCGCGCATCTGCCGGTACATATTTTCCACCTCTGCGTAGTGGGTCTGGACCAACTCGCTTTGATATTCGTCAATCTGGCGGTTTAGCCGCTTCCAGCCAAATTCCATCCTGCTTCCCCCTCCTATTTCATGTGGATGATGGCGCGGTTGAGCTTGTCATAGGCGCCGCGCGGCAGCGGGATGCTTCTGCCGTCGGTCAGATAGATGTCGCTTCGGGTCACCCGGCTGATGTCGTTCAAATTGACCACCGCCGAACGTCCCACCCGGAAAAAACGTTCGTCCAGCTGCTCCATCAGCTCGCTCAGGCTTTTTTTCACCGTGTAGTCCTGTCTTGCGTGGACGGTGACATAGTTGCGCTGCACCTCCAAAGCGCTCACCTGGTACAGCGGCACACGCACCATCTCCTCGGATGTTTCCAGCGTCAGTACCTTGGTGTTTTTGTGCAGCCGCTCCACTGCGCGGTCGAGCACTGCAAACAGCTTTTCCTCCTTCACCGGCTTCATCAGGTAGTGCAGCGCTGCCACCTCATACCCTTCGGTGATGTAGTCGGAATAGCCGGTGATAAAGACAATCTGCATCAGCTCGTTGGTGCGGCGCACCTGCTTTGCCAGACTGACGCCGTCCATCTCTCCCATCTCAATATCCAACAGCAGCAGGTCAAAATCCGGCTGTGGACAGGAGAACAAAAACTGCTCTGCGCTGCAAAATTCGGTCATCTCCACCTGATTTCCCCGCTGCTGCGCCCAACGTGCGGTCAGCTGCCTCACATACTCTCTGTCCTCCTGCCTGTCGTCACAGATTGCAATTCTGTAGTCCATCTTTTTCCCCTCTTCCATCCCGTTTTACCTGTTTATTATAGCAAATTTGAGCAAAAAAACAAAGCGTCCTCCTAAATAGGAGAGCGCTTTGCATCGTTTTTTAATCAAGGTACAGCTCTATTCGAGTCTTCTGGGTGTCTTTGCTGACGGTAGTCGTCAAAAGATAGTTGACCTGCTCGCCGTTTTCATAGCCGCTGATAACATTGACCTGCTCCGGCTGAATCTCCACTCCGTTGACCTGAGGCAGAAATTCCCCTGCCTCCACCTGCTCCCGGGTGTACCAGATGCTGGTGACCATCGTAAAGCTGCCTGCGCCCGACTGGTAGGAATCAAACAGCTCGCCCTGGTGGGTGACCTGCTGTACCTGCTGTGGAGCGCTCAGGTCCTGCGCATCATAGACCGTCATGGTGACTGTTTGTGTCTCCTGCGGGCAAAGCACCGCAAAGCTGGTTTCCGATGCCAAAATCATTGCATTCTTTTCCAGCTGCAAAGCGGATACCTGTTTGCCGCTTTTGTCACTGAGCACCGCTTCTCCGGTCGTTGGCTGATAGGTCAGGCTGCCGTTTTTGAGCGAAAGGGTCTGCGATTGGCTGTCCAGCGCATTTTCCATCACGCTTTTGATGGAAAATGGTTGAGCCTCCTCTTCTGCCGCCTCTGCCGCTTCTGCGACCGGCTCCTCCGACTCGGTCAGGGATACCGATTCTTCCTGCGCATCGGCTGCCATCGAGATGGAGTTGAGTATCTGCTGCCGCAGCTGGTCCCGGGCAGATGCTGGCTGCTCCTGTGTCGTCTGCTGGGCAGAAGTCACTGCCTGCGACCCTTCCTGTGGCTGCTCCTCCTGTAAAATAGCTTCTGCCTGCGGCTCAGGCTGTGAAGCAGCCGCTACCTGTGGTTCTTCCTGTGGCTCCTCTGCCGGTTGCTCTGTCTGAGCAGAGGTTTTGGGCACGCCCATTTTAAGAGACGGTTGTCTGTTTGCCGATTCAACCGATGCCGTGTCTTCTGCTGCCTCTTCTGCCACTTCTTCGACTGGCTGCTCGGCTGCACTTTCGGCAGTGACCATATCCTTCATCTGCTCCATCGGTCTTTGCCATTTCCAATAGGCTGCGGACAGCCCGACCACCAGCACCAGGGTACAGGCGATTGCCCAACGGCGACGATGGACCGTCAGATTTCGTTTTGGTTTTTCCTCTGTTTTGTGGCTGCCCGGAAAGTCAAGCACCTTTCCTTCGGGCTTTTGCGGAGCCGGTGGCTCCATCTGTGTGGGGTCTACCGTGATCTGGTGGTCCCCTTCTCCCGCACAGATTTTTTCCCACATTGCCTGTGCACTTAAACTGCCGGGAAGCTTTGGGCTGGGGAGCGATGAAAACTGCTGTTTAAAAAACTGCTCTTCCCCCTCCAGTTGCTGCTGTTCTTCCGGTGTCAGCTCCCGGTCGGGATTCATCTTTTTCTCTGTCAACTCTGCTTCCCTCCTTCCAAATGTTTTCTCATCTTTTTAAATGCCCGAAACAGCTTGGAACTCACCGTTCCCTGCGGGCTGCCGACGATAGCGGCAATCTCCTTTGCTGTGTATCCTTCGATGACTGACAGGATCACAATTTGCTTTTCCTCTGCTGCCAGCTGTCCCAGCGCATGGAGCAGATCGGTGCGCTCCAGCACCGTTTCCGAAAATTCGTTCTGCTCTCCCGGAAGCTCCAGCATCTGGTCGATGTCCGTTTGATTGCGCGCACGCACATACTCCCGTATCTTTCGATTACATCTTGCCGAAAGAATGCGGTAGATCCACGGAACAAATGCCTGTGGGTCGCGCAAAGCACCCAGTCCCCGATACGCTTCGATAAAGGTTTCGGAAACAACGTCCTCTGCATCATGGCTGTTTCCCAGGGTGTATAACGCTGTCCGGTACAAAGAGGGAGCTACTGCTTCATAAAGCCGCGTAAAGCCCTCCTGGCTCCCCTTCTGAGCCTCCAGCACCAATGCTGTGTCTAATTTCACCTCTACACCACCCGTCATAAAATTAGTGTCGGGGAGGCTGCAAATTATTGCGTCCCCGTAAAAAAATTCCACAAAAATAAACAATACAAAAAGAGCCTTGCCCTGTTTTTCCGGCAGTTCGTCTGCGGCAAACGGGCACCGTCGGTCTGCTTTTCAACCGGCATATCAAACGCCATTTGTAGCATTATTATAATATATTCGCCTTTAAAAGGCAACTGCGTTTTTTCTTTTGTATACACATAGACACCTAAAAATTCTTTTTTACCAAAAAGAAAACAGCCTTTCCCAAACGAGAAAGGCTGTCCAAGCGGCTCTTACTGGTTGTTTTTGTTCTTTTTCTGCTTGACCTCTTCCTTTAAGCGGTCCAAGCCGGTTTCGTACCGGATGGAGCGCATATTCGGGAACGCATCCAGCAGTCGTTTGCGGAAAAAGCGGTTCTTTACAGAAAGCTCGCTGATTCTGGACTCCATGCGGCGGGCAATCTCCTTCTGACCGGACTCCAGTTTTTCCAGCAGCTCCTCGCGCTTTTCTGCGCGGCGCTCGGCACGCTCGGCTTTTACCTGCTCAATGTAGTCCATCAGCTCCATCCTGCCAAGCTCCGCATTCAACTGATACTGGTCAAAGCGCTGCTGGAATTCCTGATGGCTCTGCTTGAGATACTCTGCGGTATCCAGCTTCGCCTGTTCGACCAGCTGATGGAACTGGCGCAGAACGCTGTTGATGTCCAGAATGGTGCGAACGGTGAGCACAAGGTCCACCAGCAGGATGACCAGCAGCACCGCGCTCATGCTGACCGATGCCCAGAAGGGCAGCGAAACGATGGCTCCCCGCACCACCGGGTCCACCACCCGCGCTGCCACCACACTGAGCACGCCGAACATCAGCGAATTGCGCAGGCAGACCCTGCCGTGGATATTAAATCGGTAGGTGGAATAGTCCCACCACTTGGTTGCAAACAGTTTTTCCAGCAGATAGCCGGTGATGTACTCGATGACGCTGGTCACCAACATTCCGCAAAGAAACAGCAGCGGAATGTTATTTTGGATCGGGCGCAGAAAAACCAGCACCGCCATCGCGCCAAATCCATAGACCGGGCACAACGGTCCGTTTAGGAATCCGCGGTTGACAAACTTTCCCTGTCCGATGGAGCAGTAGATGGTTTCGCACGTCCATCCCAGAAAGCTGTACGCCAAAAACTGCAAAAAGATGTTACAGACCTGCTGCAAGCGATCTCCTCCTTATACCCTCAATCTCTTTTTCCCGCCGGACTGCTCCGCGAAAGGGAGGCAGTCCATTCTTATCCGTTTTGCACCGCCAGCTGTTCTTCCTCCTCCAGAGGGTCGACTGCGCTGGCTGCCAGTGGCAGTTTTTCCTGTTTGCCGCTATCGGTCGGCTGCGTTTTTTCTGCGTATACCTTTACTTCCCTGGGCGGCTGGGTCTTCTGTTGCTCCATCAGTCTTGCATTTGCCAGCATCAGCTTGATGCGGTTCTGCTGGTTGACCTTGGATGCACTGGAATCATAGTCCACCGCTACGATGTTCGCCTGCGGATTCTTCTCCTTGATGACACGCATCACACCCTTGCCGCAGATGTGGTTGGGCAGACAGCCAAACGGCTGGGTGCAGACGATGTTGTTTACCTTGTAGTGCTGAATCAGTTCGACCATCTCAGCGGTCAGCAGCCAGCCTTCCCCCATCTTCACACCGTTGCCGATATAACCCTTGGCAGATTCGATGGTGCTTTCAAAGGGACAGGGCGGCTGGAAGCTGCTGTTTTGTTCAATCAGGTGGATCATATCGCTCTTGCGACCGCGCAAAAAGCGGTTGACCCGGCGCATGACCGCTGCTTTGGCTTTGCCGATGCCGTACAGCTGACAGTCATATTCCGAGTTATGGGTGCAGTAGAGCAGGAAATCGAACAGACCCGGGCAGACCACCTCACAGCCCTCCGACAGCAAAAATTCCTCCAGGTTGTTGTTTCCCAGCGGAGAGTATTTGACATAAATCTCTCCGACCACGCCGACCTTGATCTTCTCCTCATCGCTGCGCTCCACCCGATCAAAGCGTTTGATGATGCGCACCATCAGCTCGGAGACCTCCTTCCAGCGCAGCAGCTTTTTGCAGAACAGCTTTTCTGCCCAAAGGATGCTCTCCTCCACCGCCTGCTGGCTGGCTCCCTGCTGTTTTTCATACGGGATGCACTGGTTGTACAAGGTCATAATCAAATCGCCGCACAGCACCCCGTAGAGCGCCTGTAGCAGCATGGTCAGCGGCAGGGAAAAGCCTCCCGACTGCTCGCTTTTGATAAAGCTTGCCGAGATGACCGGTATATCGCCGTAGCCGCACTTGTTCAGCGCCTTGCGCAGCAGGTAGATGTAGTTGGAGGCGCGGCAGCCTCCGCCGGTCTGGGTAATCAGCAAAGCCACCTTGTCCAGCGGCAGCTCACAGTGCTCCAAAGCGTCGATCATCTGTCCGATGACCAGCTGCGCCGGATAGCAGGTGTCGTTGTGGACATTTTTCAGTCCTTGTTCAATCACCTGCGGTCCGCAGTTGTCCAATATTTTGATGTGGTATCCATAATTTTCCAGGACATTTCCCAAAATTTTAAAGTGAATCGGCAGCATTGTCGGAATCAGGATGGTATGGGTGCTCTTCATCTCTTTGGTAAAGGGCACCTTTTTGATTGGTTCCATAATAAACTCCAACCTCCTTTATGCAAAATATGCAAATCAAACGCCGGACAGCAGTTTAAAATCTGCCGGATGTGATTTTCAAGTCGTCCTCCGGTAAAAATTTCCATTCACGCTCCCTGCGTACAGGCACCAAGTGGTGCTTATCTTTGCAGAAACAGCTGTACATTTCAATCCACGCCCCCTGCGTGTGGTTGCCGGATGGTGTTTACTCCCGGCAAAAAATACGCATTTTCATTTACGCTCCCAGGCAACTATTGCTGCGTGTTGGCGTCGCGCTCTCTTACTGCGCCAATCAGCGAACGGATGCGGATGCGCACCGCACCCAGATTGTTGATTTCATCAATTTTCAGCTGGGTGTACAGCCGCTGTCCGCGCGCCAAAATGGCAGAAACTTCGTCGGTGGTGATGGCGTCGATGCCGCACCCAAAGGAAACCAGCTGCACCAGTTCACAGTCGCGGTGCTCCACCACATACTCTGCGGCGTTGTACAAGCGGGAATGATAGGTCCACTGGTTGAGAACATCGGGACGCACCGGCTGCACCAAATCCGCTACGCAGTCCTCGGTGACCACCACCAGTCCCAGCGAGGTAATCAGCTGGTTGATCCCGTGGTTGATCTCCGGGTCGACATGGTACGGTCTGCCGCACAGGATGATGGTCTTGAGTCCCTTCTGACGTGCAAATTCCAGCGCCTTGCGCCCTTCCTCCTTCACCTGCTCCCGCTGGCGGTGGTAGCTTTCATAGGCACAGTCGGACGCCCGTTTGACCTCGCGCAAGGTCAAATCAGGGTAATATTCTTTGAGCGCCTGCCAGATTTTTTTCGGGAAGGTCTTGCGCTCCGCCAAATCCAGATACGGATAGAGATAACGCACCTGCTTGAGCTTTTCGACGTTGGAAGCCAGAAGCTCGGGGTAGTAGGCGACCACCGGACAGTTGAAATGGTTGTCACCTTTACTCTCATCAAAATTGTAGCTCATGCAAGGGTAAAAGATGGTAGTGACCCCTTTGTCCAGCAGATTTTCGATATGTCCGTGCATCAGCTTTGCCGGATAGCAGGCGGTGTCCGACGGAACCGAGTACTGCCCTTTGGCATACAGCGCGCGGGAGGACAGGTCGGATACCACAATATCAAAGTCCAGGTTGCGGAAAAATGCCTCCCAGAAGAACAGATTTTCATACATATTCAGCCCCAACGGCAGCCCAATCACCCCGCGTTTACCGGTGTGGGCAGCCGCTCTTTTAGCACAGTCCTCACTGAGTGTGCGAATCTGCTCCAGCTTAAAGCGGTACAGATCGGGCAGCTGCCGCTCTTTTCCCAATCCCAGCGGCTTTTCGCAGCGGTTGCCGGAAATATACCGCTCCCCGCCTGCAAAGATGTTGACGGTGAGGTTACAGTGGTTGGTGCAGCCCTGGCAGACCACCGGCTTGGATTCATGCTGGAAATTTTCCAGCTGCTGTGCGCCGAGCATCGACGAGCGGGTCTGCTCCTTTGGGCAAATTCCCTTTGCGTAGATGGCAGCACCGTAGGCTCCCATCAGACCGGCGATGTCCGGTCGAATGACGTCATGCCCGATTTCCTTTTCAAAGCTGCGCAGAACGGCATCGTTGAGGAAGGTTCCTCCCTGCACCACGATATGTTCGCCCAGCTCGTCCGCATTCCGTGCGCGGATGACTTTATATAAAACATTTTTGACAACGCTCATCGAAAGTCCTGCTGAAATGTCCTCCACACCCGCGCCGTCCTTCTGCGCCTGCTTGACCGAAGAGTTCATAAAAACAGTGCAGCGGGAACCTAAGTCGACCGGGTATTGGGAAAATAATCCCAGCCGCGCAAACTCCTCTGCGGTGTAGCCCATCGACTTTGCAAAGGTTTCGATGAAGGAGCCGCAGCCCGAGGAGCAGGCCTCGTTGAGCATGATGGAATCAATGGCATTGTCCTTGATTTTAAAGCATTTGATGTCCTGACCGCCGATATCCAAAATAAAATCCACCTGTGGGTCAAAGTGCTGGGCAGCTTTAAAGTGGGCAATCGTTTCCACGATTCCGTCGTCCAGATGAAAGGCGTGCTTGATCAGCTCTTCCCCGTAGCCGGTGGACACCGCATAGCGGATGTTGACCCGGTCGCCGCAGGCTTCATAGATTTTTTGCAGCTGCTCCCGCACAATCTGCACCGGATTTCCCTGATTGGAGCTGTAATAGCGGTAGAGGGTCTCATAATGGTCGCTCATCAGCACCAGCTTGGTGGTGGTGGAGCCGCAGTCGATGCCAAGGTAAGCATCCCCGCTATACCCTGTGATGTCCTTCCGCGGAACATTGGCGCGGCTGTGGCGCTGTACAAATTGGTCGTGCTCCTCCTGACTGGCAAACAACGGCTGCAAATACTGGGTGGATTTGGAGCGGGATGCCGCATGTTTGAGCTTCTCAGTAAACTGCTCGTAGGTGTAGGTCGTCTGCAAGCCTCGGGTGTAGATGGCAGCGCCCAACGCCACCGAATACTGCGCCCACTCGGGAAAGACTGCCTTGCCCGGTGCCAAACGCAGGGTCTGCTCAAAGCGCTGCTGCAATCCCTGAAAGAAAAAGAGCGGTCCGCCCAAAAACAGCACCTTGCCTTCGATTTTTCTGCCTTGGCTCAGTCCGGTCACCGTCTGGTCGACCACCGCCTGGAAGATGCTGGCGGCAACGTCCTCCTTGCGCGCACCCTGGTTGAGCAGCGGCTGGATGTCGGTCTTGGCAAAAACTCCACAGCGCGATGCGATCGGGTAGATGCGCTCATGGCGCAGGCTCAGCCGGTCCAGCTGCTCGGGTGTCACATTCAGCAGTGTTGCCATCTGGTCGATGAAGGCGCCGGTGCCTCCGGCACAGCTGCCGTTCATCCGCTCCTCCAGTCCGCCGCTGAGGAAGATGATTTTGGCATCCTCTCCGCCCAGCTCGATGACCGCATCGGTGTCCGGTTCATACTCCATCACCGTTTTGTAGGTAGCAAATACCTCCTGTACAAAGTCGATGCCGGCATCCTCGGCAAGTCCCAGACCTGCCGAACCGGAGATGGCTACTTGAAACGGTCCGTCCAGAAACTGCTTTGCTCCCTCAAGCGCATTCAGGGTCGCCTGACGCACCTGCGACAGATGACGCTGGTAAACCCGGTAAAGGACTCGGTCGCCTTCCATAACAACCACCTTGACGGTGGTCGAGCCAATATCGATTCCTACGTTTTTTATCAATCTTCTCCCCTGTCCTTTCTGACAAGGCAAACCGAGCGAACACACGTCCGACCAATCCCAAAGCTGCCGCAACGCCTTCCTCGGTTATCCTTCCTCACGTTTCTCTTGCTGCACAAAGGTCTATCTATTCTCTGTGCAATCCACTCTTTTTTGATGATAATTTACCTATTTATTAGGGCACATCCATTTTAGTTCCACCATATTATAAGTCCTGTTTAAAAAAGTGTCAATTATCACAAAATAAAAATTAACATTCTATTCAGAATTACCTTTTGCCCTCGCTGCATTTATTCTATATCGACAGCTTACGGCAAAAGTTTTATGAAAAAACATCAATTTTTCAGTTTATCAGGTAAAAGTGCTTGACAAATATGAAAAATCATCGTATATTTTTTACATCATCATTTTCAAGCGCTCAAAAAAGCGCAGGAATTGGAGGATCTTATGAGCTGCAAACCCATGACATCTGCTTATTTTGCATATTTTTTCAGCTTTGCCTTTTATAGCGCAGGGCGATTTTATCATGCAAAAAAGAATACAGATGCCAAAAGGACAGCTCTGACAGCGAACGGACGATAATCGGTCTGATTCGTTCCTGTTAGGATACAGATGATTGCTATACCACGACCCAAATCTGTCGGTGCTTTTGACAAAAAAGCACCGACTTTTTTTATTTTTCAAAACAGAAAGGATTTGTTGTTATGATTATTATTTTAAAAAAAGGGACTTCCCCCGTTCAGGTCAATAAAATGGTCAGTCACTTCGAGCAGATGAATTTTCAGGTGCAGGAGATTCGCGGCGTACACGAAACCATCCTCGGATTGATTGGTGATACCTCCCGTCTGGACACCGATGACATCAAGTCGATGGACACCGTTGCCGAGGTCAAACGAATCCAGGAGCCTTATAAAAATGCCAACCGCAAGTTCCACCCGGACGACACCGTCATCGATGTCTGCGGCAGAAGAATCGGCGGCGGACATTTTCAGGTCATCGCCGGTCCCTGCTCGGTAGAAAGCCGCGAGCAGATGATTTCGGTAGCCAATTCGGTCAAAACTTCCGGTGCAGGACTGCTGCGCGGCGGCGCATTCAAGCCTCGCACCTCCCCATACTCCTTCCAGGGACTGCGCAAGGAAGGGCTGGATTACCTGCTGGAAGCCAAAAAAGCATCCGGTCTGCCCATCGTCACCGAAATCATGAGCATCGACCATCTGCCGCTGTTTGAACAGGTGGATGTCATCCAGGTCGGCGCACGCAATATGCAGAACTTTGAGCTGCTCAAGGAGCTGGGCAAAATCGACAAGCCCATCCTGCTCAAGCGCGGACTTGCCAACACCATCGAAGAGCTGCTGATGAGCGCAGAATACATCATGGCAGGCGGCAACAAAAAGGTCATCCTGTGCGAGCGCGGCATCCGCACCTTTGAGACCGCTACCCGCAACACACTGGACATCTCCGCTATTCCAATCATCAAAAAGCAGTCCCACCTGCCTATCATCATCGACCCAAGCCACGCTGCCGGCATCCGCTGGATGGTCCAGCCGCTGTCGATGGCAGCCATCGCAGTCGGCGCAGACGGACTGATTATCGAAGTTCACAACGACCCGGAAAAGGCATTGTGCGACGGTGCGCAGTCTCTGACACCCGAACAGTTCGACCAGGTGATGGACGATGTCCGCCGCACCACCGCTTTCTTCGGCAAGACTATCGACTAAGATTCAGAAAATTCGTTCCTGTTTTATCGAAAACTTATCCCCAGTCCAATCAGCTGAAAGGAGTTGTTCGGATTGAAGACTGTAACCGTCAACGCCAGTGTGCGCTATGACGTTTTGATTGAAAAAGGGCTGCTTTCACACTGTGGAGAAAAAACTGCCGAGGTTTTTTCTCCGCAAAAATCGGCAGCTGCCATCATCACCGATGACAATGTATCCGCCCTGTACCTGAATACTGTTGTTCGTTCCTTCGAGCAGGCGGGCTTTCGCGTTTGTCATTTCACCTTTTTGCATGGGGAGGATTCCAAAAGCCATGCGGTGCTGATGAATGTCTATGATTTTTTGATCCAAAATCATATCACCCGCAGTGATTTCATCGTGGCGCTCGGCGGCGGCGTGGTGGGCGACCTTGCCGGATTTGCCGCTGCCACCTATCTGCGCGGCATCCCGTTCATCCAGATTCCCACCACCTTTTTGGCTGCCATCGACTCCTCGGTAGGCGGCAAAACAGCGGTCAACATCCCCGCCGGAAAGAATTTGATTGGAGCCTTCCATCAGCCTTCTCTGGTCCTGTGCGACCCGAACACCTTTGACACCCTCTCCGAGCAGACCTTTGCCGAAGGCTGCGCCGAGATGATTAAATACGCCATGATTTGGAGCCGGGACTTCTTTGACCTGCTGGAAAGCTGTGACATCCACCAGCAGATTGAGCAGATTGTCGCCTACTGTGTCGACATCAAGCGGCAGGTGGTGGAACAGGATGAGCAGGACAACGCCATTCGCATGATTTTAAACTACGGGCACACCCTGGGACACGCCATCGAAAAGGTCAGCAACCATGCCGTCACCCACGGATATGGCGTGGCACTGGGCATGGTGCTCATCACCCGCCTTTCCATCCGGCTCGGTCTCTGCGATTGCACCGTACTCGAGCAGCTATGCCGGATGCTCAAGCGGTATCACCTGCCGACCGACTACCCGGGAGAGCTTGCCGAGCTTGCCCAAAGCTGCCTGCACGACAAAAAAATGTCCGGCGACACCATCCGTCTGGTGGTCGTCCCAGAAATTGGCAGCGCAAAGATTCTGCCCATGCCGGCAGAACAGCTGACTGCTCTGCTCAAGGAGGGACTGCCATGTTAAGCTGCACAGTACACGGCGCCTTAAACGGCACCGTATCGGCTCCTGTTTCCAAATCCGACCTGCACCGGCTGATCATTGCCTGTGCTTTAAGCTGCGGTGAATCACTGATTCATCGTTATACCCTCTCGCAGGACATCCAGGCGACCGCCAACGTCATCGGCGCGCTGGGCGCATCGGTACGCTTTGAAAACGACTGCACCATCGTGAACGGGATTTCCCCTTCCAACGAGTCTGCACAATCGGAAATTTTGTGCGACTGCAACGAATCCGGCTCCACCCTGCGCTTTTTGGTGCCGGTCTGTGCTGCACTGGGATGCCGCGCGGTTTTTACCGGGCACGGACGCCTTTCCCAACGCCCGATGGAGCCGCTCTGCTCCCAGCTTGCCGCCCACGGCGTTTCTTTGCAACTGCCCGAAAACGGCGACAGCCTGCCGCTGCACATCAGCGGAAAACTGCGCGGCGGGGACTTCTTCTTTTCCGGTGACATCAGCTCGCAGTACATCACCGGGCTGCTGTTTGCCCTTCCGCTTCTGGAAGAGGACAGCCGCATCCTGCTGACCTCTCCTCTGCAATCGAAAGGCTACGTCGAGATGACCCTGCAACTGCTCAAGCAGTTTGGCATCCGCATCCTGCCTTTGGAAAACGGATGGCAGGTGTTTGGCAGACAGAGCTACTGCCCGCCCAAGCAGCTGACCGCGCAGGGCGACTGGAGCAACGCCGCCTTCTGGCTGTGCGCAGGAGCCATCAGCAAAACATCCGCCTCCATTCGGGTCACCGGCATGGATATAGATTCGCTGCAAGGCGACCGGGAGGTCTGTCAGATTCTGCAACGGATGGGCGCCAAGATGAACATTGCTTCCGATTTTATCGAGGTCTTCCCATCCCAGCTGCACGGAACTACCATCGACGCAGCACAGATTCCCGACATCATCCCCATCCTGTCGGTCGCGGCTGCCGCAGCCCAAGGGCAGACCACCATCGTCAACGCCGGCAGATTGCGCATCAAGGAAAGCGACCGCCTGCACGCCATCTGTCACAACCTTACCACTCTGGGCGCACAGGTCACTGAAGGCACCGACAGCCTGGTCGTCTGCGGAACCGGCAGCTTAAACGGCGGGACGGTCGATTCCTTTAACGACCACCGCATCTCGATGTCGATGGCGGTCGCCTCGCTGCTGTGTGAGCAACCGGTCACCATCCTCGACCCGATGTGCGTCAACAAATCCTACCCGGACTTTTTTGAGCAGTTTGAGCATTTAGGCGGCAGCGTCCGTTTTTCCGGCTAAGCTGCATCATCTATAAGGAGGTTTTATCCATGTCATCGACCTGGGGCAGCAACCTGAAAATTTCCATCTTCGGCGAAAGTCACTCCAAAGCCATCGGCATTGTCATCGACGGCATCCCTGCCGGTACGGTCATCGACCACGAACAGCTCCTCGCCTTTCTGGCAAGGCGCAGCTCCCGCGGCGGCAAGCTGGACACCCCGCGCATCGAAGCGGACCAGCCGCAGCTGCTCAGCGGGATGCTTCCCGACCCACAGGACCCGAACCTTCTGGTCGCCTGCGGCACACCTGTCTGTGCAATGATTGAAAATGCCAACACCCAATCCAAAGACTACGACCAGCTGCGTTCGGTTGCACGCCCGGGTCATGCTGATTTTACCGGATTTATGCGCTACCACGGCTGCAACGACATCCGTGGCGGCGGACATTTTTCCGGTCGTCTGACCGCTCCGCTGTGCTTTGCCGGTGCGATTGCCAAACAGTACCTGCGTCAGTACGGCATCGAGGTCGGTGCGCACATCCGCTCGATTGGCTCGGTGGAGGATAACCCCTTCGACCCGGTCACTGTCTCTTCCTCCACCCTGCTGGCGGTACAGGAAAAATTCTTCCCGGTCCTTGATGATGCTGCCGGAGAACAGATGCAGCAGCTCATTGCAGACAGCCGCGACCGACAGGATTCGGTGGGTGGTGTCATCGAATGTGCCGCCGTCGGACTGCCTGCCGGCATCGGCGACCCGATGTTCGACTGCATCGAAAGCCGCATTGCTTCGCTGGTGTTCGGCATCCCGGCAGTCAAAGGGATTGAATTCGGGCTTGGCTTTGGCTTTGCCGCCCAAACGGGCAGCCAGGCAAACGACCCGTTCTGCATCAAGGATGGTCAAATCAAAACTGCCACCAACCACAACGGCGGCATCCTCGGCGGCATCACCAACGGGATGCCGGTCCTCTTCCGAACGGTCATCAAGCCGACGCCCTCCATCTCCCAAAAGCAGCAAACGGTCAACTTCCGCACCGCTCAGCCGGTCGAGCTTACCATCACCGGACGGCACGACCCGTGCATCGTGCGCCGCGCTGTGCCCTGCATCGAATCTGCCGCTGCGCTGGCGCTGATGGACTTTCTGGTCGCTTTGCATCCAAATAACGGGAGGGACTGCCGATGAATCCGATGGAAGAAATCATCCGAAGTGCCGAAAGCGCACAGCTGCGTGCGCTGCCCGCCCAGACTGCCTGTCAGGGTGTCGCAGGAGCCTTCTCCCACAAAGCCTGCCTGGAGGTCTTTGAGCAGCCGGACATCCAATTTTACCCTTCCTTTGAAGAGGTGTTCGCCGCAGTCAGCAGCGGTCAGCGGCGGTACGGCGTCATCCCGATTGAAAATACGCTGGCAGGCTCGGTCACCGACAACTACGACCTGATGCTGCAATACGGACTGTACATCGTCGGCTCGGTCAAGGTCAAGATTGAGCACGCACTGCTTGCCCTACCCAACGCTTCGCTGGAGGGACTGCGGCAGGTGTATTCCCACGAGCAGGCGCTGCACCAGTGTTCCGACTTTTTAAAGGCACACCCGCAGCTGACTGCCCGCCCCTACTCCAACACCGCAGCCTCCGCCAAGCTGGTCGCAGAGCAAAAGGACCCTTCGCTGGCTGCCATCGGTTCGGTTCAGTGCGCCCGGATGTACGGATTGCAGCTTCTATTGCCCGCCATCCAAAACCGCAGCGACAACTTCACCCGCTTTGTCATCCTGGCAAAACAGCCGCTGCACCATCCCGACTGTCAGCGCATCAGCCTGATTGTGCGGGTGCAGCACCGCGCAGGCGCCCTGTACAACGCCCTTTCCCGCTTTGCGGTGCGCGGCATCAACCTGCTCAAGCTCGAGTCCCGACCCATCCCGGACAGCCCGTTTGAGTTTTTGTTCTACTGGGATTTTGACGGCAACCTTGACGATGAACGGGTGGTGCAGGCGCTGCATCAGCTCAAGGAGGACACCCAGTACATTCAAATCCTGGGCAACTACCCGGAAGCGCCTTTTTCTTCTCCATCTTTGTAGAATATTGGAAGATTGCCTGTCATCAGAAGATATTTGTTGTCTAAATTCAACAACCCATCTGCGGCAAACTGTTAAATATAGAATAAAATGTACCGGATTGGTTGAAAAATTTGCTCATTTGCGGTATGATAGTAGTGTGTTATGAATCGTACAGAGGGCAAGGATGTTCTCTGGTCAATTTCCCTCAGTTTTGAGCACAGGCTTTGTCCTGCAAAATGAGGAGCGGAGGTTATCTATATGCACGAACCAACGATCTCTTTTTCGCTTCACGACGACAAGGAAAAGGAAATCAAAAAAACGCTGACCATCATCTATGATGCACTCAGACAGAAGGGCTATAACCCAATCAACCAGATTGTCGGCTATATCCTTTCCGAGGACCCGACCTATATCACCACCTACAACAATGCGCGCAGCCTGATTCGCCGAATCGACAGGGATGAGCTTTTGCAGATCCTTGTCAAATCCTATCTTGGCGAATAGGGTTTGTTTGATTATGGCAAAATCGGTGCGGACGGTCGCGTGCGGCTGTCCGCTTTTTTGTCAAGTCAGGCTGTTTGGCAGTATCTATCAGAAGGGAGTTTTTTGCCATGTCACAGGAATTTTTGAGATATAAAGGACGTCCGCTGGTCCGCAGCGGCGACACCCTGTACTACGGAAGCATGGGGGACAAATGTGTTGCGCATCTGCAAATCAAAAGCAACAAACAGGACCATGGGCTAAATATGGCGGACAAGGTCGTCATCCAGCTGATTTCTACCGACGAAACCTTGCCGCTCAAGGACCGTATGCTCAACAAAGCTGAGCGCGACGGGCTGTACGAAGCTTTATCCATCGCAAGCATCTGGATGGACCGCCACAATAAAAAAGAACAGTAAAGTCTTTCTTTACAGACAATTCCCTTTGTGCTATGGACAGGGAAACAGCATGGCTTTCCGATGGAAAGAGTAAGCCCGAACAGAAAAACTGTTCGGGCTTATTTCATGCCTTGTCAAAATTCCGGTAGAATTTTAACCTCTTTTGTGGTATCATTTATACAAGTGAAACCATAACCAACTCAAATGGGAGGAGACAAAAGCATGGGAGAAAACAGAACAACGATTGTGGAAAAAACAGTTCAATCAGGCATCACCTTTGGCAGTGCTCTGGCTATGGTCATCAGTTATACAACATGGAAATCCGTTGGGTGGGCAATTTTTCATGGATTGCTCAGTTGGGTCTATGTGATATATTTTATTTTACGCTATTAAATTTCAGCTTGAGGAACGGATGATGAAAAAAGCAGTCGATCGATTTTGGGGATTGCTCCCCTTCCTAATTTTTCTTTTTTGCATCGTTTTTGTAAGATTGGTAGAAACGACAACGGAAAACAGATTGAGAATCCTTCCACGCAACCTGTTGATCTGCTTCGGCATGATCAGCATAGGAATCCTGTTGTTATGGCTCAATACACGCAAAACAATCTCTGTTCATCGAATTTTTTCCTTCGCGCTCAAAATAGTCTCTATTTTCCTAATCGCAGCTGTTACCTTAACCGGTTTATTTATCATGGGATTTTCACATTGTCCAGAACACATTGTTACCAAAAATGGAATCAAGATGGTGGCAAGTGTTCACAGTTTTCTGGATGAGCAGGTGGAATATTATGCGTATAAAAACTGGTTCTTTTATGGTCAGCAGCTCGGTTATGAGTATTACGGAAGCGGCGGCAAGGACCCGCTCGCCCAAGAACCAAAACCGGACCCCATTCGTTCTACTTTTTATGATTTCGATGGACATGTGATTGAATCCACAGGTATCCATTAAGATTCTGGTTGATACAAAATAACCCCTCCGTATGATGAATCCATACGGAGGGGTTTTCTGCTTTATGACTTCCGTTTTATCCTGCCGGAAGTTATTTTAGGGTTACAGCGAGATTACGCTTTGAGGTAGTGGTCGAACCACTCGGTAATCTCTTTGAGTCTGCGGATGCGGTGCCCCGGCTGACCGGAACGGGAAAGTTCGTGGTTTTCTTTGTGGAACAGGCAGATGCGCGACTCGATGCCGTGGGTCTTGAGGGCAGAGAACATCTGAAGCGCCTCCACCATCCAGCAGCGGTAGTCCTCATCCGAGTGGATAAAGAGGGTCGGGGTGGTGCATTTGTCCGCATATTTGAGCGGAGAATGCCACCATGCCTGCTCCGGGTTGTTCCAGGCGTCGCCGCCCGACTGGTCCAGTCCAAAATAAGGACCGATGTCCGAGGTGCCTTCCATCGAAATCCAGTTGGAGATGGAGCGCTGGGAAGCAGCTGCTGCAAAGCGGTGGGTGTGACCGATAATCCAGTTGGTCATAAATCCGCCGTAGCTTCCGCCGGTGACACCGACACGGCTCTTGTCGACCTGCGGGTAGTTCCACAGAACATAGTCGGTGAACTGCATGATGTCCTCATAGTCCTCTTGACCATAGCGTCCGCGGATGTCTGCAAACTCGTTGCCGCGTCCATCGCCGCCGCGCGGGTTGCAGAAGAATACAAAGTAACCCTGATTTGCCCAGTACTGCATCTCATGGAAGAAGCAGGTGCCGTAAACGGTCTTCGGACCGCCGTGGATGTCCAGGATTGCCGGATAGCTCTTGGAGGAATCATATCCGACCGGCTCGAGTACCCAGCCGTCGATCTCTACTCCGTCGTTGTTGGTAATGCGCATCAGCTTTGGTGTAACGACCGACTTGTTCTCCAGCACCTTGTCGTTGATGCCGGTCAGACAAATTTCACCCTGCGATGTCAGGCTGTATACCTCCTGCAATTTATCGCCGCGCATTGCCACATAGACCATCACTTCGCCTTTTTTGTCCATGCAGTCCACCGAGCCTTCGTCAGCGGTCAATGGGGTGATGTTGCCTTCAAAGTCAACATGGTTGATCTTCGACCAGTTGCGCTCGGTGCTGATCCAGCTGACTCCGTCCGCTTCGCAGACCATCGACTTGCCGCCGCCGTACCGGCAGTCGGAACCAACGCTGCTGCTCCAGGAGCGGTCCGGCGAGCAGACCAGCTGCAAGCTGTGACCGTCGCGGTCATAGCAATAGAGGTCGGAGTTTTCGTTGATGCCGTAGTTTTTATTTTCGGTGGCAACCACCATCAGTTGGTCACCCGCATAATCGGCACGGTGGATGTCCCAGCTGCCCATCGGGATGAGCACCTCGCTGTTTCCGGTCACAAGGTCTACCTCCACCAGCTCCTGCTTGAGGCTCTGCACGCTGGTAAATTCGCTGCCAAAGTAGACCAATTTGTTGCAGTCCTTCGACAGGGAGTAGCCTTCCAGCAGATACAGCGGACCAGTCAGCGGTTTCATGCTGCCGTCGCAGGAATCAAACAGGTACAGACGATCTCTGTGTTTATCGGTGATGCCGCCGCCGTTGCGCCAGAAGGGCAGCTCGGTAAACACCTCATAATCCTTTTCCTTCTTGCGATCTGCCAGCACCTTGGCGCGTGCTGCACGGTCCATCTCCATAAAGTTTTCCGGGAGATGATTGTCATAGTCTGCACAGACCAAATATTTGCCCTTGCCCAGTTTTTTGATGGCAGATACTGCCGCCGGCACCGTCATCTTTTTCTGTGCTTCTCCGCCGCACAGCGAGATGGAATAGTAGTCGGTATAGGTGCTGTCCACCTCTTCCCTCTTGCTGTTTCTTTTTGAAGCAAACAAGATGGTTTCATCATCCATCCACAGGAAGGAGCGCTCATCCTTCCCGGCGGTCAACGGGCGGCACGCTTTGGTTTGCAGGTCCACTGTCCAGATGCCTGCCGCATAACCGTCCCTGTCCTCATTGCTCTTGCTGACAACAAACGCTGCCTTGTGCGCATTTGGGCTCAGCTGAAGGTTGGACAAAAAATGATAGTTTAAAAATTCGTCCAATCTGATCGTTTCCATGATCTTCCACTCCTTTACCCATCAAAACAGTCTGTTTTCGATAAAATCTTCAGACTGCCTTCCAAAATGAAAACGTCCTGCTGACGTTTTCTCCATTTTAACATATCATTTTGCTCTTGAAAAGACTTTTTTGAACTAAATTAACAAAAAGGCACTTGATTTTTGTTGTCTTGAGAATAAAATGAATGGTATCAACTTCTTTTGCAAAGGAGGTGGAACTATGTCCAAAAAAGATTCTTCCCATTCTTCGCGTATGCTCAAAATCCTGCCGCCCATCCTCACCGTCGCTCTGGTGCTGCTGTGCATCTATATTGGAAGCAGGATGTCGATACAGGGATTGATTTCCTACACGCCCTCCAATGTTCTCCTGGCTGCCGCAGGCATCCTGGCTCTGTTTGCCGTCAAATCGCTGTCGGTCATCTTTCCGCTGTCGGTGCTGTATATCGTTTCTGCCTTTTGGTTTGGTAAATGGGTCGGGCTTGCGGTCTGCTACCTCGGGTTGGTGGTCAGCTGCACCATTCCTTATCTGCTGGGCAGACACTTCGGTGCAGGAATGGTGGAGCAGCTGCTCTGCAAATATCCCAAGCTGCGCCAGCTGCAAAGTGTAGGAGATTCCAACCAGCTGATGTTTTCCTATCTGCTACGCATCGTGTCGGTCCTGCCCGGCGACCTGTGCAGTCTCTTTTTGGGAGCCTGCTCGGTGGATTACCGCCGCTACCTGATTGGCTCTCTGTTGGGTCTTTCGCCCATGATGATTCTTCACGTCCTGTTTGCCGACCTGTTCGCACAAAGCCTGTCTGGCAGCTTTTGGGAGGCGCTCACACCACAAACCATCGTGGTGATTGTGGTGCTGGTGGTCGTTTCCATCATCTCCTCGGTCATTCTAAATAAGCGCTACTCCCCGAAGGAGCCGCCTGCGGACCGCACTTAGACAACAACAACTGCTAAAAAAGCAACAGCGTCTTTTTTGTGGACACTGTTGCTTTTTATTTTATGTTTAAAACCCATACACTTTTTCCTGTATTAAAATAACTCTTCGATATTTTCCACCCAGAAAATTTCCTGCTGACAAACCACTTTTTCCTGCAGCTGCACTTCGGCTGCCGATGCCATCGAAATGGTAGAAATACCGGTAAATGCCATGCAGGCTGCCATCAGCATCACAAATATCTTTTGTTGACGATTCATAATTTCCCCTCCAAATACTACACACATCTTGTACAAAATTATTATAGACCTTTTATTTCTCTCTTTCAATACCCCTTTCGGACAAAAAAACACAGCAGAACTATACATTCTGCTGTGTTTTTGCTTTTTATAAGGTCGCTGCGATGGATTTTAGGTATTCCCTAAATTGATCTTTTACCTGAGGATGCTGCAAAGCCACCTCAACGATTGCCTGAAGGATGCCGAATTTGTTGCCCATATCATAACGGGTGCCGGTATATTCGACGCCCATCATCCCCCGGGTCTTTGCCAGCACCTTCATCGCATCGGTCAGTTGGATTTCTCCGCCTGCACCCGGCGGTGTCTGTTCCAGGATGGAGAAAATCTCCGGCGGCAGCACCACCCTTCCCAGGATGGAGTAGTTGGAAAGCACCTCGGTCAGCGAGGGCTTTTCCACCATGTCGGTCAGGTGGAAGATGCGCTCCTGTCCCGGCACCGGCTCGATTGCCAGCGAGCAGTATTTGCTGATGTCCTCTATCGGGACCGGTTTGATGCCGGCTACACCGACGCCGAACTGCTCATACGCGCGGCACAGCTCCCAGCAGGCAGGGTGTTCGCCACCCAGTACCACATCATCCCCGTACAGCACGGCAAACGGCTCGTTGCCGACAAAAGCTTTTGCACACAATACTGCATGACCCAAACCTTTCGTCTCCTTTTGCCGCACATACTGGATGTTTGCCATCTGGGAGATTGCCACCATCTCGTCGTAGACCTCCTGCTTTTTGCTGGCAAGCAGCCTGGCTTCCAGCTCCGGGTTGCGGTCGAAGTGGTCCTCCACGGTGGTCTTTCCTCTGCTGGTGATAATCAAAATGTCCTCGATGCCGCTGTGTACCGCTTCCTCCACGATGTACTGGATGGCAGGTTTATCGACGATGGGCAGCATCTCTTTTGGCATGGATTTGGATGCCGGCAGCACACGGGTCCCTAGACCTGCCGCCGGAATCACCGCTTTTTTAATTTTCATGTTGTTCCTCCACAGGCAATGCCCTGTTTGTGGTTGAATGTGCGTAGCTGCTCTACTCCTCCAGCGCCGCTTTGACCGCATTGCTCACAAAACGGATGTCCTCTTCGCTCAGATATGGGTGCATCGGAAGGGAAACGACCCGCTGACACAGGCTCTCGGTGACCGGACAGGCGACCGGCTGCTCCAGCTGGTCAAATGCTCCCTGCAGGTGCATCGGCTTTGGATAATAGACCATCGTCGGGATTCCCTGCTCCTTCAAGGCGTGCTGTACCTTCTGGCGCTGTGCCTCATCCTTCAGCAGGATGGTGTACTGTGCCCAGCTGGAGCCAAAGCCCTCCGGCACGACCGGTGTTTTGGTTGCCTCTCCCAGATACTCGCTGTACATCTGTGCTGCGCGGTTGACTGCCTCCAGCTCATAGGAAGCAAAGGCATCCAGCTTGACGCCCAGCACTGCCGCCTGCAAGGTATCCAGACGGGAGTTCACACCGATGCGAACATTATCATACTTGCTGACCGGGCTTTTTCCATGCACCCGCAGCGAGCGCAGCAGCTCGTCGAGCTGGTCGTCGTTGGTGAACACTGCTCCGCCGTCGCCATAGCAGCCCAAGGGTTTCGCTGGGAAAAAGGAGGTGGTTGCCGCATCTCCAAAGCTGCACGCTCTTCTTTCCCCGATGCTGCCGCCAAAGCCCTGTGCGCCGTCCTCCAGCAGCAGCAAGCCATGCTCTTTACAGATAGCTTCAATCCGCTCATAGTCTGCCGGCTGTCCAAACAGGTCCACCGCTACTACAGCGCGCGGACGCAGCTTGCCCTGCTGTTTGACAACAGCAATCGCTTTTTCCAGCTGATCCGGGTCAAGATTGAAGGTGCGCTCGTCCACATCCACAAAGACAGGGGTAGCGCCTTCAAAGGAAACGACCTCCGCGCTGGCAAAGAAGGTGAAATCCGGTACAAAGACCGCGTCCCCTTCCCCGATGTCCCAAGCCATCATCACAAGGCTGAGCGCATCGGTCCCGTTGCCGCAGGTGATGCAGTGTTTGACTCCCACATATTCCGCCAGCTTTTCCTCCAGCTGCGCCACCTGTTTGCCGCTGATAAAGTTGGCGTCATGGAGTACCTGCTGGATTGCCGCATCCATCTGCGGTTTCAGCTGCTGATACTGCTTTTTTAAATCACGAAATTCCATAAAGGCTTTCTCCCCTTTCCTTTGTTAAAACGAGGCTGGCGCTGCTTTTTCTTCGACCAGACCCTCTGCCGATGTGCGGTACTGCCGCCCGCAGCTTTTGCAGTGCAGCTGCTTGTCCAGCACGCAGCCGCACTCGCAGACCCAGCCGCTCTGGCGGGCAGGGACACCCACCATCAAAGCGTGGTCCGGCACATCTTTGGTGACCACCGCGCCCGAGCCAATCATCGCCCACCTGCCGATGGTATTGCCGCAGACGATGGTCGCGTTGGCTCCGATGGAGGCTCCTGTGCAGACCAGCGTCCTTTTATAGCCTGCCGAGCCTTTGGGATATTTTGCCCGCGGAGTCAAATCATTGGTGAACACCATCGACGGTCCGCAGAAAACATAATCCTGCAGCTCGACGCCTTCATAGATGGAGACGTTGTTCTGCACCTTGACGCCGTCGCCGATGCGGACGTTGCCGGCAATGTTGACATTCTGCCCGAAGGAGCAGTTTTTCCCGATGACCGCTCCGCTTTGCACATGGCAAAAATACCATATTTTTGTATTCTCTCCGATGGTCACACCGGAATCAATGTAGCTGCTCTCATGTACAAAAAAATCCGACATTTCGTCCGTTCCTCTCTGCGGCCCAAAAAAGTTTTTTCCTGCTTTTGCCGGATTAAAACTCGCCCTTCATGTCGATGCTGGCAAAGTTTTCCAAAGGCAGTTTGACCGCTCTGCCTTCCTTCTGGCTCTTATAGATGGCAAGCACCAGCTCCAGCGCATTTTTGCCCGCATAGGCGTCCACATACGGCGCACGGTCCTGCTCGATGGCTTCCATCACATCCGCATACAGGCTGGTATGTCCGTTTCCGTAGACGTTGCTGGTCGCTTCCTCCAGACCCTTGTTCTTCTGGTCCTCTTCACCCTCGTCTGCAAAATCCCAGACGTCGATGTTGTTGGTGGAGGTACCGCCGAGCTTGACGGTGCCGTTTTCACCGAACAGATAGAGGGTTTCCTCCAGATTTTTCGGGTAAACGTTGGTGGTTCCTTCGATGGTGGCAACCGCGCCGTTTTTGAATTTGACGACTGCCATGCCAATATCTTCCGCTTCCAGATAATCGTGGAACTGCTGACGGGTCACGCCGTACACCTCGTCGATCTCCTCGCCCATCATCCAGCGCAGCAGGTCGATGCCGTGGATGCACTGGTTCATCAGCGCGCCGCCGTCCTGCGCCCAGGTGCCGCGCCATTTTGCCTGGTCATAGTAGCCGTGGTTGCGGTTCCAGCGCACATGGATGGAGCCGTGGGACAGTCTGCCAAAGCGTCCGGCTTCCAGCGCCTTGCGCATCTGCTGGACTGCCACATTAAAGCGGTTCTGGTGGCAGGCAGAAACCTTGACACCCTTTTCATTGCTGCGGCGGATAATCTCGTTGGCGTCGGCAATGCTCATTGCCATCGGCTTTTCGATGATGACGTTGACGCCGTGGTCGATGCAGAACAGCGCAATCTGCGCGTGTACGCCGCTTTCGGTGGCAATGCCCACCAGCTGCGGCTGTTCCTTCTCAATCATCTCCCGATAATCGGTGTAACGATGGATGGAGCTGTCGTTTTGCAGCTCATGCTTTGCCAGCAGGTTTTCCATCTGCTGCGGCAGGACGTCGCAGACCGCTGCCAGCTCCAGATGGTTGTTCAAAACTGCTTTGATATGGTTGGTTGCGATTCTTCCGCAGCCGATTAACGCATATTTCATGTTGTTCGCTCCTCACTTTTCTGGACAGTCGCCGTCTTGCGATTAGAGCACCTCGATGTTCTCCCGCTCGGCTACCTTCTTCATTGCGTTCTTGGTATCAAAGACCAGAGCCGCATTCTTCTGCACCATCTCATAATCCACATTGGTGTGAGCGGTGGTAACCATGACAAGATCTGCTTCCTTGAGCACCTGCTCGGTCAGCTGTGGGATGCTCTGGCGGATTTGACCTTTATATTTGTACTCCTTGACCCATGGGTCGAAGAAGGTGACCTGTGCGCCCTCGTGCTCCAGCTCCTCGATGACCCGCAGCGCAGGGCTTTCACGGTAGTCGTCGATGTCCTGTTTGTAGGCAACGCCCAGCACCAGCACCTTCGAGCCGTTCATCGCCCTTTTGGCGCGGCGGTTGAGCATCTTGGAGGCGCGGTCCACACAGTATTCCGGCATCTTGTCGTTAATCATCATCGAGCTTTCAATCATCGAGGTATGGAAGCCGTACTCTCTTGCCTTCCAGGAGAGGTAGTATGGGTCCAGCGGGATGCAGTGTCCGCCCAGACCTGGACCTGGGTAGAACGGCTGGAAGCCGTATGGTTTGGTTTTGGCAGCGTCCACGACCTCCCACATACTGATGCCCATTTCGTTGCACAGCATGGTCAGCTCGTTGACCAGACCGATGTTGATGTTGCGGTAGGTGTTCTCCAGAATCTTCTCCATCTCTGCAACTGCCGGACTGGAAACCTCGTAAACCTCGCCCTCCAGCACTGCGCGGTACATCGCAGCGATGACCTCTGTGGCATCCTTGCCGATGGCGCCGACTACCTTTGGCGTATTTTTGGTTTTATAAATCAGGTTTCCTGGGTCAACGCGCTCAGGAGAGAAGCCCAGATAGAAGTCCTCTCCGCACTTTAAGCCGGAGCCTTCCTCCAGGATTGGTTTAATCAGCTCTTCGGTGGTGCCAGGGTAGGTGGTGGATTCCAGAACGACCATCGTGCCCTTCTTCAGGTATTTGGAAACCGCCTCGGTGGAGGAGCGCACATAGCTGATGTCCGGCTGCTGGTGCTCGTCAAGCGGAGTCGGAACACAGATGGCAACAAAGTCCACATCTTTGACAAAGCTGAAGTCGGTGGTGGCAGAGAGCATTCCGCTCTTTACGATTTCGGCAAGGTCGCTGTCCACTACGTCACCGATGTAGTTGTGACCGGCGTTGACCATCTCCACCTTCTGCGGCTGTACGTCAAAGCCGATGGTCTTAAAGCCTGCTTTGGCTTTTTCCACCGCCAGCGGCAGACCGACATAGCCCAGTCCGACTACGCCGACCACGATTTCTTTATTTTCTATTTTGCGAAGCATTTCCGTTTTCATCATGTTCGATCTCTCCTGTCTGTGAATTGCATATATTTCTTAAATGAAGATTCATTATAAGCCCTGATAACAGATACACCACAATCAACGCAATCGCAGCGCCGTAGATGCCCAACAGCTTTACCGCCGCGATGTCGATGACGGCATGAACGATAACAAAGACAATGTTGATTTTGAGGTTGAATTTTTCCTCCCCCGTTACCGCCAGAATGTTGCCGGACAGCCCGCGGAACACCGCCTGTATCCAGGAGGCAATCAGGAACATCCGCACCAGCGGAGTCGCTCCCATATATTCGGGTCCGGCAAAGATATACAGGTACAATTTGGCAAAGAGGAACAACCCCAGGTGAAACAGGGTCATCACCACGCCGTTGATGGCAAACAGCTTTTTGTAGCTGTCCCAAATCCACCTGCGGTCGCCGATGTGCTGGATAAAGTACGGCAGGATAAACACCAGCAGCGCCTCCAGCAAAAACAGCGAGATGGACAGGATGTTGGCTGCCACCCGATATTCCGCCAGCAGCTCCTCGTTTTTGAGCATCTGCCCGACGATGAAGGTTTCGTTGTAGCTCATCACCATCGAGGTCGCCGACGCGGTCAGCATCACGATGCTAAAGCGCATCATGGCTTTGACCTGTCCCCAGTCGGGCATCAGCGCCTTGACCTGCATCATCGGCAGGTCGCGAATCAGCAAAAATCCCATCAGCACGCACAAGCCCATCGAGATGTACCTGCCGACCATGACGCCGGTCACTCCCCACAGCACCGCAAAGACAATCTGGAAAATCATCAGCAGAAACGAGTAGGTGAAGTTGTAGACCGAGTAGCGCTGGTTCTGGAAGGTGGCGCGCAGCAGCAGCTGGATGTCGGTGAACAGGAAGTAGAACACCGGCAGACAGGCGGAAATCAATAGCTGAAAGCGCGCGCCCTCAAAGGGAAGCGGCACAATCAGATAGGCTGCCGCCGTCAGCAAAATGATTGCAGCATCGGCAACAATCCCTACCTTGAGGGAGGCTAGAAAGTAGCCTTTTTTCTCCTCATCGCTGCCCTTTTGCGCACAGTAGCGCAAAGTCGCCTGGGTGATGCCGATTCCATTGAAGAGCATAACATAATTTCGTATATTGTCAACATAAGTCAGCAGTCCGTAGTCCGCCTTGGAAAGAAAACGCGGCAGAAAAAAAACCGAAACAAATCCTGCAATTTTTGCCAGAGTGGAACCGGCGATGATATGGAAAAAGCCGCGCTTGTGCAAAGCAGAAATTCCTTCGCACAGCTTTTCCCAATACACAGCAATTTTTTGCCTGTTCATGCTTTCTCCTTTCTAACCGAAGCGGTTGTCATCGCAACGGCTGCTGTGCCGAACGCGGACGAATGTATCTGGAGGCACCCACAGCGGGTACCTGTGCGCCGTAGCGCTCTGTGTTCAAAACCAGCAGCGCCGGAACCATCAGGAACAGCACCTCGATGAGCGGCTCATTGTAGCCGGCGTTGACGGTGATCTGCACATAGTAGAGAACAAAAACGACCAGATATAAAAATCTGCCGCGGCGGTCCAAAATCTTTTCGATCCGTGCAAAGTTTGTCACCAGGATGCTGTGAAACAACACGCTGCCCACCAGCCCGTAGTACGCCAGATAATCGCAGACAATCGAATGTCCGCCCACGATTTCACGCGGGCTATCCACCGTCTTTAAAACCAGATCGCCGATGCCAAACAGCGGCGCCGACAAAAAGCTCTTGAGCGAAGCGGTGTACAGCTTCATGCGGGTGCCTGCGTCGCTGCCCTGGGTGATGCCCGCTCCGCTGAGCAGGTTGCCCACCTCGGCAAAGCGCAGCTGCATCTTCAGGCTGTCGGTATTTTCTGCGATAAAATAAAACACCCGATACAGGTTCGGCAAAATCACCATCGCTGCCAACGCGCACAGCAGCACCACCGCCGTCGCCGGTCCGCCGCGCTTGGGCAGACGGCACAGCACCAGCAGAGAAAAGACAAAGACAAATAAAATCGCAAAGGAATAGTTGGACATCACAATCACCAGCAGTCCCAACAGCACCGCCATCCCCCAGCCGATGGTTTCCAGCAGCTTGGGACGGTAATACCAGATTAGTCCAACCAGCGCCACGGTGAACATCGTCAGCGAATAGATGTGCTGATAGCCACCGGTCAGCGGGCTTGCCAGCGGCGCCGTAACCGCGGGGTCCCCGTTTGCCAGCAGACGGGAAACATCCGGGTTCTGCCGCAGCGCAAACACTGTCCCGACATTGATCAGCAGGTAGTACGCCGTTGTCAAAAAGGTGAGCAGCTTGAGCGAAAAGCGGTCCTCCAATGAAAAGTAGAACCAGAACATCAGATAAAAAATCGGCATCAGCAGGTGATGGAAGGGAAATTCCACATGACCTGCCACCGCGTACATCGCCAGCAGCACCGGCCATCCAAAGGACAGCAGCATCGCCGGGTGCAGCGTCGTCTGCCAGAACAGCTTCCACTGGGAAGCCATTGCAAAGCCTGCCCACAGCAGGACCACCAGTGCATAAATTGCCCAATTATACAAAAACGATTCGGGATTGATTCCCCACAGCAGCACAAACGCCGCGCACAGCTCTCTGGGCACACAGAGGAAGGAGCAGCCCTTGTTTTGCCGGATATATTTTGAAGTTTCCATCCTTAACCCCTCGTCCTCCTTTTATGATAATCCTCTCACAGGCAAAAAATAAAGCAGAATATGTAAATTTTACCGGCAGACAGCCTCTTTTTCCAACTGTGTTTCCCGGCTGTCCAGCAGGTTTTCATATTGGCGAATCAGACTGCGGGCAACCGCCTGCGAGGAGTAGACCCTGCGGACCTCCTGCGCGATTGCCGGACGGTTATAAAAATCAATATTGCAGTAAATGGTCAGCATTGCCCGCGCCAGTGCATCCACATTACCGGTCTCCACCATGATGCCGTTGTGCTCGTTGACAAAGCACTCCGGTCCGCCGCAGCGGGTCGCAATGACCGGTACGCCGCAGGACAGCGCCTCCAGATAGGAAACGCCGAAGGTTTCCGATTCGGAAGCCAGAACAAAGCAGTCGGTCTGTGCCAGCCGCTTTGCAATCTCTTCCCTCGGACGCAAGCCTGCCAGCTCGATGCGCTGCTCCATACCCAGTTCGGCAATCAACCGGCGCAGCGCACCCTCTTCCTCTCCCTGACCGCAGATGGTCAGGCTGACCTGCGGGCTTTCCCGAAACGCCTGTGCAAACGCGCGAATCAGCAGGTCCATCCGTTTGACCTTGCGCAGGTTGCCACAGCTGAGGAAGGTAAAGCTGCATCCTTCCTCCTCGGTCTGGGTTTCCTCCATCCATGCCCGCTGCCGCTCACGGCTGTCGCTGTAAGCAAACAGGTTGGTATCCACCATGTCCGGCACCCACTCGACCTTGCGCCCGCTGTGCTGCTGCATCCGCACTGCCAGCGCCGGACTGACTGCAATCAGGCAATCGGCTCTGCGGTAGGCTGCCTTTGCCGGCTTTTCAATATCGGCAGGCAGCAGCTGCCGGTTGACCAGAGAGGAATGCTCGGTGACCACCAGCGGCAGTTTTTCCTCGTCTGCCAGCAGGGAGGCAAGGTAGGCATAATCGGTAAAATGGGCATGGAGCAAATCCGGTCTGCCGTACAGCTTGACCGCCTTGCGGTACAGGCGTCTGAGCGCCAGCTTTCCCAGAGGATAAAACATTGCTTTGGGTATGTTGCCCAGCGGAACACTCAGCTCCACCACCCGCACGCCCTGTTTTGTAAAGGTGTGCAGACCCCATCTTCTGGTGCGGCGAATCGAACGCAGGTCCAGCGCCAGAAAGACCACCTCGCAGCCCTCCTGCACCAGTGCCTTTGCCTGGTCAAATTCAAACACGCCGTTGGTCAGATATTTTTCGGTGGGTACCCCTCTGGATACGATAAATGTCAGCATAAAAAACCTCTTCCGTTTTTCTTTTTTCCTGTGCTAACTGTTTTGCTCAGACAAGCTGTCATACAGCTCCAGCAGCTTTTTCAGCTCGATGTCCCAGTTGTACTTTTGCAGCACCGCCTGTCTGCCGTTTTCTCCCATCTGCTGCGCACGCTGCGGGTCGGAGAGGATGGCACCAATCGCCTGTGCCACCGCCTGCACATCGGCAGGGTCCACCGCGATGCCAAAATCATCCTGCTGCACGCTGCGGCGCATGAAGGGATAGTCGGACACGATGACCGGCAGACCTGCCGCCATATATTCATAGACCTTGGTCGGGAAATTATCCAGACTTGCATACTGC
>OGYZ01000192.1_pt1 | contig 55051 bp, 62 predicted proteins | sample 1576681 | NCBI WGS metagenome assembly OGYZ01 (sample SAMEA3541480, study PRJEB24748) | human gut metagenome | biome: human gut; feature: human-associated habitat; material: faeces | place: China | collected 2012 | reverse complement strand
GTCTATAACATACATCTTTATTCGAAAACATGAGAAATAGGTATACGCAACCCGGAAATAACCAGGGTCTATAACATGTATGGAGTTTCGAGTAATTATTTGAGCGGTATACGCAACCCGGAAATAACCAGGGTCTATAACGCTATGTTTCCTCTTATCTTCTCCGTCTCTGGTATACGCAACCCGGAAATAACCAGGGTCTATAACATATCTTTTCTGTCGATCCCTTTGTATACAGGTATACGCAACCCGGAAATAACCGTGTTTTCTTTTGTTGTTATCCTAAATATGGGGGACCAATTTACAAAGGAATACAATTTAAGGATAAGGATGAAGTAAAGGAAAAGGGTATCGGTGGTTTGTTAGTTTAGCGTTTTTGAAAGGTGAGAATGATGAGAAGAACGAGGAGATACTGCAGCCGTTATCGATGAAACCATTATATTCGATACCACTAGAATTTATTTCGAATGATCTGTATTCAATAAGAAGCGGAGTCTGTTGTATTATCGAGTACAGATTAAGTGAAAACCATGTTTTGCGCAAAAAGAAACAACAAGCAAATTTTGCCTGTCGTTCTCTAAAATTTGGTGTTCTATTTTAGGTCTTTCGACTGTAACTCATCCACAAGTGTTTTCAACTCTTCGTTTTCCTCACATTTTGACAACAAACACAAACATTTACAAGAATCAGATTCTGATTCATCCTGTTCATTCCAACAACAACAGGAAATATGTTCAACATCAGTATTGAATACAGAACAATGCGATCCGCAACCAAAAACAGCAAAGCATTTTTCCGGATCATCTGTGTCATTCCCCTTCTCGTCATAACAGAAATCACTGTCTGGTTTAGCTTCAGAATACGGACACCGGCAATCACAAAGTCGTTTTCGATGGTCAATCCCATTCTTTTCACAATCAGTAAGAAGTGCCTTCAACTTCTCCTTGTCAACGTTTTCGATTTTCACTGCATGTCTTTCTCTGTACGATTTTTCGTCCCTTTTGTCCTGAAGATGGCGAACAAGACAAAACAAAATATAGAATACAATTAAGGTCAATGAAAAATAAACAGCACGCATAATCTTTTTCCTCCTTGAATACGTTTTTGTTGTTATCTTAAATATGTATATCCAAGTTACAAAGAAATGCATGCTGTTTTGTATTCGTCAAGTTATTCTATGCATGTTGTCCTAAAAATCGTAAAATGTCCCGATATTCCCACATTTCGGACACGTAACATAGATATCACCAACATCCGGATCTGGATCATTCTTTATACAACCAGGACTGCAATACTTACAAAATATACTACCACATTTATTACACCTAAAGATATCCCAGCTTTTTCGTCCGCATACCGGACATGACTCTCCGGCTACGTTTGGATTTTTGTATACATAACTGATTCCTATCGCCATAATAATGGTCTCCTTCAATTCAAATTCTTTTGCTGTACGTTTTCTGATTCCTTTACACATGTTACTCAGATCGTTTGCTGTGTTTTCGGCGCCGCTTTCAGAAATCCAACATAAAACAAGCAATCTTACCTTTTCAGGTACACAACACAGCCGTCTGTTTCTGGATTTGGTACAAACATAGAGTCACAATGATCGCAAACCACTTCAGATTTTGAATACATATCAACAATTGCCGGATATCTGCCTGCCAGAAACTGTCCACACTTTGGACAACGAAGCAGGTAGATCTTCTGAATATCGTTATGCATTTTTTCGTAATCGTCCAGTTTTGAATATGTAGCCGCAACCGAAATACCCAGATGCCTGGCAACTGCTGCCGGATAGATGATATTTCCTGGCTTATATATAGACAGAAAACTTTCTAAGGCATCAGAAATTTGGGTTGCAGATTCTTCCGTATCGTCAGAATCAGTTTCCGAATTATCTTCCCAGCCTACGGCATCAAGCAGGTCTTCGGAATAACCAAAATACTGATATACATCTTTAATCTCGTCTAAACAATTTTCTTTTGCATACATATGCGCGATCTGTCTCGGATGATACGTAAGCAGGTAATCCAGTAATAAATATGCACCTTCTGGAAGTGGTTCTCTTGTTGATTTTTTGTTTTCCATATTATATGCCTCCCTTATTTGAATGCAAATGCTAAAAAGATAGCAATAATAATAGCAATAGCACCGAATGTTTTTGATTTTGATGCATTGTTTAAGGTATCAGACAGGTTATCAACCTTACTAGTATCAGACTCAATGAGCCATGCTTTTATGTGATCAAGTTTTGAGTCACTGCTCTTTAATTCCTCAACTTTTCGTTTCAAGCGTTCATCGGCAAGATTTAGTTCAGCAGGTTTAGCGTCAACAGATACGATATCAGTCAAAGTGTCAGCCTTTTCAAGAATTACCTGTGCATCAACAGGAACTTCTTTTGGAACTGTAACTTCGATATCTGATTTGTTTTCGGATAATGAGAGATTAGGTTCAGACATCTCCGCTTTAGCTTCGCCATTTAAACCTAACTCTCCAAAGCGAGCACACCGCGAATCTTTAGATTCGTGTGTACTTGATTTCGTTTTGTTCTTCTTGTATAAAACCATAGTTTTCGTTTCCTTTCTTTTTTTTACTAAAAAAAAAACATTAAGTACAGATTTCATGCCAAACAACACAAATTGTTACCACGATGATTAAGTTTTTTAAATACATACTTAATACAGATTCTGAAGACTGTGTTCGTTCTAGTTCAAATTCCGTTATTATGATAGGAATTACAAACAATCCGCAGATGTAAAATAAATCAACTAGAATATTACCCGTCTGATATTGAATGATATCTTCGATCAGTTTACGCATGTTTCAATTACCTCCTATTTATTATTAATAATTCGATTACAAATACAAATAGGCTCATATTTGGAATAATTCGTCACAAAAACAAAAGAATTATAAGCAAAATAGCAACAATCGTGGCACCCAAAAGTCGAACCAACAGTGGTCTTACAGGGAAGTCGTGCCGGAGTGCATGAAAGATTCGAAATACGATCGCTACAGCATCAACACAAACAATACAGAAACATAAGCGTATAAGAAACATAGTCGTCACCACCTTTCAAGATAAAAAGTTAGTCACCCTTTATTCTGTAACCGGATGACTGATAACCCAGTTCATGAGTTCCTGCATATCATGCATTACCGGCATATTTTTCAAGTCGTCAACGCTAACGGGATATAAATATTGTTTACGGATAACGTCACGAGTTACTGGCTTATCATTAATTGTAAACGTCAGATTTTTATACTTATCATTACTCAGAACGGAATACGAATTCAAATACGTGCGGCAGGTAACATTGTGCTGTTTCTCACGTCGGCACCAGTTCATGGTATCCTGATGTCTGCGATACATAATACCTGCTCTCTTTTGTGCAGGACTTTTCCGTTTCATTTTATCAAGATCATTCTTTACGGTGCCGAGTGTTTCAGGCTTGCAATGAAGAGTATTACATAAAATGTTTACTAATTCAGTTGAGCCCACTGTTTCAGGCACCTCTTTTAACGCATTCATCATATTTTCAATACGTTTTTCACCAAAAGTTGGAAGATGTTTCAGTAATCCAGCAATAAGCAATCCATTCTCGTGTTCCGTACAATTAGAACTTAATTCGCAGACTTCAGACACGGAATACAAAACATCAACAACATGTCGGTATTCATCGGTATCAAGCAAATGAGCGATCTTAATCATATGAATATCTGAACTATCAAGTTCTCGCTCTCGCATCCTATTGTTTTTGACTCCGTTGTTTGTTTTCGGTTCCGGAATCTCTAAATATTCCGGAGTATAGAGAAAACGATTATTTGGAGCAACATATTCGGATGCAGACTGCTTTGTTACTTTGACCTCGTAATCTCTGAGATTACAGCTATCAAGTGCTGTAAACCTGTATAACTTATCGATATCCCAAATACAGAGATCAATACTAGGACTCGTGCTATATTTGTCCGCAATCATATCTAAGAGCACATACAAGAGATTACTCTGTGCGTATTCATGATTAGCGTTAAAAGCATTGATCTTACCATAAAAAGCGTCTGCGAATGCCTGATACATTTTAAGAGTACGATCTCCAGCTCCTTTCATAAGGAATGCAAGAAAACTGTCACCATACAATGCATTTCTTTCAAAGACTTCTACTGAACTTAGTGATGAAATATCGCATTCAGACTTTGGGGTTTCATTTGCTTTAAAAGAAGAAGAATCCAGACTATCGAAGTCAAAAGGATTAGATCCATCTGTGAGTTCCTCAAAAGAACATTCCGTAGAGACCCAACCATTGTTTTCAGAATAAAGATCATCTTCTTCGTTAACGCAATTAGTTTTACAAGAATTGAGTCTCAAGAACTCATCCTCCCCGCTATCGGATGCAAGCTTAGAATTCTCATTCTCATTTGTAGGACTTATAACAACACTAGTGCAAGTTTTGATACGATTTCTACATACTTTAAGGCGCTCCTCTTTGTATGCGTCTTCGATCTCTTGGTATAATGCATCCCAGTCAATGGATACAGCCGTAATGTCGTCGCATTTTCGGACACGGTATTTTAATGCGATGCGTTTTACAGTTGCAATGGACGCCCCAGAGTAATCACTTACGGTCTCATAAGTTGGACGTTCCTCTGATGTTAACAGTTCTACGACCTTTTTCTCGGTATCCAGTCTTTTTCGCACAACATCCAGATGTGCCTGCTGATTTCGATCTTCCCAGCTACAGCCGCCATCCAGTCCGTATTTTTTGATTTCATTTTCATTCAGTCCAAGTTTGTTACAGATCCATAAGTTTGTGAGTTTATAGTATCCTGCATAAGATCCGTCATAAGAAGAATTGCTGTCAACGGATCTGATGATACTCTTGATTCTGGATTCATCGATTCGTTCTCCAAGATCATCATTAAACTGTCTTAATGATTTCACGGCATCCTGGTACTCGAGACATTGTTTTGCTGTATTATAGTACACAAAACAGAACACCTCACGATGTCCTCTCCAACTGGATCTTTCTTTCTGTAACTGTTCCAGTTTCATCAATAATTGGGCATGATAAAGGCTGGAGACAAAACGCTTTTCTCCAGTATTCTTCGTCTTACCTTTTTTGTTTGTGTTCTGTGTTTTTTCTGCAGTATCTCTTGAAAGAATTTTACTGTATTCGAATAAATTGCAGCAGCCTCTTTCATTTACTTCAATCAGTGTGCACATAGTACCGCTTTTGCTGTTTCTTGTGCCCGGTAACCTGCAGATACGAGCATGGTCTCCAATAACGCTGGAATCTACAATAAGGGCATGTTCTCCGCATTCTGAAAGCACGTCTTTCATTCTTTCCGCAAGCAGATCGTATAAGGTGTCAAAATACTGCTGCTGCTTTGCTGTTTTCGATGTATTAGCAATAGAGTTGGTCAGCACAAAAAAGACACCAAGACCGTTTCCAGTTGATGTGATCATAGTATAACGTGGTAATCTTCCATCGCTGACCGCTTCATGGATCATGTCAAGATTTTCATGAATGATCATCTCTGAATCTTCGTTTCTTTTGTGTCCCGGTAAATCGAGATCAATATACATGGCATTGAGGGAATATACATTTTCTGCACGTCTACTGGTGAACGGACCACCTGATGTCTTAAATGAGTTTACAGATACATAGACATCATCTTTGATCTGTTCCCCATTAATCTCAGTTATATCTTTTGTAACCTGCTGCATAGACAGGTCACCGTTATGAAACTGAACACAGATCACAGAACCGCCTCTGGAATCTCTATGTAAGATACTAAGGAATCTCTGTTGTTCCTCTGTATTAAATTGTCTTGTTTCTCTGTCGTTTCGTGTCATAAAAAAAATCCCTCTCTGTTTTGTTACTGTTATTTACAAGGCTCACTTTTTGAAAAACTCGACACTTTTCTTCGTTTTTCTTTTCTTTGTTTTCTTGTCATAAATATGTGGGAGTTCAAAGCAGAGAAATAACAAGAGGGATTATATTGATGGATAGAGATAGATATTTTGTAGAACGGTGTAAAAATCTTCCGAGAAAACAAAGACAGACGATTATACACCTGCGGTGTTCAAATCTACGTTTTAAAGTACAAAACGAAGATCTTACTCTTGGAATACAGAGTTCAAATCTTCTACCTAAAGGCAGAAGATAACCCTCACCCGAGTAATCGAGTAAGGGTTGTAAACCTCACAGTATAGATACTATATTCAGTATCAAACTTTATTACAGAGACTGGTTTTCTAATCCAAGATATACGCAACCAGGAAACAACCAGGGTCTATAACTGATTCGAGATCTACGATTGCGACTGCATTGATATACGCAACCAGGAAACAACCAGGGTCTATAACCATAGAACATGAGTATAATATCCCAATCAGGGTATACGCAACCTGGAAATAACCAGGGTCTATAACTTGGTTCCAAGATATTACTTGCTGTTGATATACACTACCAGAAAACAACCAGGGTATATAACAACCGAAACCTACGAACCAGAATACGACCATGTTTTTTCTTTCTTTTGTTGTTATCCTAAATATGTGCGACTAATTTACAAAGGAATACTTTTTAAGGATAAGGAAGAGGATAAGGATAAGATGAAATTTGTCTGGTAAACACTTTTTAAGGATAAGGATGAGGGAGTTTGTCTTGTTAAACTGCAAAACAAAAGACGCAACAGTATTGGTCACGTCTCTGTTTGTTTTACAGTTTGAATAAGAATTTGTCGTCCGGGTACCAGGATCCGCATACTGTACCATCACGATGAATGATCACCACATTCAGCCACATCGGGTACCGGTTCTGGATCCGTTCCGCTAGACGATCGCCAAGGCAAATCCTTACCGGGATCTCTTTGTAGTATCCGTTTAGATACTGATTTCTTCTACGGATATCAACATCTTCGGATACTGCTAAACGATCCAAAACTTCATGAAACCGCTGTTCAGATGCTTCTGTTCCTGGCAGCAGCCGGTTCAAATAAAGTGGCACCTCATATTTTGCATACTCATCAAGATCAAAATCTTCGTCCACCGTAACACGAACACAAAGTTTATCTTCAAACAACACTTTTGCTTCATTGATTGAAAGTATTGGTGCTTTTGATTGGAAGATTTCTCTGTTGTCGTTATCATTCGCCGAATTCCGATGCAGATTGATGTATTTGATGTCGGAAACGTCATATCGGGCGTCCACATGGGCTCCATTTGTATTCCAGGTTATTTTTGCGCCCGGACACTGTTTCTGGATAAGCGTCATCAGCATGTTGAATTCCGTTGGTGGTAATGAACCACCTGTGATCGAAATCTCTTTGAAATCAAACTTATCGGACAGCAATGCACGACAGGTTTGCAAGAATGACAGATGATCCGTCGTACATGGACGCAGGTCTTTGTCGATACAATACGAACAGTTTGCGTAACAGGTGCCAGGCAGGTTAATAACAAGCGATTTCGCATAGTCAAGCACCTCACGACCGCAAACAATACGGATATGCTGCTTGTATTCGTCTTCGTTTATGTCCTTCAAAGCTTGTTCTTTTATAAGAGTCGACAAAATCTTTGCATCCTTTGCGTTAGCTTCCATAATAATTGTTCTATCCATTTGTACTCTCCTTTTTTCGTTTTCTAGTATTTTTGTTACCCTAAATATGGGTTTTGTATCTGATAAGGCTCACATTTTGAGAACTTTGTTAGATTACAAAAAAAGAATGCAGCTAAATATAACTGCATTCCTATTTGGCTAACAAACCCTTTCTGTGGCTTTTTGTAATCTGATATTTTTATTTAAAGTGATCATTACTGCATCTTCAGGTGAAGAATCTTTTTCATCCATAATTTTATACAATGCATGTAATTGAACCACCCAGACATATCCATTTTGAAATTTATCAACAATAGACACTACGGTTCTTTCTTTCGTTACAACTTTATGGAAATTGTATTTATCCATTAATTCTGTAAGATAATTTGATACTCCGCCAAGCTCATTGATGTGTGCTATGATTTTTAGTGCTTCATCTGTTGTGTCTGCATCGCTGATAGGCTCATATCTCCATTCATAGCCTTTGCTCATCTCCCGATATTTTTCAATCAACATTACCGAAAGCGTTCCGTCATTATGATTTTCCACTACTACATAATTTTTCATTCACAAATTCCTTTCAATTAGTATCTTTTAACATTATTTCGAACGATTTCCATTTTTCTTTGTCTTATGTATTGCTAATCCTCTAACATTTTGAATTGATACCCTTTTCGACCTTTGCGATAATTTCCTGAAAAATATCCAGGAGATACATCTTCATAATCGACAGTGACTTCAATGTGTTCGTCCAGAACTTTTTCTATCATCAGGCCTTGTAACATTTCTTTGATATTGAAATGTGATAACGCCTGTTCCGCTAAGAAACAGAGAGAACCTTCATCGTCGGATTCTTTTAACGATGTGATAACATACGCGTCATCCATGGAATTAAGGAAAAATACAGATTTGCGATCCATAATTTTCTCAAGCTCATACTGGTGCTCTTTCTTAAATAGATCCTTATGCCCGCAGATTGAGCTGATGCGCATGGTAATGAAGTGCGTATTCTTTTTACCAACTTGTGGTTTGATTGTTCCGATTTCGTACATTTGAACAAACTGAAGATAATTGCCATGAATATCTGTCATATCCACAGTCCAGACACACACGATATACACGTCATGGTGTTCTGCATTTGCGTCCGGCAAATATGTATAAAGATCGACATCGTTATATTCTTTGTCTTTGCTGTTATACGCATGATAGCTGCATTTATTTGGGTATGGTCTGCCAACTTTGCATTCGATTTTCTTTGCATTCATACCATTTTTCTGCACAATATATACCTCAGCACTGACTCCGCCATTTGTGAACGGAAAAAACAGCGAACATCCGTCTTCTATGCAAATCACATGCGAATCATCGAATGATACATCCGGATATACCCTTTCGAACGCTGCTTTGTTTTTGTTTCGCGTCTCGATTCCGTTTGTATCAACGTCGCTATAATCTACACCATCATCTACACCATCTTCGTTTTCTCTCTTATGACATAAATACTCGGGATCCGCTTTATCCATATCAAATTCCGGGTTTCGCTTTTCAATCAATGTTAGTGTTTTTATGTTGTTGAGATTAAAAGCTTTCAGATTCTGTCTGCTTTTCCAGATTTTACTTCCGGATACAAGTAAATCCATATAATACCATGCATTTCTCATTAGAAGTCCGCTGTATACTTTTCCGTTATCCATTTCTACCTGTATCTTATCACCTAATTCATAGTCTCTTTTGATGAGCTGCTCCATATATTTCCCATAAAAAGGTTCACCATATGCTGGTTCTCTATCTTTTTCGTATCTGCCACCGTTTTTCACGAACTGCTGTATTGTACTGATTGTATCTGTAATCATAATCTCTCTCCTAATTATTCTTCCAGCCATCCGTATGCCGGACATTGTGCGCTCCGATTATCTGTGTTATCTAAATCATCTTTGTGTTCTTCCATGAATTTGATGCATATATCTTTACCGCAATACCATGGAGCCGACATCCATTTCGTTTCTGCGTAATCTAATTCATAACCAACAATTTCGATATCTAATCGATTCCATCCAAAATGATCACAAATGATTCTGATCAGATCTTCGTTTCTGGTGAGCTTTACTAACTCATCTCTGTCGAAAGATACTTTCACAGCGTCGGTAATGTATACAGCTGTGCGTCTGACACCGATCAGTCTTGACTTTTCCTCGACATAAAAATAGGTTTCTTTCTCTGATCGGAACTGCACGAGTTTGTTATCTTTGTATGGTCTGAAAGCTACATCGAAACCGACGCCAGTAATCAGTTTATCTCCCACATGATCGCCGCCGAAATAATTGAATAAATACGATGCCGTGTATGTTTTTGGCGTCTCATTAATTTCGGATACTGGTTCTGCATTATCCTGTTTGTCTTTGTTTTCTGCATCTATCTTTTTCAACTCTTCCAGCATTTCGTTTGCAGCAGCTTTGTTGTATTCCACACAATGGAATGCCTTTTCTGCACTCTGAAAGTGTCCATACTGGCATAATCGTTTTTGCTTTTCGCTATTGTCAGAAGTATCTAATAAGGCATCTGGTTGCAGCTCCATCTCGTCGTCTTCCAGAATTCGATACAGAATACCAGTATCTTCAACGTAGACGAATTCTTCTCTTTGTGTTATGTTGTCGAAATATAACGTATTTGTTTCTGTTCTCAAAATATATTTTTCACTCATAAAAATCTCCTTCCTTAATCATTCTCTTTTAATTTCCATTCTGTCTGGTATTGTCCAAGTTCGATGGAAAAATCCCCATAACGCCCATCAACCCTTAATTGGTAACCATATTCACTATTACAATAATCGACAACTTTCATTTCTTCCCATTCGTCAGATGTTGATAATCGCACCAATATAGTGTCTCCAATTTTTGGATGCGGGATGGAATCATATACAGATAATTTTTCATCCAAAAGTTTTTGTGCCTCTTCTGCTGATATTTCAATGAATTTACCGTTTATACATTTAATCCATGATAATTCTATTCTTCCACAAAACCTGTCTATATAATGAGCTTTTATTGAGTCTACACATGTAAACACATAATCATTATCATTTATGGGTTTTAGGAACACAAATGATTTTGGCATACAATCAATCCATATACCATAATGCCATCCTTCATATTTGCCTAATATTTTAAACCCATCACCATACTGTTTGAATTTATATGCCATCGTGATCATCCTTCCTTTAATTTATGGAAGGCACAGGAGATAAGCTAAATATTCACATCCTGTGCCTTGTGTTTCCTAATGTACAGTCAGTCGTTTTGCGGCTTCGATACACAGTGCACTACGCTGAGCTTCATCTTCTTCAAATGTGATCTGTGCACACAGTGGTGAGCCTTTCATCTTTTCTGCCGTAAATACGAGTCCATTGTTTCTTTTGTCCAGATATCTGGCGTCGATCTGATTCGGATCCCCAAGAAGGACGACCTTTGTTCCTTCGCCTGCTCTTGTTACGATTTCCAAAGCCTGGTTTACAGTTAAGTTCTGAGCTTCGTCGACGATCAAATAGGATCTTGAAATGGATCGTCCACGTAAATAACCGACTGCTTCGATTCGCACAAAACCTCGTTCCATAACAAAATCAATCTGTTGTTTTGCAGTAGCAAGATCGTGTTCTTTTCCGGCAAAGATTGTCTGCATGTTGTCCATAAACGGTGCTACTAACGGAGACATCTTTTCTTCGAGGTCACCTGGCAGGAAACCGAGATCGTTGTCAGAGATTGTGTTACTTCTTGTGATAAGAATCTGATCATAATCATTGTCTTCGTATTTGCTGGACGATCTGGAAAGTTTGTTATAAGTATGAGCAAGCCCACATGCAATTGCTAACATTGTCTTTCCGGTTCCGGCAGGTCCTTTTGCAATTACAAGAGGAATCTCATCAACCGGGGCGTTTAATGCATGCATTAACATTCTTTGGGATGCGTTTCTTGGTTTAATATCACGATAAGCTGGAACACTTTTTGCATCCACAATATAAATGCGCCCATTACGATGAATTCCGATAGCGGATTTACTTGATCCTTTCATGATCAAATATTCGTTTTCTACCAGGTCATCGGCTCCTGTAAATGCAACTCCTACTCCTTCTTTACCTGCTGCATATAAGTTATCAATATCCTCGTCTGTCACTGTATCAATAAAACGTTTTCCTGAATACTGTTCATTCGAACTGGATTCGATACTCTCATTTCGATACCCTTCAACGAGAGCGCCACAAGCGGATGCATTGATTTTCATAGAAAGATCATTGGTTACCAAAATTACTGGCATCTGATACTTTTCGCTCTGACCCATTTTGAGTACAGTTGCGATGATACGATTATCCGGAACCTCAATATTGTATCCGGTTGGAAGTACGGAAGCGTCAACCATGTCAGGTTCCAGCATAATGCGACCTCCGTCCCAGGTTTTAACACCTTCAATTAATGATCCCTGTTTTCTAAGTGATTCCAGAAGACGAACGGTTTCTCTTGTGTTGTATCCGCGTTCTCCAGGATCGCCTTTGTGTGCGTCGAGTTCCTGCAATGTGGTTCCGGTGATTACGACATCATTGTCAGCGAATCCGAACAATGCATTCGGGCTTGTCATCAGGATGTTTGTGTCAAGTACATAGGTTTTCTTCATAAAGTGATCTCCTTCTTTGAATGCGAACAGAGGATTCTGATTAGATCGTGTCCGCTTATTCAGGAACCGAGAAAACGAACTCTCATTGTTCCCTATGTCCTAAATATGTGTGAGACGGAGACATAGAAAAAGAGCAGCTGTTATAGCCACTCTTTGTTCTTGAATTATTCTTCTATAACTAATATATCTGTTGGCTTTACCGCAATTTCCTGTCCACTTTTCAATTCAATAATTGCAAGATTTGCAGCCCACAGCATATTTGTTACAGTTCCTGTTTTTCCTTTGTGTTCTCCATAAATTACTTTCGCTTTCATTAGCAATACCTCCACTTAGTCAAACTGATTTCTAATGCCTTTTAATACATTAACCAGGTATTCGCACATAACTTCCGGAGATACACCGTCGCAGTCATTATTCGAAGCCTTTGTTAAGTTCTCGATGACATGATCTAAGTTGCTTCTTAATTTCTCCGTTTCTTCAAATGTTAATATTGTACATTCTTTTAACATATTTCATTCCTCCTTGTATGCGTTTATTTTGTTATCCTAAATATGGAACTAATCATTCGCATACAAAAAATCAAGGAGCAACTATCAGTGTCACTCCCTGGTTTGTAATTATCCATAGTACTCGATTTTCAGATTATCGATATCAGAAATATCAAGACCAAGTTCTTTGAGATAAGGTTCTAAAATTGCATCAAATTCAGCAGTCGTATTCAATGCTTTTTCTGTCTTGTTGAGATGCCATGGGGTACATTCTGCAAACAAAATACTTGGCTCTCCTTCACACTCTTTTTGTCCATGCTCAAATTGTACCCGTACATTTGTCTCATTAGAAATAACTTCTGCAATAATCACTGGGTACATTTCTTCCATTTCTAAGATTTCATTAACTTTCCAAATGTTATACAATACTGGTCTAACAAGATTCAAAGCAGGAATCGGAAGGTCTTCGTAATCTTTTGCTTCGAAATCATCCGGGATCAAATCGAGGTTAATTTCCAGTGCATATTTTACAATGAAGTTACCGTTCGGAATGTTGTTTTGAATTGTTTGATAGTGGTTTTTGATGAACTGCAATACCGTTTTAAATCGAATTTTGTTAGTTTCGAAACCTCTACCATAGATAATTGCTGTTGATGAACTCATATCGTTTCCTCCTTTTTTCGTAAATGAGATATTATTTGTTATCCTAAATATGGTTTCAAAGTTTGGAATACAAAAACAAGGAGCAGCTATTATAACCACTCCTTATTTTGTGTTCACTCTGTTTTTAGTATTTCAGTTCTCATTTTGCTTAGTAACCCCGGAAATGTTTCTTCAAATGAATTCTCTTCTGAAGAATTCCATTCCATTTCGCTGACGCCACAATGCCATGCTGACTCAAATATCAGATTGTCTTTTTCTTTCAAGAAACTGACTGAGATTTCGTGACCAAATCGCAGCACTCCATTATTTGTGGTTTTGTCAACAAAGACATTTACATATGTTTTGCCGTTGTCAGTTATCTGTTCGATTCTCATACATTCACCTCATTTCGCTTTAACATAATGGTGTTTGTGTTAATATTGACGTCTGATATTTGTCATCCAGATAAGTAAGTAATTCCATAACTTTATCCAAATCTTCATCATCAAGCGATTCCAAGGTGATTAATAAATTTCCATACTTGGATTTTGAGTTCTCCAGTTTGTATTTCAGATCGCTGCATTTCTTATACTTCAATGCCAGTTCGTTTTCAGTCATCGCGATATCGTTATAAACAACAATACGATCATAGATATCCTTGTCCGAAAACGTCCTATCTCCAATCTTAAATGATTTTCGTTTTGCACTGATCTTTTCAACAGTTGCTTTTTCAACACATGGATGTCTGTAATAACGAGACCAACCTGCGGGAATCCAGAGAACAATACCGACAGTATCTCCTACTTTTAGTTCCTCTGGTGATAAGAATGTTAATGATTTACTCATTGTTTGTTTCCTCCTTTTCGTGTGTAAAACATTTTGTTATCCTAAATATGTGACCGAGTGTATGCACACAAAGAAAAGGAAACAATCATGATGATCGTCCCCTTTCTGTGTGTTTTATCCGATTTGGTTTTCCAAGACTTGACATCATACCGGTAATTCGTATTCTGGCGGTATCGTTTTGTATTTTGGCTGTGAATATTGATCCTCAATATCTACATTTGCAAGTTCTTTTGCACGAATCTTGTATGCCATAAAAGCGACATTACAAGATTCAAATCGTTCATCTGTTGTAATAGAGTATTTCGTAGGGAAAACAATCAAGTCCTCGATTGTTTTAATTTCGCCACACAGTTTTCGAACTCTGGATGAAAAATCGATCCAGTAATCGTTATAGGCGTCTAATGCTGTTGCGAAAAACTTATTACCAGATAACGTATCATAACCAAAATCAGTAGAAATCTTTTCTCCATTACAATTAACAGATTCTAAGCGTTCACACTTTACGATATTGTGTTCCATTATCTTTAAAACCTGGCACTTAATAATGGAATCACGCCAGTGCTCATAATGGTATACGATGTCATCTGGTTTGAAATCATTCGTTTTCTGTACTTCGTCTTCATTCATATCAATTCTCCTTTTCGTGTTTGTTGTTCTCTTATCTTAAATATGTATTTCGCCATCGCAGACAAACAAAAGACGCCCACATTTGAGACGTCTTTTGTTTTGTTTTACCATGTCCAAGCTGATGTTTCTCCTTTTTCTTTGCCGTCCAGATATTTCTGCGTCAAATATGTAAGGAGTTCATCGATTCGATTCAGACTATCTTCGTCTGCCCAGAACAGTTTAAACAAAGGTAATCCGTCAGGAGCTACTTCGTTTTCAAGATCACGAATCATTCTGTCGCATTTTAAGGATAATGCATATAATTCGTTCTCTTTCTTTGCGGCATCATCCAGATAAACAAGATTGTCTGCTGCCTGTTCTTTTGTAAACTCTATTACGTATCCATCTTTGTTGTGAAAGATAATGTACTCTATTCCGGATTCCGTGATTTTGTTTACGATTTTGGCTTCTGTAATTTCTGTTCTCATAATCGCATGATCCCGACCTATGCAGGTACATTCTACATATCCGACGGTATCTCCGATCTGCAACTGATCTGGATCACAATAGTGTAACGTTTCCATTCTTTTGACTTCTGTTCCTTTCATTTTGAATCCTCCTTGTTTTCATTTATTTTGTTATCCTAAATATGTGATAAAACATTTTGTATTATCTTTAGAAACAAAGAAAGACACCTCAGATAAGATGTCTTCTTTCTTTTTTGTTAATCCAAGTTAATTCCAAACTTTTCTGCTGCAATTGTCTGGATTGCACATTTTTCGTTATAAGACGATCCGGACTCAAAACAGTTGTTTTCTTTTGCGACATTGAATGTAAAACGAAGCAGGTCTTCCAACGTATTGATATTTTTGCTTACATCGTTTACGTATTCGGATTTCTCTTTTTCTACATCATCCGCAAGTTCTTTCTTCGTTGTATACAAATCTTTAAGTAAAGCAACTGCATCTCCTCTTCCGGGTTCTTCTAAATCGAGTATTACGCATAACCCGGGCGGCGCGAGTATTAGATCGCTTTTGATAACACCTTTCAGAATCTGACCATTTCTGATATCCAGGTATAACACTTTTGTTCCAACTTTTGCTTCTGCTGCTTTCAACTTACTCGTCCTCCTCTGAATCATTATGACCGGCTTCGTATTCTTCTTCACTGATTGAAATCAGACTGTCATAATACTTCCACGCTTCTTCATGAAACTTTGATGTTTCATTTGACAGATACTCGACAATGAGTTTGAGATAATTCATCGCCTCATCACGTTCGATACCCATTAATGGAGCAATAAGATCGAGTTTTCCTTTGAACTCCCATTTTTCTTGAGTTAGATCTGCATCTCCATCACCATCTCCGGTATACCCGTATGAAAGTTTGATGGTATCCGCGTTTGCAAAGTATTCCGGATGCGTTGTTTTAAAATACACATTTGTTACCTTCTGTTCTCCATCCGGTACTGGTTTGTTGCCGATTTTTACTGTGTATCCAAAAGAATGGACTTCGCCTATCTTACTCATACAATCGGCACATATCTGCATTTCCTTATCGTTGATCATCACTTTTGCAACATCTTTTTCGTTTCCACAAATTTCACATTTCATTTTGAATCCTCCTTTTACTAAGTATTTTGCATGCATTTATTTTGTTATCTTAAATATGTAACCAGACGGTCGCATGCAAAACTATTTGCTCCAAACTTCTTTTAATGTCATTTTTTCAAATTCTTCTTTGGAAACCGGAACCAAAGCATCGAAATACATACGAGCTTTTCTATGATATTCCGAAGATTCATCGTTCAAACAATCGATTACAAAACGTCTGTAGTCTCCGTATTGATCACGCTCAAAATTCATTACAGACGCAACAACATCCAGTTTTGCTATAAGTTCCCATTCTTTACGAGACATATTTTTGTTGTTCTGCCTGTATTCTATTTTGATTCTGTCTGCGTTTCCGAAATATCCTGGATGCAAAGTTTTAAGATATACATATGTTTTCTCTGTAGCCGCATCCGAAATATGATCAGAAACAGAACGGAAACCAATCGAATGGATATCTCCAATCTTATTGATGCAATCGGAACAAATATTCACGTCTCGTTCGTTTATGGTAACCGACCTTACTGTATTATTCTCTATTCCACATTTGTCACATATCATAACCGTGACCTCCAGTTTTAGAATTCTTTGTTTTTGTCTCTGTTTTTGATCTGCATTTATGGTAGTAAAGACCATCTTTTTCTTCCGTTATGTTGTGAATACAGGAATGACAATAATGATCGCATTCTGTTTTGCTGTTATCCTGTTCGTGACTCATACACTGCACCTCCATTTATCGAAATGTTACATGAATAATTTTTTGTACACAAAAGATAAGGCTCACGAATTCAAAAACTCGTCAGCCTTATGATTTCTTTCTAAATATTTCACAGATCAATTCATCCAGTTTTTCACAAACTGATAACATACCTGAATTAATTTATCCGGATTCGTTCCGTTATAATACAACATCTGATCCCTTCGATCCGGATATGCACTTTCTACCATACAGACAAGCCGGTGTGCTACAAACTTTGTATTCACACAAAAGAAATCTGTTTTTGACCCAACAGCATTTGTATTCTCTTTTGTTAGCTGATCAACATTTGTCCAACCAATGTCTGCTAATTTATCGAGAAGATCATTTCTGCCTCCGATCATTAGTATCCGGAAATTGTTCAAATAATCGATCATTTCAGCTTGGGATACGGATATTTCGGAGGCAAAATCTTCGTTCTCAACTGTTTCTTCCAAGAAAATATTCCGATTCTTTGTTTTTTCTTCTTTAAGTTCCTGTGTCATGTTTTCTATGATTCCGGATTTTACAGATAATTGATACTCTAACTCTTTAATCCGCTTATCTCGGTCCGCCAACAGCTTTTGGTAGTCCGATTTTTCGGTTTCTTTTGATTTTAATTGTTTGTAATCGGCGGCTATAGATGTCAGCCGTTCGTTTTCTGAAACCAGCTTTTTGATCTGTCGTTCGGTATCAGAAATCAAACGCTGTGATTCTGCAGCATCTACGACAGCATCCACATTGAAACTCCGATCCAAAAATCCAAGCAGTTCAAAAACAGAAAAATAATGGATCCCTGTATCATCGTGTCCGTCTCTGTTATAATTTGCGGTTCTCTGCATTCCAAATGCTTTTCTGAATACAATCTCATTTTCGTATTGCTGTTTTGGAACGCCTTTTATCATTTTTGAGCCAGTTGCAACCGATCTCATATGTCCGATCACATAATAATTTCCCTCATAGGAACATTTACTGATATGGAATCTGCCGAGTTCGAAGTATTTACCAATGAAATCGTTTCCCAAACAGTTTTTGAAACACGATAACAAGTTATAAGAAAGACAATCGTTTATCTCGTCATGATCCATACCGTGTTCCAAAATATGTGAACCAAGTATTTTGGTATCTCCGAATACTTCATATATGGCATACATAACAATTAAGAAGGCATAAATAGATAACCCGCGACAATCAGAAATATAATATTTATCGTCGTTCACGCAATATCCCATTTTCTTAAACACCATACCTTCTTTCGGATACTGTTGTAAGTTCGGGAAAAGACTGTATAATGTGTTTTTGTGATCGGTATCAAGTACACACGAAGCTAAAGCTTCGTGATGTGCTTGCTTTGGAGAGTTAGGTTTTAATCCATCAAACAAGTTTAATTGATTTGAACCTAATCTCTCCTTATCAGTCATACTAATACCAAGGAAAAATGGAAGTCCAGTGTTGTACAATCCATCTACGCAATCCATAAGTGATGACATAAACTCCTTCTCTGACAGTCTTGATTGCAGATACAAAGATTGCGCACATTCGCAAATCCATTCATATCGGTAGTCAACAAATCTGGAGGTCATATTGAGTGGTATGTACATTGGGTTTTTGTTATCCGTTAATGAATCAGGGCCTAATTCATTTCGAACACGTTTATAGTCTTCTAAATCATAGTGATCCCATCTTGTCAAATCTGGAAGATCTACAGGTAGTTCCTTATCATACGATTCCTTTGTGATACTCATTGCTGTAAGTTCTGACATTCCGACACAAAGAAACGGGATCATATCTATTTTTATATCATCCTCTTTGATTTTTTCACAACAGAATGCAGGTATATAAAAACCATCTTTTAAAACAAACGTTGTGATGTCGGCAAAAGGTATTCGTTTTCCGTTAATCTGCAGATTATCTCTTACTTTGTAACTGAGATGCGGTTTCTTTTTCCAGTTTTCTAACGACTGAAAACCTTCTTTATTTTTGCTGTTTTCGGAATCAAGTGCACACGAAGCTAAAGCTTCGTGGTGTGCTTGCTTTGGAGAGTTTGGTTTAAATGAAGCTTCGAGATTCCGCATCTTTACAGATGCATGATCCATTAAACAAGTTAATGGATTTGAACCTAATCTCTCCTTATCCGTACACCTTCGTTCTTTTCTTGACATTGGTTCCACCTGCAAGCTTGTCATAGTTATCGATATCTTTTGGTCTTTCGCTTTTGTTTTTAAATCCATGTAAAAATCCTCCTATTTCTTTTTCTTTTGTAAACAAAAAGGCTCACGAATCCGAAAATTCGTCAGCCTAATTATGGTTTCTCTCAATATATATTTGTTCACGCCATATATTCGAAACACGGCATTGGCTGTAATTTGAACAGATTCTTCATATGCATAGAATCGATTTTTACTTTTACAGCTTCATCTTCGATTACTCCAGTTCTGATATATTTATCGAGAACGTCATATGAAAATCCAAGATTCATCTCATCAGTCTTTCCACACAAGCCGTCAGATGGTGTTTTATCAACAAGTTCTGCCGGAAGTCCCAGTTCACGACCAATTGCTTTTACTTCAGAAACAGTTAATCGAGATAACGGACTAAAATCACCAGCTGCATCCCCAAATTTTGTTGAGTACCCAACCCAATCTTCTGAAAGATTACATGTATTCGCAACCCGTCCATTTACCGACTGAGAAACGGCATATAAAGTTGCCATACGAATACGCGCCGGAAGATTTGTTGTGGCCTGTTCCGTAACCTCAATATCGGCTGCATTTTCATGGATACTGTCTAATACTCCATTGATTGCAGGTCCAACATTTACTGTATAGTTTTTGATTCCTAAGTGATCACAAAGCATATGAGAATACTTAATGTCACTCTGCTCTCCATTTGGCATCAGAACACCAATTACTCGGTCCTTACCTAAAGCGGCAACACACAGTGCCGCCACGACACTGGAATCTTTACCGCCAGACACACCAACAACGGCTTTACAACCGTTGCCATTTTCTTCAAACCAATCTGTAATCCATTCTACGATTTCGTCTTTCACTCTTTTTGCATCAAACATATATGTTTCCTCTCTTTCTTTAAATCCGGTTCATCACATCATAGAATCGGATCAAATATTCGTATACATTCTCAGGCACTAACTGTTTTACCTGGTCAAATTCGCCTTTTTCACACAGATTTCGAACCAAACTTGATGATGTATGGTTTTCCGGAATCCGAATCTCTGTAAAATGATCTTTGTATTCCATCAATCCGGATTCCTGTAAAGCTGTTTCTAATTTTTGTCCTTCCCTTACACAGGCTACAAACTGGTATTCCTCTACAAACGGTTTCCAATTATACCAAGCAGGCAGGTCTTTTATATTATCCATACCAAGACAGATATAGTACTCGTTGAACTTGTAATCTTTCTCAGCTTCGTCTCTTAACTGTGTGATCGTATTGTATGTTCTCTGTGGAAAGAAACTAGTTGTTTCAATATCCAGAGCCCATATATTATCTTTCTCACAATTTGGCATCGAATTGATGAGAGATACCCTACAATATCCCGGAATTAATGTTTTCTTCTTTGCAACGTATGTATCGTGAGCCGGAATAAAGTATACGATATCGGCATTGACTGCTTTTTTCGCAGCCAACGCCATATCTACATGTGCATTTGTAATCGGGTTGAAACTACCCGGAATAAGCAAAATCTTATTCATAATTCATTCTCCAATCGATACATCTTCTAAGGTAATCCACATATTCCGGATTCTTACACATGCCCTTACCTTCGACGTCTGATAATTTTGCAACATCCATTCCGTTACATTTTGTCGTTTTCATGACGATGTTCAATGCTGGTACGTCTGTGTCATTGCTGATGTAAGTGCCGATCCCGAAAGCAACGTTTACTCTGTTGTGAAAGTGATGGAATAACTGGTCCGCTTTATCGAAGTCAAGACTATCACTGAAAAGCAATGTTTTTGTTTTAGGATCGATACCCAGAGATTCGTAATGTTTAATCATTTTCTCGCCCCAAGCAATTGGATCGCCGCTGTCATGTCTAACTCCACTGAACAACGTTGCGTATGTTAACTGGAAATCCTTTAAAAAACAGTCCGTTGTAATTGTATCCGTAAGGGCAATACCATTTAAAACGCCATATTCTTTTACCCACGCATCAAGCGCATACCAGTTTGAGTAAGATGGATTGTGTTTGTGGTTTCCCTGTCCGGAACACATAATCCACTCATGAGCCATAGTACCAACCGGTGTCAGGTTGTATTTCTTTGCCAGGTATACATTTGACGTACCGATAAATTTTGATGAACTATGTTTTGTGTCGTTTAAGTGTGATAATTTTTCAACTGCCAGCTCCTGTGCTTCGGCTGACAACCGTCTTCGAAGACCGAACTCAGAGAAAGTACCAATGTATAAGTGACCATTTCTGAGTTTTTCATACTTCGCATCTAATCTTCGTTTAAAGCTTTCGAATAACTCATCATAATCATATGCCATTCTGAAATACACTTCGTTTACGATAGCGAGTGTCGGGATCTCATACATGGATGTATTCAACCAGGTTCCCTTTGTTTCGATTGCCAGTCCGCAGTCAGAGTCTGTCGTAATCTCGAAGTCCTCATAACGTGGCTGCCATAATCGCAAGAAATCTACATAGGAACCCTTCATCCATTTAATATTGTCAATGTATGCCAGTTCGTCTTCAGTGAAACGTAAACCACAATACAGCTTAATCTGCCTGCGGATCTCTTCTACCATTTCCGGGGTAAAATGTACATCTTTGTTTCTGCATTTAAAACTCCAGGTTGTTTTATAGTCGCTGAAGTGGTGATAAATCGCCTGACCCATACTGAGTTTATACATATCGGTTTCCAACAAGCTGTGAATAATCTGATCCATAATTATTTTCCTTCTTTCTTAATCTGTTCGAATACTGCTTTATCGTTTTCACACTTACAAAGCATATTCATATACTTATCGATGAATGCCTTGTCATTCGGGTGCATTGCAATTGGTTTACTTTTCTTTACATTCCACCACTGCAATTCCTTTTCAAACGTAAACGATTTTCCGTAATACGCCTTACCCGCACCCAGATAATCACAAAGCATTTCTTTCTTGTACTTCATCGGCATTTCAATTGGTTTCCCACCGTTATCGAAATTGTCTTGCCAGTACTCGTAGTGGTGTTTGTTTCTTCCTTTATGATGCATCCAAGCTGCCGACCACCCGTTTTCTTTCTTACAGGCGTCTATCGGACTCGAAGTACCTTGATAGTACTTCACACTTTCGAAAAACTCTGTCGGTGAAAACTTTGATAAATCATGTACGAGTCCCTGCAATGGAATTCCTGCTTTACAGCAATAATAGAATACCCAATGCTTGTGGACACATACTTTTGCAAAATGCTTAAATGCATTTACAATGTAGTTACTCATTGATAACCTCAATCTGGCAGGACTTCATAACTTCCAATGCAGCTTTATGTTTTTCCGGTGTAACTCCGGCACAACAACTTGCATCTACTGTGATATCACTATCAGGAAAAAGAGCTCTCATAATAAGTGCATTAGAAATCACGCAGATATCTGAACAAAGACCACAAAGTTCTATACTTTTCGTATTCATTAGGTAGGAATCCCACGGAGTGAAACCAAAAGTCCTTTTATCAATTATGATGTCCTGTTTTTCATCGACTTCTAATTGATTAGAAATCTGCCAACCAAAACCACCAAAGATACAATGAAATACTGGTAGCATCTTTCCTTCGTGTGTGTCAAGATAGTTTGCAAGATGTGTATCTCTTGTAAAGATTACCTGCTTTCCTGCTTCTCTGTACTCTTTAATCTTTTTCGCTACGTTTGGTACGATAGCAACGGCTTCTTTTGTTCCAAGCGAACCATCAATAAAGTCGTTTTGCATATCGATTACAATTAATGTGTCTCTCATAGATCTTATTTCCTTTCTTTTTGTTTGCTTTTCACTGTTTACAAATATTATAAGGCTCACTTTTTGCAAATCTCGTCAGAAAAATATAAGAAAAAGGAAAAGGAATATATTCAGTTTCAGATGTTTTTCTTATCCTCTTCCTTATCCTTTTCCTCACTTATCCGATTACTTTTCGTACTGCTTCCAGAACTCTGTCTGCCTTGAACGGTTTTACAATAAAGTCTTTTGCTCCGGCTTGGATTGCTTCGATTACCATTGCCTGTTGTCCCATTGCAGAACACATAATGATATTTGCATTTGAATCCAAAGTTTTGATACGTCTGACCGCTTCGATTCCGTCTACTTCTGGCATTGTAATATCCATCAAAACCAAATCCGGTTTCGCTTCCGGGTATTGTTCTACTGCTTTTAATCCATTTTCTGCCTCTGCTGCAATTTCATATCCGTTTTTGACTAAGATATCCTTAATCATCATTCTCATAAATGCTGCGTCATCGCAAACCATAACTCTCTTCATCACGCAATCTTCCTCTCTTCTTTTGTTTTCTTTACCATTGTATCTTCCTCTTGATCTTCCGGCAGCCCATCATTCGTGGTCTCTTCGTTTCTTGTCCGGTCGTGCTGTACCCTCACTGCGTTACACTTTACAAATTCGTCAGAGGATGTCAGTTTTATCAGGTACTCTACAGCGGACTCAAAAGTAATGCCCTCAAACCATTCGCTGCCAGGTTTCCTGTATTCCGCAAAATGGTCATGCATGATGTGTTCCAGACTATAGAGGACGGTAGGTATTGATACATATTCGCGTACGATCTTATGCCCCGCACCATTGGAACCGGACAGAGATCGTTTTCTCTGTTCGAAGTCTGTTGTAATTCCGATCTTTATAAGTCCTTCATCGTTTTCCAAAACATAGATGTTATATTGCTTCATTTTTTTTTGTCTCCTTGTTCCTATTATTTCAATATCTTAAATATGTGCGAACGGGTAACAAAGGAATACGACATACATAAGAAAAGGAGTACTCTTTCTGTACCCCTAATCGATTTCTCGTATGATTGTGATATTCAAAACTTTTAACATATCGATTGTTTCGTGGTTCGTCATTACAATTGGGCGCTGAACAGATTCTGCCCGGTTTTTGATTACCCTTGCAATGCGCCCATCTGATAACTCGACGTCACAACCAACCGGATATAATACAAGGTATTTCAGAAATGTTTCAACGACATGAAGATCAAACATAGTACCACAATGGGACATTAAGAACTCAATACTTTCCGACGCCTGATAATCGTCTTTATATGCTCGTTTACTACAAAGGGCGTCATAAACGTCAGCAACATGAATAATCTTTGCAATCAATGGTATTTCGTTACCGGAAAGACCTTTTGGATATCCGCTTCCGTCTTCGTTTTCATGATGCAATAACACTCCGGCTCTTGTTGCTGCACTGATTCCAGGATTTCCATACAACATATCGTATCCAATTTGCGGATGCTTATTTATGATTGCACGTTCTTCGTCTGTTAGTTTCCCTGGTTTATCGAGAATAGAAGTGTCAATCATCGTTTTTCCAATATCGTGTAACATTGCTGCGGTCGCTAAATCATGTAACTCCTTTTGTTGCATCCCAAGACCGATTCCACAAGCTGTCGCATACAAAGATACATTGATGCAGTGATTATAGGTTGCGTTATGGTGCGACCTCATATCCTGTAAATCAAGAAGCAGTTCATCACGCCCCAACATTTCGTTTACGATCTTGTTGGTACAATAAATAACCTTATCAATATCGATCGTTTTTAATGCGGTAACCGCTTGAACTCGTTCTTGTTGTGTGATAATTCTGTGTGATAATTTCATCAAAGAATTCATCTTAATACCTTTAACAAGCCATGTGCGGAGACCCGCGACTCATGATAATAGAATGTTAGTTCTATTATATCAGTCGTGGGATGAGCACTCCTGGCTATGCCGTCACCTTTCTTTGTTCTGTTAAATTGTTACTCAAACACACTCCGAAGCTTAGCATTATAGAACATTAGCAGTTCTATAATCTTGGCTTCGTAAGTGTTTGATCTGTTTGTGTAACTTTGTGTTGTAAACCAGTGTTACACGACTGTAGAATGAACAGAAATCTTTCAGTCTGCTCATTTTATACTTTGGAACTGTTTAATCACTGACCTCAGAGCTGCAGACTAGGTATGACATCTGCAGGTGACTATCACCGGGATTAAATTCCCTATTTATGGATAACGTAGTTCTCACACGGAAATACAATGTAAGAACTGAGGCTAGTCAACCAGGACTTTTTACAAGCCCGTCACTTTAGTGATTGGTAGTTGACCATAATCCCTTTCTATACACTCCGGAACGTTTTAGGTCCCGGAGTTTGTTAACGTTTTACTCGTTTCTCTGTTTTGATTCATCTTCAATGGTTAACGGGTCGTCATCCTCAATACGGTCATCATGTCCGTCAAAATCAAGATCCATCATGAATCCGTTATATCCAAAGATTCGTTCGCCAGTAACTCGTCCCTGTGCTCTTGCTTTCTCTAACTCCGCGAACTGAAGCCCAAGTCTTCTTACTTCTTCGTCACCCATGTCAACGACATTGTTTACAAGGCGAACGTACGCATCTGCAAGGTCTTTGTCCGTTTTCTCAAGTTTCTGTGTTCCAAACTGGATCGTCTGCATCAGCTGGCTGTAAATGACAGATCTTTTTTGATCATCAATCATCTTTTTCATCTCATCCTGCATACGTTTCTTTTCTCGTTCCCATTCAGCACCTTTTGTATGCATCTTGTTGATTCGTTCCTGCATGTGCTCAATTTCTTCGGATGCCCTTCGTTTTTCAATAAGCTCTACTTTTTGTCTGCCAATCTGTTCCTGCAGTTGCTTTGTATAGATCCGGAGTTCATCCTGGTCTTCTGGGAGTGGTTTGCGTTCATTGGCTACGATCTGTTGGGCTTCCTTTGGTGATAAATGTTTTGCGATCGATCCGGAAGTGCCTCTTTTGTAGCCCATATCCGCAAACGATGAAGCGAAGTCTGACTGCAATTTTGCAAAGTCCTGGAAAGCAAAGTAATCTAAATACGAAAATCGTTTGATTCCTCTTTCGTCTTTCACGATCGGTGTACACTGTACATGGATGTGCGGCATCGATTCATCCATATGTAAAGTTGCGAGCAATACATTATCGGAACCCATTCGTTCGTTCACCCACTCAAGTGTTCTTGTTTTCCATTTCTCAAATTCTTCCTGATCAGCTGGCAGTCCGTATAATGAGACGATCTCATTTGTGTTCGGGTCACGATACTGATCCATTCCGATCTGATCACAATGTTCCCGGAAATACTTATAATTAACTTCCGGATGCTCAATCCGATTTCCGTCTTTGTCCGTGTGATACATTTTGACGGCTCCTGGGTATGTCATACACATATCCACAATGTTGACGGCATTCTTCCGCACACGCTCTCCGTCTCCATAACGAAAATCAAAATCCTGTTTTGTTGTTGTCTCGTAACTGTCGCTTTCTTTCTTTCGGTCATATTTCCGGACACGGCTCCACTCGGCGTCACTGATCTGTTCTCCAGTTACTTTTTCCATAGCTGTTTTCATGACGTCCATTCCTTCGTGTCCGACTAAGATCTCGTTATCTTTACTTCTTGTGTAATCAATATGTTTCGGACCCTTATCCATTGCCATTGTTGCTTTAACTTCCACATCTACGGGCTCATTTGTTTTCGGGTCCAAAAAAGCAAACCCACCTTTAAAATTCCTGGTGTAGTGTTTTGTCAGTCCGGTTACAATATTTTTGGATGTCATTGGTTCGACATGGATGTATGAAAATCCGCTTCCTGTTGCATTCATATTTGTTTCCTCTTTTCCGGTGCCAGACTGATGGATTGCGAGTGATGGGGTTAACTACTTCGGCACCAAAATCAAACCCATCTCCATCTGCTACTAAATATGTGCGGCATGGGTACAAAGTAACAGAACAACTAGTAGTACAATGACTACTACATCACTAAAACATATAGTAAGTAATGTTGAAAACATCAGGAACCCAGTAATAACACACTGTTATTACGGAAACTTACTGCTGCTTTCTGGTCTTTGTTTTCCCTCTGCTTTTGTTTCCCTCTGTTTTATGTGCTTTTATTTTTGTTCCTTTCTTTTGCAACCGGTGTTTGTTTCTCGTTTTTACAACCCATATCTCGTTCTCCATTTTTTACCAACTCTCTCATCTTAGTTGCGCTTCGTTTTGCATACCGTCCTTTAGATCCTCATCTTTATCTGCTTTCTATCTGCTTAGCAAACAACTCTCTTTCGGATCCGGTTAATGGTATGCGGACGCTTTTCCGCACCCTGTGTTTAGTCTCCGTTCTTTTTTATATCCTCATTTTTCTGTGATATCATCTAGCTGGTATGCTGCATTGGATACATAAATCAATGAGACGATATGTCGGGTGCTAACTTCCTTTCGGAACCAGTCATCTCGTTTTCTGTCACATCAATATCATCTAGGTGGTATGCGATTGTGATCTTTAATTCTTGATATCAGATATAACGAAAACTACTCATCCGGTTCCGCTCATCCGCATCCAACGCATTCTGATCCCGATCATGATCACACACACTTTTCGTATGCCAATATCTGTTTCCACACGTACGATCACACATCGTTTTTGGCTCCGGTCTTTTGTATCCGCTATATAATCCTGATTGGTTCCTTATTCTTCTGGATACGATATTTAGGAGCCGAATACATGCTATATCATCTAGGTGGTATATCAATTATGTGCCGGTATTTTTGAGCCCCATGATCCTGCAGCCCTTATTCCGGATCCGCTCCTTATATGTCTCACATGTTCTGTATACGGCTTATCTGGGATCTAAAGGCATTTGTTACCCAATTGTCTGGCTGCTAGTTAAATGGGCTCTACGGGGCGTATACGAGCTCACAAAGGCATTCTTTTGGTAACCTGTTATTTCGTGTCCGTTCTTGTCGTTTGCATGTGTTAGAAGGCGCATATTCGGACACAAAACATTCCAGTTACAGATTCTCCTGTAATCTGGTTAAAATGGCTATACGTGGCGTATACGGGTTCACAGTGGCATCCGTTTGTTTCGATACCGGCAACAGTATGCAGATGATCAAGGAACAGACTGACAGATGCAGAATATGTGCATACAGAATAGAGGTATCAAGAACAATGGATGCGGAGCGTCTGAAGTAACATCAAATGTGCACGAGGTTGTTGGTTATCAGTTAGATGATATACGGATATATTTGAATACTAAGTTTGGTAACTGGAACATCGGATCCAGAAATGAGATACCAACTAGATGGTATTATGCGGATCCGGAATGTTTTGGCACCGGATATTCGTATGCAGATATATAGAATCAGACTGTGATATATAAAACAGCATACATAGAATAGGTGTCAGATATCAGTTAGATGATATGAATGTGTGTCCGGTTGTTTCAGATATCGATCATTCTGGTATCAGGTTATTGGTATGCGGTATATAGAGTTCGGATTATTTAGTTACCAGCTAGATGATATCGATACAAACGGACACGAAAACAAACTGGTATCAGCTAGATGATATATGGGCGGTATCTGAGTGCTGATCCGAAATATCGGCTAGATGATATTTAAAACATATGGATCCAGGTAATGATACCGAAAACAAGTACCTGCTAGATGATATACAGAATGATACGGATTCCAAGTCCAGTACCCAGAAGAAGTACCAACTAGATGATATGAAATATGTGGGTACGAAACACCGAATCCGAAAACGGAATACCAGCAAGCCGGTATGTAAAGATTTTGACCTCGTTATATCAGCATACCAGCAAGCCGATACCTAATATATTATTTCCAGAATATCAGCGTACCAGCAAGATGATATAACGATAGGATCTGTGTCCTGATAAGCGTATCACAAAGCTGGTATGCGATTGAGAGGATAATGAGCGGATACAAAACGGCGGACACGAAATGATGGCAGATAATGTTAAGGTATCGGGTTATTGGTATGCGAAAGAAATAGAAGGCTAATAAACGAGGAAACAGATAAGAGGAGAAGAAAGATACTGTGGTTGCAAATAAGGTGACCAAAACAAACAGGTTTCAAAAACGAACCGCTGCAAAAACAGCAGTGGTCAAAAACGGTGAAAAACAAAAAGAAGAGAACAAAGACAAGGATCACGGAGAGGGGCAGCACGACATAGGAAACCTATGTCTGGGTCACTGATGTTTACAACATTACTTACTATATGTTTTGTTTTCATAGTTGTAATTGTAATAGTAGTTTGTATTCGTTGTTTCGAATCTCGTATTTTCAGTTCCAAGCAAAGCCTCAATCAGCCGGATTCTAAGCCCGAATACGATCCTCTGGATTACCTCTAGCACGCCATAATTATAAACTACTATAGTACATTATTACGTAGTAAATGTTTTACTAGTGGTTTATTCACTAGTAGTTTAACTACTAGTAGTTTGTTCGTTGTTTACAAACACTTTTGTGTATAAGAAAAGAGCCTGCTATTTTGCAGACTCTAGTATCGAGCATACATTTGTATACTCAGTGCAGCTTCTTTCAATTCGAATAATAGTTCTCCGATTGCAAAAGTCGGAACCGGATCATCGTTTGTATCCGTAGATTTTTGATGCCCATGATTTTTGAACCTAATATCATAAAACGATTCTGATACTGACACGGTTATTTCCCACTCTCTTCTATTTTCAGTAATCGGTCCATAAGAAATGGCATCTGTTTATTCAGGATACGAATGTCAGAATCCACAAAGATATTGATTTCTTTTCCGAGTTGTCTGTATCCATCTTTCAGTCTCTGCGCAAACGCAATTGCGAATACAGAAGCTACTTGTCTATATTTTTCATTCAACGCAGAAGTATCAAGGCAGATAAGACGATTGAATTTACAGAGCTCCGAAAACGATAAGAAAGCACGATTTCCAGAAAACCAAAAGCGATTACAAAAATCCGTCAACATAGTGCATATTTTTGAAATATTTTGCAAATAAGTGTTGACAAAAGAGAGAATCCTTGTTATATCCTAAGTGGAGATACCAATATGTGGTATGCGAATACGATATTGGTACAAATGCTGGCAACAGAAATAGGGACGAATAAGATCCCATATACGGCAGCGGATCAGCCAAATGAAAAAGCCGCAAAGATAGTGTCCCATTTCACAGGTGGTATAAATGGGCATGAAAAGGGAAACCTAATCATGAAATCTCAAAGAATAGTATTCCAAGAGATAATTCTTACAGATTGCGAGCTGTAAGAAAACAAACAAAACGAAGACAAAAAAAAGACCTTTGATTTCGCAGATCAAGGTCTTTTCTTTTTGTTTACAAAACTACCGTTAACTCAATCTGTTTACCCGATTATAGTACGCAGAAGCATTTTCGAACTTCTTTGTGTTAACGTCATAATGGTAAACTTCATCTGAAAGAAAATCAGATTCCGACACTTCAGTCTGATTAATCTCTCTCACTGTGTTTTGCAGATCTTCTACGGTCGATGTGCCGTCATCAGCGAGAAGAATAAGCTCATGGATAGATGACGGAAGAATATAGTAGCTACCGCCAACAACTGCCGCGGCGTATTCAAAGAACTCCGGATACATAAGCACTTTTGCTCCAAACTGGTAATCAGATACGGTAGCGACATACATCGGAATTTGGTCCAATCCTTGTGGATCTAATTTATACATACTGGCAATAAAAGAACCAATAGAAGATACATGCATTGGCTGTTTATTGATTGTATTTGCGACTGCCTGTTTCTTAATCTGATCTTCTGTGTACCCAATCGCATCTAAAGTATCATTTGGAATCATAATGATATGATGTTTCTGTCCCTCTGTTTCCGTACTCATGAAACAATAGATGATTGCAAGATCTTCCAGTTCATCATGAACAATTTCTTCGATATCAGGAACCTTGCTTTTTGGAAGCACAACAAGACTCACAAGACTCGATTCATTTTCGATAACACAATTCATTTTGACAAGACTCACAAGACTCAATTCATTTTCGGTAACACAATTCATTTTGACTTCTGGTTTCATACATTTGTCCTCCTTGTATGCGTATACTTTTTGTTATCCTAAATATGGGATACACAATGCAGAACTATTTACTAATCGTCGCTCGTCAGTCAGCACAGATAGAAACAGACACGAACGCGCGCAATACATCGAGTGGCAGATATCCTCGGAACTGATTGATCAAATCTGATCTGGACTTTTCTTGTTTTAATTCAATACCGAGAGTCCCATCTATTATCTGCTCACTAAAGAAATCAGCATAATCCGTCAACACAATGTCTGTATTCGATTTATCAAAAAGAACCTCAGCATCTTTGCGGATCAAACCTACAGCTTTGTCACCATAGTCATAAATCTGTTTGTATGTAAGAAACCTGTTTCCGTTCTGTTTTATGGATTCGATAAATGCGTTTGCGATAACATCATCCATACCAATATGATAACAATTCATATATTTTCCTCTTCCTGCTTTTCAAATCTTGGACACGAGTTTAATCGTTAATCTGACAAACTTCCTCTTATTCTTTTCCTTTCATTGTGTGGACAGGGATTTTCACCCTGCATAACTCCGCTCACACTACTTACTTTCCTATACCAGACGCGACATACATTTACGAAGATGTGTGCCACTACTACGGAGTCCCTCCCTGCGCGTCTACATATTCCGCCACCACACAGTTACTACCATTGAGACGTTTTCGATTTCTCTTTAGCGACTCTACGTACATATTCCCAAGATGTTTCAAGTCTGTTTGCATTTGCATCATAATGATACAAGACGTTCGTCAGATAATCATCATGATTTAATGCTTCGTCGCCCAAAAGCATGTCCTGAAGTTTATCACTCAAATAATCGGCGCTTACTGCAACTTTATCGTCTACTAAAATGATCTCGTGTACGGAAAATGGTAAGACGAAAAAACTACCACCGATTGTCTTTGCTGCCTGTTTCAAAAAGTCTGGATATACCAAAACAGAAGCTCCAAATTGTTTTCTGGCATTTGAGACGACATAAATGGACTTGTCTTTCTTTTTGTCACCAATCTCGAAAACATTAATAGGCGTAATATTGATCCAGGCATCAAATTCTGTTTCACTACCCTGGATTTCAACCAGGCTTTTCATAACTGCCGGATTGTTTTTAGCTGCATTTTCGAACACGTCTGATTTGAATTCATACTCTGTGATATTCAGTGCATCTAGTGTCTGATCTGTAATGATGGAATTGTTTTTCGTTCCAAGACAGAATACAGCACACATTCCACCAATCGGGATATGAATGGCGTCGTAAATATGCAGGTCCGGGAAAGCACAACAAAGAGCTTCTCCTTTATCACGTGGAACCATCCTGATTGTAATCTTATCTTTAATCAAATCATATTTTAAACTCATGTTTTGTGTCCTCCATTTTTGTGAACGAATATCCCGTATCCCAATAATTCAAACAATCATGCGTTCACACTATCAGGACACGAAATCTGAATTTTGACCTATTCGCGAGTCCGACGAATGTAATCTTCGACGACTTCGAACTTTTGAGATTCGGCGTCATAATGATACAGATTGTCTGATAAGATATCTTCACGAGCGTGAACAGTTCTGTTTATCAGTTCGATTTCGTTTTTTAATTCGTTGATACCGTCATCGCAAAGATCACCAGAATCTTTAACAAGGATTAATTCGTGGACGGATGACGGGATTACGTAATAACTACCACCAACAGTTGCTGCAGCCTGTTCAAAGAATCCTGGATAAGCGAGTACGCATGCACCAAACTTTTTGCTTGGAACGGATGCTATATACATCATACTTGTTGCCTCATCTTTCGGAATCTGAGTTCCAATAATTGACTCAATTTCGGAGTCCATAGACTTGATAACAGCTGGGTTTCTTGTCATGGAATTCATAAGAGCATCATTTTCGATCTGCTTTATGCTTACAGTATTTAAGACTGATACTGAAACGGCATTCATAATTTCATCAAAATCCCTATTAGCTGCGTTTAAGACATACACAATTGCAATATCTCCAAGAACCCTATGTTTTGTGTTCTCTAATAAATCTCTATTGTATTTTTCAGATATAACATTGACCTCAAGCAGGTCTTTAATGGAATTATACATATCACTAACTCTCATTTTTCTTTCCTCCGTTTTCGTTTTCTGATCATCATAAGGCTCACTTTTTGGAAACCTCGTCAGGAATGCGATAATTTCTTTTAATCTTTTTCACACACACATCATCCGCATTCTCCGATTCATTTCTAAATATGCTTGCCTAAAAAACAATGGAAAACCAAGATTCGTATCCTGTATTCTGGGCACAAAAATAACCAGACCAAGCACGAAGTATAATCCTGTAGTGCCACAAAATTGCGGATACAGGTCACTCGAGTTTTCTTCGTGAAAGATCTGGTTTAAAGTATTACGGAGCTGCTGGCAGCATATCATATCCGGTTGCGAGTCCGTTTACGATATGCCGTTTACACATCTCCATTTATGTCATATCAAAAATAAATATGGGTTAAACGAATATTGGTTAACAAAGGTGTGCCAACATCCAAGCATACAAGACTGCAATTGTATCCGGTTGTTTTTCGAATACACAGTCGTTCGTATATACCAAGTTGTGTTTGTCTTTTAAAACCTCAGTCATCCCGTAATATTAGAACACGGTTGTTAGTATACGATTATTTTTGTATTCTAAATATTCCGGATACGAAGTATTTTGTATACTAAATATTTAGTATTATATATATATTATATATATTTAGTATTCTAAATATTAGTATTCTAAACATTAGGATCCGATTAATTAGATTCCGTTTTATATCGGATTCTATTTTTATTTCGGATTCTATTTTGTCTTCATTACTGGTATACAATTACTGGTATTAGAATACTACTATCACAAAAAGAAATAAATATAAAGATTACAGTTATGGTTAAATATATAAGTTATCTAAATCCTTTACACAGAGATATAATATATAATACTAAGTCTTTGTATACTAAACTTTGTATACGAGATTTGTTTTCTAGTTTTTGTATACCAATCTTTGTATACTAGTTTTTGTATACTAGTTTTTGTATACTAGTTTTTGTATTCTAAGTTTTGTATTCCAATCTTTGTATTCCAGTTTTGTATTCCAGTTTTGTATTCTAAGTTTGTATTCTAAGTTTTTGTATTCTAAATTTTGTATTCCAGTTTTTGCATTCTGGATTTCGGTACGGTGTTAACAAAATCCGCATTATTTCAATTTGTCTGACGAGATTTTCGAAAACTGAGCCTTGTTAGGTTCAGAAAACGTAAAAAAAACAAAAACGTATTTGTCTGAATAAGACTCGGAACATATTTAGTTCAAATAAAGAAAATCAGAAAAGGAGGACACAAAATGAAATGGTTACGAAAAGGTGCTTATAACACTGTGAAAGAACTTGTACAAGCGAATACCGGTATGAGTGCAAATGATCTTGCGTATGATGCACGTAGTTATTATTACCCAGGAATCAAAGAAGCAGCAGAATTATTCATGGACCACATCAAACACGGATCAAAGATTCTGGTATGGTGTGACTATGACACAGATGGAGTTGACTGCAAATTCATCATGAGCTATACCCTTGCGCGTCCAATGAAGATCCGCAATATTGAAATCCTTTGTCCGGGACGCTACAGTGACGGATACGGAATCAAGCCATCTATCGTGGAACAGTTTGCAGGTACTGATCTTTTAGTGCTCTGTGATAACGGGATCGCAGCAATCGAAGCTGTGGACCTTGCTCGTGAAATGGGAATGGATGTCATCATCCTCGATCATCATGATCCAAGAGTAATTGAAGGACAGGTTGTCATGCCGAATGCGAATGTGATAGTCGACCCACATCTTACCGGTGGATATATCATGGACGGGGCTGGAAATCAGATTGGTGAATTCAGGGATCTTTGCGGTGCTGGAATCACATGGTATTTCACCCATGAAGTCCGGAGTATGTGTGACTGGATGAGTGATAAACAGAAATGGTATCTCGACCAGATTGCTTACATCGGAGCTACGTTTGGTACTGTCGGCGATGTCGTTGACCTAAAAGACGACAACAGGAGAATCGTTAAACAGGGTCTCACAAACCTCAACAAAGGCATGGGAACTTCCGGAATCAGACAGCTTATGTACAAGCTGTATCTGAACAACGTATCGAGTATGGATATTGGCTTCCTGATCAGTCCGATCATTAACGCCAGTGGGCGACTCGAGGATACCGGAGCAAACCGTATTGCAGCACTGCTCTGTACGGATGCGAACGATGAGGATGCAAAAAAAGCTCTGTATGCTGAAGTTGACCGGGCAATTGAAGTCAACAAGAAACGGAAAGCGATGACAAAGGAGTCTGTTGAGCGTGTTGTTGAAAATTACGAAGCAAACGGCGGAAACGATCCGTTTATCGTCTGCTATGATGAATACACGGTTTCCGGAATCGTCGGGCTCGTAGCTTCAGAACTCGTAAATCGATATCACAGACCAGCTCTGGTGTTTGCACCATCTGGAAAAGACGACGGCGTTATCAAAGGATCCGGACGTTCGATAGAAGGTATTGGAATCAAAGGTCTTTTAGATCAGATTCAGCAATATCTGACGACATACGGTGGACATCCGATGGCATGTGGGGCAAGTCTTTTGATCGATAATCTGGATGCTTTTGGAGACGCAGTCAACGCAATTACACCTGTTCTCGATACAAGTGACGCCATTATGTACGACCTCGAATGTACTTACACTGAAGCGGCGACAAAACTTGCAGAACAGGAACAATTTGAACCATATGGCGCTGGGAATCCACAGCCTGTTTACCGGATCAATGGCGTCGAACTTTGTGAACCTGAATATATGGGCGGTAATTCGCAGCATGTCAAGTTCCAGACAAAGGACGCCGACATCTTGTGGTTCGACGGACGAAAAGCTTACGAAGACCTTGGATCTCCAAAGATGGTAGATATGCTTGTAACGATGAGCTATCACGAATTCAAAGATCAGGTTACCGTACAGATGCAGGTCATTGACATGAAACCTGCGGATTAAAAACAAAATAGAGTCAGCCACAAACTGGCTCTATTTTTTTTGTATTATTTGTTAATTCCCTGACGAGATTTCCAAAAAGTGAGCCTTATCGTGGATGTGAAATACATATAGACAAGTATTGGAACCAAGATTTCGGCAACACAATTTCAGGTATCATCATTGATACTCTTTCACATCTTTTGCCATAGCTCTGGCAACCAATCATACAACTCACTAATACCAACGGGCAAGCCCGTGGGTTGCAATAATAATATTGTAACCATTGATGAGTAGCTTGAGTGAAACTTATTATAAGTTGAACTACGTTAAGAGAGAATATTTGCATAGTTACCTGTGGATGTAGTACCAAGTCTGCAGCTCTAAGGCATGTGGTTAAACAGTTCTGTGGTATAGGAACAGTGCTCCATGTAAAAACCTCTCATTAACATTGGCGATGGTACACAAACCACTCTTCGGAGTGAGTAACTAAAACTTTTAAGGTTTTAAGAAGGGAGAAATACGTAATGGTTTATGTATTAAGTCAGAACGGACAGCCTTTAATGCCTACGGAAAACCATGCTAAAGTGCGTGTTTTCCTAAAGCAAGGTAAAGCAAAAGTAGTACAAAGATGTCCGTTTACCATACAACTACTGTATGAAAGCACGACTCATACACAGAAAATAAATTTAGGTATTGATGCAGGAAGTAAAACAATTGGTATTTCTGCAACGACTGACTCAAAAGTATTATACGAGGCTGAGGTTGTTCTAAGAAATGACATCGTGGAGCTGCTTTCCGGAAGACGAGCCTTAAGACGCAGTCGCAGAAACCGAAAGACCAGGCATAGAAAGCCTCGGTTTGATAACCGGAAGAAACCTGACGGATGGCTCGCGCCAAGTATCAGACAAAAGATCGAGACACATGTCACAGTCGTGGAAAACATCACGAAGATCCTTCCGATGACAAAGATCATAGTTGAGACCGCCAGTTTTGACATCCAGAAGATCAAAAACCCGGAGATCGAAGGCGCTGAATACCAGCACGGAGAACAGCTTGATTTCTGGAATGTTCGGGAATATGTATTATTCCGGGATGGACACACCTGTCAGTGCTGTAAAGGGAAATCAAAAGATAATATCTTAAACGTACATCACATTGAAAGCAGAAAGACCGGTGGGAATGCACCGAACAATCTCATTACGTTGTGTGAAACCTGTCACAAAGCTTATCACAAAGGCGTCATCACACTGCCAAAGGAGATACATCGTGGTATGAGATTCCGTGACGCAGCTTTTATGGGTGTCATGCGATGGGCGTTCTATGACAGGTTAAAAGAACTGTATAATCTACTGGGCGTCGAAGTGATCAATACCTATGGATATATCACAAAGAACACACGTATCACATATGATCTTCCAAAAGAGCATTATGTTGACGCAAGGTGTATCAGTGGCAATCCGGCAGCGAAACCTATGGATTACTATTATCTTCAGAAGAAAGTACGCTGCCACAATAGACAAATACATAAATGTAAAATAAACAAAGGTGGAACCCGGAAACGCAACCAGGCTGCATATGAAGTAAAAGGTTTTCGATTATATGATCAGGTTCTCTGGAAAGGACAAAAATGTTTTATTTTTGCCCGCAGATCTACAGGACGTATGGACTTAAGACTTTTAGACGGAACACATGTAAATGCATCAGTGGGATACAAAAACCTGAAGCTATTAAGTATGCGTAAAAATTATCTTATAGAACAGAGAAAGGCAGGTTAAAGGCAGTTCCTCCCACGGGCAAACCCGTGACTTTCCCACCTAAAAGTATTATGACAAAAATAGAATTAGTTTGCGAACATCCGGCACATATTTAGTTTCAGAACGAGAAAAAGTTGTGCCTAAAATTACGCAAACAGGAGGAGGGAGCCAATAACTTTGGCGAAGTTTTTATGACCACAATAGAGACACAATTTGAATCACATTTACAATCACAGTTAAACAGAGCAATTATCACAGGAAATTGGGGACAGATTAGATATCTCTTGCAAAGACCTGGTGTCAATGCTTCCGTCACCCAGGAAGTGTTTACAGATCTGGCAGATGAGATTGCGGATGCTTTTGCAGTAAACAAAGTACTCCAGAAATTATTAAGAGGTCCTGTATCATTGACACTCGGTGAATTTATCAGACTGCTTGATGCGGTCAATCCGGAGTCATTGAATCCAGGTCAGTTATCCAGAAAAAAGATAAACGAGCTTTCGAAAGTTATGAATATCACTCCGCTTGCTGTCCGACTGCAGCAAAGATTAACAGAAAGCAATACAAACGTGATCAACATCACAGCGAAGAAAAGTCCTGAAGTCTATATCACGAAGACATTAAAACCAATCCAGGATCTTTATGAACTTTATCAGTGGGCGAACATTCAGGATCCAAAATATTACGACACCGTCTTAAACGTAGACAATATGTTTGAGATATTAGGTGACAAAGAATCGGATCACACTACTGCCCTCAACGACATGTTGGAGTCCGAATACGAACAGCAATTGAAAGAAACCGATCATTCCTGTGAATAGCACTACATACACATAACACGGCAACAGAAAGAGAGGAAACAAATTATGGGTTCAGGAGAAGCTCAGGTGTCCATGGCGGCACAAAGTATTAACACAACGATTAACGTAGCGAATACAACAGTACAAACACTTATGCAGCTTATGTTAAAAGAGCAGACAAAAATGCGTAATCCAGAAGCTTTGGTTGTAGACATTCGTGACCTCGATAAGGTATTGAATGGATTAAACGAAGCTGGGATTCCATGGTCAACAAGCATGCAGCGCGTTCCGGTTTATGAAAGAGACGCAAATGGTGACTATGTGTTGGGGAAAGATGGAAAGCCAATTTTACTCGGCTTCGAAGAAACACCAGCGAGAACACCAGATGGTATGAGTTGCATTATCATGGTCAGCGGACATGACAGACCAATGTTAGACCCTGATACGGGAGATGTTATATTAACCAGCAAAGGAAACACAAAGATGGTCGGCGGCGATATTGATAAAGCTGTTATGATCAGAAATACGTTCCGCGAAGAACGTATGAGAGAAAACTTAGTAGGATTCAATCTTGGAAACGATGAAGTCTATCAGGGGGATTATGTGAAATTTGAGTTTCCGGGCTTAGAATCCAGATCCCGGTTTGCAGATGCATTTGGTTCTGCTTTCTCGTTAAAATGTGTGATTCCGGAAGATTTTAATGACCATTCCATTTATGTCAGACAGGATGCCTTTGAAGAGGGCTTAAATGGAGAACACTCTCCGGCTGCCAGAGCATTAAAGGAGTACTATTTTAAAGAGCAGTTTCCGGAATATGCTGATTATCTGAATCGAACAGACAGAGATCTAAACACAATGATGGAGCGTGTAAACAAAGCAGCACTTGATCCAGGTCTGATTATCAGATTTGAGAATCCATTCGAAACCGAAGAACTTTCAGCCTGTACAGAAGAGGACTTAAAAAACGATATCATTTATGTCAAAGATCAGCGTGGATATATCAATATTCCGGATATGAACGGAGATATGCCGGATCCTATTGATCTGACAACTGAAAATGGACGAAATGCTTTTGTATATTCAGCTCGTAAACTTGGTTATCTGTATTCATTTGAGGGACTGCAGCCAACAGAGGAACAGATCCATGATTTTGCAATCAGATCTTGCCATGATAAAGAATTCCTCGCATTCCAGAATGACATTGCCAGTTTAGGTGCTTATTATGAGAACTATATCAATGACAACATCAAACTCGATTTCAAAGATGGCGATAAATCAGTGGATCCACAAAGAGGTGCGACATGGTCAAACATTGAAGTACGGATCGATAATATGGCACTCGTTGGTCATGTAAACATTGATATTTCGCCGACGGATCCAGATAAAGATCAAAAATCAGCAACCGCAGCAGATCTTAACGAAAAGATCAGAACTGTAAAAGAGACGGCTCTGGAACAAAATCTTACGGTTACTATTGTGGATGGCAAATCTTTATCCGCAAATCTGTATGCAAACGGATTAGTTCGGAATTCAGAAGATATTGCAACCAAAAATGAAGATATTATTTCTGGAACCATAAGAGGCGACCACAAAGATGCACTTGATGCATTCCAACAGATGTATCTGAACAGCGAAGATTCTGGACACGACAGAGACCTTCCTGATGAGGAACCAGACAGTCCAGAAAACCAGGAACCAAGTGATCCGGCTACAGATATCAGTAATTCATTCCTTGATGAAACTGGAGAACCAATTCCTTACAATCAGGATGACATTGATCACGACGACGATAGTTCGACACTTCAGCTCTAATTGAGTGCAAGTATTAGAATACGAAAAAGAGGAGACGATTATTTGTCTCCTCTTCTTTTCTACTCTTCGTTTTCTGTTTTGTTTTTCTCATCTTTGTTTTTCTCGTCTGGATTCCCAAGCTTTTTCGCAGCCTCTTCCAGTTTTAATTTAAGGATTTCCAAACGTGCAGATATTTCTGGCAACGCTCTCGATTTCTCTGGCATTTTTTCAAGCGCATTAAGATCGTTGATAACTTTATCAATCATGTTGTTTGATCTTGTTAAAGCTCTCATTCGTTTCATTTCAGCATTCGATAACGAGGACATAATCTCTTTTTGTTCCTCTTGCATTTCGTTGATTTTGGATTCCGCAAGTTCGCGTTCCTTTTCATTGCTTGCTTCTTCTTTCAATTGTTCGAACGCTTTAATCTTTTTATCCGTGTAATCAAGTCTTTCATTTGCAGCTTCTTTTGTTTTCTGTAACTCTCGTGCTGCCTGGATATCGTCCTCTGTTAGCTTGCCCTCTTCTTTTAGAACTTCAGCAAGCATCATCTGTTCTGTCTCTCCGAATCCAGCAATTTCCGCAGCTGTATTAATGGTGATTATTTTGTTTTCCCAGGCTTCACGTAATTCCGGATTCAGTTTTGTGATTGCAATATACTTGTAAATCTGACGTTCTGTCATCTTGTAAGAGTCTGCAATCTTTTTTGATATACGTTCATCATCATCTTCTGCATTTCTCATTTCATACAATTCCAATAAACGTTGAATATCTTTGATGTTCTTTTCTAAAGTCTGCGTACGAACCTGAGCATTTGCTTCGATCAAGGCGATTTCTTCATCGACTTTTGACATTTCTGGTCTCACATGACACGGAAGCAAAGCCCCAGGAAATTGTTCTTTGAATTTATCCGGATACTCATCACGAATCAAACGGCAGGCTCTTAATCGTCTTTCTCCGGAAATTAGCCGGACCTCTCCGTTTTCGTTTTCCTTTGTTGTTACAAAGTTGTGAAATAATCCGTTTCCCATAATACTGAACGCTAGAGACTGAATATCAATTTGATCGAATCTCTCATTCAGTTCGTTTGTAATAATTTTATCGATGTTGATATAGCGCATTCCGTATGCATTGCTCGCTCTTTGTTCATCAATATTTGTTGAACCAGGAAGCTTTCCGGATGATGTTACGCCCGGCATAAACTTAGGTCGTGTTGTTGTACTCATGTTTTGTTTGCTCCTTTCTTCGTCGATTTCTTATTTGTTTTCTTTTTCGAATTAGTTCCGTTCTGAAATTTTCGTACTTTTATGAATTGACGTCCGTCCAAATAATCAATAGCTTTTAAAAGATCCATATAATCGTTCACACATTCGTTTCTCTTATTAGGAGACAACATCAACGGAACGAAATCGGTACTTGACTTTGCTAAAACTTCAGACATTCTTATTGGAGTCGGAAGGAACATGTCATTGAGCATTTCCGCATATCCCGCAAACATGTCTTTTGCTCTGTTCGTACGAGATTTCACTTTTGTCATAAAAACATATGCCTTTTTCTTTTCATGAAGTTCGTAATATGTTTCAATCTCTGCAGCCATGTTGACAATTTTAACAACAGATTGGTATCCGAAGTTATCCGCCTCAATTGGGCACAAAATAGTATCGCAAGCGATACCGAGTGCTGATGAAAGTGTTGTGATCGCCGGAGAACAATCAATAACAATATGATCGTATTTGGTTCCGGCAATTTGTAATAAATTATTCCGGAAACACATGATTGCATTCGCATTTTCATTGTGATTCACTTCATCATACAAGTCATAATGTAATGACTCGATATCTTCACATGTTGGAACTATGTCAAGGTTTTCTAATTTTGACGGAATAATTGTTTTCTCTACTTCTTCTAATGTCAAGTCTTTAAGAACCAGATCTCTCATTGATACTTCTGGAACTTGTTCAATATTCTTCGACATCATATCGGTACAATTTCTTTGGAAATCCATGTCAACAATCAACACACGTTGTCCTGATATCGCAAGTATTTGGGCAATCATTGCAGTACTCGTTGTTTTGCCAACGCCGCCCTTGCTACTTTCTATTGCTGTGATGTGATATGTTTTTTGTTCTGCATTTGTGTTCAATGTATTTATCCCTCCTTTTTATAACTCAACAGTATAATAGATTATCATGTCGTTTGCAAGGTTTTTCCTGTTTGAACTAATACAATTTTCGTACACATTGTGATGTTTCATTTGTTTTGGCTTCGTTTGTTCTTTTTCCGTACGTTTTGAACTAATACGAATCAATAAGTTTGGAAACATAAAAGAGAAGCCATAATACTTGAATGCCATGATTTGTTTCCTGTTCTTTGTTTCCACAGATTAAGAACCAGTACAAAGCAGGTAGTTATTTGGAAACAGACTAAATAACAGAGTCTGGATTTGTATTAGTTCAATTCCCATCATTTACCATTAGAGTATTGCTTCGAACTAGTACTATGACCCTGTTTATTGGTTGAATCAGTATTTGAATCAGTTCGTCAGTGTGCAATGTTTTGTTTATATCATCTTTGAACTAGTTCAATACAAATTCAATACTACTTCAATTTAACTTCAATTAAACTTCAATATAGCTCCCTCAAATCGCAGACAAAGAACTGATTCAAGATTTTCAATATTGTTTCTTCTCCGATTTTGAACTAGTTCAAATATGATTTGTTAATAAAAATATCTATTTTCGAATTGGTTCAGTTTAAGGGTTAACTAAACTTTAAGTCAAAGTTATGTCACGAAACACAAATGAAAGGCAATAGAACTAATACAAACGGTGTCATTTTATCGAAAACAGGCAAATTGTATTAATTCAAATCAGCGTTTTGTGTAATTTAAGATATTTTGAACGAATACAAATAACAGTTTTCAGAGTATCGGAACCAGATATACTAACATTCTTATTAACTGAGCCGAAAAACATCAACATTGGAACTAATACAAATGGCAAATAGTCCGAACAATTTTCTGATTTCCTGACGAGTTTTCTAAAATGTGAGCCTTGTTAGTTTTAAAAGAAAGGGTTATCGCATATTTGTTTGCAATATAGGTATCCATATTTAGGATAACAAAATAAGCAGACACAATATGTTGTGTCCGAAAGAAGGAGAATGTTATGAGTAAACAGCAGGTAAACAACAAGGAATTACAAGCACAAGATACTACTGTTATGCTTGAAAAATATATAGAAGACGAATTAATCGAATCCGAAATGGATAAATGTAAAGAGGATGACCAGTATGTATCTGAGTATGAATACGATGAGTCCGGCACTTCCATATCCAGCGATGCTATGACAGATTACATGAGACAAATTGGTAGCATCAAGATCATGACTCCAGAAGAAGAAGTTGCATGTTTTAAACGATTCGAAAACGGAGACAGGGAGGCTTACGATGAGATTTTCAACCGCAACCTGAAGCTTGTTGTCTCTATTGCGAAAAAGTATTTTTTGGTTGCAACGAACATGGATCCACTTGATGTTGTTATGGAAGGTAATATCGGCTTGATGACAGCAATTCGTAGATTCGATTACAGAAGAGGGTATAAGTTTTCAACGTATGCTTCCTGGTGGATCAAGCAAACGATCACGAGAGCGATATACAATAACAATAACATGATCAGAATTCCAATACACGCAAACGAAGGATTGCACAGATACCGTAAACTTATGGAAGAATTAGCAAAGTCCGGAGAAGCGGAACCGGCAGCCAGAGAGATTGCAAAGACAATTAATGTTACTGAAGAACAAGTTCTAATCTTTCGAAATATCGTAAACGGAATGGTGAATCCTTCTTCCTTAAACAAACTTGCAAATCAGGAAGAAGATGCTGATACAGAGATTCAAGATTTAGTATCTTCCAATATAAACATCGAAAACGAATATATGAACCAGGATCTTAGAGAAACTTTATTTGAAATACTAGATCAATGGATAACGAAATATCCAGGAAAAGATAAGGAAAGACAGAGACAAATCATTATAAGGCGTTTTGGGTTAGAGACAGGATCTCCAGAAACCCTGGAAATGATAGGAGCGGACTACGGCATCACAAGAGAGCGTGTTCGTCAGATTGAGTTGAAGTTCATCCGGTATGCAAGATTACCAAAAAACAAACGAGTATTAAAAGAGTACATCGAATAACTTTGTGTGTTCAAATAACATATTTAAGACAAAAGATCGCACAATAAAGGAGGAACAAAATATGTTATATGTATTCATTGGTAAATCAGCTGCTGGAAAAGATTATCTGTATCATGAATTTCTAAACTCTCATCCGGATGTCAAAGAGGTTGTTTCTTACACAACAAGACCACCTCGCCCAGGAGAAGTTGATGGTGTTGACTATCATTTTGTATCAGAAAGAGAGTTTATGGAAATAGTTCAAAATAATCAAATTTTGGAATACCGTTCTTACAAAACAAAGATGAATGGTGTTGCTGCAATTTGGTATTATGGATCACCAAGGCTGACAGATATAAATGATGTCGACTATGCTGTTGTTCTCGATCCAGACGGAGCCAGAACAGTAGTGACCGAATATGGTGCAGAAAACTGTATGGTCACATATGTAACGGCTCCAGATACATTGAGACTCGAAAGAGCAAGAAAGCGAAGCGGATTTGACCAGACAGAATGGGACAGAAGATTTCCTGATGACAATGCACGATTCAACGATGAAATGGAGACCGAGTTCAAAGAAGTTCTCGGAGATCACTTTAAAGTAATCGTAAACAGCTAGTAAAAACAGAAGAGAGAGGAAATGATGTTTCGTTTCCTCTTCTTGAATTTGAAAGGAGTTAGACAGGTTTGTTTGAAAAGGAGAAAAGCGATATGTATTTAATGCACAAAAACAAGTTTGTTGCAAAGTTAATAACCTATCAGGGCGTAATCATAGGCGTAAGCGAAGTGTATAACGAAAAACTGCTTCCGATTGGGATGCAGGGTAGTGTAAAATTTGCAGACTGGAAAATTCTGACATGGTTAACGAATAGGATGATTCCAAGAACCAGAATAAACATTGAAGAAATCGAAGACGAGAAAACAGTGTGGGAATATCTAAAAGATAACCATGGATTGTCTATGAATGATTGTTATTGGTTCCAGGATGTGTACACAAAAGAAGTATTATCTTGGAATGATATCAATTTCAGAGATAACGGTTACTTAAGTAAACTTCGTAGTTTTCACAAAGATACTTCTGATGATCAGCATCCATCCATTTTGTCGCCGGATTATGCAACGCCTGGAGTTTTGGAAAAGTATTGGTTTCGAAAAAATGGGCGCGATTATCTGACGAAATATGGATGGATGCCAGGTGCCCAGAGCGAATCTGTTCTGGCAGCAAATGAGGTCGTCGTTACTCAGATTGCGAATATTCTTGGAATTCCATGTGTACAGTACGAGCAATCTATCACAGACGCCGAATACACGTGCGTAAGTGAATGTTTCAGTAAAAGAAACGAAGACATTGTAACCGGACAGAACATAATGGATCAGTTGAATTCTTATAATCCAATCGACATTATGTCATATGCAAATGACCTTGGCTATAAAAAAGAGATCGATCAGATGATGATCATTGATGTTCTTGTCGGAAACCACGATAGACATCTTTCTAATCTTGCATTTGGTATGGATGCCGATACGAGAGAATTCACGAGGTTTATTCCATTGTATGATAACGGAAGTTGTCTTGGCTGGAATAGAATGCCTTATGAAGCTTTGATTATAAAACCGCTGGATTTGCGACCTGAAGAGGCAATCGGTTTTGTGAATACATATGTTGAGCTTCCGGACCTTCGTATCCTGATTAACTGTGTCCGGTATGTATATAATAATTATCAGATTTCTGAAGAACAGGTTAAAATCGCAATCCGGACACTAACAAGCGGATACAAAGTCGTATGGGATGCGATGCAGGAACTGAAGAACAAATCCAAATAAGGAGGATTTAATATGGAATACAAAAACGATTGTATCGTGAATGATCAATTTTCTGAAGACAAAACTCAAGAGTACGACTACGAGAAAGAACTCATTAACTGGTATTCTACATATCCTGTTGAGAGAAAACGCAAACTTAACAAGCGCGAACGTTATGAGAAAGAACAGAAACATCTCAAGAAACTCGCATCCGAGTGCACACGTTATCCGCAGCCAGCTATGTATGTAGATCAGAAATGGATACGAAAGGTCGGGTACTCTTATATTTCAAAACCGTATTACAAGCGTTTGCATAGAGAGAAGATCAGTTCGTACATAAAACGTCTTGCAAACAGAAAAGTAAGACACTACAAAGGTGAACTCCATAACGGATACCAGCATATTCATAAAGTGTATGATTTTTGGTGGCAAATAAGCTAGGAAGGATAAAGGTATGAGCAAAACCAAAAGATATAAGTTTTCGTGTCATATTTTAGATGCCAATCGTTTGGTTGAAAATAGAGATCTCCCAATGATGGTATACAGTACATTTTTGCATCCATTTGAATTAACAAAATGCAGTCACAAAGAATCGAAGCCGAAATTCAGGGACCGAAAGACATTTGTCGACATAGGAAAAATTGAGTATTAATCACAAAATCAGACAAGAGAGCAGCCGATTATTTAGGTTGCTCTTTTTATTTTGTTTTCCTTTGTTTTATGTTTACGCATATTTAACACATAAGACACAAATAATCAGGAGGTATCCAAATGTCTATGAAATTAAATGAAAAACAACAAAAAGCTGCAACCACACTAAATGGCTGCCTTCTAATTGTTGCCGTAGCCGGAAGCGGAAAAACGACAGTTCTTATTAATAGGGCGGTAAATTTAGTAAACGCTGGTGTTGATCCGAAACGAATCCTAATGATTACGTTTACAAGATACGCGGCCAGAAATATGGCAACAAAAGCAAAGGAAATCGGAGATAACAAATGCATTGGACTGTACACATCGACATTCCATTCATTCTATCTTGACATGTTAAGACGATATGGCAACATCATCGGGATGGATCCAAATTTTGTAATCCTTAATTCAGACGGAAGCATCGAGGATTCCATTTCTCAGGTTATGGCAAAGTATACGGAATATGGAGAAGTAAAAGGATTCCCTTGTTTTTCTGATATCAGGGAAGCGTATTCGTATGCAATAAATACCGGAAGACCACTTGATCAGGTGTTGTCGGAATTCAAGGAAACAATGGACTACGTGGCAGAATTATGTGACCTGTATGAAATCTGGACAAAAGAGAAAGAAGCAACAAACAATTATACCTATGATGACCTCATGGTGAAAATGTTAGAGCTTATGCAGACAGAAAACGGAAGAAATGCCGTTTCATCTTTGTTTGATTACATTATGGTAGACGAATATCAAGATATCAATAAACCACAGAATGAGATACTGCAGCTGTTAACAAGTTCGAATCCAAATGTGGCAGTAGTAGGAGATGACTATCAAGCAATCTACGGATTCCGGGGTTCCAATGTCGGTTACATTGTGAATTACGAAAAAATGAACCCAGGCACAAGAGTAGTAACAGTTGATACCAATTACAGATCATCAGACGAAATTCTGGAATTTGTGAACGCAGTCATGGATAGAAACTGTGACTTTGGAATCAAGAAGGATATGAAAGGAACCGGAAAAAGTTTCGGACCTGTTATTTTGAATCACGTGGATGACGAAGAAGACGAATACCAGCATATTGTGGATTCGATCATCCGGGTCCATTCTGAAGGCACTCCATATTCTGAGTGTGCTGTTTTAAATTCGAAGTCAAAACCATTACACAAACTCGAATTGTTGTTAGTTCGTAATAATCTGCCATACGAGATGCGCGGTGGTAAAAAATTCTTAGATCGTGATGAAGTGAGAGATTTGATTGCGTTGATCACCTGTATTTTAGCACCTACTAGTAAGAAAAGCATGTTGTCATGGTATCGGGTGCTGACTCAGCTGGTGACCGACGTCGGACAGAAGAAAGCAACTGGTCTTGTCGAGTGCTGCGCAGAACCTGATTTCCCATTATCTGCAACGATAAACGGAAAGAAACCATCAGCATCTATAAGAAAACAGCTTGAAAATCTGCATGTGTATCTATCAAAGGTGCAAAACGCTACTTATGAATCCGGTTACCAGAAGGCACTTCGAATGTTGGTGGATGGTTACTATGATTTTCGTCATGATCTAATCGAAAACAGTAAGAAATACAAACAGGAAAGTAACCGGACTGACGCATTCAATGAACTGGAATCCAAACGTGAAATTTTAGAAACATTCCGAGAGATTGGAGAACAATATATTGATTTCCAAACATTTTTGGACGGACTCACAATGAATGACACTTCCAAAAGTTCAGATGATTGTATCTGCCTGTCTACTGTGCACTCAGCAAAGGGTTTGGAATGGGATAATGTCTATATGATGGATGTTATTAGTGCCCTATATCCTGGAAAGAACTATTCGAAAGAAGAACAGAATGAGAATCTAAGAGTATTCTATGTCGGGATCACAAGAGCAAAGAAACATCTAATTTTGTATCATCCTCAGTTAATTTTGAGCAGAGGAGAGTATGTTCCAATAGATGTGTCTCCATATGTGTCTGAGGTAACAAAACACTATTGTTTAACATATATCAAAGAGCAGACATTGACAAATCAAGATATCGTGCACCATTATCCATTACGATTTGAGTTTATTCCATCAAGTGTATTCGGTAAGACAGTGCGCCAAAGATTGACGCCGGAACGTTTGGAACAGATAAGTAAGAATGTATGTAAAATCGGGGTTTGTTCTTGCTGTGGCGGCGCTGTAGGATCAGACCATTTGTTTGCGCACGAAGTATGGGAATACAACGATTACAAAAAGATACAAGCACTTGCAGATATTATCCCTGTTTGTGAGCGTTGTAGCGCAGTTATAAGTTTCGATCATTCTGTAAACAAGCGAAACATTGACAGAAATGATCTATTTCAATGGTATGCAAATGTTAATCGGATCCCAGTATCTGCTGCCGAAGAGGAATTAATCAGAGCTCGTCAGAAACAAAACGAAAGAGAACAGTTTATCTGGCAGCAAGATGACGGATCCGTCGATAAGGTGATCCGTCGTTATTTGGACGTGGAAAATAAAGTAGCGAAATATCAAATTCATATGCTAACAGTTCCATATAGCAGAAACGAAGAATTCAAAGAAGACTGCTACCGATATGGAGTGCGTCCGAAATGGTTGGTTGAATATAAAGTATGGAGTTATCAGGGGAAAACAATTCCGGAACTTGATCAAAAATGGGGTGTAATAAATTAAGGAAAGGATAAGGATGAAACTTAGGAAAGCATGATTAATATAAGGCAAACACGAACAAATGCAATTATTTTTCAATTTCTTTGCAATTTCCTGACGAGTTTCTGAAATTATGAGCCTTATGATATTCGAAACTAAATATTGCGCTGACTGTTTAGTCCGAAGGTATGCACGAAAACAAATTGGGATGTAGATCCTGTATTGTATTTGCATGAAAGAACTAACCGGTCACAAACATCATGAGTTTACCAGAAGGATTGTATAATCCTTACCACTGTAATTGACAGTTTGTTGTCGAAAGATAGGCGATCACACTTACACAGAGTGACGCTTTATTTGTGTGCCTAAAACAGTGGTCGAATGGTAAACGTTTGTCATATGAAGATGGGTTTCTCTGAGAACAAAAGGAGAATCCACATGACTAGTATGACATTCGATGACTACACAGAACTTGATGACAAGATTGCATCATTACCAAAACGTAATGAAAATTATGGTCTGGAGGAAAAAGACTTGAAGAGAATCGAAGCGGATCCGGATCGTTATTATCGTTATGTAATGTACCTTTTAAATCAGCCGTATTACGAAGTCAATGCTAAAGAACACAAATTTGATAACAAAGATGCATTGCCACAGAATGAGGTTACGGACCGTTTAAATGCTTTGATCCGAGACCATGTGGACATCACAGATTAGAGGAAACAAGTATGAAGGTCACCGATTATCGAGATATGTATTATGCAATTTCAAATGGGATTGAGATTGGGTTGTCGATCGATAGTGTGCTCGAAGAAGTGGTCGCAGAGATGGAGAACGGTAATATATCTGCAAAAGATTATAACGAATTAATGGTTTTCTTCAAAGAATGCGACCGAAAACATGGAGCACAAATTGTCGAACACAACCATGCTGTTTGGTTACGGCAACAAAGAGAAACGGAAGATCAAAATAGGCATGTTTCGTGGAACAAACCAAAAACACTTGGGGCTCTGTTGGAATTAACAGAAACAGAACGAGGACAAGCTCGTATTCGAACGCCAAATAATGAGTTTCCCAAAATCGATGTCCCGAAACCGGAAACAACGTTCAAGAAACAAACAACGAGAACAAAACATCAGCAAAAACGAAGGGAGTCTTAATTATGTATTCTAATTCATATCCACAACTTATCCAGAACTGGACGGAAGGATTTGCAAGCAATAAACCATTTACTTTATCACCGCAGTTCTTTTCCTATTCAGAAGAACAGAATAACGAAGATGCTGCCGGATTGATGCGTTATGTGTTCGAAGATGTTTTAGGATGGACACCAAACGACGTCCAAAATCACTGCAGCAAAGAAGTGATCGATTTACTTGGTTTGAGACCAGCATACCGAGCACTTATGTGGCCGTCAACTTATGATGCGAGTGGAAAACGTGTTCCACTGGTAGACAGCAGAAGCGGATACGGATATGTTGCAGCTTTATTGTATCCAAGTGTGATCCGTACGCTGGGAAAACAGAAATTATGGATCATGGAATATAACGCAATGATGTCAGGAAGAGGACAGAGAGCATTCCGTGTTGATGATTTCCTTGGTAACGATGGTTATGATCACGCAAGATTATTACTGAATCATTACCTGGTCAACAATCCAGATGAGAGATTCGAAAACATCGAGGACGTATACAAAGTATTTTCAAACCGTAAAGATGCAGAAAAGATCTTACGTAAAGCAAAATTGCTTATCATTCAACAGGCTTTATTTAATAGTCCACTTGAGTATCTGCACGCAGCGCTTCCAGACGATGGCACGGAAGCCGGTTGCGATCATATGAGTTATGATTTCTATCGATTCGAAACCATGCTAAACGGAGTTGATGAAGTAGAAAGTCATAAGCGAGAGATTATGGAACGTATTAGAAAAGGTGGAGAATCCGTTTACTCTGTTGCAAAAAGTCTGCTTTTAGATGTAGATGTGGTACAGACAAAAGTTGATTCTTGGAATGAAATTTTGGCAGACCATTTCAAAGATAAGATCATTCTGCTTCATCAGAGACATATACCTGTAGATAAAATTGCAGAAAAATCAAAACTCCCGAGTGATCTTATCACAAGAAAGCTGGAAGAATGGGGAGCAACAAGGTCATCGCTGAATAAACGGCGCAGCTTGTAGTCAATGGATTGGTAAACACTTATAGGAGTACTTGAAAACGGTACTCCTTTGTGTTGTTTTCGAAACGATTTCAACCAGTATTAGTTTGCATCGAACTCGAACATATTTAGGGTGTAAGGAGGATTTTTGTATGAGTGAAACAAATAAAACGACAATCGCTGCAGACTGGTGTGAAAAGACACTTCCAGAACTCGCACGATTTAACAAAGCATTTATAAAACGAAAAGGAAAAGGGTTTGCGCACGTAATTGTGCTGACTTCAGAAAACAAAGAAGACATCAATTATTGTTATGAAAAAGAGAGTGCACTGTTTGAGTCTTTTGGCTGGTACTGTGTTTTGATGAACGGAGACTCGGTTCCAAAAACTTGCACTCTGGTATTCCGAACAACACCTAACAAAGACGAGGTATACAATGCTTTTGATGTTACAGGAGTCAGCCGGTCTGTGATCGACAAGGATGTATTAGCGAAACTTGTTGATATGATCGGATTTGATGACCTTACGATGGATTACTTGCAAGGTATTAATGAGAGTTATTTATTGTGCCTGTTATCGAAAGTTTCAGATTTAGGTATGGACCGTTTCGTAAATGAGTTACTCGTAAGCCATTACAATAACACAGATTCTGACAATATGACAAAGGAAGACCTCAAGATCTTGTTTGGCACAGACGACACCAAGACCTTGTGCGGCACGGCAGTTAGTTGCGAAGTAAAAGAGCAGGATACTAATTCTTTTGTCCCGCCAACATCAGAACTAGCAAAAGCAGAGAAAGAACCGGATTCTGTAACGGAACAGGTTAATGAGGAGCCAAATAAGGTGGCTGCCAAAGAACCGGTCACACATGTGGCAGAACAAAGCGTAGAAGTCCCAGTTCCGAGACCGACACAACAGCAGCCAAAGCCGAATCCATTACCATATGATGAGAGACCAGCAAACGAAGACAGGATCAATTCTCATCCGATTCCTCATTCAAAAGGATTTCTTTCAAGCCACGGAAAATTCCGTCCTGTTACAGTAACAAATAACGAGCGGTCTGTGACTGCAAAAACAGTAGAAACGAAACAAAACGAGCCTAAGAATGAATTAAATCCTGCAATTTTAGAAGCAGAAGATAGGAAACCTGCATTCGTTCCCGAAGTAGAGCAGACTGTAGTGGAAAACCAGGAAGAAAGGGAACCAAAAAGCGTTTCCGAAGATAAGGATATTGTTTCCGAAGTTGAAGAAAGCCAAACAATACCGGAACCTGTTATTTCGGAACCAAAAGAAGAGGAATCCGATGACGACACACCAGGTGTCCCGGCTCCAGTTAAAGTAAAAAAGATTTCATTTCAGTCAAAAGAGGTCTTAACGGAAGAAGATAAGAAGCAGAATGCAGAGCTGCTTCATAAAATCCGGTCCAAATATGAGCAGGCATTACAATTTGTGACAGATCTGCATAGTCCTCAGTTTACACTGTTTATCAATTTGTTCCGAGAAGCATTAGATAACAATAAGTATACTAAGCAGTGGTGTCCTATGTATCTTGAAATCTCAGATGATCTTACAACAGAATTGTATGCAAAACTTTACGAACTGGATCAGGTTACAGCGGAATTCAATAAGAAATTAATTCATCAGGTATTACATATTGGCTGCCCATTCTGTGCAACTGAGTGGAATGAAGATATTACTTTTGTTGACAATGGACTTCATTATACCAGATGTCCAAACTGCAATAGTGAGAGACCATTCATGAAAGAAGAGTAATTTAAGGAAGAGGATAAGGTGGTTGGCAGGATAATAATAGAACAACAACGAATATTGGAAAACCTGCCTATCCCTATCCTCTTTTTCTTTAGATAGTATGTTGAAATCGAAGAAAGGAGGAACCTTTGTATGAGAATTAATCGTATTGAAAACGAATTGGATATCATTGATACTGGGCTTATCACGGAGAATCCAACCAGTGTTTTATCAGCATTTTTGAGTACGCATGCGTGGATTGTCGACGTATTGATGCTTGTTTTTGTTGTATCCGGTGTATACCGATGTTATAAAACCAAGAAGCAAGACAGTGATGAGAAAGATATCAAAAATATGTTTAACGAAGACGGAACAAAGAATCAACATTATGCGCACAAAGATTATGATCCATTCCCATGTTTTACGTTCGCTGTATTGTTATTTATCGTACGATTACTGCTTGCAGCATCATAATAGCCGCTGATGAAACAACGAATGCTAGATATAAATTCATTCAGTTGAGTCCATATTTATAACAGAGCTGGCAAAACTCCGTAGCTTTAGCTGTGGAGATGAGAAGACAGCTCTTTTTTTACAATTCTTTTGCAATCTCCTGACGAGCTTTCTAAAAAGTGAGCCTTATTAATATTATACAAATGTATTGTCGATTACTTTGGGCTTAAAACGATGGAAAACGAAGACCCGGAAAGGAGACAGGTTATGAAGATCATGTGCAGTTATGCTGTGGAGATGAAACATATCAACAAATTATTCCGTGACACCATAAGGATCTATAATGATGCTGTCTCTTTTTGTGTAAAAGCTTTCGAAGACCACTGGGATGTTTTAAAAACTTTGGATCCTGGTAATAAAGAAAGATTTGCTTATGCAGGCCATCTGATCCATTCAACGAAAACAAACACTGCCGTATTCAAAGAGTTCGACCAGAGATTCCACAAGATGCCGTCATATCTTCGATTTTCAGTGATCAATACGGCGTTGGGATACTTAAGTTCCTACCATTCTAATCTTTTAAACTGGAAAGACGATACTTCAAAAGGAAAACAGCCTTCGTTCCAAGTCAGACTTAACAAACTTCCGGTTTTCTACAAGGATAACATGTACAGACCGGGAGAAAATCCGGATACCATCA